>Ga0070735_10000586_pt1 | contig 38493 bp, 26 predicted proteins | sample Coa_R1_FD_66443 | JGI IMG/M metagenome (GOLD analysis project Ga0070735, IMG submission 66443) | Surface soil microbial communities from Centralia Pennsylvania, which are recovering from an underground coalmine fire - Coalmine... | ecosystem: Environmental > Terrestrial > Soil > Unclassified ... | reverse complement strand
CTTTCGCAATCGCGAAACAGGCTTCGTATGGCAGTTTCACTATCTTCTGCCGGAGTTTACGGCGGTAGAGAACGTGGCCATGCCGCTGCTGCTTCGCGGGCAGACATGGCAGCAGGCTGAGCCGGAAGCTTCACGCTGGCTGCGTGAGGTCGGATTGGAGCAACGCGCGCATCACCGCTCCGGAGAACTTTCGGGCGGAGAGCAGCAACGAGTTGCTCTAGCCCGCGCGCTCATTACCGGGCCCAAGCTTTTGCTCGCGGATGAGCCCACCGGGGACTTGGACGGACAGACTGCCGAAGCCGTTTTCAGCTTGATTGCAAGACTCCATCGCGAGCACCAGCTTACCTCCCTCATTGCTACGCATAATTTGTCATTCGCGCGGCGCTGCCAGCGTGTATTGAGGCTGCAACGGGGAAAGGTGGAGGAGATTTTGCCGGAGTCACTTCCGGCGTAAAGCGAATGCAAGGGTAAAAACAGCAAGAGGCAAGATTAGTTAGACAAAGTGCAACAAAATGCTACGAGGAGCCACTATAAAGGGTGTGAGGGGTTTCTTCGGTAACGTGATCAAAGGAATGGAACCTGGTTTCTCGGCTTGGGTTTCATGGCCTATTGATTGCATAATGTGGTAATTAAGGATGAGGGCCGAATGATCGTACTTCGGTCCAGCCTTGGAGGGTCGGGAGATATGCTCCCCACCCAGGAAGGTCAAAGGGAAGGGCATTATGTTTGAACGCTATACGGAGAAAGCCAGGCGCGTCATCTTTTTCGCACGCTACGAGGCCAGCCAGTTCGGGTCTCCTTATATCGAGACCGAGCACCTCTTACTGGGACTACTGCGTGAAGACAAGGCCCTGACCAATCGTTTTCTGCGCTCGCACGCTTCGGTTGAATCCATCCGTAAGCAGATCGAGGGACATACCACGATCCGCGAGAAGGTTTCGACCTCCGTCGACCTGCCGCTCAGCAATGAATGCAAACGAGTTCTGGCCTATGCCGCCGAAGAGGCCGAGCGTCTGTCGCACCGTCATATTGGGACCGAGCACCTGCTTTTGGGATTGCTGAGGGAAGAAAAGTGCTTTGCCGCCGAGATCTTGCACGAACGCGGACTGCGCCTCTCGACCATTCGCGAAGAGCTTGCCCGCACGACCCAGGAGAAAGCTCAGCCCCAGCGGCAGCGCGAAAGTTCGCTTCTGGCGGAGTTTTCTCGTGATCTCACGCAAGCGGCAATGGACAGCCAACTTGATCCGCTCGTCGGACGAGAAGGCGAAGTCGACCGCGTGATCCAGATTCTCTGCCGCCGTACCAAGAACAACCCGGTGCTGATCGGGGAGCCTGGCGTTGGAAAAACTGCCATCGTCGAAGGATTAGCCCAGCGCATTGCGGACGGGGAAGTTCCGTCGTTTTTGGCAGATAAGAGAATTCTTGCCCTCGATCTTTCGCTGATCGTCGCCGGCACCAAGTACCGTGGCCAGTTCGAAGAGCGCCTGAAGACCATCATGAAGGAGTTGATGGAGTCGCAGAATTCCATCATCTTCATCGATGAGCTTCACACGCTGGTAGGAGCTGGATCGGCTGAAGGTTCGCTCGATGCCGCTAACATCCTGAAGCCTGCGCTGTCACGCGGTGAGATTCAGTGCATCGGGGCAACCACGCCTGGCGAGTATCGTAAGTCGATCGAAAAGGACCGCTCGCTCGAGCGCCGTTTCCAGGCCGTGAAGGTTCCGCCGCCGAACGAAACGGACGCGATCAAGATTCTGTTCGGGATCAAGGATCGCTACGAGAAGTTCCATGCCGTCACCTACACTGACGATGCCATCAACTTCGCGGTCTCGCACTCGAACCGCTATATTCCGGACCGTTTCCTTCCGGATAAGGCCATCGATCTGGTTGACGAAGCTGGAGCGCGCGTAAAACTGCGCCAGACTTCGTTGCCCGAGGAGTTGACCGAAGTCCAGAAGCGCATCAAGTTCATCGTTCACCGGATGGAGAACGCAATCGCGAACCACGAGTTCGAGAAAGCGCGTTTCTATTCGGACGAAGAACGCAAAGAGCGCGAGAACCTGCGCGCTCTTCGCGAAAAATATCATCTCGACGAGTCGTCGACCGGCGTCGTAAACCGCGAGGACATCGAAGATGTCGTGTCGCGCTGGACCGGCGTTCCGATCACGTCGATCAAAGAAGAAGAGACGCAGAAGCTGCTCCGCATCGAAGAAGAGCTGCACAAGCGGATCATCTCGCAAGACAAGTCGATCAGCGCCTTGGCTCGAGCCATCCGGCGCTCGCGTGCCGGCCTGAAGAATCCGAACCGGCCGATTGGGTCGTTCCTATTCCTCGGACCGACCGGCGTCGGCAAAACCGAAGTCGCCCGCACTCTGGCGCAATTCATGTTCGGCACCGAGAAGGCTCTGGTTCGCTTCGACATGTCGGAGTTCATGGAAAAGCACTCGGTTTCGAAGCTGATCGGTTCTCCTCCAGGATACGTCGGCTACGAAGAGGGTGGTCAGCTCACGGAACGCGTGAAGCGTGCGCCCTACTCTGTCGTCCTGCTCGATGAAATCGAGAAGGCGCATCCGGATGTTTTCAACATTCTGTTGCAGGTTTTTGAAGACGGGCAGTTAACCGATGGACTGGGCAATACAGTCGACTTCAAGAACACGATCATCATCATGACGTCGAACATCGGCGCCCGGCACCTGCAAAAGCGCGAGGGGCTCGGCTTCCAGTCGACGAAAGAAGATGCGATTGCCGACAAAGTCGAAGAGTTGGTCAAGAACGAGGTCAAGAGAACTTTCAATCCTGAGTTCCTCAACCGTCTGGACGAGATCATCATCTTCATGGCGTTGAACGAGACGGACCTGATCCAGATTCTGGAGCTTATGGTTACGCAGCTCAATCAGAACCTGGCCCAGAAGTCGATTACGGTTACGGTTGCGGACGAAGCGAAGAAGTGGATCCTCAACCAGACTTTGACCGACCGCAGCTACGGAGCTCGTCCGCTGCGTCGCGCGTTGCAAAAGTACATCGAAGACCCGCTGTCCGAGGCGCTGATCCAGGGAACGATCACCACGCGCCCCGCGTTCATCGAGGTATTCCTCGAAGACAACAAGCTCTTCTACCGCCCGGTCGATTCGGAAAAGGCGGAAGGAGTGCTGTTATACGAAAACTCGTAACGGTCAGGGTTTACCCATCAGCCGTCAGCTAACAACTGACGGCTTTGGTTTTTTTGTGACCCACCATAGACAAATCTGCTCTGCAAACGATTTAAACTAATCTTTGCATGTATGCGCGTTGTAGATTTTCATGGTTCGCCCGCGCACTCGTCCAAGTGACACTCGTGTGTCCTGTCGCGGCTCAGAACGCGGCTCCTGCGGTTCAGCCGGTAGACAAAACCCATTCATCATTCCAAGGTCCCGCACGCAAAAGTGTCACCTTTGATGAGTTCGTGGACTCGGCCATCCTGCAGGAACAGCGGCTGGGGAAGCTGATGACCAATTTCAAGCCGATTGTTGAAACCTATGTGCAGGAACAAAAGCAGGACTCAAACGTCCAAACTTCGCCAAAAGACGACGATTATTTCTTAAGTCGCCTGGATTTGACGGGAACGGTTCCCGCCAGCCGGGAATTTGAAAACCCCGAGCACGCGAAGGAGGAAGCAGAAAAGAAATCCCCGAAGACTACGGCAGCATTCGCTGCGGGCGGTTTTGCGCAGGCGGTGTTTCTGGATCTGGATCACTTCGACCGTCACAACTACGTGTTCAACTTCGTTCGCTGGGAGGTTCTGGGCGAGGTGCGTTGCGCCGTCGTCGATGTAACGCCTCGCGAGAATTTGCCGAACCGCGGCTTCCTCGGCCGAATCTGGATCGAGGACGAGGACTTCAACATTGTCCGTTTTACGGGAACGTACACGGCGAAACAGTTTTCCAAACGCTCATTTCACTTCGATAGCTGGCGACTCGATATTCTGGGCACGATGTGGATGCCTGCTTATGTTTATACCGAAGAGGCAGATCCACACGATCCATCAAGCCACGGCCTCTGGTTTAAGGCGCAGACTCGGGTTTGGGGCTACGATCTGCAGGAGGCTGGAGACCATCATGAGAATACCAAGCCTCTCACCGACAATCCGGCGGGTGCCGATCCTAATCGCCACGAAGCCTCGCAGGATCTCAGTCCCAACCTGACCTTGGGAAAAACGACTTATACCCCTGAAGATGACGTGGTCGAGCGATTGCAAGTAGGCGGACTCATGGCACCGGATGGCGAAGTCGATCGCATCCTGCAAACCGTGGTCAACAATCTTCTGCTGACCAATAAACTCGACATCGCCGGCATCCGTTGTCGTGTTTTGCTTACCACGCCGCTGGAGTCATTCGTCGTCGGACGAACGATCGTCGTGAGCCGAGGACTTCTCGACGTGCTGCCCGATGAGGCTACTCTGGCAGCGGTACTGGCACACGAACTTGCCCACATCGTTTTGCAGCACTCGCTGGGCGCCGAATACTCTTCACAGTTCAGCTTGCCTTTTTCGGATCTCGAAATCTTCTCCAAACTTGACTTTCGTTTTGATCCGGCACAAGAAGCAGCTGCCGACAAGAAAGGTGAGGAATTGTTTTCCAAGTCGCCATATAAAGACAAAGTCGCGAGTGTGGCGCTCTTTCTGCAAGCGCTGGAGGCGCGTTCTGCCCAACTGCCCCATCTCTTGCATGCACGATTCAGCAATGACTTTGGCAGCAGTCACTTGGTCCGAATGCAGGCGCTCGTCAACTCTCCGAAACGCCTCCACATGAATCAACCGGATCAGATTGCTGCCTTGCCCCTGGGTTCGCGGATTAAGGTCGATCCTTGGTCCGACCGGATTGAAATGCTAAACCGTAAATCGCCACTGCTGCTGTCGGCATCGGAGAAAATACCGTTCGAAGTGTCTCCGTTCTTTCCCCATCTCAAGCGTTTGGAAGAGCAGAAATCTCAGGCGGCGACGAGCCAATAGGCCGAATCCAATCCGGCGCAATTGAGCAGAATCGCCGTCCTCCGAAGTAGCAAGGCCAACCCAGTCAGCGGTGTCCGCCGTTCCATCGGGGCTGTCTGCGACCCGGAGTTGCTCCCAAAAGTGGTGGTTTTCAACCACCATGGCAGAGTGCCATCCACCACTCACTTCGCCCGTTAAATTTGCGCGTTTGGCAAACTTCCTGATTGATCCTGGGTTGAAGTTGTGATTAGATGCCCGAATTCACGTGCGACCCGGCATCTCCAGCCCGCCACGCCGGGACGTGCGAACCGAGGTGAAGTATGAAGTGCAGGCTGCTATTCGCCCTTCCGGCAGTATCCCTTTTCGCTTTCACTCTGAGCGCCAGCGCACGGGATGTCGTCGTCCCCGCGGGCACTCTTTTGCAGTGCACCTTGAATGAGCCCAACCTTTCTTCGAAGACGGTTGATGTCGGCGACCCCGTGTTATGTCATCTTCGCGGCGTTACCGTATTCGGCCAACAGGCATTCCCGCGCGGAAGCTATCTCGTTGGACATCTTGAGGCCGCCAAAGATCCCGGCCACTTCTGGGGCAAGGGATATCTGAAGCTGCAATTCGATCGCATCGGAGTGCCCAGTGGAGACCTGCCGCTTGAAGCGAAAGTCGTGTCCACTCGTGGCTACAAGGTCGACAAGACCGGAGCCATTGATGGCAAGGGACACCCGCGTCGAGACGTGATCGAATGGATGCTGCCACCACTCTGGCCGTGGAAGGTGATCATGCTGCCGGCGCGCGGCCCACGACCGACGCTGAAAGGCGAAACTGTGCTCAGCCTGCGACTCATGGACGATGTGCAGATCCCACAGATGGCGGCGTCCTCTCAGACGTACGGTCCGGGATGGCACTTCTTCGGGAGACTGCAGAATCAGCTGTTCGGCAACGACTCGCAGGCAAACAATAATCGTCCGCAGTTGAGCGTTCGTCCCGCGAGCGATTCCTCGGCAGTGCCGCAGGCGAGCTATGCCAGCTACGTGACCCGCAGCGTCTCGCTGCCCGCCAACGTGCAGACCGCCCCAGGCATGCCCGTATTCGTTCTGAATAGTGGCGCGATGCTTGCGGTGAGCGGCTACGGATATTCCGACGGCCGCATTACGTACTCACTCGTCGGCGGCGGTTCCGGCGTCATCGGCACCGATGATGTCGACTGGACCACAACGACCAAGTTGAATAATCAACGCGGTGTGCGCGTCACGTTGCATGGCGGACACCTGAACTCGAATACGCGGATCACAGGGACCCCTGGTTTTTAGAAGATCAGCGTTCTAGAAAATTCGGATTCTAGTCGGCCGCTCACGACTAGAAAAACAATGGCCGCTGGCGTAAGCTGGCGGCTTTTGTTATGCAGGCTCCGTCCCCGATTTTCTTTGCGACCTTTTTCCATCCCCGATAATCCGAATCCGCATGAAAGTCAACATTGCCGAGAAGTTCTCGAAAATCACTGAGATGTGGAAGCCCTACGTTGCCGCCGAACTCAACGGGCAAATGGTGAAGCTTGACAAGATCAAAGGCGAATTTGTTTTCCACCACCATGACAACGAAGACGAACTCTTTCTCGTCGTGAAGGGACGCTTCCGAATGGAATTCCGCGACCGCCCCCATGAGTGGATCGAAGAGGGCGAGTTCATCGTCGTACCCCGCGGCGTCGAGCACAAGCCCGTCGCCGAAGAAGAGTGCTGGTTCCTGTTGTTTGAGCCGGCCGGGACGCTGAACACAGGGAACGTCGTCAACGATCGCACTCACCGCGAACTGGAGAAGGTCTAGGGGTTTCTCCGCTGTGATCCTCAGGGCCTTCTATGGTTAAATCGTTAGCAGATGGAACTGACCGTCTACTCAGCTTTCTGGTGCCCTGATTGCCGCGAAGCGAAACGTTTTCTGGCCAAGCACAACATTCCGTATAAAGAGATTGACATCGAGACGACGCCCGGCGCCGCTGAGGAAGTTGTCCGCCGCACCGGCAAACGAGCAATTCCCCAGTTCGTTATCGACGGACAATGGGTGCAGCCCTATCGCCAGGGCGAAGGCTTCCTCTACGAAGAAATGTCCAAACGTCTCGGAATCGGCAAACCGTAAACCCGCGCTATTGCGTTACCGTAAAACTCGTGGAACTTGTGGCGGTGCCACCTGGTGAAGTAACCGCGATCTTGCCGGTCGTCGCTCCGGTCGGGACGGTTGCGGTTACAAGCTTGTCCGAGTTCACGCTGAAACTCGACACCACACCGTTGAACGTCACTTCGGTGATCTGCGACAAGCTTACTCCGCTGATGGACACCGTCGTTCCCACCGACCCACTCGCGGGAGTGAACCTCGTAATCTGTGGTGGAGCGACCACTTTGAATACGGTACCGCAGTAACCCTGAAGGTAGCCGAACGGACAGTTGTAGTTATTTCCAGCCGTGGTGCCATAAAGGTTACCCTGAGCGTCTCTGATCACGCCGGCTTCTGGCAGCCATCCATCCACTTTTTGATTGAAGCTGTGAAGCAGCGTAATCCCGCCTGCATTCAACTGAAATACGCTACCGTCGTTATAGGTACCCCCGCGATAAGTCGTGCCAAAAAAATTGGCCACGCCATCCCACAACAACCCCGCATCAGGACTTGCTCCGTCTCCGTTGGCGACCCCTCGGAATCCGTGCAAAACTTTCAGAGTACCGGAGGCCGTCAACTCAAACACCACGCCACAACCAGGAAAGCCGCCATAAAGGCCACGGCACGTCCGAGGACCTCCGGAGAAAGTTGTTCCGTAGAGATTGCCCTTGGCATCCCGCAATAAACTGCCATTGGGTTGCGCACCATCGGCTCCTCCGGTGAAAGTATGGAGCACAGTTTCATTCCCATTTGGGTCGATCTTAAAAAGCACGCCGCAGCCGGGGATAGAACCAGCGACGCATGCGGATAGGTTACCGCCATAGGCTGTGGCACCATACAGATTGCCAGCCTTATCTATCGTCAGGGAGCCGGCAGCGGGATCCGCTCCGTCCGACCCGCCGGTAAAGGAGTAAAGCACAGTCAGTTTCCCGCTGGGGGCGAGCTTGAAAACCACCCCACAGCCCCCTCCATTGCAGTTTTGATAGGCGCCGCCTAACGCGGTACCGTAAAGATTGCCCGCCCTGTCGAAGATGATTCCATTGGGGCCTGTTCCATCGGCCCCTCCAGTAAACGTATATAGAATGGTCTCGGTGCCGTTCGGGCTCATCTCGAAGATGATGCCGCATCCCCCCTCTCCGCAAACGGCATCGTTGCTGCCTCCGCCAAGGGTTGTGCTGTAAAGGTTTCCTTTGGCGTCCGTCACCAAGCTGGAAGATGGGAGCGCTCCGTCGGGTCCATGAAAAGCTCCGCCAAAGGTATAGAGCACCGTTTCCTGTCCGCTGTTAATGTCCACCGTAAACACCGTTCCAGAGGCTCCCTCTACGTTGAACGAGCCTGACTCTTGCGTGGTGCCAAACAAAGTGCCATTTCTATCCAGCACAGCCGCGACGGGAAGCTGTCCATCAGGCGTGCTCGCGAAATCGTGCAGGACGGAAAAATTCTGCGCATGAGCTGAGACGGCTGAGACGGCAAGAGTCAGGAAAAGCAAAAACGGGACGAATGCGCGGCTACCTGAGGTCATAAACATGGAAATTCTCCTGGCGGGTGGATACACAACTCAAATTCGCGCTCAAGGGGAGGTCGGCGCAATGCGGACAGGCAGAATGCTCTCACAGGAAGACCGAAAATCACAAGGCGGGAGACGTGAAAATAGCGGCAAACCGTCTTTTGGATGGGGCCGAAAGTCTCTTTTGATCCACAAGCGCAGATTGCTAAAATCCTGACCCTCCGGCGACCTTGAGGTAAGCCACTGGAATCATTGCAGCTCTATAGGAGGTCAGAAGAATGTTTCGACGGATGTTATTTGCCCTAACTGTGGTAACCCTGCTCGCGGCGCTTTGCGCCAGCAGCGCTTTTGCCGCAAACCATTATGTCGTTGCCAACAATGACACATCTACGAATACGGTCTCCGTATTTCAGGTTTCTGGAATATCACTGGTGCCGCTCACGACGGTGCCGACCGGGGGGCAGGGCCTGGGCGGCGGGTATTTCGCCGAGGTCAGGCAAAGCATCGCACAGGACGGAACGAATACCTGCGTTTTCGCAGGCGACGCAGTGTCAAGCGATATCGCCGCCATGAAGGTCATCGCGGTTAGCCCCTACCTGAAGGTTGTCAGCAATTACGTTTCGCCTGATGGCGACAGCGGGGATTACGAGGGCCTTGGCGTCACCGTCTCGGGCGGTTACGTGTATGCCAATTACACCGCTTCAGGAACCATTGGTGTATGGAAGATAGGGGCTGGATGCACGCTCACATTCGTGACTCATACCACGGCAAGCGGACTGTTCGGGGGCAGCATCGACGGTATGGCTGTGACACCCAATGGTAAGTACCTCGTTGCAGCTTACGGCGACGGTTCGGTGGGCTCTTACGCCATCGGTAGCGGCAACATCACGCTGATCGGGCAGGAAACCATCACGGGCAACACCGTTGGTGGTGGAGCGTCTGCCGGTAGCGTGGCGATCTCTTCCAATGGAACGTGGGCAATTTTCGGTGACTTCTCGGCAGTGAACAACACTCAACTTGATGTAGCCAAAATCGGCAGCAATGGATTGCTGGCGACCACTACAAGCTACGGCGGGACCGGGAGCTTGGGAAGTGGCGTGGATTCCAACGGCATTGCGCTGAGCCCCGATAATAAATTCATTTACGTCGCAGATTCCTACTCAGGACAGGAAACGACTGTCTCATTCGATGCCACCACGGGAGTCATCACCTATCCTCACGCGTGTTTGACCAGCCTGAACGGATACAACGTCGACTGGACGTTTGTATCGCAGGTGGCGACCGTCGTGAATTCGGGATCCGGCGGAGGCCTGTATATGTCGGAAGGTTTCCTGAACGGCGATTCCTACATCGCGCTCCTGAAAGTGAACTCCACCACTGGCTGCGCGACGGAAGCTCCCAACTCACCGTTTGCGGATACCAACGGCGGGAACCTCGAGTCGATTACCTCGTACTCGCACTGAAACCAGCAAGAATGTGGGCGCGGCTTTTCCGCCGCGCCCCACCTTTTCGTCCCATCGTCTGCTACCGGGTCTGCGCAGTTTCTTTCGCGTTCTGCACCGCGTTCACGAAATCGCGGGCTTCGGAATTCGGCACCTTCACATTTCCTTCGAGAATGTCTTTGAACGAAACTTCCTTGCCGTACCAATCGTTGATGGCTTTATTGTCTTGCTGCAACTCGGCGCCATTCAATGAGGCGCCGATGAACGCGCCCTTACTGCTGGAGTAGGTCAACACTCCGGCTTTGTATCCAGCGTCGGCAGAGGCGGAACGCCCGACTGGGCCCGCGGCCGCTGAAACGTCAGCTCCGAGCTTGACGTGGCCTTTGAGCAAGCCCGCCATTCCTTCGTCGTTCATGATGAACATCATTAGGTCAGTGCTCTTGCCACCGATCTGCGGTCCCCAACTGATGCCCGAGACGGAAAAGGGCGCGGGAGCGCTCCAGGTGTTGTTGGCGGTTTTGCAGGTCGCGACACCCGTGCCGTGCTCGCCGCCCACGATGAAAGCGCCTTTGATCAGTTTCGGGATTACGGCGACGCACTTCGCCCCATCGAGAACGTTTTTCGGTACACCCTTGTCCGGTGCGGCCGTCGTGATGTTCTGCACCGTTTCGGTTGCGCGCTGCAGTTCAGAACTGCTCGCGTTGTTGTCGTCACTTTTGGCTTGCGCCAATGTGTAGGCGCCAAGACAGGATGCAAGTAATGTGATTGCGAATTTTCCCTTCGTGAATTTTGGCATGTTGCGTTCCTCCAAAGGTTCGATTCGAGGACGAAGTGGAGGGTTTTCGCGCAGAACAGTCCCACACGCGGAAGCGGCACCTCTTTACAGCTAAATCATTAGAGGAATTGCTGGAGGAAAGCCAATGCACCCTGAGTTTCAATGCAATGAGCGGAGAGCTGCAGAAAAAAGGGCTGTTATTTTCCCTTGGTTTTTTTCTTAGCGCTCGCAGATTTCGCGGAGCCCTTCTTTCCGAACACGCGAGCAAAGATTTTGTCCACGTTCTTTAGCTGGCGCTGCAGGTCAAAGGCGTATTCGATCTGCTTGCGAGGAACTTTGGATGCTATTTCTTTGTCTGCCAAAATCTCATCGTGAAAGTTCAGGCCTTCTTTCCATGAGCGCATTGCATGCGACTGCACAAGGCGGTACGCCTCTTCCCGCGTCATGCCGTTTTCGACCAGATCAAGCAGGAGCTGCCCGCTAAAGATGAGTCCGCGTGTGCCTTCCAGATTCGCGCGCATCTTCTCGGGATACACAAACATCGTGTCAATGATGTTGCTCGTCTTGTGCAGCATGTAGTCGATGAGCGTAGTCGAGTCCGGGAGAATCACGCGCTCAACCGAGGAGTGAGAGATGTCGCGCTCGTGCCAGAGCGCCACATTTTCGAATCCAGCCTGGGCATTGCTCCGGACCACGCGCGACAGGCCGCTGATCTGTTCCAATGTCACCGGGTTACGCTTGTGCGGCATGGCCGACGATCCCTTTTGCTTCTCGCTGAAGAACTCTTCGGCCTCACGCACTTCCGTGCGTTGCAGATGGCGAATTTCGGTTGCGATCTTGTCGAGCGTGGAGGCGATTACTGCGAGCGTGGCAAGGTAGTTGGCATGGCGATCGCGCTGGATGACTTGGGAAGATACGGCGGCAGCTTTTAGTCCCAGGCGCGCGCAGATCTTTTCTTCGAGCTCTGGCGTAAGGTGCGCAAAGATTCCTACCGCACCGGAAAACTTGCCCACGCGCATGTCTTCTGCGGCGGCCATGAAGCGCGCAATGTTGCGCTGTGTTTCCGAATACCAATTGGCGATCTTGAATCCGAAGGTGATGGGCTCGGCGTGGATGCCGTGCGTGCGTCCGATCATGGGAGTGTCTTTAAACTCCCAGGCGCGACGCTCAAGCACTTCGGATAGGCGCTGCAGGTCTTGCGCGATGACCTGCGAGGCCTGGCGGATCAGCAAGGCCTGCGCGGTGTCGACGACGTCGTTGGAGGTGAGCCCGTAATGGAACCAGCGCGCGTGTGGACCGACGATCTCGGCTACCGCAGTGGTGAAAGCGATGACGTCATGGCGGACTTCGGCTTCGATCTCGTGGATGCGGTCGACCCGGAAGTCGGCGCGCTCTTTGATGGCCTTGGCGGCGTCTCTTGGGACCAATCCGGCTTCGGCCAGAGTTTCGGTGGCGGCGACTTCGACGGCAAGCCAGGTGCGGAAACGATTTTCGTCGCTCCAGATGCGGGCCATCTCGGGACGGGTATAGCGCGGGATCACGGTAGGGCTCCTTGAGGAAATGGACAGAGGATTCTAAATGGCGGGGCGCAGGATCGGCTAGCGGTTCCGGCTTTCCATCGAAGGCAGGGGGAATATGAAGCATGGCCAAAGTCTCCGGCCATTCAGCTGCCTTCAACACGTTTGGGGCCATAAAGTGCGACACGATGGGCCCTCAAAAACATAAACCCCGCTCTCCCATGGAGACAGCCAGACCACAGGGAAGCGGGATTTATCCGCGATCGCCCCCTCGGCAATCGCGGGCCGTAGGTGACATTAATTTCATTTTATATCGCACCACGATATAATATGTAAAGACTATCGGGGCACGATAGAATCGTGGCATGAAAAAGCTCACCCTGCTGGACTACCAAGCTCTGGCCGAGTTCCGGCACCAGATCCGAAGATTCCTGCATTTCAGTGATCGCGCCGTCGAGGGCGCAGGACTGGAACGGGGGCAATACCAGATGATGCTCTCGATTAAGGGAATGCCGGACGGCTCGCGGCCGCGGATTCGGGATGTAGCCAACCGCATGCAGGTCCAACACCACAGCGCCGTGGAGTTGATCAACCGGCTGGAAACTGGCGGGTACGTCCGGCGGGAACGCGGACTGGACGACCGGAGAGAAGTGCTGTTGGCATTAACGCCGAAGGGCGAGAAGGTGCTTGCAGAGTTGGCCCTGCACCATCATCAGCAGTTGCAGGAGGCGGCGCCAAGGCTGGTACAAGCGTTGCATCGGGTGATGGCTGGAAAGAGCGCGGGGCGGAAGGGCGCCCCGGTTGCGAACGGGCACGGCGAGTGAGGTCCTTCCAAGATGCGAGGCGGCGCCGACCAAGAAGCGCGCTGCGTCAATACATGAAATGTCATTGGGCGTCAACATTTCTGAAGCGTTTGCAGCACTACCCGTCGCTGTTGGTTGACATCTAAATACGGCGCAGTTGGAAAGGCGATCGACAGAATTTATGAACACGAACGGCAATCACGCAGGTCCGGAGATAGCTGAGCCCCTGGCAGCATCGGGAGTTTCCCCTCTGGAGCCGACGCAAACCGCCGGCTTTCGCATTGTGCTGATGTCGTTTCTGGCGGCCGGGATCGGACTGTTGGCGGGTCTTGTTGCCTACATTCTTTACAAGCTCATTGGGCTATTCACCAACCTCTTTTTCTTTCACCAAGCGACCACAACTTTCCGCAGCGTGGGCGGTCACCATCTGGGCGCATGGGTGATTCTGGTTCCAGTGATCGGTGGCCTGATTGTCGGCGTGATGGCGAAGTACGGATCGTCGAAGATCAAAGGCCACGGCATTCCGGAAGCGATGGAAGCGGTGCTGGTAAACCGCAGCCGCATCGAACCGAAAGTGGCGTTGCTCAAACCCATCTCGGCAGCCATCGCAATCGGAACAGGCGGTCCGTTCGGCGCGGAAGGTCCAATCATTCAGACCGGAGGCGCGTTGGGATCGCTGGTTGGACAGCTGTTGCATACGACTGCGGTCGAACGCAAAGTTCTGCTGGCCTGCGGAGCGGCAGCCGGCATGTCGGCAACCTTCAACACACCGATTTCGGGTGTGATCATAGCGATCGAACTGCTGCTCTTCGAGTTTAAGTCGCGGTCGTTCATTCCACTGGTGATTGCGAGCACGCTCGCGACGGCTGTACACATGCAGCTGCTCGGCCCCGGTCCGATGTTTCAGGTTGGGCAAGTTGATTTTGGAATTCCCAGGGCAGTGCCTTTTTACCTTGTGCTAGGGCCTTTATGTGGGTTGGCGGCGGTTTTCCTAAGCAAGGCGCTGTATTGGGTGGAAGACCAGTTCGAGAAGCTTCCGGTCGACGAGTTATGGTGGCCGGCGATTGGCGCCCTTGGACTCGGCATCATCGGGTTTTTTGCACCGCGAGTCTTTGGAGTGGGGTATGACACGATCGGCGCCATTCTGAATGGCGAACTGGCCTGGAAGGTGCTGCTGGTCGTCATGATCGCCAAGTTTGCAGCTCTGGTCATTTCGCTGGGTTCGGGCACATCTGGCGGCTTGCTGGCTCCGACATTCATGTGGAGCGCGGCCATGGGCGGCCTGTTCGCCATGATCGGGAATCATGTCTTCCCGAACGCACATTTGTCGCCGGGAGCATTTGCGCTCGTGGCGATGGGTGCGGTGTTCGGCGCTGCATCGCGGGCAACATTCTCATTCATCATCTTTGCGTTTGAGATCACGCGTGATTACAACTCGGTGCTGCCGCTGATGCTAGTTGCGGTGATCGCCGACGGGATCGCAATGCTGTTCATGCCACGCAGTTCGATCATGACTGAGAAATTGGTGCGGCGCGGGCTCCGCGTGCATCAGGACTATGAAGCCGACGTTCTCACGCAAGCCACGGTTGCCGAAACAATGGAGAAAGCCCCGCCCGTGATTGCGGCTGGAACTAGAGTAGGGGAGGTGGCCGAACGAATTGCGCGGCATGATCCGGCGGTGGCGCGATACGAAGCCCTGCTGATTCTGGACAGTGGCGGCAAACTGGCGGGTATTGTCACCCGCGGCGACATCCTGCGGGCATTGGACAAAGACTCGGTTGGCACGATGACGGTCGAGGAGGCGGGGAGTACGAAGTTGGTTGTGACCTATCCGGATGAACTGGTCGCGGAGGCAGCCGCCAAGCTTATTAATTTCAGCATCGGCCGCATGCCTGTCGTGGACCGCTCGGACGAAAAGAAAGTTGTGGGATATCTGAACCGCTCAGCGGTCCTGGCTGCTCGCACGCGGCGCCTGCGGGATGAATCTTTCCGTGAGCCCGGATGGCTGCATTCACGAAGGCGGACGCCCGTGTGAGGCAAAGATCGCGTTTTAGCGATCTCCAACGTCTCAAAACCACCTTGATCGAACGGCCCTGTACGCTAGTAAGCTCTCTGGTTCCCACTGCGTGGGCTGAAGATTCGAGCTCCAAAGTATAATCAATACATCCTTATGACCGTGGGCCGAATTGCGTGCGCGCTGGCGGTGCTGGCCGTTGTGTGCGTCTTGGGAATTTTCTTCTTTCCCGTCATGAATGGCCCAGGCCCCTATTCCGCAGTGCACGGTCCAGTCACAGCGCTGCTTTCCGTCCGGGCTGCCGTTCGTTTGCGCATGATCATCGTGCACACCGGACTGGATGTCATCCGCGGCTGCTTTGGCTCTCGCATAGCACTCGCTATCTTCTCTTGGAGCGCGCTGGCGCCGAATGCATCCAAACTGGATAGTCTGCCCGCCGGATTCGTTACCATTCTTCGCTGCTGATCTACCTTCCGCAGTCGCTACCGAATCTCTTTTCTCCGGTTCGCATCGCCGAGATCAATGTGCTCGCGCAAGCGGCGCATTCTCCGTGTTGTGGCCATTGAGCTAGTCTTTCTGCCATTTCAGGCTTAACTCGACTTGATGAGGAGGATTCAAGGTGACAAAAGCAACATTGCAAACTCTGATATTCACAGGGATTTTAGTGGGCGCATTGTCGTTTTCCGGTTGTAACAAGAAAGCCGCAAAGGCGACGCCGCCCTCTCCGCCACCACCGGCCACTCCGACCGCTACACTCGCCGCTAATCCAGCGGTGATTGAACAAGGACAGACCACGACGCTGACGTGGCAAACCGCGAATGCAACGGACATCGCCATCGACGGAATCGGAGCGGTGTCGGGCTTTGGTTCGAAGACCGTAACCCCCACTTCATCGATGACTTACACGCTTACCGCCAAAGGTCCGGGCGGAACCCAGGAAGCATCCGCTCGCGTGACCGTGAACGCAAAAATGGCGCAGGCGTCAATGCCAGGTCCGTCAGATGAAGACCTTTTCGCGCGCAACGTGAAAGATGTCCTCTTCGATTACAACAAAGCGGACATCCGAATGGATCAGGCTACGACCGCGCACAACGATGCGGCATTTCTGGCGCAGCATCCGTCGATCAAGGTCGTAGTGGAAGGTCATTGCGATGACCGCGGATCGGAGGAGTACAACCTGGCGCTGGGAACGAGCCGTGCCGAATCGGTGAAGCGGGCTCTGCAGCAGGAGGGCGTATCTCCGGACCGCATTGAGACAGTCAGCTATGGAAAGGAAAAGCCGTTCTGCACCGAAGCTAACGATGAATGCTGGCAGCGTAACCGTGTCGATCATTTCGACATAGCACGCTAACCGCATGATCGGATTCAGCCGCTGGATCTAGTGCAATCGAGCAGTGGCGATGAAGCAATCAGAGGCGGTTCGCGGACGGACCGCCTCTTTTACTCTCACCTCTGGATTGAAACTCCCAGTTCAATTTCCGGATAGTATGTAGAGGAGTGGTGGTGCGAGAGCAAGAAAAGAGTATGGCAACTGGAAGATTCGGCCGCTACGGGTTCTATCTTCGACAACGGCCGGCGCTGCTGGTCTTACTCTCGATAATCACGATCGCCTTCTTTTTGGCAGTTACTGGATTGTCACGGGCGCATGAGGCGCAACGGCAGGCGCTGGGGAATCGCTGGTTCAATCGTGGAGTGGCGGACCTCAATGCGAAGCGTTACGACGCTGCGGTCACTGAATTCCGCTCTGCCCTCCTCTATTCGCAGGACGACTATTCCTATCAACTGAATCTGGCTGAGGCGCTGATTGGCTTGAAACACACGGCGGAAGCCTCGGCATATCTGCTCAATTTGTGGGATCGTGAGCCGGAAAACGGGTTGGTGAACCTGGAACTGGCCCGCATCGCAGTGCAACGAGGAGAGATTGATCAAGCTGTGCGCTACTACCACGACGCGGTGTACGCGGCGTGGCCACGTGATCAGGAGAGTAACCGGCGACAGGCGCGGCTGGAATTGATCAATCTGCTATTGCGCATCAAAGACCTGGGCGATGCACAAGGCGAGTTGATTGCCCTGGCGGCAAATGTCGGCGAAGATCCGGCGCAACAGGACACCATCGGCGATCTATTTGTGCGCGCGGGGGACTACGAGCACGCGCTGGGTTCCTATCGGATCGCGTTGCGCGCTGACCGCCGCAACGTCGCGGCACTGGCGGGGGCGGGTCACGCTGCGTTTCAACTTGGGCAGTACCCGCTGGCGCAACACTACTTGCAACAGGCAATTGCTGCCTCTCCGGGTGACACGCAGAGCGCACAGCTGCTGCAGACCGTAGACATGGTGTTGCGCATGGATCCATTTCGCCGCCAGATTTCGGCCGCTGATCGCGACAAAGCCGTGGTGGATGCCTTTAAGTCCGCAGGACAACGGCTGAATAGCTGCACGCTTCCTGTCGCCAGCAGCCCGGGAGCAGGCCCTCCAATTTCTCTGAATGACGAATGGTTCGCGATGAAGCCGCATATCAGCATGGCAGAGTTGCGCCGAGATCCGGATCTGGCTGAGAAAGCGATGGATTTAGTCTTTCGCATCGAGCGCCAAAGCAGCATCGTATGCGGGACGCCGGCGGGAGCCGATTTGGCTCTATTGCTGATCTCCAAACTGCACGAGGGAAGTTAGTGGATCTCGAATCGAATCCTGAAACTGACGTTTTGGTGGAAAACGGCCGGACGCATGCTGCGTCGGTCTGGATCCACCAGCATTCTCCGCGGGCGTTTTTGCGCTCGGCATTCCGCGAAGATCGCTTTTTTCTGATTCTATCGGTCTTCATCGGAGTCTTGTCCGGGCTGGCCGTAGTCTGTTTTCGGTTTGCGATCGACTGGTCGCGGCTGTACCTGCTGGGCACCGGAGCGGTGCTGACGCCGGTGCGCATGTTGCTGGCGCCATCGCTTTCGGGGCTCGTCATCGCCGTCCTGGTAATTCACTTTTTTCCCACCTCACGCGGCAGCGGCGTCAATCAGACGAAGGCCGCGCTCTACATCTTCAATGGTGATATTCCCATTCGCACGGCGATCGGGAAGTTCGTCACCGCAGCATTAGCGATTGGCTCGGGACATTCGCTAGGCCCGGAAGATCCCTCACTGCAGATTGGCGCGTGCCTGGCGTCATTGCTGGGACGCAAGATGCAGCTGTCGCGCGATCGCATGCGTCTGATCGCTCCGGTGGGCGCGGCGGCGGGGCTGGCAGCGGCGTTTAACGCGCCGATATCAGCTGTGCTATTCGTCATCGAAGAGGTCATCGGTCGATGGACGGCCGGAATCCTGGGATCGGTCGTGCTGTCCGCGGTTTCGAGCGTCGTCGTGATGCGCTGGTTCCTGGGATCGGAGTCGCTCTTTCGTATTCCAGCAGTCGAGTTGAAGAATCCGACTGAGCTGATCGCGTACGCGGTGCTAGGAGTAGTGGGCGGACTGGCCTCGGTGGTTTTTGCCAGCGGGATTACGACACTGCGTCCAAAATGCAAAGCCCTGCCCCTGTGGACGCAGTATTTTCAACCAGCGATTGCCGGACTGCTGATCGGAATCATTGCGATGATGGGCGCCCCGCAGGTCATGGGCGCCGGTTATGAGTACATCGATCAGGCAATGCACGGGCAGTTCACGTGGCAGTTTCTGGCGATCCTGGCTGGCGTGAAAATTGTGGCAACGCTGCTTTCGTTCGTGAGCGGAACGCCGGGCGGAATGTTTGCTCCAACATTGTTCATCGGAGCGATGCTGGGTGGTGCGGTGGGCGGGGCGCAGCACTTTTTCTTCCCGCACCTGACCGGCTCCGTGGGAACCTACGCGCTCGTCGGTATGGGCGTGCTCTTCGCCGGATTTCTGCGTGCACCCATGACCTCGGTGTTCATGGTGCTCGAGGTGAGCGGAAATTATTCGATTATCGTGCCGGTGATTGTGGCGAATACATTTGCCTACGTGATCTCCCGCGGACTGCAGCCCATCGCGATCTTTGATCTGCTGACGCGGCAGGATGGGCTTGAATTGCCATCCATGGAAGAGTTGCGGGAAGAGGACGTACTGCGGGTGGAAGACGCCATGCAACCCGTGGAGGGCCCGGTGCTCGACGCGAATGACAAACTCGAAAAGGCGCTCATGGAACTCGACCACTCAGAGAACGAAGATGTACTGGTGCGGCTGAGTCCGAGTGGGTGGAGCACAGTCACGAAGGAACACCTTCGCCAGATGGCGGCCCAAGGCAAGTCCCAGGAAAATGTTGGATCGTTGTTGCTCAATCCCCGCATCCCTCACCTGCATCCCGACCACCCGCTGGAGACTGCGCTGCGATATGTAGACCGATGGCCGATTGTGCCCGTGGTGAGCCGTGCCGATTTCCGCAAACTGGAAGGCGTGGTCACGCAGCGGCATGTCCTCGAACGCTACCGCGAGTTTGGCGAAGGATAGGGGAGATCCCGTTCAACATTTCGGCCTCCCCGGCTAGGCCGCGCCCGCGCTACAAAAACGTTTTCGTCGCCGTAACTGAACGATCTTCAACGCGGAGTTCGTCCAACCTACACAAGACTCGAAATCCGCCAGTAGCTGGATTGTTACCTTGGTTCAAGTGTTTTGCTTGAAAATCGATGCCCAGATTCTGTAAGCTTCACAAAATCCCAAGAAGATTATGTACGGGGCAGAGCTGTACCCATACGGCTGTGGCAGAACGGAAACCTATCAACCGCGGACATCGCACTCGGATGCGGACCAAGCATGTCCCTGCCAAGCCAAGCACTGCTCGTTGTCGTAAATGTCTTCTGTATTCGTATCTTCGGTAGCATTTAGCTTCCAATCGTGGGGCAACGGGGGAATGGAAATGGCGGGATCTTCGATCAAGTTCATGGTTATTAGTGTCGTCGCATTGGCGATGACAGCAGCGGCTTTCGCGCAAGGCGGAGCCACCGGAGCGATCACGGGAACGGTGCAGGACCCCAGTGGAGCAGTCGTGGCGAATGCGCACGTCCGGATCACAGATCAGGACACAAATGTCTTGCAGCGCGAGGTTACAACCGGACCCGATGGCAGCTTTACCGCGCCTCTGTTGCCGGTAGGAACGTACCGTGTGGAGATTCAGGCCTCGGGATTTGCCCCAGCCAAGATCGCCGACGTCATGGTGCGTGTCACTGAGACGACCCGGCTGACAGCCAAGGTCACCACAGAATCGGTGCAGCAGAAGATCGAAGTGCAGGCCGAGGTGCAGACCGTAGACACAACCGACGCAACCACGGGACAGGCGATCGATACCGCGACGATCCGCGCACTACCACTGGCCACACAGAACTTCCAGCAATTGCTGACGCTATCCACCGGTGCGCAAAGTGAACTGAATGCTGCAGCCCAGTTAGGACGCGGGCAAGTGCGCATTCAGGTAAACGGCCAGCGCGAAGACAATAACAACTATCTGATCGAAGGCATCAGCGCAACGGACTACAACGTTGCTGAACTCACGAACACGCCTCTGCCCAATCCCGACGTCATCCAGGAATTCAAGGTGCAGACCTCGCTCTACGATGCCAGCCAGGGCCGAAACGGCGGCGGCAACATCAATGCGATTCTGAAGTCCGGTACGGACCAGTTTCACGGCGATTTCTATGAGTTCTTCCGCAACACGGTGCTCGATTCGAACGAGTACTTTTTGAAGCAAACAGGGTCGCCGCGGCCAGTAATTCAGCAGAATATATTCGGCGGAAGTCTGGGTGGTCCGGTCAGTCCGGGCGGCAAGCTCGGCTTCTTCTTCCTGAACTATCAGGGGACGCGGCAGCGCAGCGGAGACTCTCCCGGAACCCTGATCAGCACATTCATTCCTTACGTCCCGGCTGCCGATCGCGGCGCGGCAGGTGCCGCGAACCTGGCAAAAGACTTCGGCGTGGCCGCTGCGGATCCTGTGGCCGTTAGCTTGCTTAACTTTAAGAGCGATCAGTTTGGGGCACCCGCGAATGGATACCTGTTCCCGTTGCCCAACGTTCCAGCCGGGACGGCGCCCGGATCGCTGGTGCAGTTCACTGTCAGCAAACCGGGTAAGTTTACCGACGATCAATTCACGGCGAACTGGGACCATGAGTTCCGGCAATCGCGCGACGCCATCGCTGCGCGATTCTTCTACTCCGATTCCGAGCAGGACATTCCGTTCGGCGCGGGCGGACTGCAAGCTTCGCTTGGAGCTGCAGCCAGCGGAACGGACCTGAACTTCCCGTATCAGCTGCCAATTCACGACCGCCTCTTTATCATTTCCGAGACGCACGTATTTAATCCGCGGCTGGTGAACGATCTGCGTTTCGGCTTCGTGCACATCAACAATACGGCCGTCAACATTAACCCGGTAACCGCAACGGACGCCGGTATTGTCCGGCCGACCAGCAATCTCACCAGCAGCATCTACAAATTCACCTTCGCCACGTCAGGTTTTCAGTTCGGCCCCACGCCGCAGGCCAATCAGGCACAGACGCAGAATAACTACAACATCGTCGACAACCTAAGTTGGGTGGAAGGGAAGCATACCTTCACCGTCGGCGGACAGTACATTCGCGTGCGGCTCGACAAGCTCTTCCCCCAGGTCTTCAACGGGCAGCTCTTTTTTACGAACACCGGGGCCTCGACCGACTTCGGCAACTTTATCGGAGGCACTCCGCAGTTTAGTTTTGGTGGTGGCGGCGTCTACAACCACGCTTACAAGCAGAGCAACTCCGCCGTCTTCCTGCAGGATGACTGGAAAGCAACTTCGAATCTGACCATCAACCTTGGACTACGGACCGAATTCCTCGGCGCGTGGACTGATGGAGATTGCCACATTGGAAACATCGAATCGGATCTTACGAAGTCCGGAACCTATCCATTTATCTATCCGAGCTGCGTGGGCAAGCTGGGAGTTACGGGACTAACTGGGAATGCAGCGGGATCCACCTTCAAGAACAACGTTTCAACGGGATGGGGACCGCGCGTCGGTTTCGCGTGGGATGTCATGGGACACCACAACACCACGCTGCGCGGCGGCTACGGCATCTACTATGTTCGTGAGGACGTGGGTGCTGTCGATCAGTTGAGCTTCCAGTCGCCGTTCATCCCCATCGTGTTCTTCGGGCAGACGCCCGGATATACCATGTCGGACTTCTTCACCGGAACTCCCGCGGTGAATCCGAACGCGGTACCAGCCGCTGGTCAACTATCGGCAGCTTGGTTGCCCTGCTTGGCGCAGTTCACCGGTTTTGTGGACGGAAGCGGTGTCAAAACCACCAACACGAATCTTACCGGCACGTACAATTCCTGCACTGGACCGGGAGTCAATTCCACTCAGAACCTGTTTGTCCTGGAAGTTCCGCGACACTTTGTTGTGCCGAATACGCAGCAGTGGAACCTCACACTGCAACGCGAATTCGGCAAGAGCTGGGTGCTCGAAGTCGGCTACGTCGGTACGCGCGGCATCCATCTTCGTGAAACCCGCGATGCCATTCAGTCGGTGGACGCGATCAAGCATCCCATCACCGTCACCGACGTCACCAATGGCCAGACCCTCACCATCCACACCGACACATTCGCCAACGCCATCGCTCGCACGCCCACGCCGGGCTTGAACGGATACAGCGGCTATCAGATCTTTGCCAACGACGCGTACTCGATCTATCACGCGCTTCAGGCAACATTCTCGCGTCGATGGAGCCAGAGCTACCTGCAGGCGGCGTACACCTTCTCGAAGAACATCGATGCCACGTCGACTGGAAACACCGCCTTCAACACGGCATGGAACGACCAGAGCAATATCAATGCTTCGCGGGGCATTTCGGACTTCAACCGGCCGCATCGCTTAGCCCTTACCTACGCGTACGATCTGCCGTTCTACATGCATTCCAGCGGCATCAGGAAAGCCGCTCTCGGCGGATGGCAGGTCAGCGGCGTCACCATCTTCCAAAGTGGGTTGCCGTTCTCGATTTACGATTCGAGCGCGGGAACTGCATTTCTCGGTGCCGGAAGCACTCCGCTATTGGGAGCAAGCCTGGCTCCCGGAGCGACCGTCGGCAGCGGGCTGGCTGGCGGAAGCTTGCAGCAGAAACTGACTTCCGGATACCTCGTGCCGACGGCATTTACTCCGGCTGCGCTCGTGGACCCAACGGATTGCGCCACTGATCCGAATTTCTGCGGGACAGGATTCGGAAATTTGGGCCGGAACGTCTATAAAGGCCCCTTTGAACAGAACTGGGATGTCTCGTTCCTCAAACATTTCAAAGTTGGAGAACGAAATGACATCCGCTTTGCCGCGGACTTCTTCAACCTGTGGAACCACACGAATTTCGGCAATCCCACGGTCACGGATATCGAAGCGTACCTGGCAAGCCCGACGACCAGCCCGTTCGGCAGGATTGTGCAGACGAATGGAAATCCTCGGTTGATCCAGTTCTCGCTGCGCTGGGCTTTCTAACAAAACGGTGTTTTCATGCCCGGGAGGCCGACGCCTTCCGGGCTTTTTCCTTCTTCAGCAATTTTCTGGCGAATCCAGCGGCTGGACTGGAACTCACCGATGAGCATTCCAACCCCAACCTGGAAAAGCAGCATCTATTCGCGATCTTTTTCAATGATGCGTGTCAGTCCCGTTACATCTAATGTCCGAACAGCGTTATTTGTCTATCCGCAATGGGGATCCGCCATACGAGATAATGTTCCATCCAGGAGTTCTCCAATGGGAAGTCAGGCTCTTCTGCAATCACTGAAGGAAGGTATCCTCAGCCAAGCGAGTGTGAAAGCAATTTACGGTGAACCCGTCTCCGCACAGGGCAAAACCGTTATTCCAGTCGCGAAAATAATGTATGGATACGGTGCCGGGGCCGGAACCGGCGGTGTGGGCGATAGCAGAGCTCGAGGAGAGGGTGGCGGTGGTGGCGGCGCAGTGCGAGCTGTTCCCGTAGGCGTCATCGAGGTTAGTGACCGCGAGACTCGTTTCGTCCCAATTACCAACCAGAAAAAGTTGATCGGCGCGGTCCTGGCAGGAATCGTTTTTGGGATCTCGTTGGCCTGGAGCAGGCGCCGCCGTTGAACGCGTGGGGCTGCCGACAGTTCCAACCTAGAGACGCCCTGCGTCCTGCCGACTATGCTTTAACGCTCGAGCATCCAGACGTTTGCTGTGCTGCTGCGAACATGGAGAGCGAGATATTTTCCATCGCGGGAGGGTATGGCCCAGCTCACCCCAACGTCTTTCGGACGCCATAGGGGCGACACCGCTCCCTGCAGACCGATGCGCAAGAGCGCATTTCCTTTTTCTCCGCTGGTTGCCGCAAAGATGCTCTTGCTATCTGTGGCCCAATCGAGCGACGCAAGCCCCGGCCATCCTTGCACTGTTAGCGATCTCTCCGGAGCGCCTGTCAGCGAGACCAGTCGAATCCGTGGTTCGTCTTGGCCAAACTTGCCCTTAGCGATGGCCAGTGTCGTACCATCCGGCGACAGGCTCCAGTTGTACATCTGCGACAGCTCATCTTTGAGCTGGAACACTTGAGTGCCGGATCCCTTGAGTGGATCGAACTTGAAAAAAGTAAGGCCATCATCGGCGACGACACTATAGACACAGACATTTGCTGGAGCGCGTGAACATTGGTGGTTGCTGATCCATTTCGCCTTTGCAATCTGTTGAGGCGTTCCTCCGCCTAACGGCACTCGCATCAGGGGAACTTCAAAGTCAGGCTCTCCCCAGGTGGGGTAGAGAAGATAGAAAATCTGACTGCCGTCGGGACTCAATCGGGGCAGCACGGATTGCTGCGCACCCGAGACCAACAGTTCCGGGACCGTCTCATCCATACGCTGTTTATAAATATCGAAGGTTCCGGTTCGATCCGAGACAAAAATGACTTCTTTGTTGTCGGGCGTCCAGTCGTAGGGCATGTCGCGGTGATCGTCGAAAGTAATGCGGCGCGGCTCTTCGAGAGTGCCTGAAGATTGAATCCTGGCAACGTAGACATCGGGCTCGGGCACTCCTTTGATATAGGCGACGCGTTTGCCGTCGGTTGAAGCGTTGATCGCCATGACATTCCCTTGATCGTTCGTAAGCCGCACCGGTGAGCCGGTCGGCTGAAAGTGTCGGTTCAGACGAATCGACCAGAGATTGGAGTCAGCCTGCCGCGGGCGCGGCTCTGCCTGCGTATAGATCAGGCGCCCGTCGGAAGCCCACGCGAATGCTGCGTCTAACCCAAACAGTGACAGTGCAACGCTGGGTTGCACGGATTGCGCCGGATTCTTCGGCACATCCACGATCGCAATCCTCCCTTTTGCTCCATAGCCATATGTGAACTTAGCGGTTGTGTATGCGATCGTTCTGCCATTGGGTGACCAACCGATTCTGCCAAACAGGTCGCCGTCTTCTCCGCACAACAGGCGCGACTGCTCACCATTGGTCTGGGCGATCCAAATCCGCTGATGCAGGGGCTTGCCCGCGATGAATGCGACATCCTTCCCGTCGGGCGATACTGCGGGATACTCTCCCTGATCCATGAGCTTTCGCGCACTGCCACCGAGTGTCGAAATTTCCCAGACACTGGAATCGTGATTCGTGTTGCCGTATAAACCCAGGATCATATGGACGTTATCCGGGAACCAGCTGATGGAATTAGGCAGCAGGCCGTCTGGCAAAGAGAGAGAGTGAGTCTCTCCAGTATCGATCTGACGCAGGTAAAAGCCGCTCTGGTCGGAAAAGGCGAGATACCGTCCATCGCGAGAGATTGCCGCGGCGATGACGGGATCATCCACCGGATTGGCTGTCAGCCGTGAGATACGGCCCGGTGCCGGCTGATGCCGGGCGAAATAGAATCCAACAGTGACTCCAACCACTAAAAGAAGGACACCGGACACACCTGCCAAAACCCAATGCCGGTGAAACGCGGCATTCTTGACCGCTCTCTCGACGCCCACTGGATCGATCGCGGCAGCGCCGTTTCCGTTCGCGTGGGCCGGACTAACGGGAGCCAGAAACCGATATCCTCGCCGCGCCACGGTCTCTACAAATTTAGGATTCTCAGCCGAGTCACCCAAAGCATCGCGAAGACGACGGATGGCAGCATTCAAGCTGTGATCGAAATCGACGAACGTGTCGGCGGGCCAGAGCTGGTTGCGCACCTCTTCCCGAGTCACCACCTCGCCCGGACGTTTCAGAAGCAGCACGAGCACTTGTAACGGCTGGTCCTGCAGCTTGATCTTCAGGCCGTTCCGTCGCAGTTCGCCTGCCCTCACATCAAGTTCAAAAATGCCAAACCGGCACGTGTCGGGCAATGAGTTGCCATTGCCGCTCTCAGTGTCCGGGAGTTTTAAGATTCTGGCCGCTCTGGTTCCCATGTAACCCCACTTCGTAACTGTTGGACGGCGTGAGCCTTAGCTTGTCACCCGTGTTTGACCCAGGCGTTATCCACAGAGTGTTGAGGCACGCGTTAGATCAGACCACCTTCATGCAGGTACGGAGGTCGGGGACATGGGGTTCAGAGAAAGAGTGGCGTTGACGGCCACAATTGTTTTGTTATGGGGTAGTGCAGCGGTCGCTCAAATAACGGACTTGAAAGAGATCGTAGTGATCATGCAAGACGACACGGGAATGGCATCATCGGTGCGGAGGCGAGCCGAGAGGGATGTGTCCGCTGTTCTGCTCGCGGCGGGGGTTCAGGTTGTGTGGATTAACTGTCAAAAAGGGAGTCACGACAACGATTGCGGGCACGTTCTAGGGCCGAGCGAGTTCGAGATTCACATAGTGCCGACTGGAAAGACTCGGAGTGAGCTGGTCTTTGGTGAAGCATTTCTGGGGGAAAACGGAAGCGGAAAGTACGCGGACATTTTCTTGCAACGAATCGAGGGGGCGGAAGGAGCATCGGGAGTAGATCTCTCAAGGCTTCTGGGGGCCGTTTGTGCCCACGAACTCGGCCACCTGCTGTTGGGTTCGCAGGCGCATTCGACAGCAGGAATCATGCAGCCAATCTGGAAGCAGGATGCCCTGGTCAAGATTGGTATGGGACTTATGCTTTTTACTGGACAGGAGTCGAGGACGATGCGCGAGCGGCTTGGGCGAGCAAGGCTTGTCCTGAGTTCAATCCGGGTTCCAAACCGGAGTACGGTTGACGGCTGGTTCTGATTGTCCATCGCAGAGCGCGCACCTCTGTGGCTGAATTTGCCGTCCAGGCGGTGCCGCTAGGGTTTCAGCGACGACAAGAAGGCGGCCAGCGCGATCATGTCGTCCAGCGACAGTTTCGCTACTTCTTTCCGCATCTGCTGTCCGACGACTCCGTTGCGCGCGCCTGATTTGAAATCGTAGAGCTGCCTCACGATGTAACTTGGCGAGCGGCCGGAGATCGGCGGAACGTTGCCGCTACCCCGCAGTCCGGGGCCGTGACATTTCGCGCAGGGTTGCCCGATGCCATCCCCTCCGGTAGCGAGGAATTTTCCCCGCTTGATGCTGCCTTCGGGAACGTAGGCCAAAAAACCTGATGTATCGTCGTGAACCTGGGTGCGCTCGAGATCCTCGGGAGTTTCGATGATGCGCTGGCCGATCGGCTCAGTTGCGGATGGCGTATCCGCGACGAGCATCCATCCGGCGACGTGCGTTTTCGGCACGGTGCTGGTCTCGACTACGCGAATCCAGGGCTTGCGCTCCAGCTTGGAAAAGTAATTAGCGGCTGCAGCGATCTCTTGATCGCTGGCCTTCCATTCGCGATCGGTCATGTTCAACACTGGCAGGAACGTCGGTTCCGAGCTCTTGCGGACGTGGGCCTTAAAGTCGGCGATCTGGCTGATGATGTAACCGGCAGATAATCCGGCGAGGCTGGCACTCTCAGGATGTCCCTCACCGTTCGGCAGATGACAGTACGCGCAGGCGAAGAAGTCAGGCTGGTGTCCGTGGGCAACGACTCCGGGCATCGCCGGGTGCTCGGCGGGATGCCAGTCGGGAACATTCGTCATGTCCGCGATCTGTGAGGAGGTGAAGACTTCGTCGCTGCCGGGAACATGGCGCGGGCGACTATCCCTGGCCATTGCAGAGCCGTTAGATGGGGGATTCACGCAATAAGCCCAGTAAGGAGTTGTCTGGTTCGGGATGTCAGCGAGGGCGACGAGAGCGCAAGCGATCAGGAGAAAAAGAGCGAACGGCCAGCGGAAGTGGCGCATGCAGATACTGTAACGCGTATTGCCCACAGATGCAGCCGCTTCTTGTCGGGTAGTTTGAACGTCCGGAGTCACGGGCGCCGCGCGCAATGGAGTGGTATATCTACTTTTCTATTTCTGCTGTTCGGCTTCCTGGATCAATGGCCTGAGCGAGTCCACCGAGACTCCCAGTGTGCCTCCGGTGAAACCATCCATATAAGCGGAGTTCACGCCGATGACTTCTCCGGCAGAATTGAAAACCGGGCCTCCGCTGCCCCCGTGAGCCGTAGGCGCATCGTAAATGAGTTTGTCCCCGACGACGTCGCCCAAGTGGCCGCAAGTCGTCGATGGTCGAATCAAGGAGAGTGCGGCCAGTTCGCTCGCGGCACTGAGATCATTATGTCGAGTAGCTAAACGCTCATAGATCTCAGATGGCGATTTCGCGACCATTCCCGCAATACCCATCGGATAACCAATCACGGTAACAAGCTGTCCCGGCGAGCCGGCTGATTTCGCCAGCGGCAGCGCCGGCAGGGCACGCATCGCATTCGTGTCTTCTATGCGGAGCACCGCGAGATCGGAAGTCTTTGAAACGGACGCGGGCGTGAGGTTCACAGGTGTAGGAGAGCCGGGGAAAAAGACAACGAGACTTTCGATCGTCCCGATCGCTCCCTCGCTTAGCAGTCTCTCCGCTTCGGGATCACCATACCAAGGCTCGCCAACGTGTCGGTTCGTCGCAATCAGGCCGTCTCCCACCAAAAATCCTGTGCCCGAGACGCGGGCGCGGATCGCAGGGCGATGATTGGCAAAGCCAACCTGATACACCCCTACGATGTATCCGATGGAATTGCGGTAACGAGTCAGCACGACCGCCGGCATGGAATGCTCTTGCTTTAGACTCGCTACCTCGGCCGTGAGCTCGTGAACTTGTTTTTGCAGATCGTCGGGAGGCATTCCTTGCACGGCGATGGGTGCGTAGTAGTGCACCATGACGATGGCGCCCAGCAACATCAAGACCCCGAGGACACCTTGGATCATCTGCTGCCAGCTCTCGCAAACAATATTGGATTCCTGCTGAGAGTCGTTGGCAGAGTCCAGCGGGTCGTGACTGCCCGGGTCAGGCATAGAATGTTCGGCCATGAGTGTCGATGTGGCGCTCGACTCAATTCCAAGTGCTTGTTTTTCAGTGTCTTTCCCGAAAAACAGGCAGCCAGGAGCCGTTATCTTCGCTGGTTTGGCGCGACTGCGCTACGGTACTGAAGGGGATGTACAGGAGTTACTTCGCGGAATTTCATAGCGGATGACGCCATATCGTTGCAAGGTTGTACGACATTGAAGATACCGCGCACATCTTGCCGATTACGAATTCCGAACAATCCTGAACTGCTTTTTATGCACAGCGCGGGCCGTGCTAGTTTCCAGCCTAGCTCTGGGGAGCGTTGCGATCGGGGTCCTTAAAGGAGGATTCCATCGTGCTACAAAGTTGTGTTCGTACACTGCTAGTCCTCGCTCTTGTGACGTGCTCCGTTCACGCCAGGGCGCAGTCTCCATCGCAATCGCGCCCCTACCTGCTGGCGTTCAGCTGCCTACCAACTTCGAGCCCTTACTACTCCGGTCTGCATGCGAATCTCGCAAATATCGATGGCTGTGTGGACGCTGTCGACTGGTCCAGCATAGAGCTGACTAAGGGGTCATACACGTGGGGAGCTCTTGATAATGACACCAACTTTGCGCCGTATGTCGGGGAGACATGCGGAGGTAATCTCGGACCAGCTCACTCCTGCTACCTCGTCCCCGTGATACGGCTGGTCTCCAATACGAATGGATACAATACCTCGACTCCCTCCTACGTCTATGGTTCGGGATGGGCTACGCATGTGGGCGCCCCGCATGCCCTCGATTACGCCTGGTGCTCGACATATGAAGGAGACAAAACCGGCTCGGGTACCGCCGATGCGGGGGACTCCACTACCTTTCCTGCCGTCTGGGAACTACCATTTTCGGTCGCCAGTGAGAATTTCATCGCAGCCCTGATCTCTCACCTTAACGGCCTGAACACAGGAATCGGACCACAGATCTTGTACGTCCGCATCGGCTACACGGCCGGCGGCGAGGCTTTCCCGATATGCGAAAGCCAACTCCAAACCATTGCCAATGTCACCCGCGCGCAAGATTTATTCACAAACTATTTCGTGCCTGGTTATGCTGCGGAGGCACTCTTCATCAAGAATCAATCACCGAAAATGCAAATGGAAATGTCGGTGAATTGCGGAAATAATCTAGCCTGGTGCCCGTATAACTCACTGCCGGAATCCGGAGACCTGCAGGCGGATGGTTTGGGAATCGGCAATCAGGGATTGCAAGTCGGCGACGGCTCCGCGATAACCAACGGTCAGGAGACCAGCAACGGCTGGTACGCCGATTACACCACCCATCCAAATTCGCACTGGCGGGAGATGCAGACACTCAAGCAATCCTGCCCAACTGGAACGCCGCCGTCCGATTGCACGTCGGAGATGGTGCAAACCGGTTCATTGACGGATATCTTTCCGTTCCTCACCCAATACGCCAATCTGAATAGCTTGGAACTCTACACCGACGACATCTTATGTACGTATGATTCCAGCTATAACCCGTCCGGAAGTCCGACCTACGCCGATTGTCAGGCCGCAGGCTACCCCGCAGCTTTCAGAAGTTATTTCTGAGAATAGTGATTCAGGGAGGGCAAGTTTGCCCTCCCTCCCTTTGTGAAACTGGTCACCTACCACGCTTGAACCTTGTGCCCTTCTATCCCCTGTCCGATTTCGGACGTGTTGGGCCGCAAAGGGACACTTCTGGGTTTCGTACGTCTCTCCAAGTAGCAGAGCCGCAATGAATTCGCCTTCCAAACGAATGGAGCCTGATCTGCTGTCCCTGTGGGACTGAGGGAGGAACCGTTCTGTGCTTACGACATTGCTGCAGGATCTCCGTTTCGCACTGCGTCAACTCCGAAAAACGCCAGGATTTACCATGACCGCCGTCCTTACCCTCGCCTTGGGGATCGGGGCCAACGCAGCCGTATTCACCTTGGTCAACGCCCTCATGATGAAGAACCTCCCTGTAGCCGACCCGAAGACGCTGGTGCGGCTCGGAGACCACGACGATTGTTGTGTCGGATACGGCATTCCCGAGAATGGCGACTATTCTCTCTTTCCAACCGAAGCGTATGAATATCTGAAGAAGAACGCGCCCGAGTTCGAGGACCTCGCGGCCATCCAGGCGGGATTTCTTTACCGTCCCGTTGTCGTACGGCGCGGTGCAACACAGGAAAGCGCACGCTCGGTGATGGGCGAGTTTGTCTCCGGCAATTACTTCCGCACCTTCGGACTAGCCCCGCGGGCAGGGAGGCTGCTCAGGGACGAAGACGATGTTAAGGGAGCACCCTTCGTTGCCGTTATGAGCTACCAAACCTGGGTCAACAACTATGGCGGCGACCCTTCTGTTGTCGGCAGCACGTTCTATGTAAACACCAAGCCCGTCACCATCGCGGGAATTGCGCCCGAAGGATTCTTCGGAGACCGGATCTCAACGAATCCGCCCAATTTTTATCTTCCTATCGAATCGATGCCGGTGCTGGCAAACGCGCCATATGTTCACGATCCCGACGGTAAATGGTTGGACATGATTGGCCGCGTGAAGCCCGGGGTGTCGCTGCCCCAATTGCAGGCAAAGCTGAGCGGACTGTTGCAACAGGCACTCGCACCAACCCACACGTTTTCGGAGGAAAAGGACAAGGCCCAGTTGCCCAAAGTCCACATGGTGCTCACTCCTGGCGGAGCCGGCATTCAGGAGATGCGCGATGCCTACGGAGACCACTTGCAAATCCTGATGTGGGCCTCGGGGCTGGTTCTTTTGATAGCGTGCGCGAATATTGCCAACCTTTTGCTGGCACGGGGAATGGGACGAAGGTCGGAAATTTCTGTGCGTACGGCGCTCGGCGCCAGGCGCTCAAGAATCGTTCGGCAATTGCTGACGGAGAGCCTGCTCCTTTCTGGATTCGGCGGACTTGCGGGGCTGGCGCTGGCTTATGCCGGAACGCAAATGTTGTTGGCGTTAGCCTTTCCAGACGCGCAATCCCTGCCTATTCACGCGGCGCCGTCGGCAGTTGTCCTCGCTTTTGCGTTTGGCCTCTCGATATTGACTGGCGTCTTGTTCGGCGTCGCACCCGCATGGATCGTGGCGGCTCGGTCCGAACCCGTCGACGCTCTGCGGAGCGGCACTCGTGCGACCGGCGGAGCGACGATGTTGCAACGCGGCCTGGTCGTGACTCAGGCGGCCTTATCGCTGGTGCTGCTGGTGGGTGCGGGTTTATTCGCCCAGAGTTTGAACAAACTTCAACATACGGACCTGAAGCTCGATTCCAGGAATCGATACATCGTCCACATCAATCCTCAAGCAGCCGGCTATATGCAGACGCAACTCGCCGATCTTTACCGCGAGATCGAAGATCGCTTTCACGCGATTCCCGGCGTCGAAAAAGTCGGAATCTGCACCTACACGCCCATGGAGGACAACAATGACGGCTGGGGTGTCGGTGTGGAGGGCCGCCCTTATCAGGATGTAGCGGCGTCCGACGTCAAGGCTACCGCGGAGTACTTCGATTCCGTGGGCACGCATGTTGTTATGGGCCGCGGCATCGGACTGCAGGATACGCCGGACTCCCCGGCCGTTGCCGTGGTGAATCAGTCCTTTGTGAAAAGTCTGTTCAAGCCCGGTGAAAGCCCCATTGGTCACTACTTCGGCGCAGGAGAGAATCACACGCACGACTATCAGATCGTTGGCGTGGTCGAAGATACTGCCTACACCGATGTGCGCTTGAAAAATCATGCGATGTATTTTGTCCCCATGATGCAACGGCCGGCCAGCGACAAGGGGCCGATTGATGAGGACATGATGCTCTATGCCGGAGCATTGGTGTTGAAGACGACTCATCCGATGAACGAAATGGAGGGGCTCGCGCGTCAAACACTTTCCAGCATCAATCCGAATCTCAGCGTGGTGAAGTTTCAAACCTTCGATGCGCAAATTGCCGATCGCTTCACAGAGGACCGGCTGCTGGCAAAGCTGACAGCCCTCTTCGGAGTGCTGGCTCTGCTTCTCGCCAGCATTGGTCTCTATGGCGTGAGCGCCTACAATGTCGCCCGCAGAACATCCGAGATCGGAATTCGCATGGCCCTCGGTGCGGAGCGCGCCAAAGTCACCGCCATGATCATGCGGGGCGCAGCAATCCAGGCTGGCCTCGGCCTGATCATCGGACTTCCCATCGCGCTACTATGTGTTCGATTCGTGCAAGCGCAGCTTTACGAAGTAGAGGGCGTCAATGGAGCGTTGCTTCTCACTGCGGTTCTGACTCTCCTGTTAGCCGCTTCGATTGCAGGCTTCATTCCTGCACGCAGGGCAGCTTCGATTGATCCAGCGAAAGCTCTTCGGACCGAATAGCCCGCTGCTATCAATGAATGGAATCGCGACGTCGCGCCAGTTACGCAGACGGGCGTACTGACTATGCTCCAGCCTGCTCCAACGTACATTCCTTGGGATCTTTGTCGTCCCGTAATCCCAGAATCACCGGCGCTCGCAGCTTCGGACCGCTCCCGGAATTCGCGCCCTCAGTCCACTCAGCGTATTCCACTTCCGCAACTAATTCCGGTTTCACCCAACTCACTCTTCGTAGGGCTTCCACCTCTCCATAAAACGGATTCTTTTTGGTCTCGATTTTCTTCAGTGTCTTGAACAATTCCGCCAGCAACTTCTGATCGAAGCCGCTGCCTACCTGTCCCACGTGAATCAGGCGCTCCTCCTTGTCGTACAGTCCCAGCACCAGCGAACCAAAATGCGCGCGGCTACCTTCGGGGTTCGTATAACCTCCGACCACGCACTCCACGCGATGGCGGATTTTGATTTTCAGCCACTCCCGGCTGCGGCGCTCCTCATAGCAACTGGCCCGCCGCTTCGCCAGAATTCCTTCCAGCTTTTTGTCGCGAGCAATTTCAAATAGCGCCTTGCCTTGCGCCTCGTAATGGTCCGAGTATCGCAGCGAATCACCCGGCTTGAGGATTTCGCGCAGCTTCTTCTTGCGGTCCTCCAGATTGACTCGCCGCCAGTCGTAGCCGTCGAGATAAATCAAGTCAAACGCATAGTAGAGAACCGGAACGTCTGCCTTCGCCACTGCCTTCTTTCCACCCGGCCGGAATCCCGTTCGCTGTTGCATCAGGCTGAATGACGCTCGCCCGTCCGCATCCAGCGCGACCACCTCGCCGTCAAGGATCGCCGTCTTCGCCTTTATGAAATCCGGCATATCCTTCAATTCCGGATACCGCCCTGTCAGTTCATTCTGATTTCGCGAAACCAGCCGTACCTTGCCGCTTTCTACGAAAGCAATCGCGCGGTAACCGTCCCATTTGATCTCAAATAGCCAATCCTTATCGTCGAATGGCTTTTCGATCGACTCCGCCAGCATCGGATAGATCGCTGTCGGCATGGCGCGTTTGACCGGTTCATTGCTCACGGAGCCGATCGCGGCCGCCGACCCCGTCGAGACTCTGGAATTACCGTTCTTTGGCGCTGCCGGGCGTGAGGATGGCACCGGAGTCGGCAGCGAATCATTCGGCCCAGCTAGTGTCTTTTCTTTAGTTTTTGTTTTCTTTGCGCCCTTTGCGTTCTCGGCGGTGAACTCTTGCTTTTTTTTTTGATCGAGTTTCGCTACCGCATCCGCCAGCCACGCCGCCTTCAACTTTCCACGTCCCGCCGGACGGCTGCTCGTCCATTCCTTCGATCGTGCATCCCCGGCGATCTCATCCATGCTTCGCTTGCTCAGCACGGACTCATCGATATCGCCCGCGTCATATCCCTCGACCACATGATCGTCGTGTTTCTTGATCATCAGCCATTCGTTTCCCTTGCTCCCCGGACGCCGCCCTTTCATCTTGATGAGCGCGAAGTCTCCCTGCAGCCGCTTCCCGTTCAACCGGAATTTCAGATCTCCCTTGGCCAGCATCGCCGCCGCTTCCGCCTCCGTCCCCGGCACATACTTTCCGTCCACGGGAGTCGGAGACAGCGGCTGCCACGTGCCTACATCCCACACCATCACGCTTCCCGCGCCGTAATTTCCCTCGGGAATATTCCCCTCGAAGTCGAAGTACGATACGGGATGATCTTCCACCTGCATCGCCAATCGCTTGTCCGCTGGATCGAGTGATGGTCCTTTCGGCACCGCCCACGATTTCAGCACGCCTTCCATTTCCAGGCGGAAGTCATAGTGCAGGCGCGTCGCCTCGTGCTTCTGCACCACAAAGCGATTACCGCGCTTCTTCTCTACCTTCGGCGGAGGCTCGGGCGTCCCTTCAAAGTTCCGCTTGCGTTTGTATTCTTCTAGAGCCATAGTGAAGAACCAGAGTGAAGATTCGTTGCTGAACAACCTTTGACGGCGCGATCCATCATATCAACGTGAGTGCCACGACACCGGAACGAAGACTCTCAACAGCAACCCCGCCCAGCATGAGTTCGGCTCGCCTGATTCCATGAAAGCCGCTTCCACCCAAGTTTCATGGGCCCTTTCAAAATGGACCCCCGTACAATGGACGCTCGTAAACAAGATGCGTCTGGCCGCGTTCTTCGTTGCCGTTTTCTTCTCCTGCCTTGGCTGGTCGCAGGCTGCGCCGCCCACCCAACCTCCTGCTTCTCCTGGCAACGAAGCTTGCTCCTCGTGCCACGCCGAAATTTACCAGTCCTACAAGAACACAGTCATGGCGCACGCGAGTGGTCCCGCTGCTGATGGCCTTATCGAAGGCAAGTTCGATGACGAAATCTCGGCCGTTCACTATCGCGTCTACCAGCAAGACCACCACGTCTGGATGAGCTACGAGCGCAAAGGCAAGGATCCACTGCAGGGCCAGCGCCAGTTGCGCTATTACATCGGATCCGGCGTCAAAGGCCGTACTTACATTTTTTCTGTCGATAAGTTCTTTTTCGAAGCCCCCATCAACTGGTACACGCAGGAACATCGCTGGAATATGACTCCTGCCTACGCCGACGCAACCGAAGTTCCTCTGAACCTGCCGCTGTTTCCAAGTTGTCTGGTCTGCCACACCAGCGGCGTGCAACAGCCCATCGCGGGCACGGAAAACGAATTCTCCGGCCAGCCCTTTCTTCACGACGGCATCACCTGTGAACGCTGCCATGGCTCCAGCGACGCTCACGCCCAAAATAAGGAACCCATCCTTGATCCCGCGAAGCTGCCTCCGGACCGCCGCGACTCCATCTGCATAGAGTGCCACTTCGAAGGTACCGTCGCCATCGATCAACCGGGCAAACGTCTCGCGCAATTCCAGCCTGGCGACCGCATCTCGGACTACCTTCACTACTTTGTCTTGACCTCTAATGCGCCGCCCAATCCCCAATCCCTGAGCCAGTTCGAGGCCCTTTCGCTGAGTGAGTGCAAGCGCAAGTCCGGGGACAAGATGTGGTGTGGTAGTTGTCACGATCCGCACTCGGAACCTCGCCCGGCAGAGAAAGCCGCGTACTATCGAGGCAAATGCCTCGCCTGTCATGGCGAAAGCTTCGCCGCCCGGCATCATCCCGAGAAGCAGGATTGTATTGGATGTCACATGCCAGCTTTACCCAGCAGAGACGTGGCCCACACCGAGGCCACCGATCATCGCATTCGCCGCTATCCGAAAAATCCCGAGCTTACCATCCGAACACCCGTGCAGAAGCTCGAAATCTTTCCCGCTAGCGACGCCAGCCTTGCTACCGATCGCGACCTCGCCCTGGGGTGGCAGACTCTTGCTGAACGAGGCATGAAGAGCGCTACGTCGCAAGCTGAGCAGTATCTGAAAAAAGCTGTCGTCGAATATCCTAACGATTCCGCCGTTCTCGCGGCGTTAGCTTTCGTCGAGCAGGAAAAAGGACACACGGATCAGGCGCGCCCACTCTACGAACGCGCTTTGAAAATCGATCCTCTGGACAGTGGCGCAGCCAACAACTTAGGCACCCTCGAAGCTCGCTCCGGACATCTGCAGCCTGCGGTTCGCCTGTGGCAGCAGTCGTTCGAACGGGAGCCCTACCGCAGCGTCATCGGCATGAATTTGTCACTGGCGTTCTGCGTCGATGGGCAAGTCGATGTCGCCCGTCGCTATCTCTCGCGCGTGCTCCAGTTCGACCCCGACTCCGCCAAGGCGAAACAGCTCTGGGCTCACTTCAACGCCGACCCGGTTCAGTGCAAACCCTAAGCTGCGGCAGAGCAAAGTTTGCTTGCGTAGGTCCGGACGCCCTCGTCTGGGGTTGCGCGACGCTAATCTACGATACCGCTTTCGGATTTCGTTCCGTGAATCCCCACTGGTGCCAATACGGATAGATCGGCTCGACCGCGCTCGCGGCATCCAACTTCGCCACCTGCTCGGCGCTGAGATTCCAACCAGCTGCATCAAGATTTTGCCGGAGTTGCTGCTGATTCCGCGCGCCCATGATGACCGTCGAAACTGTTGGCCGCTGCAGCAACCAGTTCAGCGCAACTTGAGGCACGGTCTTGTTCGTTTCTTTCGCCACGGCCTCCAGCGCGTCAACGACCTTGTAGAGGTATTCGTCTTCCATTTGCGGACCCAGATCCGCGGTCTTATGCAGCCGGCTTTCTTTCGGCAGTGGCTGCCCGCGCCGCACTTTCCCGGTGAGGCGTCCCCAACCCAACGGACTCCAAACCAGCGCGCCCACGCCCTGGTCGAGGCCGAGCGGCATCAACTCCCATTCGTACTCGCGCCCGATCAGCGAGTAGTAGACCTGATGTCCGACGTATCGCGACCATCCGTAGCGGTCGGCCACATCCAGCGACTTCATCAGGTGCCATCCGGAAAAGTTCGAGCAGGCGATGTAGCGCACCTTTCCGCTCTTCACAAAATTATCGAGCGTGCTTAGCACTTCTTCGATCGGGGTGAGCGCGTCGAATCCATGCAGGTGGTATATGTCGATGTAGTCTGTGCCGAGCCGCTTCAAACTCGCCTCGCACGCCTGAATCAGGTGGTAGCGGGACGATCCAATCTCGTTCGGCCCGTTTCCCATCTTGAACGTTGCCTTGGTCGAGATCAGGACGCGCTCGCGCTTGCCCGCGATTGCCTTTCCGAGAATCGTCTCGGACAAGCCGTCGGAATAAACGTCGGCCGTGTCGAA
>Ga0070735_10000585_pt1 | contig 38506 bp, 36 predicted proteins | sample Coa_R1_FD_66443 | JGI IMG/M metagenome (GOLD analysis project Ga0070735, IMG submission 66443) | Surface soil microbial communities from Centralia Pennsylvania, which are recovering from an underground coalmine fire - Coalmine... | ecosystem: Environmental > Terrestrial > Soil > Unclassified ... | reverse complement strand
CCGTCGCGCCTCTTCATCTATTACAACGAGCGAGTGCTCGAAAACACCGTGAATTCCGATAGTGGCGCACAGATTCGCGATGGCATGAAAGTCGTTGCCAAACAGGGCGCTCCTCCGGAAACCGACTGGCCATATGACATCGCAAAATTCTCCGAGAAACCTCCGGCGAACGCCTTTAGCGACGCCGCTAAGAATAAAGTTACGTCGTATCAAAGAGTGAATCGCGCTCTCAGCCAGTTCAAGGGGTGCCTGGCGTCGGGCTACCCGTTTGTATTGGGCTTCACCGTGTATGACAGCTTTGAGAGCACGACCGTGGCGCAGACCGGACATGCCCCGATGCCTCAGTCCAATGAGCAGGTGGCGGGGGGCCATGCCGTGATGGCCGTGGGTTACGACGACCAGAACCAGTGGTTCATCGTGCGTAACTCATGGGGCGACTCGTGGGGAATGAACGGCTACTTCACGCTGCCCTACCAGTATCTTCTCGAGACCAACCTCTCGGATGATTTCTGGACCATTCGATTGGTGCAAGCTCCGGCAGGCAAGGCGGCGGTAGGTAAGGTGACCGGTAAGACAGCGAAGAAGGCGGCGGCCAAGCGCAGTCGCAAGTAGCATCCCAGGTACTTTCAGGAACCGACGTGGACTTTCAGCGAAAAGGTCCGCGTCGGCTCTGCGGACTTCTCCCACGGACGCCGGTAGTCGAGCTTTAGCCTCGTCTCTCCCGCTGAGACTGCCCGGAAATGCCAGACATGCTGCCCCGTGCCGCCTATGGCGCCGCTGTTCGGTATGGTTGTTTCCGACAACAGCTTGAGAGCAGGCTCACCGCTTTCTGCGGTGATCCAGTGGTATCCCGCGGTGCGAGTCTCGGGGAGCGCCACCTCGAATTCCTCGTTCACGCCCACTCTGATTTCCGAGCCGTCCGAGCGCTCATCGTATTGCATGGTTCCAGCTTAATCGTTTGGCGCGAGAAGTTGCCTACCCTTTGCGGACCCGCCACCCAAGACACTGTCCCGGCACGACCGCTGCTGTACGATGTTTTCGTGTACCCATTGGCAGAGCGTGTGCTTGACCACATCCGGCGGGATGATCTACTCCGAGCCGGTGAACGTGTGGGCACTGCAGTTTCCGGTGGCATCGACTCTGTTGCGCTGTTCCGCTTGCTGTTGGAAGTGCGGGGCGAGTTGGGGATCGTTCTGTCTCTCGTTCATTTCAATCACAAACTCCGCGCCGCGGAATCGGATGCGGATGAGGAATTCGTTTCTCGTCTGGCACGCGAACATAATCTGGAATTCATCTGCGACAGCGATGATGTGGCGGAACATTCGGCAGAGGAGCACATCAGCATCGAGACAGCGGCGCGAGAATTAAGGTATGGATTCTTCCAGTCTTTGATGGAGGAAGGGAATGCCTCAGGCGCTGAGGTCCAACTTCTTACTGGCGTGTCTGACCGCAGCGCTAAAAGCTCTGCGCCACCCAAAGCCACTCGACTCAACAAAATCCTTACCGGGCATACGCTCGACGATCAGGCCGAGACGGTTCTCATGCGGATCATTCGCGGAGCCGGGCTGCGCGGACTGGGCGGCATTCATCCGCGCCTTGCGGTTGAGGATGACACTGGCGAATCCTGCGGCGAAATCGTGCGACCACTGCTGCCGTTTCGCCGGCGGGAACTGGTGCAATATCTAAAGGATATCGGCCAACCATGGCGCGAGGACGCGACGAACAGTGATGAGTCGTTCACCCGCAACCGGGTGCGCAAGCTGCTCGTGCCACTCCTCGAAAGAGAATTTAATCCCGCCGTCGCAGAGAATCTTTCAGAGCTCGCCGAGATTGCCCGCGGCGAGGAGGATTTCTGGGACAACGAACTTGCGGGATGGATGGGGACCGCTGTGCATTGGTCCGAACCAGAATGGGCCCATGTGTCGAGTCCGGAGACCCTGGTTCAGATCGGCGGGCTCTCAAAAACCTCCAACCCTGGCGCAAAGAGCGCCAGAGAGGCGCATCCGGAATCTGAGGATCTCCAATCCAAAATCGTCAACGCTCCGTGGCTGGTGATGAACGCTTCCATTGATCGCCTTTGGTTCCTCGGCGAGGCGATTGCCGTGCAGCGGCGCGTGATCAAAGCCATTGGCGAAGAAGCCGGGATTCCGCTCGAATTCAAACACATCGAAGAGATCGTGCGATTTGCTTCCGAAGAAGGAAAGTCCGGAAAGGAATTATCGCTGCCTCTGGGGTGGAAAATTCTACGGCGTCCCGAGGAGTTGCGGTTTGTCACCCCTGACCTGCGCGTTCCGTCCCCCATTTCTGAAGACTATGAGTACGCGCTTTCTGTTCCTGGAAAAACGGCGGTACCCGAGTCCGGCCTCGCGATCGAGGTTCAGTGCGTTCCGCCCCCCGAGGTCGAGAGGTATAATCCTGACCAACTTCTGGACGCCGATTCCTTGCCCAGACTGTTACGAGTGCGGAACTGGCGTGCGGGAGACCGATTCTGGCCGGCCCATAGCAAGTCCCCCAAGAAGGTTAAGGAACTACTACAGCAGATTCACGTGGAGCAACCACAGCGGCGATCTTGGCCGGTGGTCGCTGGCGGAGACGAGATCTTTTGGATGCGGGGTTTTCCGGTCTCAGCAAAGCACCGGGCCAAGCCAAATGGGCCAGCGATCCTGATTGCAGAGAAGCTGTTGGCCGGAAACTCGTAAAATTCGCAAGACGTGCCGGGGGGCACAGAACGTCCATGAACCCTTCGAGAGTCGAGCCAATTCGAGCGGTCATCAGCACCGAGCAGATTCAAAAGCGGGTCAAAGAACTGGCGCGGCAGATTTCCGACGATTATCAGGGCCAGACCATTCAAATGCTGGCTGTCCTCGAGAACGCCTTTATGTTCATGGCGGATCTGGTCCGGGCCGTGGACGTACCCGTGGTCTGCCAATTCATCAAGCCGAAGTACACCAAGCCTCAGCCCGGCGCTGCCGATGTCATGGAGATCTTCTTCAGCCACGAACCTGAGATTCGAGGACGGCATATTCTGCTGGTGGAGGGCTTGGTCCACTCCGGCGTGACCAGCGAGTTCCTGATGAGCGACCTGCGGGCCCGGGGAGCGGCCTCCGTAAAGCTGGTAACCCTTCTCGACCGGCAGGCGGCAAGGCGTGTGCCCTTGCAGCCGGATTATTTCGGGTTTCTGGTCGATGAGACATTCCTGGTCGGATACGGCTTGGGAGCGGTCGAACAGACCAACCGGAATTTGCCGTATCTGGCAGCCGCAAGCTAAGCTGCCCCTGTGACTTAAGTCACTTTTAATCAACCCTGTGCTTTTCGCTCGGAAAATGTAGAATAGGCGTGGGATTTTAGCCAATCGAATTTGGCGCTCGGGCATCTAATGCCTGTAGGCGGTTCCGCAGAAAAATGTAGGCGGGGCCGATTTAGGAGTCTTCTAGGTGAATTCAACGGTAAAGACGGTGCTGTTCTGGCTGCTGATTGGGGTTTCGGCCCTGTTGCTGTGGGAAGTCGTCAAGGGCGCTCGAGACGGCCAGAAAGACAAGGAAGTAAACGTCACCCAGTTCATGAGTGACGTCGACCAGAACAACATTCGCGAAATCACGGTCAACGGGATGGAGGTTCGCGGCAAGTTCCGCGACGGCTCGGCTTTCCATACCACCGCCCCCACCAATTACTTCACGCCCGAGATGCTCAAGAGCTTGCAGAGCAAGGGTGTGGTCATCAACTTCCGCGACGTCAATAGCGGGAGTTTGCCACTACAGTTGCTGGGCACGTGGGCACCGCTGATCTTGCTGGGCGCGTTGTGGTTTTTCATGATCCGCCAGATGCAGACCGGCGGAAACAAGGCGTTGTCGTTCGGCAAGAGCCGCGCACGTCTGCTCTCCATGCAGCAGAAGAAAGTGACGTTTAAAGACGTGGCCGGTGTGGAAGAGGCCAAGGAAGAGCTCCGCGAGATTATCGAATTCCTGCGCGAGGCACAGAAGTTCCAGAAGTTGGGCGGACGCATTCCCAAGGGCGTCCTGCTCGTCGGGCCTCCGGGAACTGGTAAGACCCTGCTGGCTCGTGCAGTGGCAGGCGAGGCGAACGTTCCGTTCTTCTCGATCTCCGGCTCCGACTTCGTCGAAATGTTCGTGGGCGTTGGCGCAAGCCGCGTTCGCGACCTCTTTGAGCAGGGTAAGAAGAACGCTCCCTGCATCATCTTTATCGACGAAATCGATGCGGTTGGACGTCACCGTGGCGCTGGTCTTGGCGGCGGACACGATGAGCGTGAGCAGACTTTAAACCAGTTGCTGGTAGAGATGGATGGCTTCGAATCCAACGAAGGCGTCATCCTGATGGCTGCCACGAACCGTCCTGATGTGCTCGATCCGGCGCTGCTGCGTCCTGGACGTTTCGATCGCCGGGTCGTCGTGAGCCGTCCTGATGTGCGCGGACGCGAAGAAATCCTTCGCGTGCACACTCGCAAGATTCCTCTTGCTGAAGATGTTGATCTCTCAGTGCTGGCCCGCGGGACTCCGGGATTCTCTGGCGCCGACTTGGCCAACATGGTCAACGAAGCGGCCTTGGCGGCTGCTCGACAGAACCGTAAAGCGGTTCTGCAATACGACTTTGAGCTCGCCAAGGACAAAGTCCTGATGGGTGTTGAGCGCAAGTCTCTTCTGTTAACCGACGAAGAGAAGCGCAACACGGCCTATCACGAGGCAGGTCACGCGCTGGTTGCGGCAAAGATGCCGTATTCCGATCCGTTGCACAAAGTGACGATCATTCCGCGCGGTATGGCGTTGGGCGTCACCATGCAATTGCCCACGGACGACCGGCACAACTACTACAAGAACTATCTGGAAACGCAGATCGCGATCCTGATGGGCGGGCGCATTGCCGAGGAGATGTTCCTCAACGTGATGAGCACCGGCGCAGGCAACGACATCGAACGCGCCACTGACATGGCCCGCAAGATGGTTTGCGAGTGGGGCATGAGCGAACTCGGTCCGCTGACCTTCGGCAAGAAAGAAGAGCAGATTTTCCTCGGACGCGAAATCGCCCAGCACCGCGACTACAGCGAAGACACGGCCATCAAGATCGACCAGGAAGTGCAGAAGCTGGTCAAGAGCGGTTACTCGACCGCCAAGGGAATCATCTCGGACAATCGCGACACACTCGAGAAAATCGCGCGTGCCCTGATTGAGCGCGAAGTGCTCGACGCGAACGAGATCAAGCTGCTCGTCGAGGGCAAGGAACTTCCGCCGATGCCTCCGCCGGCAGTCAAGCCGGATGATGGGGTACAGCACGTGATCAAGCCGGACTTGCAGCCCGGACGCGCCAAAGGCGGCGAACGGCCAGCTACGGCGTAAGGCGAAACAAGTTGTTTATCAACGGGCGACCGCAAGGTCGCCCTTTTCCTTTGCCTATGAGGACTTACTCGGCCCGCGGCAGTAGTCGGGATTTTCGGTTGATCCTCGGGAGGGTAGACGGAAAGCCTTGAGCCGCAGGCAAAGTAAATTACTCAAACATCTTTGATTTCAAACAAGCTGCGTACCGTTCGCAAGAAGTTGAGTACGTGGCCTGACTTCTCATTGCTTCGCCAGGCGACGTAAACCGGGATCCTCGCATCCGGTTCGTCGAGTGGAAGAACCTTTACCCTCTTGGTGAATACCGGAAATATCGCCAAGGAAGCATAAACGATGTAGATTCCTTTTCTCGAGGCGACGAGCATGTGCCCCGCCTCTTCCCCTGGACCGGAATGATGTGGCGTGTGAATTACAGCTGGGTTGAGGGCGCGCAACCGGTACAGATCGAGGATGCGATCGTGCAGTCCGCTGGAAAGACTTCGCTGGTGGAGCAGCAAGGGAATGTTCGCGAGCTGCGATAACCGGACGGTTTTGTACCTCGTGAATGGAGATACTGCCGGTACAAGGGCGGAGAGGTGCTCTTCGAACAAAAGGTGGCAGCTAAGGTATCCGGCGTCCACGGGCGGGCGCATAAAACCGATATCAATCTCGCACCTTTTTAGCGCGAGATTCTGAGCAGTAGAAGGGATGTTCTGCAGTTGTACGTGAACGTCGCTGAAAGATTCTGCGTGACGTGTCACAACTTTATCTACATGTTCGCCAAGGCCAAATCCAATTCCTACTTTGACGATCGAGTCTTGGTTTGCGGTGTCCCGTGCCCGCTGAGTAGCGAGAGCGTAATGCGCCAGAATGATCGCAGCCTCTTCCGACAGGGTCTCTCCGGCTGGCGTTAACTTGAATGCCTTCCCGTGGCGAACGAGTAATTCGGCCCCAACTTCATTCTCCAGAATTCGGATCTGACGGCTGAGGGCTGGTTGGGCTATGCGGAGCTTTGCGGCAGCACGAGTAAAACTCAGTTCTTCTGCAACCGCTACAAAATAGCGCAATCGAACGAGCTTCATAAACAGGGTGCTTACGTTGCTTGCATTGTAAGACCAGTCCGGCTTCAAAAGGCTTTCGATTCAGATGTATTTTTCTATCGCTTTCCGGCATGGACTGCACCCAACAAAGTATTGGACTTCCTTCGTGACGTTGGTTAAAAGGTTTAAGCAAGACCATTACCTACTCTAGAACGCTTCATCTGCGGGAGATCCTCGCGCGCCTTGCAGTTCTCAACAGCTAAGATCGTTGTGATCGATGACTACGAGGTCTGGCGTCGTTTTATCTCTTCGGAGCTGGAACAAAGACCAGAATTCCGGATCGTCGGCGAGGCGGCGGATGGACTTGAAGCCGTGCAGAAAGTCCAGGAGTTGCAGCCGGACCTCATCGTGCTCGACATTGGCCTGCCAAAACTAAACGGACTCGAAGCAGCACGAAGAATCCGCGACTGCGCCCCAAACACGCGGATCGTCTTCTTCAGTGAAAACCGCTCCCGCGATATCGCCGAAGAAGCCATGCGAATCGGTAATGGCTACGTGGTGAAATCCGGTGCCGCGCGCGAGCTCTTGTCCGCAGTGGAAGCCGTCCTGCGGGGCAAGCAGTTTTTCAGCCCATCGCTACCGGCTGAACGACCTCCAGGAAATAAATAAGCTTCCATTTCGCTCCGCGAATGCGTGCCGCACGAGGCGCGTGGCGCACTCTTACTAACCTGGCTTTGTCTGGCTGCGGCTAAACTGTGGGTGACCCGTCCTTGCGCTTTTTGCAAGGGCGGGTACGATGCTGCGTTTCTCGAGAGACTTTGATCTCATGATCACGCGCCAAGAATTTCTCCAGCGAACCACGGCCGCTGGCCTCGCAGCGGCCGCATCCTTCCGCATCTCTCACGCCGCGCAAGCTAACACCAGCAACGGCGCGCCCAAGCCCGCGCCCGCTGGTATAGTTGAAACCGTCCTCGGCCCCCTCGACATCTCGAAGCTCGGTTTCACTCTCAGCCACGAGCATGTCTGCTTCGTTAAGAAAATGGAAGGCCGATCGATAACTTGGAAAGCATTCAGCTTGGACAACATCACGAAGAACTTTTCCACAGTGTCCGCCGATCTGTTGTGACATCTGACCTTGCGCACAGCTTTAGAAAAAGCGGATCATGATCTCGGCGAGAGGGTGCCCTGTTTCAACCAGCGGTAGCTGCGAACTGAGCGATCTCGGCGGAAAATGGCTCCTAACTTGAGGCGCAGGCGGGCGTTTGAGCCCGCCGCCGAAATCCTGAGCGAAGTGAAGGATCTAAATCCTTACAGTTCAAGATTTTGCCCGCAACTCATTGAGCCCCATAGATTATTTTCGAATTTCCCGCTAACTCGATGATTTCAGAGATTCGAGGGGGAGGGGGGATATCTCACGATCCTGGGAAAATCAGAAACAGGCGGATGAACTGAATCTGGCCTGAGGCAGAGAAGCTGCCATAGTAATTTGCGGGCAAGTTGGTAGGGGACCGACGGGCGAAACGAAGCCAGCAGCGCTCAAGTACGTCAGCTGTCCGCAGGCGCGTTACTTCCTCGATTCAGCGCTTGACGAACTCTCGAAATCAGCCCTCTTTTGTGCTATAATTCCATTAGTCAGCATCGATCCTAAGTGTTTGCAATTTCAATAACTTGAGTCGATTGTAAACGCTTGAAAAACGGCCCGGATCGAGGCGAATTTTCCAGCCAAAACAAGGCGTTCGAACCAGGCGTTCGCAAGAACAAATTCGGGCATTTTCGCGGAGCGGAATGGCCACCAAAGAGATTAATACTCCCATCGCAGATACCAAGACAAAAAACGGCAAGATAACTCCCATCAACGGGACCAATGGCAACTCGACCAGCGACTACAACGCGGATTCGATCAAAGTCCTTGGCGGAATGGAAGCGGTACGCAAGCGTCCCGCGATGTACATCGGATCGACGGGCGAGTTGGGTTTGCATCATCTAGTGTACGAAGTCGTCGACAACTCTGTTGACGAAGCGCTCGCCGGATTTGCGACCAAGATTGAAGTCACGATTCACCTCGACAACTCCATCACCGTAATCGACGATGGTCGCGGCATTCCCGTCGACGATATGGACATCGACGGCGAAAAAGTTTCTGCCGCGCAAGTCGTCATGACGACACTGCACGCGGGCGGAAAATTTGATTCGTCCACCTACAAAGTTTCTGGCGGACTGCACGGCGTTGGTGTGTCTTGCGTGAACGCGCTCAGCGAAGAACTCGAACTCGAAATCTGGCGCGATGGCGCGACGTGGCAGCAGACGTACTCCAAAGGCGATCCCACCAGCAAGCTGAAGAAGACTGGCGTTGCGAAGGTGAAGACCGGAACCAAGGTTCACTTTCTTCCCGACCGCAGCATCTTCACTGCGACCGAATACAACTACGACACGCTGGCGCAGCGCTTGCGCGAATTGGCATTCCTGAACAAAGGACTGCTGATCACTCTGACCGACGAGCGCGCAACCGACGCGAAGACTGGCGAGCCCAAGCAGACTGAATTCAAGTACAACGGCGGCATCGCCGAATTCATCAAGCATCTCAACCGCGGCAAACAGGTGCTGCACGATAAGCCGATCTACATGGAAGACGATCGCAATGGCGTCCACATGGAAATCGGTCTGCAGTACAACGACGCGTACTCGGAATCGGTGTTCAGCTTCGCCAACAACATCAACACCATTGATGGCGGTACGCACTTATCCGGATTCCGTACCGCCCTCACGCGCACCATCAACTATGCGGGACAGCAGTTGGGCCTGTTCAAAGATGTAAAGGAAAATCTGACAGGCGACGACGTTCGCGAAGGACTCGTTGCGGTGATCAGTGTGAAGCTGCCGCAGCCCCAGTTTGAAGGCCAGACCAAGGGCAAGCTGAATTCCGATATCGCGGGAACCGTCACGCAGTTTGTGAACGAGCGGCTGGGCGCCTTCTTTGAACAGAACTCTACTGTCGCGAAGAAGATCATCAATAAAGCCGTCGACGCGGCTCGTGCGCGTGAAGCAGCTCGCAAGGCCCGCGATCTGACGCGGCGCAAGGGCGCTCTCGATTCCGGAGGTCTGCCGGGCAAACTGGCGGACTGCTCCGAGCGTGATCCCAATCGTTGCGAGCTGTTCCTGGTTGAGGGCGAATCCGCAGGTGGCACCGCGAAGCAAGGACGCGATCGCCGCTTCCAGGCGATTCTGCCGCTCAAAGGAAAAATCCTGAACGTCGAGAAAGCGCGGTACGACAAGATGCTGGCGCACGAAGAAATTCGTGCCATGATCACGGCGCTCGGTACCGGTATCTCGAAGGAGGATTTCGATCCGACCAAGGTCCGGTACGGCAAGATCATCCTGATGACCGATGCTGACGTCGACGGAAGCCACATCCGCACGCTGCTGCTGACGTTCTTCTTCCGCCACATGCAGGACTTGATCAAGCGTGGCAACGTCTTCATCGCCCAGCCACCGCTGTTCTCGCTGAAGAAGGGCAAGTCGCAGCAGTACATCAAGGACGAGCGCGAGTTCGTGAAGGTCATGGTGAAGCGCGCTGCCGACGGATTGATCATCCGTTACGGCGAAGGCGCCGCCAAGCTCGAGGGCAAAGAGCTGGCCAAGTTCATGGCTGTGCTCGACGAGTATCTCGGATTCTTCGAGAAGCTCGATAAGCGCGTGCGCAACGAGAAGGTGACGGAATTAATTCCTAAACTCGACTTGGCCAAGCGTGCGGATTTCGAAGGCGACAAGAAAGCAGCGCCGAAGAAAATCGAGCGCCTTGAAAAAGAACTTAAGAAGCTGCAGAAGGACGAGGGCTTCAAGAGCGTCGAGGCCCGTTTCGACGAAGAGCACAATCTGTGGGAAGTTAGCTTCGTCAATAAACATGGGGCCGAGCACATCATCAGCTGGGAGCTTTCGTCCAGTGCCGAATGTCGGCAGCTGATCTCGAAGTTCAAGCAGATCGAGCCGTACATGGAGCCACCGTTCGTAGTCGAGACTCTGGTCAAGGCCGCCCCGGCAAGCAACGGCGATGGCGAGGCCTCTGCCGATGATGAGGGCAAGGCGGAAAGGAAAGCAGCCAAGCCGGTCGCCAAAAAGAAAGAGGTCGAGATCGTCGAGAAGACAAATGTTCGCGAACTTCGCGACTATGTCATCAACGAAGGCCGCAAGGACTTCACCATCCAACGCTATAAAGGCCTGGGTGAGATGACGGCGCCGCAACTCTGGGAAACCACGATGGATCCCGAGCGACGGACGCTGCTCTCCGTGAAACTCGAAGACATTGCGGAGTGCGAAACGATCTTCACCACGCTGATGGGCGAGGACGTGGAAGCACGGCGCAAGTTCATCGAAGAGAACGCGCTGGACGTGAAGAACCTGGATATCTGAACGATTCGCCACAGATTCACGCGGGTAAAGCAAATCCAATCGAGCGGCCTCCGGGCCGCTTTTTTTGTCGGCAAAATTAAAGCCGGGCCCCTTACAATGCGCACCATGCGGCGTCTTTGGCTCTGTTATCTTTTCCCGCTCTTGTTCCTGACGACCCTGGCTGCGCAATCAGCCTCCGATTTGTCGGTAGCGCCAACTCCGTCCATGGGATGGAATAGCTGGGATTCTTACGGCACCACTGTGCGCGAGGAGCAGGTCAAAGCCAACGCCGATTGGATGGCCGAACACCTGGCCAAACACGGATGGAAATACATTGTGGTCGACATTCAGTGGTACGAGCCGAATGCGCAGGGGCACGACTACAAGCCGGGCGCGCCGCTGACCATGGATGAGTACGGGCGCCTACTGCCCGCGGTCAATCGCTTTCCTTCGTCCGCCAACGGCGCGGGGTTCAAGCCGCTCGCTGATTATGTCCACAGCAAGGGACTGAAATTCGGCATCCACATCATGCGCGGCATTCCGCGACAGGCCGTGGAGAAGAATCTGCCGATCAAAGGCACGCAGTATCATGCGGCCGACATCGCCGACAAAGAAAACGGATGCCGCTGGAATCCTGACATGTGGGGCGTGGACACGACCAAGCCTGGTTCGCAGGCTTATTACGACTCCATTGCAGAGTTGTATGCCTCGTGGGGCGTGGACTTCATCAAGGCTGACGATATGGGCAGCCATCTCTATCAGCCCGCGGAGATGAAGGCGCTGAGCCAAGCGATGCGCAAAACTGGGCGTCCGATGGTGCTGAGTATCTCTCCCGGCCCAGCGCCGCTTTCTGAGGCCGAGTTCTTTGAGAAGTACGCGCAAATGTGGCGCATCTCCGACGACTTCTGGGACGACTGGAAACTCTTGCGGCAGCAGTTCGACTACACGCGCGACTGGGCGGCGTTCGTGGGAAAGAACGATACATGGCCCGACGCCGACATGCTTCCGTTCGGCAAACTGCGCGTTACGAGCGTCGAGGGCGGCGGCGCTCCAAGCAAGTTCACGCCCGACGAGCAGCAAACTGTAATGACGCTCTGGAGCATCTTTCGGTCACCACTCATCTTCGGTGGCGATCTGCCGAGCAACGATGCTGCTACCACTGCGCTCATCACGAATGATGAAGTTGTCGACGTGGATCAGCACAGCAGCGGCGGACATCAAGCACTGGAAAAAGGCGACATCCGCGTCTGGACTGCGAATGGCACAAAGCGGGGGGAGCGCTACGTAGCGGTGTTCAACCTGGGAGAAACCGACAAAACTGTGAACATCGCGTGGAGAGAAATCGGGCTGACCGGTTCAGCGGCAGAAGTGCGTGATTTATGGACGCACAAGTCACCGGGATCGCAGAATGGTATTCGCGCCGAACTGAGGCCGCACGCCAGCATGCTGTATCGAGTTACGACTCCATAGCGCGCGGCAGAGGTTCACTTCAGCCCTTCCACCAGATACAAATCCGCTAGCATGCGGTGATAGCCAAACACGCACGTCTTCGCGTCGGGCGTCATCAGGATTGGCCCGATGTTCTCCACACCTGCGGGGTCGTACGGCATCAATTCCTTCCAGAGAGTACGTTGGCCGCTTTGAATATCGAGATGATAAACGCGGGCGGGGAGCTCTCCGGGTTGATAGATGTAGAGGGCGTGGCCGTCGGAACTGAAGGTGATCGGTTGCTCGCCGGGATTGAGCCCAGCGATCAATTTCGGATCGCCACCAGCCGTCGGATAGAGGTATCCCTTCTTGTCTGGACCGATGGCTGCGATCTGCAGCGAGTCGGGAGAGATCGCGAACGATGTTCCGTTCACGCCTTCCGGGGAGATCGCGTCCGACTTGCCCGAGCCGAGATCGTAGACATAAAATCGCACGCCTTTGCCCGGCTCGTCGGCGGTGAAGATGATGCGCTTGCCGTCCGGAAAGAAATGCGCCCAGCTGTGATTGATATTGTCCTTGGTCAACTGCTTGGGCTCGCCAGCGCCGGTTGGCAACAACTTGAACTGTGAAGGCGATTCCTGGCTCTGCGCGATGGCCCACTTGCCGTCCGGTGACAAGGAAACAGCGCCGCCCTCGCCCAGCAGAACCGCAGGCGAGCCGTCCGTCTTGCGAATGTATACGGCATACGTGAGGCCGCTCGATTTCGAATAATCCAGCGCCCCGCCGCCACCTTCCTCATCGAAAAGCAGCGTCTTGCCGTCCGCGGAAAGATCGGCGGGATAGGTGTAGTCGAGCCACGAGAGTTCGTGTTGTTTGGGATCGTTCGCGAACAAACCAAGCAGTTCCCGGCGCCAGTCAGCCCGCACCAGCAGCACGCGTCCGTCTTTCGCAATATCGAGCAGCATCAATGCGCCCGGCAGGCGGGCCACGATACGTTCTTTGCCATCGAGAGATGTGGCGTAAAGCGTTCGGTCCGTTCCGGACTTGCTGGCTGTGAACCAGATCTCTTTGCCATCCGGTGACCACGACAATCCCTGAATCGTGAACCATTGCGCGGACAGCAGTTTCCTGTTGCCCTCCATGTCGACGATGGCAAGCGAGCCGCTGTCGTCGCCCTGCAGCGGATGATCCGCGAACGCAATGTAGTTCCCTTTGGGCGAGACGCGAGGATGCCCGATCCATCCGCCGGTTTGATATAGAGGCTTGCCGATGGGATACTCCAGCCGGTTTCTGCCGCCGAAATCACGTACAACAGCGAGAGTGTTGCCGTCAGGCGACCAGTCGGCCCACTGCACTTGCTCGAGGACCTCGCGCGGTGCGCCTCCGGAGAGCGGCGCGCGGGCGAGTGTGCCCATGCTGACCCATGCTCCGACGGCCTTGCTGTTGAGCAAGACGGCCATCTCTGCTGTCGAGGAAACGGACATCAACTGTGTGTGACTCAGTCCCATTGAGCGCGATTCCGGGGCCTCCGGGCGCGCGGTGAAGACGTCCGTCGGGTTGCCCTGCCATGCTGCGCTATACAGAATCGTCTGCCCATCCGGCGCAAAACGCGCGGACCGTATGCTGCCGCGGCGGAATGTAAGTTGGCGGTAAAGCGGCGGCTGCAGCGGCGGAGGCGTGAATACCATCTTGCCGGCATAAAGGCCAAGCCCAGCTGCAATTACCAGCGCGGTCACTGCAATAAACGCTCGCGAAGACTTCTTCACCGGGACCGGATGCGAAGATGTGGCAACGGTGGCGGTCGTTCCCGACGAGGACGACACGTCCTGCGACTGCTGTGTAGTGACAGAATCGCGAGACGAATCCATCGAGCGCTTCAGCCGCTTGAGATCGGCCCGCAACTCAGCCGCCGTCTGACAACGCATGTCGCGGTCTTTTTCCAGCGCCTTACTGATGATCTCTTCCAGCTTGGACGGCAGATCGCGGATCAGCTTCACTGGTGCGGTAGGCGTCCGGTTCAGAATCGCTTCCGTGATGACCGCGGACGTTTCCCCGCGAAATGGAAGAACTCCCGTCGCCATCTCATACAAGACAACACCGAATGAGAACAAATCCGTGCGGCCATCGAGTTCCTTGCCGCGTAGTTGTTCCGGCGACATATAGGAAACGGTGCCGACAGCCGTTCCCGGATTCGTCAGGTCCAAGCCAGTGGCGTCAGCGATCGTTTGCGAATCGCCGCTGGTGGGCCGGGCTGCGCGCGCCACCTTGGCGAGGCCGAAGTCGAGAATCTTGGCGTGTCCACGATCGGTGACGAAGATGTTCGCCGGCTTAATGTCGCGATGCACGATGCCCTTCGAGTGGGCCGCGTCGAGCGCGTCTGCGACTTCGATCGCGAGAGATAACAGCCGCTCGAGTTCCATTGGCTTTCGATCGACGATGTGCTTGAGCGTCTGCCCGGTCAAGCACTCCATCACGATAAAAGCCTGCCCGTTGTGCTCTCCGATTTCGTGGATCGTACAGATGTTCGGATGGTTCAGAGCAGAAGCAGAACGCGCCTCGCGGCGAAAGCGCTCCAAGGCTTGAGGATCCTGGGAAGCATCATCGGGAAGAAACTTTAGAGCCACAAAGCGGCCAAGCAGCGTGTCTTCGGCCTTGTAGACCACGCCCATGCCGCCACCGCCAAGGAGTTCCAGGATGCGATAGTGGGAGATAGTTTGGCCGATCATTGTTAGCGAGGGTGCCGCGCGGGTTCAATCGCCGTGTCCGCAGGGCAATTGGGCGCCAGTCATCTTAAGGCCAAATCAGTCTTGCGTCAATGAAACCCTTGCGCCGCCTTCTTCAGGATCGCAATCTGCCCTGCGTGATAAAGCTCATGCTGCGCGATCCCGTGAAGCATGTGGTAGAAGTCGTATCGTTTCCCTGGCACGCGGTCGCGCAGGCGTGACTCCGGCAGAGCAGCCACTGTTTTGACCAGCTTCTCATGGATACGTTTCGTATCCGCGATTGCTTTGCGCCATGCGGCTTCGGTGGCCTTGTGGGGAACCACCGGGAAATTGGCGGTGCCGGTGGGCTGCCACTTCTTGCCAGTGAAGCGCACCAGCCCGGCATTGTCCCAGACTGCAATGTGCAGAAGCAGTTCCCATATGCTGTGCACGTTCGCAATAGGCCTGGCGACGGCGGTGGTCGCATCCACATCTTCGACTAGTTCCGTCACCGCCGGTCCATGCCACGCACCCCCATCAAAAGCGCGACGGAGCTGATCCGCAATCCTCTCAGATTCTGGTAGCAACTGAATCCTCCTCAGACTGATGCAAATCGAATATCCGTGAAAACCACGAATACCGGCCCGCTTTTCCCGGGACAGCGATAGGCTCCCTTCGCGTCGATGATGGCAGCCGACACTGCCGCCATCTCCCAACCATCCGCCTCGACCGCGGTCCACTTCCGTTCCGTGAGCTTGTGGATTGAATTGGTGTACCCAAAATCACGTACGCGTTGAATTTGATCGCAAGCCGTTTCCAGGATACTGGCATTCGCCCAAGACCAAAGCCATGTCTTGGTTTCATTCGCAACGGACCCTACAATCTGAAACTTCGCGATGACCTTTGCGACGCCTTTGTCGGAGAAGACAAAGTCACCGGACTGCTGGTCGTAGTCGAATCGTTCGTAACCGCTGAGCTTGTATTTCTCTTTTAGCTGATCGTTCAACCCGATGAGCCGTTGAAAGGCATTTCGCTCGAATACCAAATATTCCTGTTGAGTCATGCCTAACCTGCGAATACGGCAATCCCGGCATCGTTCGCCGCGTCAATCACTTTCTGCCCATCCAGCAATAGGCACTTTTCGGCATCCAGCGCCAGGCACGTCGCTTCCGCGGCGCGCATCACCTCGATCGTCTTCACTCCAATCACCGGGACGTCAAAGCGCATATCCTGATTCGGTTTTGCGATCTTCACCACGGTCAAATCGCGGCTCAGCGTCGATGCATCTCCGTGCAGTGAGCGCATGATCTGCCCAGCGCGCTCGATGGCGGCATCCGTTCCTTCCATCGCCTCAACGGCTACACAAGCCGATTCCGCAATGACAACTGTTTGTCCGATGTCATGTTGCGCCAACTCCAGCGCCACCGTGCGGCCGTATTCGATATTCTTTTGCTCCTGCTCGGTTGGCGCCCGCCGAGTCAGCACACCAGCTTTTACCAGCAGCGGATCGAGCAGCCAGGTTGACTTCTCAAGCACGATGCCCTCATCGCCCAACACCTTCGCGACCGCGCCTAACAGCGAATCGGTGTTGCGCGTTGGAAGCGAAAGCAACAGCTTCGCCAACCGCCAGTCCGGACGGATGCTCGAAAAAATCTGCTTATGCTTGACCTGCCCGGCCATCACGGCGCGCCGCACACCTTCGCGCTGAAAGGTCTCGATCAGCTTCGATAGCTCGCCCAGCGAAAGCCAATGCACGGCTGTCGCCCCGTGCGATTCAATCTCTGGATATGCCTCTTCTTTGATGGCGGCGACGACCACGTCGTACCCTTGTGCTCGGGCTGCCTCGAGCACGAGGAACGGAAACTTGCCATTTCCCGCGATCAATCCCAGTTTTTCGTTCTGAATGGGCATGCAGTAACGTAAATTAGAAGGATGCCGAGTCAGTCTAGCACTTAGGATTATTTCCGGCCCCGGGCCGTTTCCAGCTTCTGTTTGAGTCCTGTACTCGTCTAAAACGAGGGAGCACCGCGTATGCAAGTTGATATCGTCACTTTTCTCCGCCACCTGCCGGGCGCGCTTGTATTGTTTGCCGCCTCAACCACGATTTCGCAAGCCCAGGAACGAGACCGCAGCAAAGTGCCCGACGAATACAAATGGGACCTGAGCGCGCTTTATCCGTCCGACGCGGCGTGGCGTACGGCGAAAGACAAACTTGCGGCAGCGTTGCCCACACTTCGCCCGTTTCAGGGCACGCTCGCCTCTTCGGCTTTCCACCTGGCCGATGCTCTGGACCTCGAAAACAGTTTCGAGCGCGAGCTCTCGCGCCTGTACAGCTATGCGGCCATGAAGTCCGACGAGGACACACGCGTCAGCACTTACCAGGGTATGCAGCAGGAAATGATTCAGCTCGGCTCTGTTCTCGGAACTGAGGCGGCCTTCATTGAGCCTGAGATTCTGAAGATGGATAACGCCACCATCGAACGCTTTCTCTCCCAAGAGCCTCGCTTGAGCGTCTACCGCCATTACTTGCAGGACATCGCCCGCCGGCGTGCTCACACGCTCAGCAATGCCGAGGAAAAACTTCTGGCCGGCGCCTCCGTTATGGCGAGCGGGCCTTCCAGCGTTTACGGCATTTTTGCGGACGCCGATTTCCCGTACCCCTCCGTCACGTTGAGTGACGGCAAGACTGTGAAGCTCGACAAGGCTGCCTTCTCGCTCTACCGTGCGTCATCTTCCCGCGAGGACCGGCAGAAGGTGATGGAAGCATTCTTCACCGCTTTGGGAAAATATCGCGCGACCTTCGGCTCCGTAATGAACTCCAACGTGCAAACCTCCGTCTTCTACGCGCACGCACGCAATTATGAGACCTCGCTCGAGGCGAGCCTCGATCATCCCAATATCCCGGTGTCGGTCTACTCGCGGTTGATTGAGGGAGTCGATCGCAATCTGCCGACCTTCTATCGCTACCTGAAGCTGCGCAAGCGAATGATGGGGCTCTCGGAGCTGCACTACTACGATCTGTACGCGCCGCTCGTCCCTGCCGTCGACAAGAAATATACGGTCGACGTTGCCGAGCACAACATTCTCGAAGCGCTCTCTCCGCTCGGAAAGGAATACACTAGCGGAGCGAACCGCGCCTTCACCGAGCGATGGATCGATATGTATCCGACGGAAGGTAAAACGTCGGGAGCTTATTCGAATGGCTCGGCCTACGATGTTCACCCTTACATGCTGCTGAATTACAACGGAAAGTACGATGACATGAGCACGCTGGCTCACGAGCTCGGGCACACGATGCACAGCTACTTCTCGAACAAGACGCAGCCATATGCCCTAGCGTCGTATCCGATTTTTGTTGCCGAAGTGGCATCGACCTTCAATGAGGCGCTCCTGCTCGATTACATGCTGAAGCACACGCAAGATGACGCGACCCGCCTCTCACTGCTCGGCAATTATCTGGAGAGCATCAAGGGCACGGTCTTCCGGCAGACGCAATTTGCAGAATTCGAGTTACGCATGCATGAGAAGGTCGAGAAAGGAGAGCCTCTCACCGGAGATTCACTTGGGAAACTCTACAGCGAGATTGTGAAAAAGTATTACGGAAATGATCAAGGTGTCTGCATCGTCGACGATTACATCGCCAACGAATGGGCGTTCATTCCCCACTTCTACAATTCGTTCTACGTTTTCCAGTACGCGACCTCGTTCACCGCATCGTCGGCCTTGTCGGAAAAAGTGCTCGCGGGCGAGCCTGGATCAACGGAACGCTACTTGAAATTCATTTCTTCCGGCAAATCGAAATACCCCATCGATCTGCTGAAAGATGCAGGTGTGGACATGACGACCGACGAACCACTGGAACTGACGGTCAAGAAGATGAACCGCGTTATGGATGAGATGGAGAAGTTGCTCGATAAAAAGGGAACTACAGCGGCCCGAAACTAGCTCCGCGTAGCGGTTTCGGAAAGGTCCTCGATAACGCCAAGCCTGATTCCCCCGGCCTGTCCTCCCGTTGGCGACCGGCTGAAGTGCAGCCCAAACCTGATTCCGATATATACTTCCCCGCCGCCTCTTCAGGACTGCCTGACGAGTGCTGAGAGGCAATATTGCCTCTACCATGATGACGCTCAGCGCGACACAAACCGGCGAACACACTCGCCGCATCGTCGGCTTCCGCCTGCTGCCCTTTCTGTTCATTCTGTACGTCGTGAATTACGTAGACCGCACGAACCTGGCTTACGCGGCGGTGGGCATGTCGCGCGACCTGTCGTTCAGCGACCATGTGTTCGGGCTGGGCGCGGGAATCTTCTTTATCAGCTACCTGGCATTGCAGATTCCTGGCGCACTGCTGGTAGAGCGCTGGAGCGCGCGCCGAATGATTTCGGCCACCATGATTGCCTGGGGCACGCTGACCGTGCTGACCGGGCTGGTGCACACTCCTCCTCAGCTCTACCTGGCGCGTTTCGTGTTGGGTGCAGCGGAGGCTGGCTTCTTTCCCGGTGTCATCGTGTATTTGAGCCACTGGTTCATTTTCGAAGATCGCGCCAAGGCCACCAGCAATTTCATGGGCGCCATTCCGCTGTCAGCAGTGCTGGGATCACCGCTGGCAGGCTGGATTCTAGGCCGCGGCTGGCTCGGTTTTCCGGGATGGCGATGGCTGTTTGTCCTCGAGGGAGCCCCGGCGATTTTGCTAGGAGTAATTGCATTCTTCTTCTTGACTGATTGGCCAAGAGAAGCCGCATGGCTCACTGCCGAGCAGCGGACTTGGCTCGAGCAGAAACTTAAAGAGGAGACACCGCCCTGCAATGTTGCCATAACGGTGTGGCAGGCCATGCGATCACCGACGATTGTATGGATGGCAACGGCCACCTTCCTTGCTTACATCGGCCAATACACATTTGTTTTCTGGTTTCCCACCATGCTTAAGCGCCTGACGGGCTTCACGGATATGCGGGTTGGGATGGTGGGCGCCCTGCCATTCCTGGCCGCTTTCGTAACTATGCAGATCAACGGCTGGCACTCCGACAGGCACGCGGAGAGACGGTGGCATGCTGCAATACCCCTGTTCATCGCCGGGATCGCCTACTTCTTCCTCTCCATTCCGGGCCACTCGATTGTGTTCACCATCGCTTGGTTCACGGTGGCGGGTGTTCTGACAGCTTATATCTCTACCTTCTGGGCCATCCCAACCGAGATATTGAGCCACGCAGAAGCGGCCACGGCGGTAGGATTCATTAACTCGTTCGGCAGCCTGGCGGGATTTGCCGGGCCGTACATCTTCGGCTACATGTATACCCGCACCGGAGCGTCATTCTCTTTGGGACTAAGGTTTGTGATGGCGGTGGTGCTCATCGCTGGCTTGATGATCCTGCGAATTCCCAAAGCGTCGCGGCCCAGGATCAGCGCAAGCCCAATTGTGAGACCTGCCCCGGTGACCTCGTAGCAGGCTCGCGCGGTGAGGAGAAACACGTCCGCTGGATTGCGGAAGAAACATGGCCTGCCCGAAGTTTTGCCCGCAGAGTTTGGCGAGAAAAACTTCAATCGAATATCCAACGGGTAGCAGTTTTCGGAAAGCTCTTTTCGATAAGCCCAAATACACGGGTTGGGCGAATACGGTAGAAGGGTTCAGAACCGTCACCGCCGCTCATTCCATACTTGCGGAGCGATGATCATGGCATGGGGCCGGCCATCGGGCCGCACAGTCACAATCCAGTACTCGCGAGACTCAGTGAGGGACTTCACGGCCCACTTCCAGGGCAGCAATCCGGTTTTGCTCTTACTGATTCCATAATCAGGAATCTGCGGTCGTTCGGTTCTGGGCACTGCATTGCTCTGCTTCTTAAGTTTAGGCATGGAACCTCCGATCTCGAGTGCGTCTGAGCGCGAAGACTGAGAACATCTGCTTTGGCGGATTGTAACGAACTCGACGGTCGTTGTACCTGCGGTAAATATCCGCCGTACGTGGGCTGACCTAGGTAGGCTAGCTCTGACTGAGTTCTACCGCTTTAATGGACTCAGGTGCTTTGGCTCGTAGATTCCGATCTTGCCGCCACCGGGAAGGGCCAAGGAAGCAAGCTTTCCCCAACGTTGTTCAGTTGGGTCTGAGACCGCGACGTGCTTCGATTTGAGATCTTTCACTGTCGCCTCAAGGTCGTCGCACATGAGGAAAAGCTCGTGCTGGTCGTTCCTCTCGGAATCATGGAACGCGGCTTCCAGGGGCGGCATCGCGAAAATCAACCAACCGTGGCCAGCATCAACGCAGGGAAAATGGAGTACATCGCGGAAAAAAGCCCGGTCGGCTTCTGGGTCCTTGGATTGTACAACGACATGAGCCCCATTAATCAAAGTGGAGAATCCTGTTCTGACCTTGTGCGGGCTATTCCGCAGTTCCAACCAAAGCCGGGCCCGTCTATTTGATTATCCCTCTCTCGCTCGTCTCGATAAACCGGATCAACATATCGACATCCTGGCCGCGATCCGGCTCGGACTTCAATTTCTCCAGCGCCTGCGAGGTGTTCATCTTCGAAGCCAGCAAGACTTTGTACGCGTGGTGAATCTTTGCGATCCGTTCCGTCGAGAACCCGCGCCGTTGTAATCCAACTTTATTCATCAGGTAAGCGTGAGTCTCGCGGGCCGCAGATGTCATCGAGAATGGCAGGACGTCTTGTGTGATGGTCGTCCCGCCGCCGATGTATGAATGCGCGCCGATGCGCACAAACTGGTGCACCGGACAGAGCGCTCCCACAACGGCCCACTCTTCGACGGTCACATGGCCGGCGATCGTCGCGCCATTCACCAGCATGCAGTGGTCGCCAATCACGCAATCGTGCCCGACGTGCGTGTAGGCCATGATGAGGATGTGGCTGCCAATCTTGGTGAGCCCTCCGCCCTTCACTGTTCCCCGGTTGATGGTCACGTACTCGCGGATCTCGTTATGGTCACCAATTTCCAGACGGGTCGGCTCGCCGTTATAGGTGACATCTTGCGGCGCCATGCCAATCGCACAGAAAGGAAAGAAGGAATTGTCAGAACCAATTTTGGTCGGCCCCTCAATCGCGACGTGCGAGAGCAGGCGGCAGTTCTCGCCGAAGTCTACATCGGCGCCCACCACGCAGTAAGGACCAACCGTGCACGAAGCGGGAACTTTCGCTCCTGCTGCAATGATGGCCGTGGGATGAATATTCATGAAGGGTTCAGTGAACTGCCGCGATACGCGAATGCCTCAAGTGGTCCGTTGCCACTTCAGCCGCGGCCGCGTGAGCTATCGACGAGTTGGCACGAGACGATCGCTTCCGCAACGCGCTTGTCTCCAACCCAGGCGTAGCCCTGCATCTTCGCCGCGGTCATGCCGGGCACCGAGCGCCAGCCGGTCACCTCGACTTCGAGTCGTAGCTGATCCCCCGGACTCACTGGCTTGCGGAATTTCGCGCGCTCGATGCCGGTGAAGACCATGACCTTATCGCTGCGGTCTTCGATTTCGGTCAACAGCAGGGCGCCTCCCGCCTGCGCGATCGCCTCGACAATCAGCACGCCCGGCATGATCGGCAGCCCCGGAAAATGTCCGACGAAAAACGGCTCGTTGATTGTGACGTTCTTGATGGCGACAATCCGCTGTTTGCGCTTCAGTTCCAGAACGCGGTCGATCAGCAGGAGCGGGTAGCGGTGTGGCAGAATTTTGAGGATTTCGTGGATATCGAGGCCGATTTTCGCCTCTTTCAGCGAAGGCTCGGACGCGGGGCTGCTCTCATTCATAGTTCGTTCCAAACAATGCTCGTTCCAAACATCGTTCGTACCCAACAGCGTGAAGATTATACTGTACGGCTTGTGCCCGGCGATGGCCACAAACGGGCGAAAGGTGGCTTCATGGCGGTGAAGAGGAAAGCACGCAAAGGGCCTCACAAAGGCAACAGCGTGTGGAACGAGCGGCTGAAGTATTTCGAAGCGCGGCAGGATGCACTGGTTCAGACAATCCGCTCGTTTGTCGAGATCGAGTCTCCGAGCGATGACAAGCAAGCCGCCGACCGCATGGGCGCATTTCTGGCGGGGACCTTCGAAGCCGTCGGAGGCCGCGCGCGGCTTCATCCGGTCGAGATCTTCGGAAACAATCTTCAGATCGATTTCCCCGGCGACGACAAATCAAATCCGGTCCTATTGCTCGGACATTTCGATACCGTCTATCCGATGGGAACGCTGGCAAAAATGCCCTGCCACGTGGAAGGCGACCGCCTGCACGGCCCCGGCGTGCTCGATATGAAATCGGGCGTCGCGCTCATGCTATACGCGGTGGAAGCCCTGAAAGCATGGCACGGAGTATTGCCGCGTCCGGTCACAGTTTTTCTGGTATCCGACGAAGAAGTCGGCAGTGATTCTTCCCGCAAGATCACCGAAGAGTTGGCGCGAAGGTCAGCAGCAGTGCTTGTTCTGGAGCCCGCCGCCGGATTGCGAGGCGCGGTCAAAACTGCCCGCAAAGGCGTAGGCGATTACACGCTCACAGTTCACGGTGTCGCCGCGCACGCTGGGCTCGATCCGGGCAAAGGACACAGCGCAATTGTCGAACTCGCGCGTCAGATTACTGCAGTATCGAAGTTCAACGATCTGAAGCAAGGCGTGTCGGTCAATCCGGGCGTGGTCCGCGGAGGAACGCGTACCAATGTCATTGCAGCCGAAGCGACAGTAGAAATCGATGTCCGCATCAAGAATGCAAAACAGGCCGCCGGACTCGAGCGCAAGATGCGCTCTCTGAAGCCGTTCGACAAGCGCTGCAAGCTCACCGTGAGCGGCGGCATCAATCGCATGCCGATGGAACGAACTGCAGGAGTGGCTGCACTTTACGAGAAAGCTCAGGAGATCGCGAAGCACATCGATTGGAGGTTGGAGGAAGCAGCGGTGGGCGGAGGCTCTGACGGAAACTTCACCGCCGGCATCGGCATCCCTACGCTCGACGGCCTGGGCGCGGTCGGCGAAGGCGCGCACGCAGTACACGAGTACATCCTGATTTCGGAATTGTCGCGCCGTGCGCTGCTGCTGGCCGGCATGATCGAGGTTGCCTGAGCGGACTTCTCGCATGCTCAAATTCATGGTCGTCCTTTACCGGCGCGAAGGTCTCACACGGGCACAGTTCCGCCATCATCTCGAAAAAGTGCATGCGCCTCTGGCGAGAGCGTTGCCCGGACTGAAAAAATACAAACAGAACCACGTTGTCGATGATCCCACCCGTAAGCATCCGGGATGGGACGCCATCGTTGAGCTTTATTTCGATTCGCGGCAGGCGATGGAAGCAGCGTGGGAGAGCCCACAAGGCAAGGCGTCCGATGCCGATCTGCCACTATTCGCAGATTTGAATCGAACCAGGTGGTCGATCGTCGAGGAAATCACTTTGCTCGAGTGAACACCAGGAAGTAATCCATACCGTCTTTCACGAAGTCATACTTCTTGAGCAGTCGGTATCCTGCTTCCTGCGCCTCGCGGACCACAACGTCACTTCCGATTCCGTGGTTCTCGCCGTTGCCGTTGCGGTCGATGACGCCGATCTTGGCGCCCGCGCGCAATGCGGGTTCCAGGCTGCGCAGCAATTCCACCGGATGTGCCACTTCGTGGTAAGTCTTGAGCAGTAACACGGCATCGACCAAATTCGACGGCAATTGCGGATCGTCTGGCTTGCTCAAGATCGCCTTCACGTTCGGCAATTGTTCTTTGCGCGCTCTTTCTTCGATGTGGCTGATTGCCTCGGGATTGATGTCGACGGCATACACTGCGCCGATCGCTCCCACCCGCTTGGCCGCCCGCACTGTAAACCATCCTGATCCCGCTCCGATGTCGGCCACGCCTTTGCCGGATTGGATTCCCAAGATATCCATCACGCGGTTGATCTGCAGGCGCTCGTCACGCCCGGGCGAATCGAAGATCGACAGGTCTCCTGTATACGGCTCGCTCGTTTTTCTTTGTTCTGTTGTCTGTTGCGTTGCGGGAGACGGCGGAGCGGTTGTGGTCTGGGCGGGTTCTTGCCCGAGAATCCCGATCCCGCAGCTTATGAAAAGCAAAGTGAGAGCGAACCGCTTGTATCTGGACATACCAATTTCCTCAGACGTTCACCTTAGTGGCACAATGGATTCTATGACTTGGATGCAAGGTAGCTCACACCAGGATGAGGCCAGCAGATTTCCTCGATGGCGCATTGGAGTCAAAATTTCTTTTACGACGTTTAAGTCATTGAAAAATTAGGCGCAGCCTGTCTGAGCGCCAAAGATTATTCTTAGTTTTCCTCTGCCATCCACAAGGAAGTCTCATCCTCCACAGTTTCTTCACAACGTCACACAATTTTTGTATTGCGGCCCGAAACAACTTCGAGGAAAGTGGGTTCAGCGAAACGTGAGAGTTCCTGACTCAGCCGGATGATTGCGGTGAGCCAGTGGCAGCCGGTGATTCTCGAGAGTGAATTACCGGGAGGGAAACTTCCAGAAACGCGCTTGCGCGACTGGTTGCCCGGGCGTTGCGGCCTCCTCCCCCTCGCTTGCTTTTCGAAGCAAGTTAAAGCTGCTGGCGCTCTGCAGACGGTTGCGCAACGCGGTTGCAAGACCGCGGAATCGGCAATCGGCTTTGGCAAAAGCGGCACTCGCTTGCGAGTGTTTGCAGGCTAAGTACATCATGGCGCCGCCTCTGCGGTGACAAGGGCGGGTCAGGAATACACGAACGATGCGGTCCAAGGGTGGCTGGCCCTTGGGCCGCATTCTAATTTTGCAGCCATTTACGGCATCTCTGCAGCCAGTCTTGATATTCGCCTTTTATTCTCCTACACTGGATCGGTGAGTCCGTCAATCCCCTCTTCGCCAAAGTTTTTTGAATTGCGACTGAGTTTTCCAGAGGCCGCGCGTCGCATTCACAAGGGTGATGAGGATAGTGTTCGGTTGCAGCCCTGACAGACTTCTCCAGGAAAGATTCCTTGGCAACTTCCGATTACACGATCAGCACGCTTCCGGCAAACGTAGATGCGGAGCGCTCGATTCTTGGCGCCATTCTGCTCGACAACTTTGCGTACAACCAGGCTGCCGAGCACTTGCGCATTGAAGATTTCTCGCTCGACTCCCACCGCCGAATTTATTCCCGCATGGTCGATCTGTCGGAATCGTCGCGTCCCATCGACATGATCACGCTGATCGAGGAACTCGATCGCCACAAGGATTTGCAGGCGATTGGCGATGTAGCCTACGTCTCGAGCCTCGTCGACGGCGTACCCGAACGCCCCAGCATCGAGCATTACGTCAAGATTGTCCGCGACAAGTCGCTACTTCGCGGCGTGATTTCGGCGGCGACAACGGCAATCGCTCGCGCCAGCGACCAATCGGATTCCGCAGAGGACGTCCTCAGCGATACCGAAGCCGCGATCTTTCAGCTCTCGGAAAAGCGTATCGGCCGCGGCTTTATGGGCGTGCAGGAAATCGTCCGAGAAACCTTTGGTTCGGTCGACGCTCTCCTGCAACGTGGCCAGCGCATCACCGGTCTCGCCACGCATTACATCGATCTCGATGAGATGACGAGCGGATTGCAGCGCTCCGATCTGGTGATCATCGCGGCGCGTCCTTCGATGGGCAAAACCGCATTCGTCATGAACATTGCCGAGAACGCCGCGATTGAAGATCAACAGGTATGTGGAGTCTTCTCGCTGGAAATGTCCCGTGAAGCCCTGCTGATGCGCTTGCTGTGTTCGCAGGCGCGAGTCGACGCGCACAAGATGCGTACCGGATCGCTCTGGCAGGACGACACGAAAAAAGTCGTGCGCGCCATGGAACAGTTGGCGCACGCTCCCATCTTTATCGACGACACGCCCGGCATTTCCTTAAGCGAGATGCGCGCCAAGGCGCGGCGCCTGAAGCAGTCGCAGGGCCGGCTCGATCTCATCATCGTCGACTACCTGCAGCTGATGTCTGGTGGCGGCAAACGATTTGAGAATCGCACGCAGGAAGTCTCGGCAATCTCTCGCGGACTGAAGGCACTGGCGAAAGAGCTAAGTGTTCCGGTCATCGCGCTGTCGCAGTTGAGTCGCGCTCCCGAGAGTCGTGGCGGCGATCATCGCCCGCAACTCGCCGATTTACGCGAATCCGGATCGATCGAGCAAGACGCCGATCTCGTGATGTTCATCTTCCGGGAAGAGGTCTACAAGCAGGACGATCCCGAGCTGCAAGGCCGCGCGGAGATCATTATTGCCAAACAACGCAACGGCCCCATCGGTCGCGTGAAGATGGCGTTCTTAAAGCATTGCACCAGATTTGAGTCCCTGGCCGAGGGCGGAATTGCTCCCGAAGACTAGACAATCACCTACAGGAATTCCAGTATGAGCGCACGGGTAAGTACTGTAGAGACTTATGTTTGCGCCGGGTCCAATAGCGGTCGCCTGCCCTGTGGAAAAGCTTGTGGAAGTGATGGCCTGCTTTCGAATCGGTTTCCACAAAGACCGAGCGGTCGGTCTTCCATGCGTGACTTCACTCACGTTAAACCTCTGAATAGTAACCAGTTATGCAATTCACGCGGTATTAACATGATCGGCAGTCAGCGAGCCCGTAATACCCTCCCGTTTTGAGATTTGCACATTTTGAAGTTCTAGCACTTTCGTTTAGGCGTTGATTTCAGCGGATTTTAGCGGGCTTTTTCGACGCTCACGGGGAGACAATCGCCATAAAGCCTCGCATGAAACATGATCAAATTTGACCCGCGGCTGAAAATCCTTGCATATTGGCATTCTGCCGGATGTGTATACAATGGACTCCACTTTTTGGACCCCTCTGTGCGGAAAGGAATTCGACCCTCATGTTTTCGCGTCGTCAAGCAACCGCATGTTTGCTCGCCGGCGTAATCGCAATCGCGATTACATCACAGCCGGCATTCTCCCAAACTTTGACTTGGAAGCAGCTTTCCCTAACTACGTCTCCACCGCCTCGCATGTATCCCGCGATGGCATACGACGCGGTGAGCAAGAAGCTCGTGCTCTTTGGCGGCCTTGGGGCAAACGGAAATCTCAACGACACCTGGGTCTTCGACGGGAACACCTGGACCCAATTGGACACACCCGTTGCACCTCCCGTCCGAAACGGTGCTTCCATGGCGTTTGATCTGAGCACCAACAAGCTGGTGATGTTCGGAGGGTTCGACGTAAATCAGTTTCTACAGGACACGTGGGTTTGGGACGGTGCAACCTCGACATGGACTGAGGCTCGGATGCCTTCTCCACCACCCCCGGCCACCGGAGCAATGTTGTTTACAGATCCGCTCACGGGCAAAGCCATCATGTTCGGCGGGTATAACAGCTTCAACAAAATTCCTGCCTACAACAGGACGTGGCGATGGACCGGAACCTCGTGGCTTAAGCTGAACCCGGCGACCGCTCCTTACCCACGCGGCTGGGGGATTGCCGTCCTCGACCCGATACGGCGTAACGTTGTGCTCACTGGCGGAAACGGCGACACGATCCGCACCGACAATACCTGGACGTGGGACGGTAAGAACTGGACCCTGCTCTCTCCGGCCAGACAGATACCTTCGTATGTGGGTGCAGGAGCCGCATTTGACCCCGCCATGCATGCAGTCGCAGTATTCGGCGCAGCCGGTGACACGTGGTCCTGGACCGGGAATGATTGGGTGCAACTAAATCCGGTGAATTCACCTTCACCCCGTTCAGCGGTGGGAATGGCCTTCGACATAGCGACGCATCAAGTCATTTTGTTCGGCGGCCAACTAGGGAACAGTACTCTCGTGAATACAACGTGGCGGTTGCTCGGAAACTAAGGCACGCCTCCTCTGCCTGTGGGCAGCGGTGTGCTGCTAACCACCGCTACCCACTGTTTTGGACAAGTCGAACCGTAGGGAGCAGTTTGGTAAAGCTGCATCTCAGGAATTCACTGACGTTCGTTTTGGCAGGATGGCAGCTGAATTGATGACGCACTGAGGCGGCAACTTAGAATCGGCCGTAGCCTCGATGGCTACTCGGGTGTTTGTGCGGATCCATTCTGCTTCTGTTCGGCGACAGCGATGATTTCGCGCGAGATCTCCTCCTGACGGCGCTGCCGTTGCTTGAAGTCATCTTCTCCCGCTTCGGTAGGATTTTCTTCGTACTCTCGATCCTGCCCGCGTAAGGCCGCAAGTTCTTGCAACAACGCCATCATTTGATCGGACGCTTCACTGCTCATCGCACCCCCTCCGAAAACAGCGCTAATTAAGACGGCAATCTACGGCAATCTGTTGCCGGATGATCTCAGTCCATTAAATACTGGGGGCGCACCGGTCTAAGATTTTTCCATCTCATCGGCCATCGTCAGCATCTTGGTTACGCTGTTCCAGTTGCGGGCCGTACCGGTGACCTTGAAAAGTTTCTCGACGGACGACCATGGGAGCTTCGATTTCCCGGCGCCATTGGGAAAGTAGATGTACAGTTCGCGGCCTTTCAAATGCAATTCTTCCGGATATTTTTCGAACTTCGCCAGGTTCGCGAGAGTTTCCTTTGGAGGTTCGGCCGCGAGAAACGTAATCAGGATCTTGCCGGGCTCAAGCTCCGATCGATCGGCAAACGGAGTGGCCGCGATCGTCTTTCGGAACTCATCGGTGGTGCGGAGAATGACTTCGGGCCGGCATTTGCATTTCTTTTCGATCGCATCCTCAATCTTCTTGGCAAGCTGGACGAGATTTCTTTCTTTTGTCCGAAAAATAACATTGCCGCTCTGCACATACGTGCGCGGATCTTCCAGTCCCAGGGACTCATAGACCGATCGCAGTATCTCCATCTTGATCCGATTATGCGGACCAACGTTCACGCCGCGCAGCATTGAAATTAAGACCGGCATGGAACTACTTCGGACTCCGATGGAGCGTAACCCTGCGGTATACGGTCTTTCCGTCGACCACCAGCCGTCCACCCATGGTGTCGCCGGCAACCTGAAATTCCCAATCGTCTTTTTCTTTGCTGCTGGATGTGCAGCTCAGCCCACCAGTCTTACCTTGATACTGACAAGTCAGAGTGCCCATGAATTCAGGGGTTCCCTCAATGATCTTGTAGGCATCAAGGCTCAGCTGAAACGGATCTTTCTTGTCTTCGGCGATTTGAAAGAGCACGTGCTCGTCGCGACACGGAGAACTTGGGACCATACATTTCGAGTCACCCTCCCAGGCACCAATCACGGCCTTGTCCGAGGCGTGAAGGGAAAGGGCCGGTAGGCAAGCAAGAACGCAAGCAGTAACAAGAGCGGCAAAGGCAGGTCGCATGCGGAAGTCCCAGCGAAATGATAATCCAACCGATGGGTTTGTGGCCTACTGTGTCTTTCGGAACCAAAACAATCACTTTGATCTGAGAGTACAGCCTTCCACAATCAGAGAAAGTTCTACGCCATTTGTCAGAAAGCGCGTCAATCGATCTTTCCAGCTCATGCTCGCTCGGCTGGGAGTCCAGGGGGAAGTACACATGTCAGGACAGGTTGTTCTCTACTTCGAAGATCAGGCAGATGCTCTGCGGTTCGCGCTGGCCGCAGGTTCGGTGATGTCGGGCGAAGGTGGCAAGTTCACCAACGACTTGCTGGAGGAAACAGCGCGAGCAACCCGAATCCGGCTCGATGCCGTAAACGCCGGGAATATGAAGAAGCCGAATCCGGTTCGAGCAGCCTAAGAAACGTCTGACTCCAGCTCCGGGAAGGTCGACCTGCGTCTACGCAGTACCCGCATTGGTGAACGCCTCAATAGCATCCGACAGCGTCGGAAACATCAGGAACACCCGTTCCACTTTCGTAATTTCAAATACCTTCTGGACACGCTTATTCACCCCGGTGAGAGCGATGCGCCGTCCAGCTTTCGCACAAGAGGTGCAGGCGCTCACCAGAGATCCCAATCCAGAAGAATCCAGGTAGGGAACGCCCGACAAGTCCAGGATCATGGTGGGAGCATTCTCGCGTCGCACCGCGTTCAGGAACGGGGTAACGTTTTCCATCGTAAGAGGACCACGAAGGCTCAAGACTCCACGGTCCAGACGCTCGACTTCCAACGGCTCGGATGCCATAGCGGAGGATTCTAGGCTAGCGGCGAGCCGGGTTCAAGTTGAGTTCCTAGCTTTTCATTACGTGAGGACATTGTCCGACTGTTTGTAATCTTTTTGTGTTATCTGCCTGGGACGAGTTCCTGCCGGTTCTTTCGCGATTACGATTAGGTCAACGGCTCGTGGGGAGAAATGGATGATGAAACGAAGTGGAAATCCAGGCCCCAGCTCACACCAGCAGTTCCGCTAATGGTAAAAGACATCCCAAGGGAACCGAAGCCCGCATTCTGCTGAGTTCCGTCTTCGGACCGTACGCGCAGGACGATGAATTTGGCAGCCGCTCCATCAATCCGATGGAGCTTTATCACAATCAGGTCACCCGCGCGCAAGGCAGCTTCTCGCTGCGCATGTTCCACCGTTCGTGGGGGATCATGATGATTCAGGCCAACATCTCTGCGCCCTGCACCATTCTCGACTTTCCGACCCGAAAAGACTTTGCGCGTGAGCTCACCACACATCAGTACGACATCGTCGGAATCTCGTCGATCATTGTGAACGTGGCCAAGGTGCGAGAGATGTGTCGCATCATACGGAAGCTTTCGCCGAAGTCGACGATCGTAGTGGGCGGGCACGTGGCCGCCATTCCGGGCGTCGAAAAGATGATCGATGCGGATCATATCGTGAAGGGGGAAGGCGTCTCCTGGATGCGCCGCTATCTCGGCGAAGACGAGAATGCGCCGATCAAGCATCCCCCCATTGTTTCCGGCATGCGTACGCGCATCATGGGGATCCGGCTACCCGAGCGCAAGGGAGCAACGGCGGCGACGATCATTCCTTCGGTCGGCTGCCCCATGGGATGTAACTTCTGCACGACCTCGGCTTTCTTCGGTGGCAAAGGCAAATTCGTTAATTTTTTCGAAAGTGGTGACGAACTATTCGAGGTCATGGAACAGATGGAGAACGAGCTCAAGGTGCATTCGTTCTTCGTGATGGACGAGAATTTCCTGCTACATCGCGAACGCGCCATGCGCCTGCTCGATCGCATGAAGGCAGCTCACAAGAGTTGGACGATGTCGGTCTTCGCCTCCGCGAACGCAATTCGCAAATACACCATGCAGGAATTGGTCGAGCTTGGTGTGTCTTGGCTGTGGATGGGGCTGGAATCTCCGCGGGCGGGCTATAGCAAGCTGCAAGGGTCAGATACGCGAGAACTCACGCGCGAATTGCGGGAGCACGGTATTCGTGTGCAGGGCTCAACCATCATCGGCCTCGAACATCACACGCCTGACAACATCATTTCGGAAATCGAGCACGCCGTTTCCCACGATACCGATTTCCATCAGTTCATGCTGTACACGCCGGTTCCGGGCACGCCGCTGTACCAGCAGATGTCCGAAGAGGGGCGCATGCTGCGCAACGTCGACTTTGCCGACGTGCACGGCCAGTTCAAATTCAACTTTAAGCATGCCGCGATTTCGCGGGAGGACTCCAAACGTTTTCTCGATTGGGCGTTCTGGCGCGACTTCGAACTCAATGGACCGAGTCTCTACCGCATCTCGCGAACGCTGATGACCGGCTGGAAGCGTTACAAAGACTGGCCGGACGCGCGCGTGCGCGAGCGCTTTGCCAGTGAAATGCAGCGGCTGGGCGGAATCTACAGCTCGGCGCTATGGGCCATGGAAAGGCAATTCAGAAAAGTGGACAGCAAGGTGAGCGAGGAGATTCGAGCATTACGGCAGGAATTTAAGCAGGAATCCGGAATCGTGTCGCGCATGATGCCCGCGGTGCTTGGCCCAATCTTGCTGTGGACGACGCGGCGCGAAGAGAAGCGCCTGGCACGGGGCAAGACCTACGAGCCGCCGACGATTCTGGAGCGTACTAACTGGGTGGAGGCCTAAGGGACGAGCGCCCGCAGCGAATTTTCTAGCCAGTTCGGCGCGTGGATAGCAGGTCGAGAATCTCTCGCAATCCCTGACGAATGTGCTGCAGTTCTGGTGCCGAGTGCGATGGAAATGGAATCGCAGCTTGCGTCTTGTCCGTCTTGGTTTCTGTGCGTAGCTGCTGGCGCGCCCCCGAGATCGTGAATCCCTGTTCGTAGAGCAGTTGCTTGATCCGCAACACGCTCTCGACATCGCGCTTGCGGTACATCCTTTGGCCGGTGCTGCTCTTGACAGGCTTTAACTGCGGGAACTCCGACTCCCAGAAGCGCAGCACGTACGCGGGAAGGCGGCATAGCGTGGCCACTTCTCCGATGCGGAAGTAAAGCTTGTCTGGGATGAGAATCTCGTCGTTCTTGTGTTTCTCCGAGCTCTTCTTCCTGGCCATCTTTAGGGCTCCGCGGTGCATTCGCTCGTTTCATTGTGACATAGGTGCGGCTGATCGAATGCAGTTTTTCATGAAGAACTAGGACCTCTCCTGCAGACGACCCACAACGGAAAAGCCTCTTAAGAGGTGCTTCTCTCAAGAGGCCAGTGAAAAATCGTGGTGTATGCGAGGAACGTCTCGCAAACAGTTAGTGTTTCTTCTTTTTTGCCTTCTTCTTCGTTGCCATTGAAGGTGCCTCCGTGAACGATTTTCCCTTGCAAGGGTTAAACCACTTGGGCCCGATCCTGAAAGACCAACCCTACTCATAGTAGGAGAAGGTCCTATAACACAAGATATTGCGGCACTATTAATATTGTGTCAATAGAATTTTGCATTCTCTAGCCGATTTTGCGCCAGGCTCACCCGTGACATTGTCCGACCGGACCGAACAGAAGCCGAAATTACGGTGGATGAGTAACGACGATCAAGTCTCAGCCTGCTACCATCGCGGCATGCAGCGCGATCCCATCGAAATCGAAATCTTCAAGAACCTGTATCACTCGATTGCGGAGGAGATGGGCGCGGCCCTGCGGCGTACCGCCTTCTCGCCCAATATCAAAGAGCGTCGCGACTACTCGTGCGCCGTGTTCGACGGTGACGGGCAGGTCATTGCGATGGGCGATCACATGCCGGTGCATCTCGGCTCGATGCCAATGTCGGTGCGAGCGGCCATCGATGCTGGCACGATGGAGCCGGGCGATATCGTCATGCTGAACGATCCTTTTCGCGGCGGGACACATCTGCCGGACATCACCTTGGTGGCTCCCGTCTATGTGCAGGATCGACGAGGACGCCAGCGTACAGTTCCCGAGTTTTACGTGGCGTCGCGCGCCCATCACGCGGATGTCGGCGGAGCATACCCAGGGTCGATGGGGCTTTGCCGGGAGATCTATCAGGAGGGCGTGCGCATTCCACCTGTGAAGCTGATGCGTAAAGGTGCGATGGATCGCGATATTTTGATGATGTTGCTGAATAACGTGCGAACACCGCAAGAGCGTGAGGGCGATCTGGGTGCGCAGATCGCAGCGTGCCACACCGGTGCCGAAAGATTACGGGAGATATGTTCTCGGTACGGAACGGAACGCGCTCTCCGGGCGGCGGCAGACTTGCAGAAATATTCCGAATCACTCATGCGTGCATTTCTCGAGCGCGTGCCCGCGGGGGTATATACCGCTGAAGATTTTCTGGATAACGATGGAATCAGTGAACAGCCGGTCAAGATTGCAGTAAGAATTACCGCAAATTCGGGCGCAAAACGCGGCCTGAAGCGCCCGCGCCACATGGTGACAGTTGACTTCACCGGCAGTGATCCGCAGGTCGAAGGCAGCGTGAACGCGGTCGCCGCCATCACCTACTCGGCCTGCTTTTACGTCTTTCGTTGTCTGTTGACCGAGGATGTTCCGGCTACAGCGGGATTGATGCGGCCGATTGATGTGATCGCTCCTGAAGGAACAATTGTGAATGCGCGTCCACCTGCAGCCGTGGCAGGAGGCAACGTAGAAACTTCGCAGAGAATTGTCGACGTGCTACTTAAAGCGTTGGCGCAGGCGATTCCTGATCGCGTTCCCGCAGCCGCTGCGGGAAGCATGAACAATCTCACGATCGGCGGCATCGATCCGCGTACCAGGCAGCCATTCACCTACTACGAAACGATCGCGGGCGGTATGGGCGGACGATCCAGTAAGTCCGGGGTCTCGGGAGTGCATACGCATATGACAAATTCGCTGAACACTCCGGCGGAGGCGCTGGAATATGCATATCCGCTGCGGGTGCGTTCTTATTCACTGCGCTTCGCGAGTGGTGGGAAAGGCAAGTTCCCGGGCGGCGACGGGATCGTCCGCGAAATTGAATTGCTGAGCGACTGTGAAGTAACTCTTTTGGCAGATCGGCACTCCCGAGGCCCGTGGGGCCTCTCTGGGGGTGACAAAGGCGCGGTGGGCAAAGCCACTATTGTGCGGCTGGATGGATCAGTCGAAGTCATGCCCGGCAAATTCAGCACGCGGTGCGCTAAGAGCGAAAGAATCAGGATCGAAACGCCGGGCGGCGGCGGGTGGGGCAGGTTGTAGGCGTTGCGTCCTATCGTTGGAGAGTCCGCGAAAAGCAGCGCAACCTTGCGTCGCACCTGTCTGGTGCTGTAACTTCAACTCAAGCCCGCCAGGTCTTGCGCGTTCGAACGGTGATGGAACAACCCTGCTATAAATGCGGCCAAGTATTGGATGAGGGCAGGCCGTTCTGTCCCCACTGCATGGCTCCTCAAATTCGCGTAGTTGTTGCCGAACCCGTGACTGCGGCCCCGCCGTTTTCTGAAGCAGCCATGCTTCCCCATGTGCAATCCGATTTGCCCGCAGAGGAGACGGTCCCGGTACTCGCGCTTCCCCTACATTGGTCGCAGGCCTTGAAGCCCTGCGCGCTTGCGGCGCTCGTCGCATCCGTGCTGATGCTCCTGGGCCTGAATCTGCTTGTAGCAATGTTCAGCGTTGGATTTCTTGCGGTCGTGTTTTATCGGCAAGGCCGCCCGAGGGCGGAAATCAAAGGCTGGGCGGGCGCACGGCTGGGTGCCATCAGCGGCATGCTTTGGTTCGCGACTTCGGCGGTCCTCGAGGCGGTCGTCGTACTACTGATGCACAAAGGACCCGAGATCCGAAAAGCACTCATGGACGCAATCGACCAGGCAGCAACGCGCACGGCGGATCCACAAGTAATCGCTGTTTTCGATCGCTTCAAGTCTCCGGATGGACTTGAGTTCCTGATGATATTTTTCATCATCTTCGGATTCTTTACTGCCATCGTTTTAGGAGCGGCGGGCGGCGCTCTTGGCGGGAGCATTCTGGGCCGTCGAGACAAGCAGTGATCCTGCTTGCAGCCATCTTCACAGCCGCGTATGATGCACCGTTTGTAGTTTCAACGGTGAACCCTTCTTGATGAACAAGCCCGCACGTGGTTCGCTGCTCGGGATCGAGCATCTCGAGACCAAAGAAATCGTGGGCCTGCTGACTCTGGCCCGCCGCATGAACCCGCGCAAGCCTCGTCCGCTGCTGCGCGGCAAGCGTGTGGTTCTTCTTTTCTACGAAGCTTCGACACGGACTCGCTCATCATTCGAATTCGCCGCGAAAGCATTAGATGCCACGACGGTGCTCGTGCATGCTTCCGGTTCGAGCATTGAGAAAGGGGAGTCGGTCATCGATACCGGATACACTCTCCGTGCTGTGGGCGCGGATTGCATTGTGATGCGGCATCCTTCGGCGGGAGCACCGCACCTCATGGCCCGTCACGTCGACATTCCCATCATCAACGCGGGCGATGGGATGCACGAACATCCATCTCAGGCGTTGCTGGATGCAGTCACCATTCTCAGACACAAAAAGTCGCTCAATGGTCTTCATGCCACCATCATCGGAGACATCCTCCATAGCCGGGTAGCTCGCAGCGCTTGTCACCTGCTTACGCGATTCGGTGTGAAGATCACGCTCTGCGGTCCGCCGGAGTTCGTGCCCGAGATGGCGGCAACTCTCGCCCCAGGGCTTCGCGTAACGCGCCATATTGAGGACGCCTTGCGAGGTACGGACGTCATCATGTTGCTGCGCGTGCAGACCGAGCGCCTCGCGGGGCAAAAGATCGCGCTGGAGGATTACATTGCGAGATATCAAATGAATGCTGCAAGACTGAAAATGGCGAAGCGTGACGCGATCGTGATGCATCCCGGTCCGATCATTCGCGGGCTCGAGTTAACTGCCGAGGTTGCAGATGGTCCACAGTCGGTGATCGTCGACGAGGTGCAGAACGGGCTTCCGACCCGAATGGCGATCCTGGCGCGCGCCGTGGGGAAAACGAAATAGAAGATTGGAAGAGAGTTCCAACCGAACGGAAGTGCAGTCCAAGGCCGAGTGCTGAATGCTGAATGCCAAGAGCCAAAAGCGACCAAGTACGAGCCTCCTCATCAAAGGCGGCCACCTGATTGATCCCGCAGCGAAAATCAACGCGCCCATGGATGTCTTGTTGCAGGCCGGGCGTGTAGCTGAGGTCGCGCCACCTAACAGGATTCGTGGCACGGCAGACGAGAAGTTCGACGCGCGCGGGCTGATCGTCGCCCCGGGATTTATCGACCTGCACGTACATTTGCGCGAGCCTGGCCAGAGCTACAAGGAAACCATCGCGACGGGCACGGCCGCTGCCGCTGCTGGCGGTTTTACCTCGGTGTGTACCATGCCGAACACGGCACCCGTAGTGGACTCACCTGATTGGGTGACTTGGCTGCGAAGTCCGGAGCGCGGAGCGATGGTGAATGTGTTTCCAATCGCCGCCGCTACGAAGGCAAGCCGCGGCGGGACACTAACGGACTTCAGCGTATTGCAGCGGGCTGGAGCGGTTGCCGTGACCGATGACGGCAAGCCGATTCTGGAAGATGAAACCATGCGCATGGCGCTTCGTCTGGGCGCAGAACTGAACTTTCCAGTGGTGCAACATGCGGAAGATACCCGAGTCACCGAGAATTGCTCGATGCACTACGGTCCGACCAGTTTCCGCTTGGGGCTGCGGGGCATGACCGCATCGGCAGAAGCCGCCATCGTTGATCGGGACGTCGCATTCGCGCAGCAGATCCGCGAATCAAGGCTGCACGTGGCGCATCTTTCTACGTCCGACGCGCTGAAGGCCGTGCGGCGAGGCAAGCGCGCGCGGGCGCGCGTAACGTGCGAGGTGACGCCACATCACTTCACGTTGATCGACGAAAATGTCGGTGATTACGATACCAACTTCAAGATGAATCCACCTCTCCGGTCGGCGGCGGATCTCGAATCTATCATCGTAGCTCTCGCCGACGGCACCGTGGACGCCATTGCCACCGATCACGCGCCGCACGCTCTGCACGAGAAGCAAGTGGAGTTCGAGCGCGCCTCGTTTGGCATTACAGGGTTGGAAACTGCCTTGGCACTGGCAATCACCCAACTGTACGGCAAGCATAAGATCTCATTGATGAGGATTGTCGAGCTCTTCACGTCCGGACCTGCGCGAGTCTTCGACTTGCCAGGGCGGGGATCGCTGGTTCGCGGCAGCTTTGCTGATGTGACTCTCTTTGACCCCAAAAAACGCTGGACGTTCGAAGCGTCGAAGTCTCGCTCCCTCTCCCGCAACACCCCCTTCGACGGCTGGCAGTTCACCGGGAAAGTTATAGCAACGATTGTGGGTGGAAAGATCGTTCACCAGATCGACTGACGCTCCACGTCTTCTCGGAAGCGAGTCCACCGCATTTTGCTTCAG
>Ga0070735_10000584_pt1 | contig 38508 bp, 28 predicted proteins | sample Coa_R1_FD_66443 | JGI IMG/M metagenome (GOLD analysis project Ga0070735, IMG submission 66443) | Surface soil microbial communities from Centralia Pennsylvania, which are recovering from an underground coalmine fire - Coalmine... | ecosystem: Environmental > Terrestrial > Soil > Unclassified ... | reverse complement strand
CTCCTTCGAGCGCTGCGTCCTCCTGCAGCATGCGGGTGAGCACACCCTCGGTGATGACTTCGATGCGGGTCGCGCGCGAGACGCAGCTGTCGAGGCGCATGCGGTAACCGACGGTCGCGCCAACGCGTTCGCTCAAGGTGTGCGCCATACGGGCGGCGATGGCGCGCGCCGCCAGCCGCCGCGGCTCGAGCACCAGCAGGCGTTTGCCGCGTGCCCAGGATTCCCCGAGCAGCGCCAGCGGCACCACCGTGCTCTTGCCCGCCCCCGGCGGAGCCTCGAGCACCGCGGCGCCGTGCACCGCGAGCGCCCGCCGCAGCGCCGGCAGCGCCGCGTCGACCGGCAGGCCCGAGGGCTGAGAACCCGCGCTCACCAGATGTGAACGCGCTCCTGCGGCGGCAGATAGAGCTTGTCGCCCGGGTGCACGTCGAAGGCCTGATACCAGGCGTCGACATTGCGCACCACGCCGTTCACCCGAAACTCATTCGGGCTGTGCGGATTGCTCATCACCTGGCTGCGCAGCTGCTCGTCGCGATAGAGACCGCGCCACACCTGCGCCCAGGCGAGGAAGTAGCGCTGATCTCCCGTGAGGCCGTCGAGCACGGGCGGCTTCCTGCCGTGGAGCGAGCGGTGGTAGGCCTGGTAGGCCACCGAGAGGCCCCCCAGGTCGCCGATGTTCTCACCGAGGGTGAGCCTGCCGTTGATGTTGAGACCCGGCAATACCGTGTAGCCGTCGTACTGCGCGGCCAGGCGGTCGACCCGCGACTTGAAGGCCTCGGTGTCCTCGGGCTGCCACCAGGTGTGCAGCACGCCGCGCGCGTCCGACTTCGAGCCCTGATCGTCGAAGCCGTGTCCCATCTCGTGCCCGATCACCCCGCCGATCCCACCGTAGTTCACCGCATCGTCGGCGTTGGGATCGAAGAAAGGCGGCTGCAGGATTGCCGCGGGGAACACCACCTCGTTGAAAGTGGCGTTGTAGTAGGCGTTGATGGTCTGCGGCGTCATGCCCCATTCGCCGCGGTCGGTGGGGCCGTCCATGCGCCTGAGCCGCCGTTGCCAGTCGAAGACCGCCGCGCGTGTGGCGTTGCCGAAGGCATCGCCCTTGACGACCGTGAGCGCCGAGTAGTCGCGCCACTTGTCGGGGTAACCGATCTTGGGATGGAAGGCCGCGAGCTTCTCGAGCGCCACCTTCCTGGTCGCCGGCGTCATCCATGTCAGCTTCGCGATGCGCTCGGCGTAGGTGGCACGCAGGTTCTCGACCAGGTCGAGCATCTTCAGCTTGGAGCTCGGCGGGAAGTAGCGCTGCACGTACAGCTCCCCCACCGCTTCGCCGAGATCGCGATCGACCGCCAGCACGGCGCGCTTCCAGCGCTCCCGCTGCTGCTGCTGGCCGTGCAGGGTGCGACCGTAGAAATCGAAGTCCTCGTCGTCGAAGGCCTTCGGCAGCAGGTCGGCGGTGAGCGCGAGGTAGTGGTACCTGAGGTACGCCCGCCATTGCCCGACCGGGACGCTCGTCAGCAGCTGCTCGAGCCCCTGCACCGCATCGAGCTCCCGCACCACGAACTCTTTCTGGCCGTCGAGCCCGTCGGCGGCGAGCCACGCCTGCCAGGGAAAGCCGGGGGCGAGCTGATCGAGCTCGGCGCGGCTGCGCAGGTTGTAGGTGAGGTCGCGGTCACGGCGTTTGGCGACCGGCCAGTGGAGTTTCGCGATGCGTTTCTCGAGCTCGAGGACCGACTGCGCCTCCTCGGAGGCGCCGGCGTCCCCGGCGAGCGCGAGCATGCGGGCGATGTGCGCGCGATACTTGTCGCGCAGGCTCGCGTAGACCGCATCGTCCTTCAGGTAGTAATCGCGATCGGGGAGTCCCAGGCCGCTCTGGGTGATGGCGACGATATAGCGATCCGGATTCTTCTGGTCGGTCGTCATGCCGACGCGCAGCGGTGCGGGCAGCGCGAGGTCCGGCCGGCCCATGAGGCGCGCCACATCCTCGGGATTGCGCGCCGCCGCGATCGCATCGAGCGCTTCCCTCGCCGGCGCGAGACCGGCGCGCTCGATCGCCTCCGTGTCGAGATAGGCGCGGTAGTAGTCGCCCACCTTCTGCGCCACGCTCCCGGCGGGAGCCTGCGCGGGCAGTCCCTCGATGATCGTGTGCACGCGCTGCTCGGACAGATCCTCGAGCTCCTCGAACGAGCCCCAGCGCGTGCGGTCGGGCGGGATCTGGTGCGTCGCGATCCAATGCCCGTCGGCATAGTGATAGAAGTCGTCACCGGGCTTCACGCTCGTATCGCGCATCGTGAGATCGAGTCCCCAGGGCGCGATCAGCGCCTGCGCGGTGGCGTGCGTCACGACCGCGGCTGCCCCCGGTGCGTACCACCCGAGAACGGCCGCCGCGGCTGCCATCACAGCAAGACTCAAGCGGGCCAACATTGTCGCGACTCCTTATCCGGGAAGATCTGTCGGGGCTGATCGCGTCGCGGCGGCCCGCACGCGCCGGGCGCGCTCGGCGAGGCGCGCCGGTACGGCTAGTCGCGCGGGCCGAGCAGCGGCTTGATGAGGTCGAGCGGCAGCGGAAATACCAGCAGCTGGGTTCGCTCGTGCGCGATGTCGGCGAGGGTCTGCAGGTAGCGCAGCTGCATGGCGCTCGGCTGCGTCGCCAGCATCGTCGCGGCGTCGACCAGCCGCTGCGCCGCCTGCTGCTCGCCCTCGGCGTTGATGATCTTGGCGCGCCGGGTGCGCTCGGCCTCGGCCTGCTTGGCCATGGCCCGGATCATGGTCTCATCGAGGTCCACGTCCTTGATCTCGACGGTGGATACCTTGATTCCCCAGGCCTCCGTGTTCTGGTCGAGGATGCGCTGCAGGTCCACGTTGAGCTTGTCGCGCTGTGAGAGCAGGTCGTCCATCTCGTGCTGGCCGACCACCGAACGCAAGGTCGTCTGCGCCACCTGGCTGGTGGCATCGAAGGCGTTCGCCACCTGGATGATGGCTTTGCCGGGATCCACTACCCGGAAGTAGATGACCGCGTTCACCTTGACCGAGACGTTGTCGCGCGTGATCACGTCCTGCTTGGGTACGCTCAGCACGATGACGCGCAGGTCGACGCGGCGGGTGCGCTGGATGCCGGGGACGATCAGGACCAGACCCGGCCCTCTGACCCCGGCGAAGCGCCCCAGGGTGAACACCACCAGGCGCTCGTATTCGTTCAGCACGTTCAGGGCGCTGAAGAACAGGATGACGAGCAGGATGACGACGGCGATCAGGAACGGCATGCGATTCTCCGATGCACGATTAAGCCGCGCTCACTGCGGCTCGACCCATAATGTTAGACCTTCCACTCTGACGATGCGCGCCATCTGCCCGGCGCGCAGCGCGACGTCGCTGCGCGCGTTCCAGAGCTCCCCGCCGTAGCGCACGCGCCCCTTGCCGGTGAAGTCCTCGAACACCTCGGTGCTGGCACCGATCATGCCCGGCGCACCGGTGGTCACCGGATGGCGCATGGCGCGGGTCGCGAGATACACGATGCCGGCGATCACGATCCCGCCGACCGTGGCGAAGGCGGCGATCAGGGGGCGGCCGACCTGCATACCGGGCACATCCGTATCGAAAAGAATGAGCGAGCCCACGATGAAGGCAATCAGACCTCCCGCCCCGAGCGAGCCATAGGCGGGAAAGAAAAACTCCGCGATGATCATGGCCGAGCCGAGCACCACGAGCGCCAGCCCGGCGTAGTTCACCGACAGGATCTGGAAGGCGAATAGCGCGATGAGCAGGCAGATCGAGCCAACCACGCCCGGCAGGACTGCGCCGGGATTGTACCCCTCGAGCAGCAGCCCCCAGATGCCGATCAGCATCAGTCCGTAGGCCACGGTCGGATTGGTGATGACTGCGAGCAATCCGGTGCGCCAGTCGGGCTTGACGCGCACCTCGCTCAGGTCGCGAGTCGCGAGCCTCACGGTGCGCTCGTTGACGCGCACCTCGCGCCCGTCGGCCTGCGCGAGCAGATCCGGCAGGTCACGCGCGATCAGATCGATCACCTTCTGCTCGAGCGCCGCGCTCGCCGTCAGGCTCGCGGCGCCCCTCACCGCCTGCTCCGCCCAGTCGGCGTTGCGCCCACGCAGCTCCGCGAGTCCGCGAATGTAGGCGACGGCGTCGTTGACCACCTTGCGCTCCATGGCGCTTCCCGGCGGCGGATTCTCGGGTGCGGCTCCGTCAGCCCCGCCGCTGCCCTTGCCGGGCGCGCTCTTGCCCGGGGGCTCCGGCACGGCGGGGGGCGGGGGCTGCGACTCGCCCCCGATCGAGACCGGTGTCGCAGCGCCGAGGTTGGTGGCAGGCGCCATGGCGGCGATGTGGCTCGCATAGAGAATATAGGTACCGGCGCTCGCCGCGCGGGCGCCCGAGGGCATCACATAGGTCGCCACGGGCACCGGTGAGGCGAGGATCGCGCGGATGATGTCGCGCATCGCGCTGTCGAGCCCGCCCGGGGTGTCCATCTCGAGCACCACCAGCCGGCTGCCGCGCTCGCGCGCCGAGGCGATGCCGCGCACCACGTAGCTCGAGGTCGCGGGGCCTATCGCACCATTGATCTCGAGCACCGTGACCGTGCCGGCAGGCTCGCCGGCGGCCGCGGCTCCAGCGAGGAGGGCCAGGCTCAGGGCATGCAGCAGCGGGCGACGCATGAGCCGCACCCTACTCTTGCCGCGCATCCATTCGCAATCGCGCACTCAGCTAAAGCGCGCGCAGACCCTGGTACCCGATGTAACACCCGACCAGCAGAATGAGCGCACCGGAGAAGTACGGTGCCCGGCGGGCGATATCCTCGAAGCCGCGCACCCGCCGCGCGGCATGCCGCACCCCGAGCGCCGCCACCGCCCCGAAGCTCACCATGGTCAGAGCGAGGCCCACGCCGAAACACAACACCAGGGTCGCCCCGAGCGCGAGCTGCTTCATCTGCAGGCACAGCAGCAGCACGGTGATCGAGGCCGGACACGGAATGAGTCCTCCGGTGAGACCGAATATCACGATCTGCGCGGTGGTCACCTCGCGGTTGGCGAAGCGCCTGCGTATGTCATCGGCATGCGCCAGCTCGTGCGGATCCTGGTAGCCGGGCGCCGTCAGGTCGAGCGTTGCGAAGGCGGGGATCGCGTGCGTGTGGCCCGCGGAGGCGAACTCGACATCGAAGTCGTGGTTGTGGCTGCCGTGCTCGATGCGCAGCCGCGCGACGAACTCGTGCGGACCGACAATTTCCTGCACCGACTCGAGATAGCCCGCCTGTCTGTGGAAGCTGAAGCGCTGGCGAGTGCCGTCGCGGCGTTCGGTCTCGATGTGGATCTGCTCGGCCGGCCAGGAACGGCCGCCCTCGGGGTACAGGCGGAATCTCGCCGGGCCGCCCTGCGCGAAGATCCGCAGTTGCAGCACCCCATGGCCGGTGTCGATGCGCCGCGGCTCAGCGCCGCGATGAGGGTGACGACTTTGGCCGTGTCCGTGGCCGTGTCCGTGGTCGTGGTCGTGCTCGTCGTGCTCCTCGTGCGCGTGGCCGCCCGCGCCCCGCGCTGCGTTCTGATGCTGTCGGGTGCGCCACAGCATCCACGCCGCCACCGCCACGATCAGCACCGCGGAAGCGACCTGCAGATAAGGCTCCGTGGCCTCGGTATTCCAGCTACGCCCGAAGTACAGGCCGCCGAGCGCCACCACCCAGACGACCGCGGTGTGCGACAAGGTGGCCGAGAGCCCGAGCAGCACCGCCTGGCCGAGCGTGCCGCGGATAGCGACGATGAAAGCCGCCATCATGGTCTTGGAGTGTCCGGGCTCGAGCCCGTGCAGCGCACCGAGCAGCACCGCGCTCGGTACGAACAGCCACGAGTGGCCCTGCTGCAGGAGCGCTGCGAAGCTTCCCATGGTGTCGAGGCGCCGCGTCGCTATATAGGGTGGGGGGTATAGTATACCCGGCGCCGCGGCGCCTAGCGCGGGCGGCGTGGCGCTTTGGGGAGTCCGGTGTGCTGGGTGCGGAACGGGCGCGGGCCGCTGCGCGGCGCACGGCGCGCGCCGGCCCCGGCCGGCGGCTGGTAGGCGGGAATCAGCTGCAGGCGGCCGCTGCCGATCAGGTCGGCGCGCCCCATGCGGCGCAGCGCCTCGCGCAGCAGCGGCCAGTTCTCCGGGTCGTGATAGCGCAGGAATGCCTTGTGGAGCCGGCGCACCCTGAGACCCTTCGGAATCCGCACCTCCTCGCTCGAGCGGGTGATGCGCCTCAGCGGATTTCTGCCCGAGTGATACATGGCGGTGGCGGTCGCCATCGGCCCGGGCAGGAAGGCCTGCACCTGGTCGGCGCGAAAGTCGTTCTGCTTCAGCCACAGCGCCAGCTCCAGCATGTCCTGGTCGGAGGTGCCGGGGTGCGCGGCGATGAAATACGGAATCAGGTACTGCTTCTTGCCCGCCTCCTTCGAGTAACGGTCGAACAGCTCCTTGAAGCGGTCGTAGGCCGCAACTCCCGGCTTCATCATCTTCGACAGCGGCCCCTCGGCGAGCGCTTCCGGGGCGATCTTGAGGTAGCCGCCGGTGTGGTGCTGGGCGAGCTCCTTGACGTACTCGGGAGACTCGATCGCGAGGTCGTAGCGAACGCCCGAGGCGATCAGCACCTTGCGGATCCCGGGGAGCGCGCGCGCCCGGCGATAGAGGCGTATCAGCGGGGCGTGATCGGTATTGAGGTTCGGACAGATGCCCGGATACACGCACGAGGGGCGGCGGCAGGCGCTCTCGATTTCCCGGCTCTTGCATGCCAGGCGGTACATGTTGGCGGTCGGTCCGCCGAGGTCGGAGATGACACCGGTGAAGCCGGGCACGGTGTCGCGCACGGTCTCGATCTCGCGCACCACCGACTCCTCGGAACGGCTCTGGATGATGCGGCCCTCGTGCTCGGTGATCGAGCAGAAGGTGCAGCCGCCAAAGCAGCCCCGCTGGATCGCCACCGAGAAGCGGATCATCTTGTAAGCGGGGATGGCGGCCTGCCCGTAGAACGGGTGCGGTCTGCGTGCATAAGCACGCTCGTACACCCAGTCCATCTCGGCGGTGGTGAGCGGGATGGGCGGAGGATTCAGCCACACATCGACATCGCCGTGGCGCTGAGTGAGCGCGCGCGCGTTACCGGGATTCGATTCGAGATGCAGGATGCGTGAGGCATGCGCGTACAGCACCGGGTCCGCCGCGACAGCCTCGAACGCCGGCATGCGAATGACGCTGTGCTCGCGGTCGGCATTCTTCACGCGGCGTACGAAGCGCACGACCTGCCCGGCGTGCGGGCCTTGCGCAATCGCAGCGCGCGCGGCCATGGCATAGGGATCGACCGGAGGATTGAGCGGTCCGGGCGCATCGAGATGCGTCGAGTCGATCTCGATCCAGCCCGAGGGCGTGCCGCGGCGAGCGAATGCCGTGCCGCGCAGATCGGTGATGTCGGCGATGCGTTCGCCCGCGGCCAGTCGGTGTGCGATCTCGCAGATCTGCCGCTCGCCGTTGCCGTACACGAGCAGGTCCGCCTTGGCATCGAGCAGCACCGAGCGCCGCACCTTCTCCGACCAGTAGTCGAAGTGCGCAATGCGCCGCAGCGAGGCCTCGATGCCACCGATCACGATCGGCACGTCGGAGAAGGCCTCGCGCGCGCGCTGCGCGTACACGATCACCGAGCGGTCGGGGCGCTGCCCGCCGGCGCCCCCGGGCGTGTAGGCATCGTCGCTCCGAACGCGGCGCTCCGCGGTATAGCGGTTGACCATGGAATCCATGTTGCCGGCGGTGATGCCGAAAAAGAGGTTCGGCCGGCCGAGCGCCTCGAAGGCGGCGGCGCTGCGCCAGTCGGGCTGGGCGATGATCCCGACGCGAAATCCCTGCGACTCGAGCACCCGCCCGATGATGGCCATGCCGAAGCTCGGGTGATCGACATAGGCATCGCCGGTCACGATGATGATGTCGCAGCTGTCCCAGCCGAGCAGCTCCATCTCGGCGCGCGACATGGGCAGGAACGGGGCCGTGCCGAAGCGCTCGGCCCAGAACTTGCGATAGCTGCTGATGTCGGGGGCGGTCTGCATGGGATACCTGGTCCTCGCGAGCGCCTGTCTAGTCCCCTGCCCCGGGACTGTCAAGCAAGCGGCTGACGGCCGAATTGATGTTACCAAGGTACATTGGTAACATCAGCGCCATGAAAACCGTGACCCGCACCCAGACCGGCGTGCGCCTCGAGGCGCGTCTGCTCAAGGTGCTCAAGGCGCTCGCCACCGAGCTCGACCTGTCGCTCGGCGACCTGCTGGAGGGCATCGTGCTGCATGCTTTCGAGGGCAAGCTGCCCTTCTCGGCCCCCACCCTGAAGAAGATCAGGGCACTGCGCAGCGTCTACGGGCTCGACCTCACGGCGAGGGACTCCCATCAGCTGCGCGAGGCCGGGGACGATGAGCGCTGAGTCCGTCGAGCTCGGGCGCTTCGTGCGCGGCGAGATCGACGCGGCGGCGTTCCCGCACCGGGAGCACGTGCGCATGGCTTTCGCGTTGCTGAGGCGCTGCGACTTCGCCGAGGCCGCGTGGCTGTACTCGAGAGCGCTGCGGCGCATGGCCGCGCGAGCCGGAAAGCCACAGGCCTTCCATCAGACGACGACCATCGCCTTCCTCGCGCTGATCAGTGAGCGCATGGAGCGCAGCGGCGCCGGCGAATTCGCCGAGTTCGTGCGTGCCCACCCCGAGATGCTCGACAGGACGGCTCTGTCGCGCTGGTACCGCGCGGAACAGCTCGCGAGCGATGTCGCCCGGCGCACCTTCGTGCTGCCGGAGCTCAGGGCGTGAAGCCCGATCGCGAAGTGTCAGCCGCGTCGCCGCCCGCGCCCGATCCTGAACGCCGAGCGCTGCCGCAACGGCGTGCGCCTCTTGCGAAGCTGCAGAACGAGAAGCGTCGCGATCACTGCGACTGCGAGGATCATTGCGGACATTGGCCCTGCTCCTGTTTGTTCTTCCGTGGTTAGCTTAATGCCGGGCGATTCGGGGCACGGCGTGCATTCACGCGCCATGATTGACGCGCCGCAAGCAACGCCAGCAGCACCGCAGCTTCCAGGACGCCAAGCGCGCCCCCGCCCCCCGCGCTGACGGCGCCTGCCTGCGCCGTCGCGGTGCTGCTCGCCGCGACGGATACGGTGTCCGCGGCAATCGTCAGCGTCGCCTGGGTCGCCACCGCAGCGCCGTTGGCCTCGACGCTCTGGCAGATGAGACCAAAGGTGTAGTGTCCGGCCGGGCCCGATTCGGTGAGGCTACCGGTCGCGGGGAAGCTCTGAGCGCTGCCGCCCCATGCCCCCCCGGGAATGCCACCCGTCAGTGTGCAGCCTGTGGCGTTGGTCGCCGACCATTGCGCGGTGAAGCTCTGTCCGGCCGAGATGCTGACCGGGTTGAAGCTGATGTGCGGCGCCGGAGGCGGGGTGGCTCCCGCGCCCACCAGCGTGACGGGCATGCTCGGCACGGCAAGTGTTCCCGTGCCCGCAGGGTCGAGCGCGGATTTGAGAGTCGAGTTTCCGGTGCTGCTCGTCCTGTCGGCGAGCGAGCTCCACACGGCGGCGAGCGCGGTGAAGTCGGCCACCCCGTTCGAGCCGTTGGGTGCGGCGAGTGGCGTGACCGGACATGCACCGTAGCCCGAGGGGCTCGTGCTCTTGCGTCCGAGCGAGAGCGTGCCGACCACATGGTGGTTGGAGTTGAACAAGCCGCCGCCGGATGCGCCCGGGCCGATGTTGCCCGTCTGATTGACGGTGTCGAGGTAGTTGGAGACGTAGCCGGTGCCGAGTGCGTCGCTCTCCGTCAGGGTATAGGCGGTCCCAAACCAGCTCACGAACTGCTTCGCGAGCCCTCCCGCCTGCTGGATGGTGTAGCCACCCTGCACGGGAGCGCCGGAGACGTCGAAGCCGGCGAACTGCGCGTCCGGCACCGCCGGCTGGTCGTCGAGCTCGATGAGCCAGGCGTCCTGCTGCTCGACGACGGTGCGCGCCCCTGTCTGGCTCACGAGCGTGCCGTCGTAGATGGAGACGAGCGGGGTACCACACGCACTGACCGCGTTCCAGTAGACAGTCGCCGTGGAAGCGGCGCCCGGATCGCCACCGCCCAGGCGGCCGGTCTCGCAATGTCGCGCCGTGAGAACGTAGGGTGTGTTATCTCCGGGCGCATCGTTGATCAGCGTGCCGGTGCACTGATAGAGGTTGCCGACCACGAGCGCGACCGTCGCGGCAGCCGCGGCTGCATTGCCGGCGTCCGCCTTGCACTCGTAGTTGGTCACGCAGCCGCTCTCGTCAGCGGAGCCGGCGGACGCCTGCATGCGCCGATAAACCGGATGATCGGCGACGCCCGCACCGATCGCGCGGTAGCCGGCCTGCAGACTCACGATCCTGAACCGGACGTTCGCGCGCTGCGCGGCGGCGACGGTCAGTGAGAGCTCGACCGTGTCTCCGGCATAGATCCGGCTCCACAGCTCCCCGTCGCGCAGGTCGCTCGCGCGGTAGCTGCTGGCGGCGCTGCCGCCGGTGACGAGTAAGGTCGCGCCATCGGGGAGGAAGGACCCGAGCGCGTGAAACGACAGCGACACGGCGGTGGGAACCTGGACGGCGTAGTGCCAGGTGGCCTCGTCGCCTTCGATGGACCAGCTGCCGGCGTCGGCGGTCGAGGCAGAGTGCGGAACCGGCACGGCGAATTGCACGGCCGAATCGGCGGCGGCACGAATCAGCGGCTCGAGATCGGTCCGGACGACCCGGACCGCAACCGCAGGCGCGGCGCGCGCGGGGGCGCTGAAGATGAGCGGCAGCATCGCGAGCGCGGCCAGCGCTACGCGTGATAGCGGTGATCCCATACCGATGGGACTACTCCCTTCTTTCTTGTTTTTTCGCTCACTCTTGCGGCAAGCGAAAACCCTGGCGTCGAGCCGATTGTGAGTGATCCCGTCGCGCCCGTTCCGACGACTTACCGTAACATTGACGCGCGTCGCGAAATTGCGAACTGCAGCGCCTCCGGCCGGCTCATTAAGACAAGCCTGGGGCCCGGCGAACCGAGGGGGATTGCCTGATGCGTCATTTCTCTGTAGCGATCGGCGCTGCCGTCCTGCTCATGGCCGCGGGACTGGCGAGATCCGCGAGCGCGCCACCCACGATCATCCCCGTGTTCCATCAGCTGGTGGCGTTCTCGCTCCCCGCGCCCTTCAAAGTGGGGTTCGAAGAGACCCGCCGGGGCTTTTACACCCGCGAGCACGTCCCGCAAGGCGAGAGCATCGACGAATGGACGCGCATGGTCAGGCTCACCGGCACGCAGGGCCTCGCCTACAACCGGGACGCCTCCCCGCAGGCCTACCTGCAGGCGCTCGCGCGCGGCTTCCAGCTCCACTGCCCCGAAACTTACGTTCAGCTCGAGCTCGGTCCGCAGGCGGGGATTGCGCAGCCCTCTTTCGTGACCGTGGCCAGCTGCGGCCGCGTGACCTCAGGCGGCAAGGCGCACAGCGAGACCGCGGTCATGCTGGCCATCAAGGGGACGGATGACTACTACACCCTGCAGTGGGTCGAGCGCGGGCGCGACTCGGCTCATCCACTCACGCTCGACAGCCGCTACTGGACTTCGAAGCTGGCGCAGCTGGGCCCCGTGCGGCTGTGCCCCATCGTGCCGGGAGAGACGGCCCCGTACCCGAGCTGCGCGGCTCACTGAGCGGGGTAGATGAGCGCGGGCCTGCGCGCCTCGCGCCAGGCCACCTCATCGAGGGCGGCGAGCGCCTCGAGATCCGCCGGCGCAGCCCGCGAATCGTCCACCCAGCGCCGCAACAGATCGCTGCCGTTTATGACGTCGATCGCGAGCTTGCCGGTCTCATACTCGTACGGAAAATCCGCCCACAGGTCGTAGCCGGGATCGAGTCGCCGCAGCGCCTTGAGCGCGAGCGCGAACAGTCGCCACGGCCGAAACGCCCGGTGCTCATAAAACGCCGCGTCCTCGACGTGCACCTGAATGCCCGCACACAGCCGCCCCGTATGCTTGTTGAAGGTCGGCTCGAACCAGCAGGGGCGCAGGCGGCAGCCTCGCAGCCACTCGGGCGCGAGCCCCTGCATCGTCGCGAGCAACGCCGGCACGTCGAGGTCGGGGGCGCCGAGCAGCTCGAGAGGGCGCGTCGTGCCACGGCCCTCGGAGAGATTCGTACCCTCGAGCATCACCGAGCCGGAGTAGCAGCGCGCCATCCACAGGTTCGGCGCGTTGGGGCTTGGGTTCACCCAGCTCCGCTCGCCGACCGGCCAACCGAAGCCGGGCGCGACTTCCGGCAGCCAGCCCTCCATCGGCACCACCTGGCAGTCGACGTCGAGGTGCAGCGTCGTCACGAACCAGCGAGCCAGCTCACCCAGGGTCAGTCCGTGGCGCATGGGAAGCGCCCCGGCGCCGACGAAGCTCTCCCATCCCGGGCGCAGCGTCAGCCCCTCGGCCGGGCGGCCGGCGGGGTTCGGCCGGTCGAGAATCCAAACGGACTTGCGCGCGCGCGCCCCCTCCTCCAGCACGTAACGCAGCGTCGTCATGAAGGTGTAGACGCGGCAGCCGAGGTCCTGAAGGTCGACCAGCAGCACGTCGAAGGTCTCCATCATGGCGGCGGTCGGTCGGCGCACCGTGCCGTAGAGGCTGAACACCGGAATGCGATGGACCGGGTCGATGAAGTCCTGCGACTCGATCATGTTGTACTGCTTGTCGCCGCGCAGTCCGTGCTGCGGGCCGAAGGCCGCGGTCAGCTTCAGATCGCCGCAGGCCACCAGGGCATCGAGCGAATGCGTCAGATCGCGGGTGAGCGAGGCCGGATGCGCGAGCAGCGCCACGCGCTTAGCTGCGAGCGGGCGGCGCAGGACTGGGTCTTCGATCAGCCGGTCGATGCCGAACTTCATGAGGTCTCAAGCTCCAGAGCGAAACTGTCGGGGTCGTGGAAGTCCGGATTTCCTGCGGCGTGACGCAGCGCCCAGTAGGAGAGGCTACCACCGTCGTCCTCGACCACCGCCGTGAGGCCGAGCCGCAGCACCTGCGGCGAGCGCAGCTCAGCGAGCCCCTCGAGATGCAGGTGCGCGGTGAGCTCGAGCCGATCGACGGTCTTGCGCGCCTGCAACCCCGGGGCGCGCGACAGGCTCGCAGGGGCCATGCCTTCGCGATACTCGCTGAAGCGGTAGGCCGCCCATTCGAGCGAGGGCGAGAAGTTGAATTCGTAATAACCCGCGGCGGGGTCCGCTGCGGCGAAAATCTCGAAGCAGGTATGGCGCCACAGCCCATCGGCCCGCCGGCCGGCGCGCGCCACCGGCACCAGCAGCCGCTTGACCTCACCGTGCAGCGAGTAGCGGCACACGAGCGTCGCGGGCGCCTCGAGCGAAACTTCCGCGCTGATGCTCCACACCCACTCGCCCGGCGTGTAGGGGTGGGGCAGCAACTGCACCCGCTGCGACCTGTCCGCCACGAGCGCAGCTCACCCCACCAGCCACTCACGCAGCGCGCCCGTCACGGCGTCAGGCTGCTCGAGCGCCGAGAGATGCCCACAGTCGGGCACGGTGACCAGATGCGCGCCGCGGATGCCGGCGGCCATCTCGCGGGCGCGCTCGGGCGGGGTGAGCTCGTCCTGCTCTCCCACCAGCACGAGCGTCGGACAGGCAATCGAGGCGAGTCCGGGACGGGAGTCGGGACGGCCCATAATCGCGCTCTGCTGGCGCACGAAGGCTTCCGGACCGACTTCCTCGGCCATGCGCCGATTTGTCGCGCGCAGCCGCGCATCGTCGCGCCGGGCCGGACTCACCAGGCGGATGAACTGCGCTTCCACCATTTCCGCGAAGCGTCCGCCGGTCGCAAGCGCCATCTGAGTCCGGCGCATCGCGCTCGCCTCCGGGGTGTCGGCGCGGGCCGAGGTATCGAGCAGCGCCAGCTTCGCGACCCGCTCGGCCGCCTGGCGCAGAATCTCGAAGCAGATATAGCCGCCCATCGAAAGGCCCGCGAGCGCGAAACGCGGCGGCGCGTTCGCGAGTATGCGCCGCGCGATCCCGCCCATGCTGTCATCGCGCGTGTGGTCGGCGACCATCACCGGCCCGAGACGCCACAGCTGCGGGAGCTGCTGCTCATAGAGGCGCGCCGAGTCGAGCAACCCCGGGATCAGCATGAGAGGAAGAGGCTCGCCCACGGCGCGCAGCGTAACATGCGTCTCATGAAACGCCGCCTGGCCCGCTCCTGCGCCCTGTCACTCGCCCTGCTCGTCTGCGTACTGGCGCATCCGCCTGCCGCGTTTCCGGCAGCCGCGCTCGCGCCGGCGCCCGATGCGCCGCTGGCACCCGAGGCCGCGGCGCGCTTCGCGGCGCTCGCGCTCAAATGTCTCCATCAGGAATACCCGAACCACATCAGCCACACCCTCAACAGCGCGGCCGACGCCCGTCCCCCGCACGAGCTGACGCCGGCCTTCTATGGCTGCCTCGACTGGCACTCCGACGTACACGGACACTGGCTGCTGGTGCGGTTGCTGCGGCTCTATCCCGGCGCCGCGTTCGCGCCGGCAGCACGCGCGGCCCTCGATCAGACCTTCACCACCGCCCACATCGAGGCCGAGGCGAGCTATCTGCGCGGTGCGGGGCGCGCCTCCTTCGAGCGTCCCTACGGGCTCGCCTGGCTCCTCGCGCTGGCGGCGGAGCTGCGCCGCTTCGACGATGCGGACGCGCGGCGCTGGTCGGCGGCGCTCGCGCCGCTGGAAACCGAGGTGGTGGCGCGGCTCGAGAGCTGGCTGCCGAAGCTCCACTATCCGATCCGCGTCGGCGAGCACGATCAGACGGCCTTCTCCTTCGGACTGATCTGGGACTGGGCGGGTGTCGCGGGCGATGGGCAGATGCGGCGCCTGCTGGCCGATGCGGCGCAGCGTTTTTACCGCAACGACCGCAGCTGCCCTCTTTCCTATGAGCCCTCGGGCGAGGATTTTCTCTCGCCCTGCCTCGCGGAAGCGGACTTCATGCGCCGTGTGCTCGAGCCGCAGGAGTTTGCGCACTGGCTGACCGGCTTTCTGCCGCAGATCCCGCACGGCGGCGCACCCGGCGCCGCGCACGGCTGGCTGTCACCGGGGGTGGTGACCGATCGTTCGGACCCGAAGCTCGCGCACATCGACGGGCTGAACCTGAGCCGGGCGTGGATGCTCGAGGGCATCGCGCACGGACTGCCGCCGAAGGATGCGCGCACTCCGGCGCTCCTGGCGGCGGCGGCGAGCCACAGCGCCGCGGCTTTGCCGGCGGTGACCGGCGAGTACTACGAGGGCGGACACTGGCTCGGCACCTACGCGGTCTATCTCACGAGCCACGCGGGGCTCGGGCACTGACCCTCGTGCTCTCGAGGGCGCGTTCTAGGCGAGCGCCGTGCGCAGATCCTCGATCAGGTCCTCGACGTCCTCGACGCCGACCGAAAGACGGATCAGAGAGTCGTTGATTCCGAGCGCGTGGCGCGTCGCCTCAGGAAGCGAGGCGTGCGTCATGATGCCGGGATGCTCGATCAGGCTCTCGACTCCCCCTAAGCTCTCGGCGAGCGCAAAGAGCCGGCAGCGCTCGAGCGCGCGGCGCGCCGCGGGCAGTCCGCCGCGCAGCACCGCGGTGACGATGCCGCCGAAGCCGCCCTGCATCTGGCGCCGCGCCAGGGCGTGCTGCGGGTGGCTCTCGAGCCCCGGGTAGTAGACGCGCTCGACGGACGAGTGCTGCTCGAGAAAACGCGCGACGGCGAGCGCGTTGGCGCAGTGCCGCTCCATGCGCAGCGCCAGCGTCTTGATGCCACGCAGCGTCAGGAAGCTGTCGAAGGGTCCCGGCACGCCCCCCACCGCGTTCTGCAGGTACGCGAGGCGCTCGGCGAGCTCGCTCCCCTCGCGCACCACGGCCGCCCCGCCGATCGCATCGGAGTGGCCGTTCAGGTACTTGGTGGTCGAGTGCACCACGATCTCGAAGCCATGCTCGAGAGGGCGCTGGATGAAGGGCGTCGCGAAGGTGTTGTCGCACACCGCGAGCAGGCCATGCCGCCGCGCGAGCGCGGCGACCGCGCTCAGGTCGACGAGCTTCAGCAGCGGGTTGGTCGGAGTCTCCACCCATACCAGGCGGGTGTCGGGGCGGACCGCGGCCTCGAGCGCCGCTGCATCGCTCAGGTCCACGAACGAGACCGAGTGGCCCGCCGAGCGCTTGCGCACGTTCTCGAGCAGCCGATAGCTCCCGCCGTAGAGATCGTTCATGGCGATGATGTGCGAGCCCGCATCGAGGAGCTCCAGGAGCGTCGCGCTCGCGGCCATCCCCGAGGCGAAGGCGAAGCCGGTCCCTCCCCCTTCGAGGTTCGCGACCGCCGCCTGCAGCGCATCACGGGTGGGATTGCGGCTGCGCGAGTAGTCATAGCCCTGATGCACGCCGGGACTCGACTGCACGTAGGTCGAGGTCGCGTAGATCGGCGGCATGACCGCCCCCGTCAGGGGGTCGGGGCGCTGGCCGCCGTGGATGACGCGCGTGGCAAAGCGTTGCGGGGTCTCATCGCTCATGGAATCACTCTCTCGAGCTTAAGGTGGGAGCCGGCGCCGCAGCCAGTTGAGGACGTCGATGCGTGTGACCAGCCCCTGGAACTCGCCTTCGTGGATGACGATGGCCACCATGCCGCGCTTGAAGATCTCCATGAGCTGAGCGACCGATGCATCGACCGGCACCGTCACCAGATGGCTCGCCATCGCCTGCGTCACCGGCTCGTTGAAGTGCTGCGGGTTGTCGATCACCTCGAACAGAATGTCCTCCTCATCGACGATACCGACGATGCGCCCGTCCTGCATCACCGGCACCTGCGAGATGTCGTAGAGCTTCATGCGCCGGTAAGCCGCCAGCACCGTCTCGGTGGCATTCACGGTGACCGCGGCGCGCTCCTTGTGCCGCCGCATGATGAGATCGCGCAGGTCGCCGAAGCTCTCGCGCTCGAGGAACCCCTGGTCGAGCATCCAGTAATCGTTGTAGACCTTGGAGAGATACTTGTTGCCGCTGTCGCACACGAAGCTGACCACGCGCTTGGGCTCGCGTTGCGCACGGCAGTAGCGCAGCGCCGCGGCCAGGAGCGTGCCGGTCGAGGTGCCGCCGATCACGCCCTCGCTCTTGAGGAGCTCGCGGCAGGTGGTGAAGGCCTCCGCATCGGGAATGCTGTAAGTCACGGAGACGCGCGAGAAATCCGCCACGGGCGGCACCGAATCCCCGCCGATCCCCTCCACCAGCCACGGCGACATCTGCTCCTTCGCGGGGAGCTTCCCGGTGGTTGCGAAAGTGGCGAGCCCGGATCCGGCGGGGTCCGCGAGCACCATCTGGACGTGCGGCGCGGTGCGCGCGAAGAAATGCGAAAGTCCCGCGAGCGTGCCACCGGTGCCCACGCCGCACACCACGGCGTCGAGCCTGCCGTCCATCTGCTCCCAGATCTCGGGCGCCGTGGTCTCCGCGTGTGCCTGGGCATTCACCGGGTTGCCGAACTGGTTTACGAAAAAGGAGTTCGGCGTCTCCTGCGCCAGCCGCTCGGCGACGTCCCGGTAGTACTCCGGGTGCCCCTTGCTCACGTCCGAGCGCGTCATCACCACTTCGGCGCCCATCGCCCGCAGGTGAAAGATCTTCTCCTGGCTCATCTTGTCCGGGATGGCCAGCACCAGGCGATAGCCCTTCTGCGCCGCGACCAGCGCGAGCCCCAGTCCCGTGTTACCGGCAGTCGCCTCGATGAGGATGCTGCCGGGACGGATGTGCCCGGCGCGCTCGGCAGCCTCGATGAGATAGAGCCCGATGCGATCCTTGATCGAGCCGCCGGGATTCTGGTTCTCGAGCTTGAGGAACAGCTGGCACGGGCCGGTGTCGATGCGGCGCACCGCCATGAGCGGGGTGTGGCCGATCATCTCCAGCACGTTGCCGTAGCAGAGCGCTGCCATGGGTGGTCCTTCGGGGCGCGTGCCGCGGATGCGGCGCCGCCAGGGTCAGGCGTTGAGTTGCCTGAATTGTACGTTCAGGCGGGAACGGCGGCGACCATGAGCCCGTCGGTGAGCCAGCCGCGCAGCAGGGCGGCCGCGGCCGCCGGCGCTGAGTCCGCGCCCCGCGCCGTGGCCAGGAGCTCGCACAGCTCACCGAAGCTGCGCCCTGAGCGGGCTGCATCGAGACAGGAGGCCTCGAGCGGCTCGAGCGAACGGAAGTAAGTCTTGAGCGCCGAGCGCCAGGCGAGCCACTCGACGGGCGTGCTCAGCACGCTGAGCTCCGGGCGGGCGGTCTCCTCGGTGAGCGCCTTCCACAGCTGGGGCACATTCCAGAGGAGTGCCAGGCGGCGAACGCTCGGGTGCCAGGTGAAGCGCAGCTCCGACCAGTCGGAAGCGGCGATGCGCGCGAGGCCCTCGGCCGCCAGCGGTTCGGCATCCGCCGCATCGAATACCTCGGACAGCTGCCACTCCCAGCGCGCCAGCTCCCCGAGCAGCGGTACCTCGGCGTAATCGTCATGGCCGCCCAGGAAATCGGCCAGCGCCTCACCGTAGTGGCGAATGGAGAAGTACGGCGAGTCGTGGGTGCTCACGTATTTCGCGCCCAGCGCGCGGAAGTCCTCTTCGCCGAGGAGCGCTGCGAGCGCGGGGTAGTTGGCCGCGAGCGCATCGATCAGGCGGCTGCCGTAGGCGCCGCCGTAGATGGCGAGGCGCGTTTCTACCGGCACGCGCTCGCTCCCCACGACGTGCGTCTCGATGCCGGGCGCCCCGCGCAGCAGGTACTGCTGGAACTGGTCCTGAATGTGCGCGAGACGGGCCACGGCGCAGATCTCAGGGCGCTGCGAGTCGCGGCAGGGCCGCACCGCGCGCGAGCGGCGGCGGCGCGGGGAGCACGCGCGCGGCGAGCGAGCGGGCGAGGTCCAGCTCGGCGCACAGCTCGGCGAGCGGCGGGATGTGATCGTCGCGCTCGATCATGGTGGAGACCGCCCCGCAACGGCGCAGCGCCGCCGCATAAAGCTCCCACACCTCATCGCGCACCGGGTGGTCGTGGGTGTCGACGAGATAGCTGCCGTGATCCTCATGCCCCGCAAGGTGAATCTGCTGCACGCGCTCGGGCGGAATGGCGTTCAGGTACTCGAGCGGATCGAACTCGTGATTCACCGCGCTCACGTAGATATTGTTGACGTCGAGCAGAATCAGGCAGTCGGCGCGCTCGGCGATGCGCACGAGGAACTGCCACTCGGTGAGGGGCGAGTCGCGGAAAGACACATAGCTCGAGACATTCTCGAGCAGGATGCGCCGCTCGAGAAACTCCTGCACGGTGCGCACGCGCGCCGCGACGTGCTCGACCGCCTCCTCGGTGTAGGGGAGCGGCAGCAGGTCGTGCGTATTGCGTCCGTTGATGCCGGTCCAGCAAAGATGGTCCGAGACCCATGCGGGCTGGATGCGCTCGGCGAGCGCCTTGAGCTGCCGCAGGTATTCGAAGTCGAGCGGCGCGGTGCTGCCGATCGACAGCGACACTCCGTGCATGACGACCGGGTAGCGCTCCCTCACGCGGGTGAGGTAGTGAAGCGGCTTGCCGCCCGGTACCAGATAGTTCTCGGTGAGCACCTCGAACCAGTCCACGGGAGGGCGGTCCAAGAGGACCGCCTCGTAGTGCTCGACCCGGAGGCCGAGGCCAAAACCGAGGGGCGGGCGGGTCAGCATGCTTCGCTTGGGTTTCCCGAAGTGAGCGCAATTGTAGCGCGCGGCTCCATACAGTAGACCGGGCCGGGAACTACTGGATTGCCGGCCTCGAGCCGCCGCTGTGGCGAACCCGGATCGACTATAATTTGCTCGGGTGCGCCTGCCTGCAGCACCCGATGACTCCTCAACCGACGGTGACGGAATGACCGACGATTCCGGCGACGCCATCCGCGTGCGCGGTGCCCGCCAGAACAATCTGAAGAGCCTCGACCTCGACATCGCGCTCAACGAGCTCGTGGTCGTGACGGGGGTCTCCGGGTCCGGGAAATCCTCGCTGGTCTTCGACACGCTCTATGCCGAAGGTCAGCGCCGCTACGTCGAGACCTTCTCCCCCTATGCGCGGCAGTTCCTCGAGCGCATGGACAAGCCGCAGGTCGACTCCATCGCCGGCATTCCACCGGCGATCGCCATCGATCAGACCAACCCGGTGCGCACTTCGCGCTCGACGGTCGGGACGATGACCGAGCTCACCGATCACCTGAAGCTCCTGTTCGCACGCGCCGCACAACTTCACTGCCGCCGCTGCGCGCAGCCCGTGCGCCGTGACACCGCCGAGAGCATTTACGCGGACCTGCTGCTGCGGGCGCGTGCCGCGGGCGATCCGCGTCTCCTCATGAGCTTTCCGGTGGCGGTGCCGGCGAGCTTCACGGAGAGCGAGGTGCGCGAGCTCCTCGCGCGCCAGGGCTACACGCGGCTGCTCGAGCGGCCGGCAACTGTGCCCGTCGTGGAGCCGCTCGCCAAAGCCCCGGCGCACAAGGGTCGCGGCCGGCGCGCCCGCAGCAAAGCCGCCGCGCCCTCGAAGCTGCTCGAGGTGGTGCAGGATCGGCTGCGCGCACTCACCGCCGACCGCGGACGGGTGCTCGATTCGCTCGAGGCGGCACTCAAGATCGGGCGCGGCCGCGTCAACCTGAACGTGGTGGACGATGCCGATCCGCCGCGCGTGCTCGACACGTGGCGCTATTCGAGCGAGCTGCACTGTGCGCACTGCGATCTCGCCTACCGCGATCCGACGCCGAGCCAGTTCTCCTTCAACTCGCCGCTCGGCGCCTGCGATACCTGCCGCGGCTTCGGCCGCACCATCGGCATCGACTACGGGCTGGTCATCCCCGATGAGAGCAAGTCGCTGCGCGCCGGTGCGATCAAGCCGTGGCAGAGCAAGTCCTACGCCGAGTGCCAGCAGGATCTGGAGAAGTACGCGAAGCAGCGCGGCATTGCGCTAGACACGCCGTGGCGCGAGCTCTCCGCCGACGCACGCAGGTGGGTCATCGAGGGCGAGGGGCCGTGGAGCCGCAAGGTCTGGTACGGCGCCAGGCGCTTCTTCGCGTGGCTCGAGACGCGCTCGTACCGCATGCATGTGCGGGTGCTGCTCTCGCGCTACCGCGCGTATACGCCTTGTGAGGCCTGTCAGGGGGCGCGCCTCAAGACCGAGGGACTGCTCTGGCGCGTCGGCAGCCGCGAGCTCGCCGCCGCGGCGCTGGGCGGCCAGGCGCCGTTTCGCCCGGTGGGGAGCGAATGGAGCCGCGAGATCCTCGCCGCGCTCCCCGGGCTCTCCGTTCACGACGTCATGCTGATGCCGGTCGAGCGCTCACACGAGTTTTTCCGCGCTCTCACCCTGCCGCGGCCGCTGGATGAGGCAACCGAGCTCCTGCTGGCGGAGATCCGCGGCCGCTTTCGCTATCTGGTCGACGTCGGGCTCGGCTATCTCACGCTCGATCGCCAGTCGCGCACCCTCTCGGGAGGCGAGGTGCAGCGGATCAACCTCACGACCGCGCTCGGCACCTCACTCGTCAACACCCTCTTCGTCCTGGATGAGCCCTCTATCGGACTGCATCCCCGCGACATGCAGCGGGTGATCGGCGTGATGAAGCGCCTGCGCGATGCGGGCAATTCGCTGGTGGTGGTCGAGCACGACCCGCAGATCATGCTGGAGGCCGACCGGATCCTCGACCTGGGTCCCGGGGCCGGCGAGCGCGGCGGTGAGATCGTCTTCTACGGCACCCCGGCAAAGCTGCGCTCGCATCCCGGCTCGCTCACGGGGGAATACCTGAGCGGGCGGCGCACGGTCGTGCCGCCGCAGCCGCGTGCGCAGCCTGCCGCGAGGCCCCCCGACGGCGTTGTCATTGCCGAAGCACGCGCCAACCGCTGGCTCGAGCTCAAAGGCGTGGCCGAGCACAATCTCAGGAATCTCGATGTGCGCATTCCGCTGAAGCGCCTGGTGTGCGTCACCGGAGTGTCGGGCTCGGGCAAATCGACCCTGGTCGAGGACGTGCTCTATCCCGCGCTCCTCAAGTACCGGGGCAAGCCGACGGAGGCGCCGGGCCTCTTCACCGGCCTCGCGGGGGCGGAGCTCATCGACGATGTGGTGATGGTGGATCAGAACCCCATCGGCCGCACCACGCGCTCCAATCCCGCGAGCTACGTGGGCGCCTTCGATGCGATCCGCGCGCTGTTTGCGGCCGAGCCCGCCGCGCAGGAGCGCAAGTACACCGCCGGCACCTTCAGCTTCAACTCCGGCAACGGCCGCTGCCCGACCTGCAGCGGCAACGGCTTCGAGCACGTCGAGATGCAGTTCCTGTCGGACGTCTACCTGCGCTGTGCCGACTGCAACGGCTGCCGCTATCGCGAGGAGGTGCTCGACATCCGCCGCGAGGGCCCCGATGGCCGCCGAGCGAGCATCGCCGAAGTGCTGGAGATGACGGTCACGGAGGCCGGCGCTTTCTTCGCCGACGCCCCGGAGGTCGCCGCACACCTGGCACCGCTCGCCGACGTCGGGCTCGAGTACCTGAAGCTCGGACAGCCGGTACCGACGCTCTCCGGCGGCGAGGCGCAGCGGCTGAAGCTCGCCGGACACCTGGCTGCCGCCGGCTCGGTGCTCTCGAGCACCACCCATCGAGGGAAGCTGTTCCTCTTCGACGAGCCGACGACGGGGCTGCACTTCGAGGACGTCGCCAAGCTCCTCAAGGCGTTCAGGAAGCTCCTGGTCGCGGGACACTCGCTGCTGGTCATCGAGCACAACCTCGATGTGATCGGCGCGGCCGACTGGATCATCGATTTGGGTCCCGAGGGCGGTGAGCGCGGCGGGGAGATCGTCGCGAGCGGCACGCCGCTGGAGCTGCGCGCGGTGCGCGCCTCGCACACCGGGCGCGCGCTCGAGGCTTACGCGCGCTCGCTCGCGGGTGAGCCTGCCGGGGCGGATGAGACCGCGGCGATGGTGGCGGAGCCGGTCGCCCGCTACGACAGCGGTAACGGGCGCGGGCGCCGCGCGATCGTCATCCACAAGGCCCGCGAGCACAACCTCAAGGCAATCGATGTGGAGATCCCGCGCGATCGCTTCACGGTCATCACCGGCGTCTCGGGCTCGGGCAAGTCGACGCTCGCCTTCGACATCCTCTTCAACGAGGGCCAGCGCCGTTACCTCGAGTCGCTCAACGCTTATGCCCGGCAGTTCGTGCAGCCGGCCGCGCGTCCCGACGTCGATGCGATCTTCGGCATTCCGCCCACCGTCGCCATCGAGCAGCGCACCAGTCGCGGGGGCCGCAAGAGCACCGTGGCGACGCTCACCGAGATCTATCACTTCATGCGCCTGCTGTACGTGAAGCTCGGCACGCAGCACTGCCCGGACTGCGACGTCGCGATCGAGCCGCAGAGCTTAGGCAAGATCGCGGCGCGGCTGCTGCGCGAGTACCGCGGACGCACCATTACGCTGCTCGCTCCGCTGGTCGTGTCCCGCAAGGGCTACTACACCGACCTCGCCAGGTGGGCGGCGAAGAAAGGCTTCCGGGCCCTGCGTGTCGATGGCGAGCTCACCCCAACCTCGCCCTGGCCACGGCTCTCGCGCTTCCGCGAGCACACGATCGAGCTGCCCGTCGCGCAGCTCGCCGTGGGCGCGAGGACCGATGCCGAGCTGCACGGCTCGCTCGGCCGCGCGCTGGATTTCGGCAAGGGGCTGGTGCACGTGCTCGCCGGCAAGTCCGCGAACGTCACGGTCTTCTCCACCAAACGCGCCTGCCCCAGCTGCGGCCGCAGCTTCGCCGAGCTCGATCCACGCCTGTTCTCCTTCAACTCGCGGCATGGCTGGTGTGCGGGCTGCTACGGCACCGGGGTCGAGATGCCCGGCTTCGATCAGGAGCAAAGCGGTGAGGAGCCCTGGTGGAACGAGTGGTACGCGAGCGAGCCGCAGCCCTGCGGTGTGTGCAAGGGGGAGCGACTGAATACGATCGCGCTCAACGTGCGCTTCCGCGGCCGCTCGATCGCAGCGCTCGCGGCGGAGTCGGTGGCGGGGAGCGCCCGATTCTTCGCGGGCCTGCGGCTCAAGCCGCGCGAGCGGGAAATAGCCCGCGACCTGCTCGCCGAGATCCGCGCGCGCCTGAGGTTCCTCGACCGCGTGGGACTCGCCTATCTCGAGCTCGACCGCTCGGCACCCACGCTCTCGGGCGGGGAGGCACAGCGCATCCGCCTCGCCGCACAGCTCGGCTCCAACCTCCAGGGCGTGTGCTACGTGCTCGACGAGCCGACCATCGGCCTGCACCCGCGCGACAACGCGGTGCTGCTCGACTCGCTCACCGAGCTCGCCGGGCACCGCAACACGCTGGTGGTCGTCGAGCACGACGAGGAAACCATCCGCCGCGCCGATCACGTGCTGGACCTCGGTCCCGAGGCGGGCGTGCGCGGGGGCGAGCTGGTGGGCGCTGGCACGGTGCGCGACCTCATCGCCAATCCGCGCTCGACCACGGGACGGTTCCTGCGCACGCCGCTCGTGCATCCCGCGCAGCCGCACCGGCCGGTGAACGGGGACACCGCGCACCTCACGCTCGAGCGGGTCAAGCTCCACAATCTGCGCGGCACCGATGTGCGCATTCCGCTCGGACGCCTGGTGGTCATCACCGGCGTCTCGGGCTCGGGTAAGTCGACCGTCGCGCGCGACGTGCTGTACACGAGCCTCAAGCGGCTGCTCGCCACCAACGGCGCCGGCAAAGGCCGGCCGGGGTCGAGGCAGCCGATCGGCTGCGCGGCGGTGCGCGGCCTCGAGCAGCTCGCTCGCGTGCTCGAAGTCGATCAGACCCCGATCGGCAAGACGCCGCGCTCCTGCCCCGCCACTTACATCGGATTCTGGGACGAGGTCCGCCGGATCTACGCCGGCACTACCGAGGCGCGCATCCGCGGTTACAGCGCCAGCCGCTTCTCTTTCAACACCTCCGGCGGGCGCTGCGAAGGGTGCGAGGGCCAGGGAGTGAAGACCATCGAGATGAGCTTTCTCCCGGACGTCAAGGTGCTGTGCGACGTGTGCGCGGGCAAACGCTTCAATTCCGAGACGCTCGGCGTTCTGTGGCGCGAGAAGAGCATCGGCGACGTGCTGGCGATGGACGTGGATGTCGCGGTCGGGTTTTTCGAGGCGCATGCGCGCGTGCACCGGGCGCTGAAGCTGCTGCAGGATGTGGGGCTCGGGTACCTCACCCTGGGCCAGCCGAGTCCGACGCTGTCCGGAGGCGAGGCGCAGCGCATCAAGCTCGTCGCCGAGCTCTCCAAGGTGCGCGATGACGAGCTTCCGGGCATGCAGCCCCCCTCCCGACAGACGCTCTACGTGCTGGATGAGCCGACCGTGGGACTTCACATGGCGGATGTCGAGAAGCTCCTGCATGTGCTGCACCGCCTGGTGGCGGCCGGCAACACCGCGGTGGTGGTGGAGCACAACCTCGACGTCATGGCGGAGGCCGACTGGATCATCGACCTGGGTCCGGAGGCCGGCGCGGGCGGCGGGCGGATCGTGGCACAGGGTCCTCCGGCGCAGATCGCCCGGCGGCGCAGGTATTCGCACACCGGACAGTTCCTGGATGAGTTTCTGCGCGAGCGCACGGCAGAGCTGCCGAACGCGCGGCGCTCGGGAACGGCCTGACGGGGCGCAAGAGAGTACGCTCTGCCGCCATGGCGCACGATCTGGTCTGCTGGAAGTGTGGCGCTTCCTTGAGCGAGCTGAGCCTGCCGCTGCGCCGGCTGGATGAGTGCCCGAAGTGCCGCGCGGAGCTGCACGTGTGCCGCCTGTGCATCGACTACGACACGAGCGTCGCCAAGCACTGCCGCGAGCCGACCGCCGAGGAAGTGAGCGACAAGACGCGCGCCAACTTCTGCGATCACTTCAAGCCGCGCGCCGCGGCCTACACGCCACCCAACACAGCGGAGGTCGACAAGGCCCGAGCCGAGCTCGAGCGGCTCTTCGGCAAGCGTTAGGGTTTCTTGTTGATGCGGTCGCTCAGGCGCTCGAGCAGCCTCGAGAAGGGCGAGTTCTTCTGCACCTCTACCTGCAGGTGCCGCACCCCGGTGTCATTGAGCACCGCGCCGCGATCATCCTCGATGGTGAGCTCGGTCGCCCCGAGGATCTCCAGCGTCTCCTCGAGCGAGGGGCCGCCGCGACGCTCGCGTGCGCCGACCCGCGCCGGGCGCTGCCGGGGCGCTGGCGGGCGTGCGGGGGATGCCGACGCGACGCCTGGCTTGGCGTGCAGTCGCGCCGTCGGGAGCTGCGGCTTCTCGGCGGTGTCGAGAAGCTTGAACTCATCGACGTCGCGGCGCGGGGCGCCGGGCGAAGCCGCCGTGGCAGCCACCTGGTCGGCCTCGGTCGCGCGACTGCGCTCCGCGGGGCTCACCGGAACGACGGCCACCGAGCCGAACTCCGAGCGCACGTAGTAGGCAACCTGCTTGGCGGAGATTGCGTCGCTGAAGAAGCCGAGCCGCAGACCGTACCAATGGCGTCCTTCGCGGCTGCCTTCCACCGTATAGAGCGTGTAGGCACTGAAGATTGCGAGCGGCGGCACCTTCCCGAGCTCGACCGGCTGCACCGACCACTGCAACTGCACCGCAAACCACACCGGAGCGTTGTTGGCGATGGCTTCCTTGAGGGCCTTGCGCGTCCCCGTGTCATCGGGCTTCAGCAGCGGAATGTTGCGCGCCTGCGCATCAGCCGCCGGTCTCTCGGCGCCCTGAGGCGGCCGATCCTCCAGAACGCGCAGCACCTGGGTGTCTGAAAGCGCGGCATCGGCGGCCGGCGTCGCGCGCGGCGGCAGTGGCGCGTGCATCAGCCGCGTCTCGCCGGTCGCGCTGGTCTCCCCGAGCGCAGCCAGCACCTCACGCACGTTCGAGTCGAGAGGCGCTCGCGCCGGGGCGCCGGCGTGCGGCCGGGCGGGCGGCGCTTGCGGCCGGGCCGGCGGCGCCTTGGCCGCAACCGGCCTCGAAGGCTTTGCGGCCGGGGTCACTTTGTGAGCGGCGGTACGCGGTGCAGGCGCGGGAGCCGGACGCGCAGCGGGTGGTGCAGCCGGTGCCGGTCGGGTGCGGGCCGCGGCTGCGGTGGGGGTGGCGATACGGGGCGCGGGGCGCGGCGGGGGCGGCGGCCGCGCGGCGGGAGCTGCGGTCACAGGTCGCGGCGCCATTCGCTGCGCGGCCTGCGGGGCTGCGTGCACGACCGGCACGTTCAATGGGGGGCCTGCCGGCACGCTCCCCCTGGCCGGTGCCGAAGGCGCGACGCGCACGGCGGCACGGGGTACGGAGGGCGCATTGGGCTGGGGGCCTGCGGCGTGGCGCGCCTGATCGGCTGCCGCCGCCGCAGCGCGTTCACGGAGCTTGCGGCCCGGGGCCTCGCCGGCCCAGGCACCCGGATAGATCTCGCGCACGACGTTCAGCCATTCCTCGGCCTCTGCCAACGTCGCGAAGTAACCCATGTGGAGACGGAATCGCTCGCGTCCTTCCTCGAAGCGGCGGCTCACGAAGAAGTTGAAGCGCTTGAGCTCGGGCAGCTCGGTCTGTGCGAGCGCCATGGGCGTGCTCGAGGAGCACAGATTTAGAACGTAGGGACCCGCTGCCGCACCGAGCGGCGCTGAATCCCCGGCAGCGGCGTCGGACATCGTGCCCGCTGCCAGCTCTGGCTGTGGTGTCATAGCTTCCCCGGACCTAACCAATCCCTGATAACGTCCCCGTTCCAAGGGACTTTAGGGTGTTACGACGGGGAAAGGAGTGCGGGCGCTCGCGCTTTTTGAAACGCGATCGTGGCAGCCCCGCCGTCGTAGAACCGAGAGTCCTTTAGACCGGTGGCTTTGCGTCCCCGTCTTTCGACGGGTTTGCCTTTATCACGCTGCAAGTTTCGAAGCGTCGCAGTTTGGAGTCAAGTGCGCCGTGCGCAGAGATGCGAATAAAAACCTGCCGTATGGTGCACCGCGGCGCGCGGCCCAATGTTATGTCTCAACAGCGGCGCATCCGGCGCATCAGCGCGCGCGGCTCGGCTTGCGGTCCGGCATCGCTACCGAAGCGCGCGAAGTGAGGCGCGCAAGCTGGTGGATTTCGGGACCCTTGTAGCGCTGCACGCCCTTGCGGCCCGCGCGCGTCGCCCCGACCACGGCCGCGGCCAGAGTGCGCACGGAGATGCCGCGATAGGCCGCGCGACGGCCCGTCAGAAACAGATTCACGAGCGGCATGGAGATCATCGCCGCGAGCTCGAGCGGGCGCATTTCGTGGCGCCAGCCGAGGAGCAGCCCCGGCTCGAGGATATCGAGCGCCGCGAATCCCACGCCCTCCAGCTCCTCCTCCATCTCGCCCTTGGTGCGCAGATAAAAGTTTCGCGACCTGGGATCCGCCCCCGCGCTCGAGACGACCACGAAACGCTGCGCGCCCGCGGCGAGCGCCGCGCGGGCGAAGGCGACCACATAGTCCACGTCGACCTTGCGGAAGGCCTCGCGCGATCCGGCCTGGGCGCGCGTGCTGCCGAGACAGCAGAGTGCGACGTCGCACGCCGTACCCTGCAACTGGCTCTCGAGGCGGTCGAACTGGACGATGCGGTTGGCGAGCCGGGCGTGCTCGCGCTGCAGGGGCCGGCGCGTCACCGCGATCACGCGACTGAAGTCGGTGGCAGCGAGCAGCGCGTTGAGCACATGGGCGCCGGTGAGTCCGCTCGCGCCCGCGAGCAGCGCGACCCTTGTTTGGCCGTCGGCCATCGGTAACTCCCAACACCGCGCAACGACGCGCCGTGAGCTTAGCGAGTGTGCTCGCCACCCGGCAAGGACGCGAGTGTTACCAGCCGAGCTGCAGCTGCGCGCCCCTGGGACCCGGAGGGCGAAACCTCGTCGTGTCGAGATTCTCGCGTGAGCCCGAGTTGAGGCCGAGCCGCTGGCAGGCCAGCCTGAAGCGGCTCCGAAGCAACAGGGCATAGGGCCCGGTGCCGCGCATGCGTGCACCGAACCGCGGGTCGTTCTCGCGCCCGCCGCGCATCTGGCGGATCAGGCCCATGACGTGCGCCGCGCGGTCCGGGTAGTGCTCGGCGAGCCATTCCTTGAAGAGATCCTTTACCTCGTACGGCAGCCGCAGCAGCGTATAGCCGGCCCAGCGCCCCCCGGCCGCGGCGGCCGCCTCGAGAATCCGCTCCATTTCGTGATCGGTGAGCGCGGGGATCACCGGCGCGACCATGACGCCGGCCGGGATCCCGGCGGCGCTGAGCTCCTTTATGGTGCGCAGACGGGCCGCAGGGGAAGCGGCCCGCGGCTCGAGCCTGCGTTTGAGATCGTCATCGAGCGTCACGACGGTGAGCGCGACACTCACCAGATTGTCGCGGGCGAGCGAGGTGAGGAGATCGAGATCGCGGAGCACGAGTGAGTGCTTGCTGAGAATGGCGACCGGGTGGCGCGTGCGCTCGAGCACTTCGAGGATCGAGCGCGTGACTCTCATGTGCCGCTCATCCGGCTGGTAGGCATCGGTGTTGATGCCGAGCATGATGGGCTTGACTACATAGCCGTCACGGGAGAGCTCGGCCTCCAGGACCCTGGCGGCATCGGCTTTGTAGAAGAGGCGTGTCTCGAAGTCGAGTCCAGGCGAGAGGCCGAGGTACGCGTGGGTCGGACGCGCGAAGCAGAAGACACATCCCGTGGAGCATCCCCGATAGGGATTGATCGACTGCTCGAACGGAATATCCGGCGAATCGTTGGTGGTGATCACACCGCGCGCCCGATCGGGCTCGAGAGTCGTGGCGATGCTCTCCCCCGCCTCCTCCTGGTACCAGCCATCGTCGATCGCGCTCGCCTGTCGCAGGTCGAAGCGCGGCGGCGGATTGCTGAGAGCCCCGCGGCCCTTGCGGGCGCGGGGACGGTCGTTCATGCGGGGCATGGGGCGGACTGTATACCTGTACAGGTATCCTGTAAAGCAGGTAACTTATTGAAATTAAGAGATTTACTTCACGAAGCGCAGCGCGAAGGGATAGCGATAGTGCACCCCCTCGCTGGCACGGATCGCGGCGATCAGGGTCAGGGCCAGCCACGCGATGAAGAGCGCGAGGCCGAGCAGGAAGCCGATCAGGACCAGGGCGGCGAGAGCGCAGAGAATCGCCGCGAGCGAAACGGTGATGTTGAAGTTGAGACTCTCGCGCGCCTGCTCACCGACGAAGGCCGACTCGTCCCGCTTCAACAGCCACAGAAGCCAGGGACCCGCGACGTTGCCGAGGACGGGGGCCACGAGCCCGCAAAGTGCCGCCAGGTGCGCCAGCATGCCCCAGGTGCGCTCGGTCTCGCTCGGCACGGCGGCCGGCGCAGAGCCGCTGCTTGGCTCGTCCATGCTTCCCCCTCATTGCAGCTTCGAGCGGTAGCGGACCGTGACTGAGAAGTTGCGGCCCGGCTGTGAGTAGTATGCGGCCGTCTGATAGCTGCGGTCGAAAAGATTGGCAGCTCGCGCCTCGAGCGTCCAGGTGCCGGCGAAGGCCCACTGCGTCAGCAGATCGACCGTCAGATAGCCGCCCATCGGCAGTGTATTCGCGAGGTCGTCGAACCGCCTTCCTTCCCAACGGAACGCCGCGGAGATCGAGCCGCTCGGCGCGCCAATGTGCAGGAGCCTGCGCACCGTGAGAGCGGCGCTCTGCTCGGCCCGGCGGTTGAGCAGATTGCCGTAGTCCGGGCCCGGGGAGCGGTTGAGAGGCTGCATCCCCGTGAGCTGTCCCCCGATGACCCAGTCCTGACTATGCCAGTCGCCCTGCAGCTCCAGGCCGCGAATGCGCGAGAGGTCGATGTTCTGCGGGAGAAAGGTCAGCGGATCGATGGCGATCAGCGCCTCGATGCTCGTCTGGTACGCGTGCAGTGACCAGACGAGTGCGCCCTCGGCTCCATCGAGACCGAGCTCGTAGGAGCGGGATTCCTCGGGGCGCAGCTGCGGGTTGCCGAAGCCCGGGAAATACAGCTCATCGAAGGTCGGCGCGCGGAACGCGGTGCCCCAGGTGGCGCTGGCCCGCACTCCGCCGCCGAGCTGACGTGACACACCGAGGTTCTCGGTGACGTGACTGCCGAACTGCTCGTTGTCCTCGTAGCGCGCGCCTGCCAGCGCCGACCATTGGGCGAAATCCGCATGCAGCTCGGAGAAGACCGCGCGCGTGGTGCGCGAGGTGACGGCGAAGGGCGTGTCGCTGTCGACGGTGACGTCCTCATAGTCGACGCCGCTGATCAGACGCAGCACCGAGCCGAGCTTGCCGTCGGCCTGCAGGCTCGCGCTGTTGCGGTTCGAGTCGAACGTGCCGACCGGCACGGGATCGAGGAAGTCCCGCTCATCGTCGACGTTGCGCCCGGCCACGAGGCGCAGGTGCCAGGTGTCGCCGAGTGCCTGGTCGAGCCGCGCGCTGAACACCTTTTCCTGAAACTCCAGGCGATCGTCGAAGCCAGCGCCGTCGAAGGCGCTCCAGCCGTGCGTGTAGAGCGCATCCACCTGCGCGGTGAGCGTGTCCGACAGATGCGCGCCGGCGGAGAATGAGCCCGAGCGGTTCTGGAACCCGTCCGAGACATCCGCCGGGTTGGGGTTGAAGCAACCGGCGAAGGCCGACGCCTGACAGGCGGTAAAGCCTGCGGTGGTCTGCACATCGGCTGCGACGCTGGCCCAGGCCTGTCGGCTCCGCGAGGCGAGGAAACCCGTGAACTCGTGAGTGTCGTAGCTGCCGTCCATCGCGCTGCCGCCGAAGGTGGTCCCGGGCTCGCCAGCCTGGCGCGTGAAGATCTGGATCACGCCGCCCACTGCATCGGAGCCATAGAGCGTCGAGCGCGGACCGCGCACCACCTCGATGTGATCGATCTGCTCGAGCGGAATGATCTGGAAGGGCGCCGAGCCGAGCGTGGCCGAGCCGACGCGCACGCCGTCGATGAGCAGCAGCGTGTGGTCGGAGTCCGCGCCGCGGATGAACACCGAGCTCGCCTGGCCGAGACCACCGGCGTTGTCGATGTTGATTCCGGCAAGCACGCTCAGCAGCTCCTGCACCGATTGCGCCTGGCTCGCCTCGATGTCGGCGCGCGTCAGCACGCTGGTGGAGAACAGCGACTCGCTTTGCGGTTCCGGGACCCGGGAGGCAGTGACGATGACCTGCGAGAGTTGATCGGCCGGCGGCGGCACCTGCGACCACGCCTGCAGAGTGAAGGCGCAGGTGAACGCCGCGAACAGCGCACGGCGCCGGATGAGACCTGTTGACATGACTGGAGCTCCTGACTGCACACACCCGTGCCCGCAGGAGTCGTAGTGAGAGAGGCTGGCAGGTGTGCGCCCTCGGGGGCGGCGCACACCGTCGAGACCAGCGTCGCCCGCCGCGACGTCCAACGGTGATGCGCGAGGCCGGTCTCCGGGCTTTCGAGCTGAAGGCCTGCGCCTTCCGGAGGATCGCCTTCCCGCATCTGCGTCAGATGCAGTGGCTCTTCGATCCGCCTGAGCTCGATTACCGTTGCGGGGGCAGCGCCGGCTTTGGACGAATCCGCACCGGACTTCCCGTTTACCCGTCCGCCCGCGCCGACCTCCATCGGCCGCCGCGCGCGGAACGAGCACCTCACGTGGCGCGAAGCGTGCCTGCGCGCCACGCCCGGAGTCAAGATGTGATCCTTGAGGAGCGGCGCATGGCATGATCGCAGGCCGTGAAGCCGCTCGAGAACGACACCACCCGGCTGAGCTCCGCCGCCGAGCTCCTCGGCTACCTCACCGTTGCGCCGCTGCTCGTGTGTCTGAGTGGCGTTGCGGTGCTCTCCGGCTACACCAACCGCGAGCTCGCCCAGCGCAGCGCGATCGCCTGGGGAGCGGTGCTGCTCGGTTGCACCGGTGCCGTGCACTGGGGGCTCGCGCTCGCCGGTCGGCTGCCCGCCACCGGGGCGCGTACGGCGGCGGCCGCCGTTCCTCCGCTCCTCGCCGCGACCGCGGTCATCGTCGGCGGTCAGCGGGCTCTTGCGCTGCTGGTGGTCGGCTTCGGCCTCTTCTGGCTCTACGAGCATCGCTGGCTCGGTGCGCAGCTGCCGCCCGCGTACCTCAGCCTGCGCAGAAACCTGAGCCTCGCGATCGTCAGCGTGCTCGCTCTTACCCTGATTGCCTCCGACGCGGCGGGCCTTCTGTGAGGCACCAGCGGTGTTGATGGAAGAGTTCGCATCCACCGCCTGGCTGCGGCGCCTCATCACGCTGGTGATGCTGGCGGTGCTGGTGCTGCTCGGCTTTCGCGTCCTCGATCCTTTCATCGTCCCGCTGGTATGGGCCGGAATTCTCGCTTACGTGACCTGGCCCGCTTACATCTGGCTGCTCGGCAGATGGCGCGGCCACAGCATCGCCGCAGCGCTCGTCATGACCGTGATCATATCGGCCGCCGTGGTCGCGCCGATCGCCTGGCTCGCGGTGGTGGTGCGCGTCGAGCTGATGCGTCTTTATCACGATCTGCAGCAGCTGCTCGCAGGCGGCGTGCAGCTGCCTCCCGTCATTCTCAGAATCCCCTGGCTCGGGGATCAGCTGCAGGATCTCACGACCCGGGCGGCTCAGGATCCGCACGCGCTCGGTGCGGAGCTGCGCACGATCACTGACCACTCCTTCGATCAGATCGCCCACATCATCGGCGGTATCGGCCGCAACGTCGTGAAGCTGCTGCTCACCGTGGTGAGCCTCTTCTTCCTCTATCGCGACGGTGCGCGCTTCGCCGCGCAGCTCGCACGGGCACTCGAGCAGCTGCTCGGCCCGCGCGTTCACAGCTATCTGCTGGCGATCGGGCAGACGGTGAAGGCGGTGGTCTATGGCCTGGTGCTGGCGGCGGTGGTGCAGGGCGTGCTGGTCGGCATCGGCTACTGGGTCGCAGGCGCCGCCGCCCCGGTATTTCTCGCCGCGCTTACCACCGTCTGCGGGCTGATCCCCTTCGCGGCCCCGGCGATCTGGGCCGGTGTCACGGGCTGGTTGCTGCTGCAGGGCAAGACGGTCGCGGGAATCGGTCTTCTCGTCTGGGGCGGCGCCATCATGGGATGGACCGACCACATCGTGCGCCCGTTCCTCATCAGCCGCGAGGCGCGCATCCCGTTTCTGGTAGTGCTGTTCGGCGTGCTCGGAGGACTGGCCGCCTTCGGCCTGGTCGGACTCTTCGTTGGGCCGGTGATCCTGGCGGTGCTGCTCGCCATCTGGCGCGAGTGGCTGCACGAGCACAGTCAACCCCTACCGACAGGCGGCGAGCCACCTCCGCCATAAGGCACCGAGCGGCACAGGGCAACGAAGCTGATGTCCGGAAGAATCGCCGCAGGCGATTCTTCCCGATCAACCCAGGAACATCCGGTACGCCGGGTTAGCGGTCTCCTCCACGTACTCGTAGTGCAGATCGCGCAAGTGCTCGAGGAAGTCGGCCCGTTCGGCGGGCGGCACCTGGATACCGGCGAGTACGCGCCCGTAATCGGAGCCATGATTGCGGTAATGGAACAGGCTGATGTTCCAGCGCGAGCCGATCGCCCGCAGGAACTTGAGGAGCGCCCCGGGCCGCTCCGGGAACTCGAAGCGGTACAGCAGCTCGTGCTCGAGCCCGAGCGCGTGGCCGCCGACCATGTAGCGTACGTGCAGCTTCGCCATCTCGTCGTCGGTCATGTCGGTGACCGCGAAGCCGGCCTCCTCGAGCTGCCGGGCGAGTGCGTCCTTCTCCGCCCGGCCCTCGGCGAGCGCGAGCCCGACGAAGATCTGCGCGCCCTCGGCAGCGGCGTAACGGTAATTGAACTCGGTGACGCTGCGCCGGCCGAGCGCCTCGCAGAAGCGCAGGAAGCTCCCGGGCCGCTCGGGAATGACCACCGCGAACAGCGCTTCGCGCGCGCCGCCGAAATCGGCGCGCTCGGCGACGTGCCGCAAGCGGTCGAAGTTGATGTTGGCGCCGCTGTTGATCGCCACCACCCGCTTGCCACGCCAGCTCTCGCGCGCCACATAGCGCTTGAGTCCCGCGACCGCCAACGCGCCCGCGGGCTCGACGATCGAGCGCGTGTCCTCGAACACGTCCTGGATCGCGGCGCATATCTCATCGGTGTCGGTGAGCACGACCTCATCGACCAGGCCGCGGCAGAGCTCGAAGGTCTCCTCGCCCACGCGCCGCACGGCGACACCGTCGGCGAAGATGCCGACACGCTCGAGCGTGACGCGCCGTCCTGCCCGGAGCGACTCGTACATGCCGGCGGCATCGCGCGGCTCGACGCCGATCACTTTCACTCCGGGGTACAGATACTTCACGTACACCGCGATGCCGGCGAGCAGCCCCCCGCCGCCTACCGGCACGAAGATGGCGTCCGGCGGACCGCCGCACTGGCGCAGGATTTCCACGGCGACCGTTCCCTGCCCGGCGATGACGTCCGGGTCGTCGAAGGGATGCACGAATACCAGATTGCGCTCGTTCGCGAGTGTCAGCGCGCGCTCGAGCGCCGCATCGTAATCATCGCCGTGCAACAGCACCTCGGCGCCCAGATCGATGACCGCCTGTACCTTGATGAGGGGCGAGGTCTGCGGCATGACGACCACCGCGGCAATGCCCCGGTGGCGCGCCGCCAGCGCCACGCCCTGCGCGTGATTGCCGGCCGAAGCGCAGATCACGCCGCCCGCTGCGCTCGCTGCCCCGAGGTGCGCGATGCGGTTGTAGGCGCCGCGCAGCTTGAAGGAGAACACCGGCTGCAGGTCCTCGCGCTTGAGCAGCACCTCGTTGCCGAGGCGCCGCGACAGCCGTGCCGCTGCCTCGAGCGGTGACTCGATGGCGACGTCGTAGACGCGCGCCTTGAGGATCTTCTCGATGTAGGGGCTCGCCATGGGGCGAGCTTAGCTAACGCCGCGCAGTCGTGTCAGCGCTTCTCGGTGCGGCGCACGGCGAAGCGGTACTGGGCGCGGCCGATCACCACCTGGTCGCCATCCCTGAGCTCCTGGCGGGTGACGCGTCGGCCGTTCACCGTCACGCCGTTGGTGCTGTTGAGATCCTCGATGATGGCATGCGCGGCCCCGACGAGGATGACCGCGTGATGGCGGCTGATGTACTTGGCATCGATGCGCAGATCGTTGTCCGGGGTGCGGCCGATGCTGGTCTTGCGGCCGAGCACGTGCATCACATCCCGCTCCCCATCGGACTGAATCAGCAGCCGCGTGCCGCCGTCGGCAGCCTCGCGGAGCTTCCCGCCCTCCTCCTCGGGGTGTGCCGCATCGGGCAGCACGTGATGGGTGTCGGTCTGGGCGTGCCGGGCGCGGGTTTCCTCGAGCGTGTAGCGCCACTGCTGGTTCGCCTTCTCGAGCTCGGCGACCCGCGCATTGCGGGCGCGCAGCTGCGACTCGAGCCGTGCGATCCCCTCCTCGGCGGCGCGCACGTCGGCTTCCAGCTCGTGCCCACGGGCAATGGCCGCATCGGAGGCCGTCTGCAACGCCTTCATCGTCTCCGCCTGCTCCACCACACGGTCCTCGAGCTGCTTCACGCGCGCCTCGCCTGCGGCGATGCCGGCCAGGTGTCCGCTGCGCTCGAGCTGGGCGGCGCGCAGGGCGCCCGCCCACTGCTCCATCTCCCCGCGCACCGTCGTCAGCTCCTGCTCGCGCTCGGCGGCACGCTTGCGCTCCGCCGCCAGCTCCGCCTCGAGGGTGGCAATCCGGGCGCGCGCCTCAGTGAGCGCCGCCTCCTGCTCCGCGGCGCGCGTGCTCACCACCGCGGCCGCGGCGCGCGCGGCTTCGAGCGCACTGTTGACGCTCGCTTGCGCGGTGCGCAGCCGCTCGAGCTCGGTCTCGCGCTGCTCGAGTGCGGCGCCCGTCGTCGCCACCTGCCCTTCGAGCGCCGCGATGCGCGCGACCCGCTGCGCCAGATCGGATTCGAGCTCGGTGGTGCGCGTATCGCGTCCGACCAGCTCGCGCGCCAGACGCTCGCGGCTGGCTTCGTACGTGCCGGCCTCGTCCTGCAGGTCCGAAACCATCCCCTCGAGGAGGGAGCGGCGGCGCTCCGCGGAGCTCAGCGATTCGAAGTAGGTGGCGGCGCGGCTGCGCAGCTCCTCCAGGGCGAGATCGCTCGCCCGCTGCGCTTCGCTCCCCGCGCTGCGTTCCTCGCTGAGGCGCCGCTCGGCCGCGGCTTTCTCTTCCTCGGCGGTGCGGCGCGCCCGCGCCAGCTCTTCGGTGAGCTCGCTCGCCTTGAGGCCTGCGGCCGCTCGCGCCCGTGCCAACTCCTCGCCGAGCTCGGCTTCGCGCCGCTCGGCCAGCGCCCGTGCCTCGGCGAGAGCCGCGGCATGCTCGGCGGCGCTGCGCTCGCGCGCGAGGCGCGCCTCGGTCTGCTCTGCCGCGTGCTCGGTCTCGAGTTGCGCCGCGCGGCTGCGCGCCTCGTTGAGCTCTTCGGCGAGTCGGGTGGCGTTGCGCTCGGCGGCGCCGCGAGCCGCATGCGCATCCTCGAGCGAGTGCTCGAGCTCGCTGAGGCGTGCCGCGCGGCCCTTGAGCAGCTCCTGCGCCTCGCGCAGATTCGCGACGGCAGTCTGCAGCGGATCCTCCGCGCCAGCGCGAGTGTCCGGCGCGATCCCGGAGCCCGACGTCCCGGGCTGGATCCATGTGTCATCCAGGCGCTCGCGCGCCGCCGCCTCATAGGCCGTGACGTCAAGGACCGGCAGCTCGTCGGTGCTATCGAGGTCTGCGGCCGGGGGCGGCAGCCCCGCAGGCGGCTGCCTCGGGCGCGGATCCATGAAGGGGGTCCCCGTTAGCTCTTATTTAGGCGGGAATTCTAGCTCTGCAACGCATCGGCGTCCCCGATAACCAGACGTAATGCCGCAATTGTGTGAGAGGCGTCGCAGATTGGGCCTTGCGGCCCGCAGCCGCGAGTCAGACCGGCAGGAAGCCGCGAACCGCCTCGGCCGCCCGGGCGGGTGCCGAATGGAACAGGTCCGCCCCCTGCTCCGGCAGATCGAGAATCCGCGCGGCAGGCAGGGCGCTACGCACGCCGGTCGCCGCATCCCACCACTCATCCCGAGGGCGCAGGACCAGCAGCGGCTGCGACACCCGGCCGAGCCGTTCCCGCAGCGGATACTGCAGCGCCGCCGAGGCGAGGTCTCCGGTTGGCGCGGCATGCTCGGCAGCACGCGAGGCGAGCGGCACAGAGACCAGCACCATCCGGCGCACCTGCGCCGGGCGGGTCAGCGCCAACTCCGTCGCCAGCACGGCACCCGCACCCTGCCCGAGCACATCGACCTGACGCAACCGCACGCTGTCGAGGAAATCCGCGATCGAGGCTGCGTACTCCGCCGCCGACACCGCGTGCGGTGGGGCGTCCGATTCGCCGCATCCCGGAAGATCCGGTGCGTAGACCGAGCGGTCGCGGCCCACGAGCACCACGAACTCCCGAAAAACCCGTCCGGAGGCGGCAGCGCCGTGCAGGCAGATGAGCGCGGTCCCTTCCTCGAAGCCACCCCCCGGAGGCATGGAGTTATGGACGTGCAGCTGGCCGAATCGGCACTCGAAGTAGCCGCGCCGCACGCGCACCTCCCCCTGTGGGGGGGGCTGACGGGCTGTCCTGGGCATGGCGACAGTCTGCCACACGTTGGCGAGCCCCTT
>Ga0070735_10000583_pt1 | contig 38526 bp, 36 predicted proteins | sample Coa_R1_FD_66443 | JGI IMG/M metagenome (GOLD analysis project Ga0070735, IMG submission 66443) | Surface soil microbial communities from Centralia Pennsylvania, which are recovering from an underground coalmine fire - Coalmine... | ecosystem: Environmental > Terrestrial > Soil > Unclassified ... | reverse complement strand
GGAGGACGAGGCAAGCGTCGACAACCTGCTTCCCGGCCTTTCGAAGGAGCTGGTTGGAATCAATCGCGGCGAGATCCGCGAGATCTCGCTGCCGCTTCCCGAGCTCTACCCGAACGCTGACCTGGCCGGCAAGACCATGTTCCTTCGCATCCTGATCAAGGAGATCAGGCGGAAGGTACTCCCGGATTTGAACGATGAATTCGCGCAGACCGTGAGCGAGTACGGAACGCTTGACGAGCTTCGCGGGGCGTTGCGATCGAATCTCGAGCTGGAACGCCGCATTGAGGCCGAGCAGGAGCTGGCATCGGCCGTCGTCGACGAGGTGCGCAACCGTACGTTCGTGGAAATTCCGCCGGTGTTGATCGAGGAAGAACTCGATCGCATGGTGGACGACATGCGCGATGCATTTCAAAGCCGCCACCTCGATCTCGAGCGCTATCTGGAGCAGACAAACCGCAGTGAGTCCGATGTCCGGGCCGAGATGCGAGAAGCAGCTATCCGCAACGTGCGTACATCACTGGTGCTTGGCGCCGTCGCCGATGCCGAGGGCATCGAGGTGACAAATGCCGAGATCAACGCGAGCCTCGAGGAGCTCTTCCGCGCCGTCAACACACCGGCCGCCGAGCGCAGACGTCTAAGACAGTCGACCGGCGTGCGCTCGAATCTGCGTAGCCGCATTCGGCGTCAGAAGGCGATCCGGCGGCTGACCGAGATTATGAGCGGCGGTGAGCAGGTGTCCGCCGAGGCGGCGGATGCAATCGTGGACCAGACCGCGGGAGCGGGAGAAGACGCGCAGGAGACACTCGCGGTGGAGATCGGCGGCTAGCCGCCAGGAGGCGTCATGGAAAGCTACATCGTACCGACCGTTATCGAAACGACAAATCGAGGTGAGCGCGCCTACGACATCTATTCGCGCATGCTCAGGGAGCGCGTTATCTTCATCACCACGCCCGTCGACGATACTATCGCCTCCCTGGCTACAGCTCAGTTGCTCCTGCTCGACAGTGAAGACCCGGATCGAGACATCAACCTGTACATCAATAGCCCGGGTGGCGTGGTCTACGCCGGGCTGGCCATCTACGACACAATGCAGCACGTCAAGGCAGATGTCTCCACGATTTGCATGGGATTCTGCGGCAGTATGGCCACCGTTCTCCTGGCCGGAGGCGCGGCAGGAAAGCGTTTCGCGCTTCCCAACTCGACGGTTCATATGCATCCCGCCGGCATGCAGAACCTCGGCGGCTACGCGCCCGACGTGGAGATTCACGCGCGCGAGCTGCTGCGCCTGCACGAGCGCAACTTTGCTATACTTGCAAACCATACAGGACAGCCGATCGAGCGAATACGGGAAGACTTTAGCCGTGACCGGTTCTTCAACGCCGAGCAGGCAAAAGAGTACGGTTTGGTCGACGAGGTCTTGATTACCGAGAACATGCCAATGGCCAGGGCGGGGAGTTAGGACACATGGCGGGTTCCAAGAACCCACGGGTGCAGTATCGCTGCTCCTTCTGCGGTAAGAGCCAAGAGCAGGTGCATCGCCTGATCGCGGGACCGGGCGGTGTGTACATCTGCGATGAGTGCATCGACCTCTGTCAGGAGATCATCGCCGAGGAGCAGGCTGCTCCCGCCGCTCAGCGCCTGCCGATTACCAAGATCCCCACGCCGCGCCGCATCATGGAGCAGCTCAACCAGTACGTCATCGGTCAGGAGCGCGCCAAGAAGGTTCTCTCAGTCGCGGTGTACAACCACTACAAGCGCGTCGCCGCCGGAATGCAGATCGACGACGTGGAATTGGGCAAGAGCAACATCCTGCTGGTTGGGCCGACCGGTTGCGGCAAGACGCTTCTCGCGCAGACGCTGGCCAAGATACTGGATGTGCCCTTCTGCATCGCCGATGCCACGGCACTGACCGAGGCCGGCTACGTCGGCGAGGACGTCGAGAACATCCTGCTGCGCCTGATCCAGGCCGCGGACTTCGACATCAGCCGGGCCGAGAAGGGCATCGTCTACATCGACGAAATCGACAAGATCGCTCGAAAGTCGGATAACCCCTCGATCACCCGGGATGTCTCGGGTGAGGGTGTGCAGCAGGCGCTGCTGAAGATCATCGAGGGTACGGTTGCCAACGTGCCGCCGCAGGGCGGTCGCAAGCACCCGCACCAGGATTTCATTCAGATCAACACGGGGAATATCCTCTTCATCTGCGGCGGCGCTTTCGAGGGCCTGACCCAGATCATCGAAAAGCGGGTCGGTAGGAACCGAACGATCGGCTACCGCTCCAGTGGTCCGCAACGCGAGGAGGATCTTCCGACCAGTGCCATCACGCCGGAAGATCTGCTCCAGTACGGCCTGATTCCCGAGTTTGTCGGCCGCCTACCGGTCGTCGTCGGCCTGGAGCCGCTCGACAAGGACACCATGGTCAGAATCCTGACCGAGCCGAAGAATGCAATTATCAAGCAGTACAAGAAGTTCTTCGAGCTGGATAAGGTCGAGCTGGTGTTCACCCCCGATGCGCTCGACCAAACTGCCATTCAGGCGCTGGCGCAGAAGACGGGCGCGCGCGGATTACGCAGCATCGTCGAGGAGACGCTGCTGGACATCATGTACGAGATCCCGTCGCGGAACGACATCCGCTCCTGCACTATCACCGACAAGGTCATCCTCAAGCAGGAGCGTCCAATCCTCGAACCGTCCGCTCTTCCCACGCGTACCACCGAGGAGTACATCGAGCACGAGTCGGCGTAGCCGGCCCGCTCTGTCTAGGGCAGCTCCAGGAACCCGTGCGGCACGCCTTGCGCGTCCCAGTACGTGCCGATCACGTGCTGGCGCGGCGTGACGGCCCACGCTTCCGTACCGGAAGAGCCGTCGTCGATCGTCGAGAAAACGCCGTTGTGCAGGATGAATCCATGCGAGCGGCCTGCACTGTCCGCATATCCACCAACAATATCGCCGGCTGAGCTCATGCCACGAGCCCAGCTCCCGTACTGCGGAGCCGCGTTGGGATCATCGATTGTCCGGTACGACCCCTCATGGAACAGGAATCCGTGAGACGCACCGTCGACGTCGATGTATTGACCCACGATGTCGCCCTCCGGATCGATGTGGCTGGCGATGCAGAGAGGACCGGCAAACGGATCGTCGATCGTGAAGAAGTAGCCGCCGCGCCGAAGGAAACCATGTACGGTTCCGCCGGCGTCGATATACGCGCCGACGATGTCGCCCTTCGGATTGATTCCGCTCGCCTCCGACCCATTCACGCCGGCCGGATCGTCAATGGTCGTGAACCGACCGCGGTGTCGCATAAACGCATGGACCACGCCGTTACTATCCCAGTAATGGCCGACCAGGTCCCGACGGGCATCGAGCCCGAGCACGAAGGTTCCCCCATTATCGGCGCTCGCTTGCGGATCGTCGACCGTCGTGAACCGGCCGCGGCGAAGAACGAATCCGTGATATCTGCCCGCGCCGTCGAAGTATGTGCCGGCGACGTCACCATTTGAGTTCAGGCCGTAGGCAAGGATGCCGGCTGCCTGCGGCGCGCTGATCGAGGTGAGCTGCGGATTGTCGGCGAGGGCCGCCGGCCGGGCGCTCGCGAAGGCTGCCAGGAGAACGGCCAGCGAGACCGAGACTGCCACAACTCTCACGCCCTTGTCCTCACCGCCCCCATCTCGCCGGGCCTACTCGCTGGTCCGAGGTTGCTCCCGACCGGCCACGGTCCGTCCCGCGGTCAAACGCTTGTACAGCGCGAACGCCAGGAGAGCGACGACCACCACCACGATCACGACATCGTACTTGCGCAGGCCCGTACTCACGTTCTGCCAGTTCTGACCGAGCGCGTGCCCTATCAGCGCCAAGGCGGTGCACCAGATTGCCGAGCCGATTGCGCCGTACAGGAGGAATCGCCAGAACGGCATGCGAACGACGCCGGCCGGCAGGGCAATGAAGCTGCGAATAGCGGGAAGGAGGCGGGTCACCAGGACGATCCAGTCTCCGTACCGGCTGAACCACGTCTCGCCGCGCTCCAGCTCCTCCGGCGACAGGAGCACCAGGTGCCCGTACCTTTCCAGGGCCGGGCGCCCGCCGTAGTAGCCAACGGCGTAGGCGACGATTCCTCCTGCGACTTCTCCCGCCGCCCCGATGATGATGACGGCCGGGAGGACGAACTTTCCTGCTCCGGGCGCCGACGAGGCGAGAAAACCGCTGAAAGGCATGGTCAGTTCGCTGGGTATGGGGATTCCGAATCCCTCGATCGCCATCAGCACGAAGATGCCCGGATACCCGACCGAGCTCAGGAAGTGACGAATGAAGGTGAGGATGTGCTCTTCGAGGCCAGCCATGACAAAGGCTTCTGATTGTAGTCGTGCCCGCGAAGGGGCGCAACCCCCTCCCTATAATGAATGCGTGAGTTTGGTAGCCGCGTTCGAGAGCTTCATCGAGCGCCTGATGGAGCGCTCCTTCGCGCGCGCCACGGGCAGCCGGCTGCAACCGGTCGAGATCGGAAAGCGTATCGTGCGGGCGATGGAGGCCTCACAGTCGGTCGGCATGGAAGGAGTGATCGTACCCAACGTCTATGACGTCTATTTGAGTCCGACGGACTACGATCACTTCAAGGCCGCGAGCGCCTCCCTCGGCGGGAACCTGGAGACACACGTGGCGCGGACCGCTCGTCAGCGGCGCTATCACCTGGTGGCACGGCCTCTGGTACGCCTCCATCTCGACGGGACCCTTTCGGCGGGTGACGTCGTCGTCGAGCCGCACCTCGAGGACGTTGAGGGCGACTTCGAGCCGGCCCCGGAACACACCGCGCTCCTGCCGCGCATGGACGGGCCTGTCGTCGCCGGTCCGTCTGCACCTAACCTCATCCTCAACGGCAAGTCCTACGCGGTTCTGCGTTCGCCGACCAGTATCGGCCGGCGGCCGGACAACGATATCGTACTCGCCGACAAGCGCGTGTCGCGGCACCATGCCGATCTCCTGCAGCAGGGCGGTCGGTGGATGGTTCGTGACAACGGCAGCACCAACGGCACCGCGGTCAACGGGAAGGTGATTCGCGAAGCAGTCCTCGGGCCGGGTGACACGATCTCGCTGGGCGGCCTCGAGGCTAGCTGGGAGCAATAGGCGCCGCTTGAGCGTTGACGACGCGCTACTGATAGGCCGGGTTGTCTTTCTCCTGGCGCTCTACCTCTTTCTCGTTCTCCTCGGCGTGCTCCTCTGGCGCGAGCTCAGATCGCGCGTCTCCCCCTCGTCGGAGCGGGCGCCATGCGACCTGCTGGTCGTCGAGCCGTTCGACACCGGCCTGGAAGTCGGCGAGCGCATCCCCCTCCTGGCGGTCTCCTCCATCGGACGCGGACCCGAGAACGACATTGTCCTCAACGACAGCTTCATGTCGACCAGCCATGCCCGACTGCTGTGGGACCGCAAGCGCTGGCTGCTCGAGGATCTGGGCAGCACAAACGGTACCCGAGTCAGTGGCAGACCGGTGCGAAAGGCGGTGCCGGTCAAGGAGGGGGAAACCATCGAGCTGGGCCGCGTGCGACTGAAGCTGGTGCCGGCGTGACCGCGCGCTACCGCGTCCGCTGGCTCGAGCTGCTGCTGCTGGTCGTCTCCGGCGGCATTCAGGTTCTCGGCTTCGTTCTCCTCTCGGTCGCCCAGCACAGGCACCTCGTCACCTCAGACCTTCGCTACCCGGTCGTCTTCATAGTCAGCACCATCGCCCTGAGCCTATGGCTGGGCCGTGCTGCCCCGGGGGCCGATCAATTTCTCCTACCCGTAGTCACGCTCCTCACCGGGGTAGGCATTCTCATGGTCACTCGCCTCGACTCCGGCCTGGGCCACCGACAGGTGCTCTGGACACTCGCCGGCGAGCTGGCGATCGCGATCGTGCTTGCGTTGCCGCGTAGCGTCACACAGCTTCGTCTGTACAAATACACCTGGGCCTCGATCGGATTGCTCCTCATCGTGCTCACCATTCTGGGGGGCACCGATATCAACGGCAGCGGCTACCGGCGGTGGATCGGCTTCCACGGCGTGTACTTCCAGCCGGTGGAGCTGCTCAAGATTCTGATCGCCGTCTTCTTTGCCGCCTATCTGGACGAGAAGCACGAGCTTCTCGCCTCCGCTCGTATCAGACTCAAGATGATCCGCCTTCCGCCATTTCAGTACCTCGCCCCATTGGTCCTGGTCTGGGGGCTCTCGCTGGCGCTGCTAGTGAAGCAGAACGACCTCGGCAGCGCACTGCTCTTCCTGGGGATCTTTCTGGCCATGATCTACGTAGGTACCGCACGGGCCGTCTATCCGGTGACCGGAATAGCCATGTTCGTCGTCGGCGCGATTGGCGCCTTTCACCTGTTTCCGCACGTACGGGACCGGACGGAAGTGTGGCTGAACCCGTTCGCTCACTCCAGCACAACCGGGTTCCAGCTCGTGCAGGGACTCATCGCACTCTCTTCGGGTGGCATCGGTGGCCAGGGGCTCGGACTCGGAATGCCGTACAAAGTGCCGGTGGTGACGACCGACTTCATTCTTGCCGCCATCGGTGAGGAGCTGGGGTTGGCCGGGGTTGTCTGCCTGCTGGCGCTTCTTCTCTTCCTCGTGTTTCGCGGCCTGACGATCGGCATCGGCAGCGAGGATGGGTTTCAGAAGCTGCTCGCTACGGGTCTTGTCGCCACGATCGCGATCCAGACTATTGTCATCGTCGGCGGCACTACTCGCTTGATGCCGCTCACCGGAGTCCCGCTTCCATTCCTGAGCTATGGAGGAAGCTCGGCGCTCGCCGACTTCTTGATGATCGGGCTCCTCCTCAAGATCTCCGCCGAGGCGGGGACGGTCCCATGAACGTGAACATCCGGCGACTTGGCGCCTTCTTCCTCGTCATTTTCGCGGTCATGGTCGGCGACATCACGTACTGGCAGGTTATCGCGGCCTCCAGCATGGTCGGCCGGGCCGACAACCCCCGCCAGCAGGTGGCCTCCCTGGAGATCCGGCGAGGGCTGATTGTCGATCGGAACGGGGTCGTGCTGGCGCAGCGAACCATCGACGCGGCAGGGCTGGTGCACCGCAGCTACAGCGACCCGAGCCTCTCCCAGGTGATCGGCTACGACAGTCTGCGTTATGGCAAGTCAGAGCTAGAGAGTACCTACGACGACTACCTTACGGGAAAGGTGCTTGGCACGAGCTGGCACTCGTTTATCGATCAGCTGGAGCACAAACCCGTCGTCGGCGACAACCTCACGCTGACCATCGACGATCGCCTGCAGCAGCAGGTTGCGTCTTTTCTGCCCGGTAGTCCCAGCGCTGCCATCGTGGCCAACCCTCATACCGGCGAGATTCTTGCGATGGCGAGCAATCCCGGTTTCGACGCAAACCAGGTAAGCGCCGACAACGCGTCGTACTGGAGCTCGCTGCTTCAGGATCCGCAGTCTCCGCTGGTCAACCGCGCGGTGGATGGGTACTACCCCCCCGGATCGACCTTCAAGGTGGCGACCTTGAGCGCCGCGCTCGACACTGGCGTCGAAACGCTGGACACCCAGTTCGACGGCCAGGCGGCGACGGGCCCACTCACCGTAGACTCCCACACCTTTTGTGACAACGTCATCCAGTCGTGCGCCCCCTTCAACAATCTGCCGGCGGGGGTTACCTCGGTCAGCCTCGAACAGGCACTGATGTACAGCGACAACATCGTCTTCGCCCAGGTGGGCCTCAAGCTGGGGAAGCAGCGGTTCCTCGATTACGCGCGCCGTTTCGGAGTTGACCAGACGACTCCCTTCGACATTCCAGTCCAGGTTAGTCACGTCGCCACGCCTGGCGAGACGTTCGATAACGTCCAACTGGCGAGCACCGCATTCGGCCAGGGAGGGTTGAATGTGACACCACTGCAGATGCTGATGGTCACCGAAGCGCAGGCGAACGGCGGGGTCATACCCCGACCGGTTCTGGTCAAGCAGGTGACCTCCCCTGACGGATCGGTGGTAAAGTCGGCGTCGTACGGCACGCTGTATCAGCCCGAATCGGCGGCCACCGCGGCGCAGGTGACGGCGGCGATGGTGCAGGTCGTGCAGGGCACGGGCGGTTCGGGATTCGAAGCCCAGATCCCGGGAATCCAGGTGGCTGGAAAGACGGGCACCGCGGAGACTGGGGGCAGCAGCCTTCCCCACGCATGGTTCGTCTGCTTCGCGCCGGCCGATCATCCCCGTGTCGCCGTCGTGGTCATCGTCGAGCATGGTGGCGAGGGCGCGTTCGTCGCAGCTCCCATCGCGCGGAAGATCCTCCAGGCGGCGCTCAGTATTCAGCAGTAAGGTGGCCGCCGGAGGCGAGCTGCCGGCCGAGCCCCTCTATACTGAGGTGGCGCGCGGCAGGTCCGCGCGCCATTTATCGGATTCGGCCCCGACGCCGGATCGAGAGGAGGACGAGGTCGTGGAGATCAAGACGGTCGGCGTCGTCGGCGCCGGCCTGATGGGGTCCGGCATCGTGGAGCAGACCGCGCGTCGCGGCTACAACGTGGTGGTCCGCGAGGTCAGCGATAACCTTGTCGAACGCGGGATGGAGCGAATCAATCGGTCTATGTCCCGCGGCGTCGAACGGGGCAAGCTCAGCGAGCAGGAGAGAGCCGCCGCCGCGGCGAGGATACGTGGCACGACCAGCCTTGACGACCTGGCTGACGCGGACCTCGTTGTCGAAGCGATCATCGAGAACCTCGAGCTCAAGCAGGAGCTCTTTCGACAGCTCGACGGAATCACGCGGCCGGACGTGATTCTCACCTCGAACACGTCGTCAGTCAGCATAACCGCTCTCGCCGCCGTCACGCGCCGGCCGGAGCGAGTTGCCGGCATGCACTTCTTCAATCCCGTCCCGGTCATGGGACTCGTGGAGCTGGTTCGTGCCCTGCAGACGAGCGACGAGACCATGGGCACGCTACGCCAGTTTGGCGAGTCTCTTGGCAAGAAGGTCATCGTCGCTCAAGACACGCCGGGATTCATTGTCAACTACCTCCTTGTGCCGTTCTTGCTGGATGCGGTACGCATGGTGGAGAGCGGCGCGGCAACGCCCGAAGACATCGATACCGGCATCTCCCTCGGGCTCAATCACCCTATGGGGCCGATTACCCTTCTCGACTTCGTCGGGCTCGACACCACGTTGTACATCGCAGATGTGATGTACGAAGAGTTCCGCGACCATAAGTACGCGGCGCCGCCGCTCCTCAGGAAGATGGTGAACGCGGGCTATCACGGCAAAAAGAATGGACGGGGCTTCTATGACTACAGCAAGTGAGACGGCTTTCGTGCACATCCTCGTCGACCGCCGCGGACCGGCCGGCATCATCACGATCAATCGGCCACGGGTGCTGAACGCTCTCAGTCACGAGACGCTGCAGGAGATTAGCAGTGCTTTCGATGAGCTCGTGGCTGACCCGGAGGTGAGGGCGATCATCGTCACGGGTAGCGGTGACCGCGCTTTTGCCGCCGGCGCCGATATCGCCGAGCTTCAGTCGCTCGCGACCGCACAGGAGGGTTTCGAGCACTCCAAATCCTCGCACCAGCTCCTGTTCAAGATGCAAGATGCTCCCAAGCCCGTAATCATGGCCGTGAACGGATACGCTCTGGGCGGAGGGTGTGAGCTAGCCCTGGGCGGCGACATCATACTCGCCTCGGATAATGCGAGATTCGGCCAGCCGGAGGTGAATCTGGGCATCATCCCGGGATTCGGCGGCACACAGCGTCTGCCTCGGCTGGTCGGCCGCACGCGCGCCCTTGAAATGATCTTCACCGGCGACCAGATAAAGGCCGAGGAGGCGTACCGTATCGGTCTTGTCAATCGGGTCGTGCCGGCCGACCAGCTACTCGCCGTCGCCGAGGAAATGGCAGCGAGGATTGCGCGAAAGGCACCGCTGGCCATCGCCATGGCCAAGCGAGCTGTATACGAGGGGCTCGAGCGGAGTCCCCGAGAGGGAAACGAGCTGGAGATGCGCTACTTCGGCGACGCTGTGGCGACCGACGACCGTAAGGAAGGGACCGCCGCGTTTCTCGAGAAGCGCGAGCCTGTCTGGCAAGGAAAGTAGGCTCATGCTGGCGGTCGTCGTCTCGGTGGGCAGCGAATTGCTGCGAGGCGACATAGTGGATACGAACGCCGCGTTCCTGGCGCGAGGTCTGAGCGAGCTGGGATTCGAGGTCCGGCGCGTCGAGCAGGCCGGCGATGATCTCGAAGACCTTACGGCGCTGTTTCGGACCCTCCACGATTGGGCCGACGTCATCGTCTCAACTGGGGGACTCGGGCCCACCCAGGACGACCTCACCCGAGACGCGATCGCAGCGGCGATCGATGAAGATCTCTTTCTCGACCAGTCGCTCGTCGCCGATATTGAGCACCGCTTCGCTGCTCTGCGCCGTCCTATGCCGCGCAGCAACCTGCGTCAGGCCTTGCGTGCCCCGTCCGCCGAATCGATTCCAAACCCGAACGGTACAGCTCCGGGCTGGTGGGTTCGACATGACTCGCGCATCATCGCCGCGATGCCGGGACCGCCGGGGGAGATGCAGCCGATGTGGCGAGAATCGGTTGAACCGAGACTGGAGGCGATGCAGGACAGCAAGCGGGCAGCTGCCTCATTTCTGACTTTCGGTCTCGGCGAGTCCACAGTTGAGGAGCGCCTGGGCGGCCCCATAGCCTGGCGCCCGGACGTGACCGTGGCCACGTACGCCAAGGCGACCGGCGTCGAGGTTCACGTCACGGCTCGTGCCGCCGGCCAGTCCGAGGCCGAGAAACTGGTGAATGAAGCGGCCGCCCTTCTGGAGGAACGCCTTGGTCCCGCCCTGGTGGGCCGGGGGGATGTGACGCTGGCCTCGGTTGTCGGCGAGGCGCTACGGCGCAACGGCATGTCCCTCGCCACCATGGAGTCTGCCACCGGCGGCGAGGTGGCAAACCTCATCACCGACGTGACGGGCAGCTCCGACTACTTTCGGGGCGGTGTGGTCGCGTACACACGGGAGATCAAGGCGGCGCTCGGCGTTGACCCGGACATCATGGATCGGTTCGGCGTGATCAGCGGTGAGACTGCGATGGCGATGGCACGGGCCGCCAGGACCTTGCTGGGGACAGACGTGGGGATAGGCGTGAGCGGCATCGCCGGGACGGACGCGGTGGAGGGAAAGATGCCCGGCACTTGTTATCTGGCGGTTGATGTGCGTGGCGCGACGCACATGGCGGAGGTCCACCGCCCGGGAAACCGTCGAACGGTCAAGGGCTTCTTTGCACTCTGCGCTCTTGACGCGCTTCGCCGCCAGCTCGACGTTGCGACCCGAGTGAGCCTATGAAGAAGCTCTGGAAAGATTTCCGAACCAACCTGATGTACTGGCGCTTCCGGAACATCACCCGGAATCGCCTCCGTCTGAAGGCCTGGTGGGCAAAGCGCCGTCCGGTCGCTCGAGCCGTGCCACGGCCCCACTACGTGCCGTACCGCGAGCGTGGCACCGCGTCGTATGTCTATCGCGGATCGCAGCGGCGTAGTCTCACCGCGCTACTCGTGATGGTCGGCTTGCTGACGGCCCTCACGGCCGTGGCGCAACACACCTACATCAATCCAGGGATCGTTTACGCGATCGGAGCCCTGGTAGTCGTCGCCGCGGTCTACTGGGCGCTGCGCGGCGTCTGACGACGTTACGTGGTTTGTCAAGTAGCCCTGTATAATTCTGCGGGCAGGCTCCGATTCCAGGGCAAGGACGGTCGACGATGCTGCATGGCGATCAGGTCTTAGGGCGAACGCGCACCCGTGCGATTCGCTCTGGTGTCGCACTGCGCGTTCTCGCACTGCGCGCTGAAGTCGCGACCGGCTCGGCCGAGCTCGCGGCCACCGCCCTCGTCGCACTCGCTCTGCTGTGTGGCACGATCGTGTTCGTCAGCCCGGGCCACTTCCGGCCTGTCGGCGCTCCGCCTCTGTCACTCTTCGTCGCGTTTGGAACGCTCAGCGCGCTCGCCCTGACCTTTGCAGCGTCGCTGCCGCTACACCGGCTGATTTCACCGCGCGGTCGCACGCTGCTCGGCTCGGCAGGCCTCCTCACTATAGGCGTTCTCGCGTCGATGGGCGCATGGGAGACGGCGATGTCGCTGCGCTCCATTCATGCCACCACGCCGTACAACAACGACGGCGCAGCGATGGATCTGTACGCTGCCCGTCAGGTAGTCCACGGCCACGACCCGTACCTCAAGACAAACATCGTCTATGCGCTGGCTCAGATCGATGCGCCGGCAACAACGACGACTCCGCTTATGGATGGCCAGTTTCGTGGGGCGCGCGCCTACCCGTCGCCGGATGCGATCGAGCGCGTCTTCCTCAATGACTTGCAGCGCGAGCCCAGGCAGATTCCTCCGGAGTTCGAGTCCAAGTACAACTACCCCGCGGGGTCGTTCCTCTTTATACTTCCCTTCGTGTGGGCCGGAATGCGCGACATGCGGCTGCTCTACGTCGTCGCGGTTCTCGTGCTCGGAGCCTATCTGTGGCGCAGGTCCTCGCGCGCCCTGCGGCCGCTCGTTCCGCTTCTGTTGCTTGCCAACGTGCCGCTCATCGTCATGACGGCCGGCGGTCAGCCTGACCCGTTGTACGGTCTGTTCCTCGCTCTGGCCTTCGCCGAGTGGCCGGGACGGCGATCCAGCCCGATCTTCATGGGCCTGGCCGTCAGCATCAAGCAATTGGCGTGGTTCTTCGCGCCGTTCTATCTGCTGCTGGTAGTCCGGAATCTAGGCTGGCGAGAAGCGCTGCGTCGTCTCGCCGTCATGTCCGCCATATTCGCCGTCACCAATCTCCCTTTCGTCGTCCAGGGCCCTGCGCAGTACGCTGCCAGCATCAGCGCGCCGATGTCTGATCCAATGTTCCCGCTCGGCGTCGGCGTCATCGCGCTGTTCGTGGGCAACCTGGTGCCGATGCTGCCCAAAATCGTCTTCACACTGGGAGAACTTGGGTCCTGGGGACTGTCAACTGTTCTCGGCACGCGTTTCCGTGTCCCGGCAGCGGGCCTCGTGGTGCTCGGAGCGTTTCCTCTCTTCTTCGCCTGGCGGAGTCTGACCAGCTACTTCTACCTGGTTCCCCTCATGGCGCTGGCGGTACTGCTTGCCGAGCACGATCGCGGTCCTCGCTACCGCTCGACATAGATCGTCGCGCCTTGAAGGTCGACGACCGGCCGGTACATCCGGCGGAGCGCGGCCGCAGCGGGACCAAGCGGGGGCCGGAGAGGCGCTACGAGCACGATCTCTCGAGCCGACCGCCGATCGACCGCGCGGCGCAACGTGTCGGTCTCACCCGGTACGGCGGGAGTCCGAACCGCCGACGTGTACGGTGTGGCGGGGAGGCGTCCACTGAGGACGTATATCCAGGGACTATTCCCCCATACCAGCAGCTTGCCGGCCGGCAACGTGCGAATCGAGCCGGCGATTCGTATATTGCGGTTGACTGTGTCGTCGACCTGCGCTCTGTACTGCGACGGCGATTCTTGATGCATCGCGTAGCGGACGAAGTTCGCGTAGTATTGCAGCCGCCGGGCGGTTATCGAATCGTGACCGCTGGCCGCCAGCACCCACCCCAGGCATGCGGCCAGTACGGCGGCGCCGGCGAAGGACGAAACGAGCCATGCCATTACCCTCGTCGGGCGCCGCACCGGACCGAGAAACGTTGCGATGGAGAGCGACGCCGGAGCCACCGCTTGCAGGGTGTAGTGGCCGAAGATGCGCCCGCTGAAAGCGGCTCCGGCCAGCGCGTAGATCAGCCAGATATAGGGAAATGGCGCGCGCCGCAGGGCGTGCGTGGCCAGCACGAGAAGACCCAATTTCACGCCCACGAGCCACGGCAGGGCGCCGCCGTTCCCCTGGCCGACGTACCCCAGGTCGTAGGCGAATGCGTCTCGCAGCATGCCGGTGAGGATTCCATCGACCGCGGCCACCCCGAGGACGGCGGCCGCCACCACGATCAGTCCCCCCGCAAACCAGGGAAGGGAGCGGCGGCGGTGCATTGCCAGCCACACCGCGATCGCGGCGGCGTCGAATGCCGCCACTGCCTTGAAGGTCGCTGCCAGTCCCAGTGCTACGCCGCCTGCGAAGCGGCGCTCGGCGCACACGGCGGCATAGACTCCAAGCGCCGCGGCCAGCGCCAGAAAGATTTCGGCATTGGCGGTCGTGCCCTCCAGGAACGGCACGCCCGTCAACAGCGCCGTCAGCAGGGCGGCGACCAGCCCCGACTCGCGGCCGCCATAGTGCGTGCCGATGCGATACACAACTATTACCAGTCCGAGCACCGCTATGGTGGCGGCCAGGCGGATCGCTGGAATCGAAGCCCCGGCCAGGTCCAGAACCCCCAGATAGAGCAGGTATATCGCGGGTGGCTTGTTCTCCCATATGCCGGTGTACAGGCCTGTGCCGTGCGCCATTGCGCGGGCGACCGCGAAATACGTTCCCTCGTCGTTCACCCAGGGCGGATCGAAGAATGACGGAATCCGCCAGAGTAGCGCTACCAGAAGGACAGCCGGGACCCCCCACCACGGATCGGACCGGCGACTCGAGCCAGGATTCGGGATCACGTAGGGAAGCCGTCGCGGCGTCGCTACGCGCATTCGTCGTGAGCAGGCTCATACTGCTGTACGTGAGCGCGGTCTACGTGGCCATCGTCAACGGCAGCAGTCTGGCTGCCTGGAATGCGTGGGATGGCCGGTGGTATGCAGGCATCGCGTCCCACGGCTACACCTGGACGTACCAGCCAGGGAAGTCCGCCCTGGCTTTCTTTCCTGTCTATCCGGCTCTGGTTCACGTCGCCATCACCGTCGGTGTACCCGAGGTGCTCGGCGCCATTCTGATCTCCAACGTCGCCTTCGTGGTGGCATTATTCTACGTTCACGCGGTGCTCAAGACTCGGTTTGGCGCGCTGAGCGCCGAGCGTGCTCTGATGCTGCTCGCGGTCTTTCCGGCCGCGTTCTTCACCTTCGCCCCCTACTCCGAGTCGACGTTTCTCCTGTGCGCGGTTGCTACCTTCTACCACGCCAACCGGAGGCAGGCGCTGACGACGGGCGGATGGCTGGCCGCCGCGACGCTGACGCGCCCCACCGGTCTCATTTTGATCTTGCCGGCGTTTGCCCTCCTGCGGCCGATTGGCCCGCGTTCTGCTGTCCGCTGCCTGGCGCCCGTGGTCGTAGCCTGGGCCGGGTATGCCGCCTACCTCGCCTCCCACGGGTCTTCGTTACGCGCGGTATACGCCGCTCAACGGCCGTGGCACCGGTCGCTCACCTGGCCGTGGACGGGCTTCACCGCTTCCCTCGACTGGTTATTCAAGCATGGCGGGTCCAATCCCGGATGGGTTGTCGAGAACATGCTGGGTGTCGCAGTGGTGGTGCTCTTCCTCGCGCTGACCGCGCTCGCCTGGCGATCTCTGTGTGCGGCCAGCCGGCTGTACATCGGTGGGTTCTGGGCGGCAGTCCTCTGCACGCCGCAGTGGCTGGACGGATACTATGCTCCGTTCAGCTCGACGGTTCGCTTCGTCCTCGTGCTCTTTCCACTCGCCGGCTGGGCCGCATCGCGACTCAGCGGCCGCGCCTTCGCCGCAGTGGCTGGAGGGTCGGCGGTCCTGGTAAGCGTCGGCGCCAGCGTGCACCTGATGGGCGGCTGGGTCGGGTAGTCTATGCCTCGGGGACCGCGTCGGGCGGCGTCGCGTCACCACCAAGCTCGGCTGGCAGCGGCTCGGTCTCGGCGATCATCTCCTCGACGGCTTCCTCGCTGACCGGCGGGTTGACCCTGACCAGGACCTCGTCGGGGGGTGTCACCAGGGTAACACTCGGCGGCAGTTGCAGATCGCCGGCATGGATGGCACCGTTGATCTCCGCGATTTGCTCGAGGTTCACGTCAAGTCCACCCGCCGGCACATCATCGGGTAGGCTCTCGATGTCCACGTGATCGAGTACAGTCAGCAGAATCCCGCCGTCTTTGACTGCCTGTGACTCACCGACCATATGGAGCGGCACACGCGAGGTTGCCCGCTGACGCAGATTCGGATGATAGAACTCGACGTGCAAGAGTTGGTTGCGCTTGGGGTCTACCGCGGTCTGTCGGACGAACACCGGGTTGGGCTGCGCCCCCCCGATTACGAGATCGATGAGCTGCGTCCTTCCTGAATGTCGCAGCGCCGCGCGCAGCGAGTGTGAGTCTATCTGGATCGACACCGGCTCCATCTGGTGGCCGTACACCGTCGCCGGAGTCTTGCCCTCGCCGCGAAGGCGGCGCACCTTCTTGCCGAGCATCTCGCGCCGCTCGGCTTCGAGCCGTACATGTGTGGCCATGCTGTCTCCTCTGAACACAAACATGGGCACCATGCTCTTCCCGCCGCACGCGCGGCGGAGCTGTGCCCGCTCCACATCATAACCCGCCTCACCGTTTCGGCCCCCTAAGGCAGTCGCTTGAACAAGTTTCGGAGGTCATTTGAGCTTCGCGCGCCGCCCAGCAGGCGCCTGACGCCAAGGATCTCCTCCAGCGTCCGCAGAAGCGAACTGTGGGTAAAGGTGGTGTGGCTGACGTAGCCGCGTTTCGCCAGCGGCGAGAGCGCGATCAGCCCGAGCGGTCCATCGCTGTCGCCGTCGCCTTCGTCCCAGGCGATAAAGATCACTCCACCGGCTCGATAGGCCTGCGACGCCTCGAGTGCCGGGACGGCGTGAGAGAGCCACAGATCACCCTGACGTATGGCGTCGCCGACCGGGGCACACGCATCGTGCATGTCGTCGCACACGTTCGGCGTGATGAAGTTGTAGCGGGCCACCCGTTTGGATCGCAGGTCTCGCGCCAGCTCCGTAAAGGGACGTTCGTGCGCGATACAGTAACGCGACCGGGGGTTGAGGTTACCTGTGACATCGGTGAAGTACACCATCGGATTGTGGCGCGTGGCGTAGCTTCCGGCGTCGGAGATCGGGCAGCTCTTCCCGTCTATCCCTTCTTCGTATGCCATCCAGGAGATGCCCGCTCGGGAGAGAAGTGTCGTGAGATGCGCGCCGGTGCGCAGACGGTGGGCAGCCGGGGCGGCATCGTCGGCGATTCCAAAGTTGGTTCCCGCCTCCAGCCAGAGATAGTTGGGAAGGCTGGGATGATTACCCGGCGGCGTAAAGTAGCGGTCGCCGAGCGCCCCATCCCTCAGTAGTCGGTTAATGTACGGAGCTGACCTGTTGCCCTCGATGGATGACCAGCTATGGTTCTCCATCATGATCAGGAAGACGGCGGCCGGAGGGCGCAGCGGCGCCGGAAACGCGGCGGGTCGAGTACTGAAAGCGCGGGGCGCGACGGCGCCGCCGCAACCGGGCATAAGCAGCACAATTAGTAGTGTCGCGGCGGCGAATCGCCTTCCTCTCACCCGGTCAGCGAGCACAAGCGCGCCCACCCCGAGGTCCCGCGCTCATCACCTCGGCCGAGTCAACGAGGGGTAGGGCCAGCGTGGTTCAAACGATGCCCCGATCCTTAAGCGCTTCCTCGATCGTTCGCTGCCCAACCTCTTCGAGCCGGTACGTCGCACGCACCGCCGGCATGCGGACGTTGACGATCTTCGTTAGGTCAATCGGCGTTGCGACCACCAGCACATCAGCCGGCGAGGCATTGATTGTCTCTTCCAGCTCGCGAATCTGGGCGTCACCGTAGCCCATCGCCGGCAGCAATGGACCGATGTGTGGGTAGCGGGCGAACGTGTCGGCGATAGTGCCAACCGCATACGGCCGTGGGTCGATGAGCTCGGCCGCTCCCTGAGCCCGCGCCACGACGACCCCGGCGCCGAACGACATGTCGCCGTGCGTCAACGTCGGTCCGTCCTCGACCACCAGGGCCCGCGCTCCGCTCAGGCTGAATCCGTTGCTCAGCGAAATGGGCGAGCGCGCCTCGATGATCGTGGCACGCGGATTGACCCGCGTCACCGCGGCACGAACCTGCGCCACGTTGTCGGCCGGAGCGGTGTCGACTTTGTTGATGACCACGACGTGCGCCATGCGGACGTTGGTCTCACCGGGGTGATAGCGCAGCTCGTGACCGGGACGGTGCGGGTCAACGACGGCGATATGCAGGTCCGGCCGGTAGAACGGAAGATCGTTGTTTCCGCCATCCCAGACGATCACCTCGTGCTCCTGCTCGGCCCGACGGAGGATCTTCTGGTAGTCGATGCCGGCGTAGACCGTCGAGCCCATCTCGAGATGGGGCTCGTATTCCTCCCGCTCCTCGATCGTGCAGTCATAGCGACCGAGATCGGCCATGGTGCGATACTCCTGCACTGCCTGAGCACTGAGGTTGCCGTACGGCATCGGATGACGGATCACGGCAAAAGTCTTGCCGTGGCGGCGCAGGATGCCGGCCACGTGTCGCGTCGTCTGGCTCTTGCCGCTGCCGGTGCGGCCTGCTGTGATCGCCACGACCGGACGGCTCGAGGCCACCATGGTGCTGTTCGGACCGAGCAATTCGAAGTCGGCGCCGGCAGCGAGGGCGGTCGAGCCTCGATGCATCACGTATTCGTGCGAGACGTCGCTGTAAGCAAACACGACCGTGTCGACCCGGTGCGCCCCCACCAGCTCCGGTAGCTGCTCCTCGGGGAAGATCGGAATGCCCTCAGGATAAAGCGATCCCGCCAGCTCGGGCGGATAGACGCGCCCCTCGATGTTCGGAATCTGGGTTGCCGTGAAACCCACCACCCGAAACGCCGGATTATCCCGGTAGACGGTGTTGAAGTTGTGGAAATCGCGGCCTGCCGCTCCCATGATCAGGACGCGCCGTGGCTCCATGCGTGCTCCTTGCAATTTCTACTGCGGGCTCCCGGCATCAGTGCCGTTGCGCGACCTCGGCCGCGTAGGGACCGATTCGCAGGGGGCACGTCAACTGGATCTGCCGGCACAGCGTAGCAGATTACTCGGCCGCGGGGACGTGTCCGCGGCTGACGCGGTCGCGCTTTACCGTCGGGAACCCGCGGCCGGGCAGCCACCAGTTCCAGCGGCCCAACAATCGCATGGTGGCCGGCACCAGGAGCGCTCGGATCAATGTCGCGTCCACCAGCACCGCGAGCGCAAGCCCCAGGCCAACTTCCTTGATGACGACCAGCCTGGCGAACGCGAAGGCGGCGAAGACCACGATCATTACCGCGGCGGCGCTGGTGATGATCCGCCCGGTCACCTCGAGGCCACGTGCGACACTTTCCTCGTTGTTGCCCGTCTCCAGGTACTCCTCCTGCACCCGGGTCAGCAGGAACACCTCATAGTCCGTGCTGATGCCGAACAGCACACAGAAGAGGAACACCGGCACGATTGAGTCGATATTGCCCACCACCGTGAAGCCCAGCAGATTCGCCAGATTCCCGTCCTGAAAGGCAAAGACCACGACCCCATACGCAGCGACGACTGAGAGGACGTTCATGAGCACCGCCTTGAGCGGCAAGAGAACCGATCGAAAGGCGATCAGCAATACCGCATAGATGGTGGCAATCACGAAGAGGATCACGAGGGGGAAGCGTGAGTACAGATAGTTGTCGAAATCCATCTGCCCCGCCGTCTGTCCGCCGATGAGTATCTCGTAGCCGGGAACCGGCTGAGATCCGCGCAGGCCGGCGACGTACCGCTCGGCGGACGCGCTCGACGGGTTCGAACGGAGAAAGACGGAGATGAGCGCCACGCTCCGGCGCGCTGCCAGAGTCCGTGCCTGCGCCCGCTGGCGAGGTGTCTCCGACTGCAAGGCGGCGAGCGCCGAGTCGCACGACCGGATCTGACCGGGTGAATTGACGACTGGCGCCGGCGCGACTCCCGCAACCTCACGGGAGCTGCACACCCTGTCGAGCACCGAAAATGCCGACTGCTCGTACGTCGCGACCGGTGTACCCGGCAGCCGGCGAACGACGACCAGCACGGGCGACTGGTTGGCGTAGCCCAGCTCGCGATTGAGGACATCGTTGCCAGCCCGGGACTCGACCGATGACGGAAGAATCTCAGGACCAGGGATGCCGACTCGGATGTGAAACGCAGGTATCCCCAAGATCGCAATCACGGCGCAGACCGTTGCGATGATAGGCAGCGGGTGACGCATCACCCAGTGCGACAGCGAGTGCCAGACGCGGCGCGGGGACAGGCGCCGCGGAACGACCGGGAGAAGATTGATGTTCGGGCCCAGGATGCCCAGAATCGCAGGCAGAAGGCTGAGAGCAACCAGCAGTGAGAGCAGTGTGACAATGCTTCCGCCGATGCCAAGCGATCGAAGCATGCCGACACCGGACAGCGCCAGACCTCCGAACCCGACACTCACGACCAGCGCGGACACGAGGATCGCGCGGCCCGAGGTGGCCACGGTGTTACCGACCGCGGTTTCAAGCTCCCGCCCAAGCGCCAATTCCTCGCGAAACCGATTGACCATGAAGAGCGAGTAATCGATCGCGACGCCAAGGCCGAGCATGGACGTGGTGTTGAGAACGAAGATGGACATGTCCATGCGCTGGCCGATGGCATAGATGATCGCCAGGGCGACCGTGACGGAGACAGGCGCCATCAACACCGGCACACCGGACGCCACGACAGAGCCAAAAATCAAGAGCAGCACCGCCAGCGCGAGGGGCAGCGTCACCAGCTCGACCCGACGCAGGTCCTGGTCGCTGACTACTTCCATACCGTGGAAGATGGCCGCCGGCCCGGTGATGTAGCCGCGCACTGCTCCATGCGGCAACAGCGCATCGAGAGGACCGGTGAAGCTAGCTCCGAAGTCTGCCTGGGGAGAACTGTAGACACGCTCGAATGCGGTGGTGCCGTCCGGTGTGACCGTCGGGCCCTCGATCCTGAGCGTCCTGCCGAACCGAGTGGAAGCCTCGCGGCGGAAGGCTTGGGCGTCCCTGAGGAGCGCGGCCCGTCGCGCATCCGGAGTTGTGAAGACGATGGTGAAGGTCAGCGCCTGGTACCCATACGCGGCATTCAGTACGTTGTAGGCCGCAACCGACTGACTCTTGCCGATGGTGTACCCACCACCGTGGAGCACGCCGGATACACGCGGAGCGAACACGCCGGCCACGCCGAGGACAAGCATCCACACCGCCACGACACTCCAGCGCAGCCGATACATTCGGCGACCAAGCGCACTGAGCATGGTTAGCTCCGTGGCAGCCGGGGCCGAGCGACGGCCGGAAGGTTTCGCCATCGGCCCGCGGCTGCACCGCGAAGGCCGGTGATGTTACGTGCCGGTCGGCTCGAGTACCGTATTGTCGATGACGTCCACGACACCGGGCAATTCGCCCAGCATCCAGGTAGCATGGTCCGCGTCCTCCGGGGAATCGACTCGCCCAGTCAAGACGACGATACCATCTCGAACGTCAACGTCAAGGGCGTACTGGGATGTCAACGAATCCTGACGTAGCGCCAGAATCGCTTGCTCGCGTATGTCCTCGTCACCCCGCGGGGGTGGGTCGTAGGCCGCTTCCTGTGCTGGAGAGAGGCCGAAACCGGTTGCCACGTGGATTGCCTCCTCGCCACCCGGCAGGACCGGAGGATCGATCGGCGGGACGTACGGCTCGGCATCTCGCACTGCGTCCAGGCTATCCACCGTGCCTACCGCCCCGGGAAACGGTGTGAGCTCGTCGCTCACGTCCAGCTCCACGGGCGAATGGCCCGACGGCTCCTCGTCGCCGCGGGGCTGCCACTCATCCCACTGATTCTCACGAGCCTCGTAGCTCTGATCGTTGCTGTTCATGAATTTGGTCGTCCTTTCCGTTAGCTGTGCGGAGCCGCCGCCAGCGAAACCCGTACGAGGCCCGCGTCGGACCGTCAGGGCGCGTTCGTTTCGGGACCGAGCACCGCACCCCGGTTGGAGGCCACATCCGGAAGGTCTGTGTACTCGTAGCCGGGGGTGGCTCCCTGTCTCGCCAGATATGACTCGGGCGGCACGTGCCACCGACGAGCGCGGAGCTCCGCCATGCCAACCGCGAGCTGCACTCCACCCACGGTAATCCCACGAATTGCCGCCACAGGGATGTACCAGTCGCGTATCAGCAGGCGTCCCTGTCGCACATGGATGAAGTCGAGGGCATGTCCCACGTCTTCCAGTCGGCCTAGGCGCCGCCCGTTTGTCAGCGACACGGGCATATGTCGGCAAACCTGCTGGACGGTCACTACGGCTCAAGCTCGCGCTCGAGCGCGATGGTCTCTTCCGCGCCGAGCTCCGCCCGGTCATCCGGCAGACCAGCATCGGGAGGAAAGCTCCGATCCTCAATCTCGCGAAGCCCCGCTTCCTGATCTTTCGTGTCCTTCTCCCCCGTCTGTCCCGATCGGGTCTCGCTCGGGATGGTTCGCGGCGTGCCGCCAGGACCGCCGTATGGTTCCTTCCAGTCGTCGGTCTGGAGATCGAGTTGCTCCGCCATGTCATTGACCTGAGTCGCTGAAAGGTCCGGTTGTGCTCCTGATTGATCCACTTCGAATTCTCCACCGCTGGTGGGACACAGTTTGTGCCGGCCCCGTGCGGTCTCCCGCAAGATATGTACCTGATCAAGAGTCAACGTCTCATCCAGGCTATTATGTCAACGAGCTCTCCTGCCCCTCGTCCCCCGCCTGCTCCATCACGTGCGTCAACAGGTGAGGTCCTTGCTTGAGGAAGACATGGTACTTGTGCCGCCCGCCACCCTCGATGCCGACGAAGTACACGTCGACTTCCCGGTCCAGCCAGTCGGGATCGATATCGTCGATCGTTGCGGGCAACGCGGTCTCGGCGAGCGTATATTCGCCCGCGTGGCCTTGCATGTACTCCCGCAGCTTCACGGCCTCGCAGCCCGCTTTCGTCCGTCCGTCGGATTGTAGTGGATGTGAGAGAGACTCCCTGCACAGGGCGCTGATACGCCGGTCAGCCCTTCCTTCGCGGCAGAATCCAGATCGTCGCCTCGCCGGCACGGACCTCGGAATAGCGGTGGCGCTTGAGGTAGTCCATAAAGCCTGGAGGATACGGCAATGCGTTGCCGGTGGTTGTGACCACGGCCGCCGCCCCCGGAAGCACATGCTCGAGACTGCGCGCCGAGGTCACGGTGCTCAGGTTCCAGAAATAGTCGGAGGCGGGCGGGCGATGCGCCAGATACGCGTACTCGAACTCGTCGGCCAGCACTCGCTGGCCCCTCGCCGTCTGGTTGTCGAGCACGCGGATTGCAGGTTGGACTCCAGACAGTGGAAGGAGACCAAGGCCGGCCTGGGCCGGCCCGATATTTGCGGCGGCCGCCCAAAGACCGAGCACCGCCGCCCCAACCAGGAGCGTGGTTCTTGGGCGGCGCCGAAAGGCTGTAACGAGCAGTGGCGCGGCGAGTAAGGCGGCAAACGGCGCAATGGGAGCAAAGTAGTGGTAATAGGCTTCGGCCGCGAAGATGAAGACCCCTCCCATGGCGAAGCCGACGAGCAGCCAGAGGGGAGCGCGTCTCCGGCGAAGTATTGCGTACGCCGCGAGTGGATTGAGAACGAGCCAGAAGGAGATCACGGCCGCGAGACGCAGTGGCGGTGCAGCGTGCACCCGCTGCACCATCTGCCAGGTCACGCTCTCCGCGTACAGATTCCGAAACTCGTGGGCGAGGGGCACCAGGAGACCCACGAGTGTCGCGGCTGCCCCGAGAAGCACGGCCGGACTGCGCCGCGGCGCGGCCATCACGTAGACAGGTAAGAAGACGAGCGCCGGGTACTTGATCCAGATCGCCAGCCCCAGGAGCGCGCCGGCCAGAATCGCTCCGGGCAGCGAGCGGCGAAGGAGCAGACAGAGCAGCCCGGCAACACCAAGCGCGGTGATCAGCGAGTCCTGGCCGATATGGACCGCCGCCAGCAGTGGAATCGGACTAGCTCCATACAGCATGCCCGCCGCGAACGCTACTCGATCCGAGTAAAGGATTCTGCCGATGCGCCACACCATCACCGCCGTGATGCTGTCGATCAGCATCAGCATGATTCGGCCACTGGGCCACCACAGATTGACCAGCGACTGGAGCTGGCCGAACAGCACGAGCACGCCCGGCGGGTGGAAGAACAGAAAGCTCCGGTAGGGCACGGCGCCATGGGCCATTCCGCGGCTCAAGGTAAGGATCACGAACTCGTCCGGATCGTACGTGTTCGCGGTCAAGGCGGCGAAGGCAAGGCGTAGCAGCAGCGCCCAGCCGAGGATCACCAGCGCGGTGCGCCGGTGAGACCACAGCCGAACGTGAACCCACCCGCGCGCGACGGCAGTCTCAATCCGCGCCAGTGCATGCCACTCGCGGCGCCGGAACGCCGCCCACATGCCGATCATCCGATTCCTATCCCTCCCAGCGACCTCGGGTGTCGCTTCACTTCCAGCGTAGCGGTCCACCGGCCGGTCGGTACAGTGGCTTCAGGCGAAGACCCGGCGGAATAGATCGCTTTGCAGGACGCCGTGAGGGTCGAGACGTCGCTTCATTGCCATGTATGCGGCAACCGCCTCAGGATTCAACGAGCTCCGCAGCGTCCCGCCTTCCGGCCCGAAATCCTTCGCCGGGTAGAAGCGTCCGCCCGCCGGTAGCACGATGTCTTCGGAGAGCCGGCTCAGCAGCTCCTGCACTCGCATCCTGTTCGCGGGCGTGACACGGTAGTCCAGGGCGAGCGAGTACCCGTCCACGCTATAGCCAAGCAGGAATGGGTCAGGCCGGTGTCGCTTGAAGACCGCCAGATACGGTACCAGACCGGCACGTTGCGACTCTTCGAGCAATGCCGCGAACACCGTTTCGGCGCTCGCCCTGGGCACGAACGCCTGGTACTGCGCGATGCCGCACGGGTGGAAGGCGCGCTTCCAGTTGGGCACGAAGTCGAGCATGAAATGGAACTGGGCGTGCGGGACGGCGAACGACCGACCGGACCTTCGCGAGCTCAAAGCAAAGCGCGTGGCGTTGAGAAGCCGCATCCCCCCGTCATTCACGCCGAGCTTCATGCCCCGCCACAGGACAGACCGCGGGATGAGCCCCAAGAGGTCGTCGGGCGGTGCCTGGTACTCGGGGCGCAGCGTGACGGACGCACGCGGGTCGTCCTCCACCGCGAACGCCGCTTGAACGATGCCCCGGCCGAGCGATCGGTCCCGTGCGAACCCATCGATCCAGCCGATCAGCTCGTCGGCGGTGTGGAGATACTCGTCCACCAGCGCGAACATTCCGCGCAGGGAAGGAGCGACACGCTCCTCGACACGGAGGAGACCCGACTGCACCCGGCCGAGACGCAGCGTGAGACTGAGGATAATGCCCAGCATGCCCAGACCCCCAACCGCCGCCCCGAACACATCGTCATCCTCATCCGGTCCGCAGGTCAGCACGCGTCCGTCAGGCAGCAACAGCTCGAAGCCCAATAGCTGTTCACCGAATGAGCCCACCCGCCAGTGGTTCTTCCCATGGACATTGGTCGAGGTGCAGCCGCCGAGCGTGGGGAACATGGTGCCGGGTACGACCGCGGGCCACCAGCCGTCTTCGAGTGTGTGCCGCCAGAGCTGTCCGATCGTCACTGCGGGCTCGGCACGAACCACTCCGCTCGCGGGGTCCCACTCCAGAATCCGGTTCAACCGTCGCATGTCGAGGACGATGTTTTCCGCGTTGAGTGATGTGTCGCCGTAGCTGAAGCCGCTCCCGCGCGGCACAATGCTTCGACCCGAGCGTTCCGCGATCTCGAGCACCTCGAGGATCCCGTCCAGCGACGATGGCCGGTACACGTACGAGAGCGATCGGGCCAGCATCGCCCAGCTCTCGACGAGCATCAGCCGCTCGGACGGCAACGGCCGGAAGGTATGATCTGGTGACTCGCGGCGCAGAATCTTGATTACCTTCCTCCAATATCCCTGGTACCGCCAGAGTGTACGTGAGAGTTTCCACCCGCTGCCCAACCACCCCTGACGCTTGCTGGTCGGGGTGACTCACTGGCACGGCGTCTGCGGGTAAAGACACAGGAGGCACAGACCGGTGCAGCAATCCGCGACCGAGACGGACATCGCGATCGACGACGGCACGGTCCGATTGCCGGCAATTCTCGGGATTCCCGCAGACCCTCATGGAGTGGTTCTTTTCGCTCACGGCAGCGGAAGCGGCCGTCTGAGTCCGCGGAATCAAGCCGTGGCACAGGCTCTGCAGAACGCGGGATTCATTACGCTCCTGGCCGATCTGCTCACCACCGACGAGGCACGAGACAGCCGGCGCGTGTTCGACATTCCGCTTCTTACCTCCCGACTTCTGGCGTGCACGCATTGGGTGCGCACCGCCGACGCCACGGCGACGCTGCCCATTGGGTACTTCGGCGCCAGCACCGGAGCTGGCGCGGCCCTTGCTGCAGCAGCGGGGGCCGGAGATCAGGTCGGTGCGATCGTCTCACGAGGTGGCAGACCCGACCTGGCGGCCCCGTACCTGCGTGACGTCCGTGCCCCGACGCTCCTGATCGTGGGAGGAAATGACATACCGGTGATCGATCTCAATCGGCATGCTCTGGCCCAGATATCGGGTGAGAAGGAGATGGTCATCGTCCCGGGCGCCACCCACCTGTTCGAGGAGCCGGGCGCCATGGAGCAGGTCGCGGCCCTGGCCCGCGACTGGTTTCAAACCCACGCGTACGCCCAGTAGCTGGCCATGAAAGTCACCTCATACCGGGGGCGCGCGCAGGGAAGCCGTATCGAGCCGACAGTTAGCTCTGTCCGTCTCCCCGCTTCGAGCCGGCCCGGACGCCGCCGCGCCCTTTGACCTTACCATTGCTCGCTGTCGCCTGACCGGCTTCCGCCTTGGCCGTCCATGCCGGATCCTTTGCCACCACAAAGTCGCCCAGCACCAGATAGTCGAGACCCGAGGAATAGAACGTACGGATGGCGTCCTTCGGCGTGCAGACGATCGGCTCGCCCTTGAGATTGAACGACGTGTTCATGATCACCGGCGTCCCTGTGAGCTTTCCGAACTCGCTTATCAGGCTCCAGTAGCGCGGGCTCGCGTCCTTGTTGACGGTCTGGATGCGTGATGTATTGTCCGCATGTGTCACGGCGGGGATCTCGGATCGCCTGGACGGCTTCACATCGAAGCACAGTGTCATGAAGGCGGCATCCTTCGCGCCCTCGAAAAAGTCTCCGGCCGCCTCTTCCAGGCACGAAGGCGCGAACGGCCGCCAGCCTTCCCGGAACTTGACCACCTCGTTGACGCGGTCGCGCATCTCCACCAGGCGGGGATCGGCCAGGATCGACCGCGAGCCGAGCGCGCGCGGCCCAAACTCGAGACGTCCCTGAAACCAGCCGACGATGGCGCCATCTGCCACCAGCTGCGCCGTCGTCCGCTCGACATCGGGAACGCGGGTTCCGGCGAGCTTGTAGGTACGTAAGACGGTCTCGATCTCGTCGTTACCGAACTGCGGTCCGAGATACACATGCCGGAGCCGGTACCGGGGAACGGGCGCGCCAATGGCGGCGTGGGCTGCCAATGCGGCTCCGACTGCCGTGCCGTCGTCCGTGGCGGCGGGCTGCACAAAGACATCGTCGGCGATGCCGGAGGCAAGGAGCCGCCCATTGGCTTTGGAGTTCATGGCAACGCCGCCGGCGAGGCAGACGTTGCGGCAGCCGGTCAGCCGGACACCTTCTCGCACCACCGAAAAAAGAGCCGCCTCGGCCGTCTGCTGTACCGAGGCCGCGAGATCGCGGTCCTCGTCTCGGATCTCCTTTTCCGGGTGACGGCGGGGGCCGAAGCGGGCTTCAAGTGGCGTGATGTCGTTCCACCAACGCCCCAAAACCAGCTGGGAGTCGAGTTGATAGGTTCCTTCTCCAACCTGGAGCACGCTGCTGAGATCGAAGCGCGGCTCTCCGTAGGCAGCGAGGCCCATCACCTTCCACTCGTCGCTGTGTCGCTCGAACCCGAGCAGATCGGTGAAGGCTTCGTAGAAGCTGCCGAGCGAGTTCGGCCATTCAATGACCGTCACAACCTCCAGCCGGCCGTTTCGGGCGTGATAGAGACTCGTCGCCTGGCGGGATCCACGGCCGTCGACGACCACGACCAGCGCGTCCTCAAACCCGGAGAGTGCGTAGGTGCTCCAGGCATGTGCCTCGTGGTGGTCGATGTACAGCAACGGTTGACCGTTCCGCAGTGGAAAGGCGCGTGTCAGCGCGCGCTTTCCATTCCCGTAATACAGCTCGCGGGCCATCTGCATCAGGCTGTCGACGGTCATCTTCGGACTGGGAGCTAGCTTCCGGGTCAGGCCGGCGCGGAAGGTGTGGAGCGGAGTGACAGCCGGACGGTTCCAGCCGAACGCGATCGCATCGAGGTCGCCGAACTCGATGCCGGCAAAGTCGAGCGCCGCCTGTAGCGCGAGCCGCGGGAAGCGCGCGTCTTTCTTGACGCGCGAGAAGCGTTCCTCCTCGGCAGCGAAGACCATCTCGCCGTCGCGAAACAATGCCACTGAAGATTCGTGAAGATAGCAGTTGATGCCAAGAATGTTCATCTTGCCTCCTTGCGCTCGGGGCCCGAGCCGAAAGGGAGCGCGCCCCGGTCCAGGGCAGCTCGCGCCTTTCCGTCTGCCGCCGGTCGCGTCCCTTGCCGCACCGAGCTGGTGATCGTACCTTCCCCTAAATGTTGTGCTCGACAAGCATACACGTCCGTTGCGCGCTCATGCACGTAGAACCGGGCCGATATTGTGAATGAACGGCCTGGCCCGTCAGCTGCCTCTTTGCGGTCTACGCGTCTCCCCGATGGGGCGAGAGCGAAGCATTCACCGTCTCATACAGCTGGTCGAGATTGAACGGTTTCGGCAATACCGAGATACCGTTCTGCATCAACCAGTCCTGGTGCTCGCGGAGGTCTCGAACCGCCGCTGAACACACGATGACGGGAATGTGGCGCAGCTCCCGATCAAGAGTGAGCAACTCGAGGACGTTCCACCCGGTCTCGGGAGACTCCATCCGAATGTCGAGGATGATCAAATGCGGCGGGTCGGCCTTCAGCTCGTCGTAGGCCTTGTCGCCCTCACGATGCGTGGTGACGCGCCACCCCTGTTCCTCGAGGACCGCGGCCATCATGTCGAGGAACACCGTGTCGTCGTTGACGACGGCGATTCGGGTCATCGCTTCCTCTCTCCTCCTCATACGCTAGCCGAAAGCACGCTTGTGCGCAATGCACTCGTTTCCCTCTTCCCGGCCGTCCGCCGGGCACCCGGAGACATCCGGCACGCAAGTTGCGAGGCTGCGCCGCACCGGGTGGGAGGCGCAGACGTGTGCCTGACCCGAGAGCGCGTCGACTGAGCCGGGGGTGACCTGCGAGCGCTCCGGACAGCTACATGCGCTTCCCGCTCAGTACCGCTCCCTATATTCTGGAAGTTGGCGAGGCCCATCGCGGGCAACCGAGTAAGAGCCATCAGGACGAGCGGGAGACGAGCGAACATGAGTCACAATGTGCGGGGCGTCGTCGCCAGGGCCAAAGGCGAGCCGGTTTCGGTCGAGACGATTGTGGTGCCGGACCCGGGCCCAGGAGAGGCCCTGGTCCAGGTCCAGGCGTGCGGCGTGTGCCATACCGACCTCCACTACCGGCAGGGTGCTATCAACGACGATTTCCCCTTCCTGCTGGGACACGAGGCGGCTGGAATCGTGAAGGCCGTAGGAGAGGGCGTCACCAACGTCGGCCCAGGCGAGTACGGCGTGATCGCCTGGCGCGCGCCCTGCGGCAACTGCCGCTCATGCCGCCGTGGATGGCCCTGGTACTGTTTCGACAGCCGGAATGCCAGCCAATCAATGACGCTTGAGGACGGAACCAGACTGTCGCCGGCTCTCGGCATTGGGGCGTTCGCCGAGCTGACGCTGGTCGCCGCCAGTCAGGTGGTCCCGATCGATCCGCGGGCGCGGCCGGAGGCTGCCGGACTCATCGGATGCGGCATAATGGCAGGGTTCGGAGCCGCGGTCAACACCGGCGAGGTGGGCCGCGGCGAGACTGTGGCGGTCATCGGCTGTGGTGGGGTCGGCAATGCGGCAATAGCCGGAGCCTCGATTGCCGGCGCGAGAACGATCATTGCAGTCGACGTGGATGGGCGCAAGCTGGAGTGGGCGCGCCGGTTCGGCGCCACCGAAACCGTGAACGCGCGAGAGAGCGACCCGGTCGAGGCTATTCGCGATCTCACCGGAGGGTTCGGCGCGGATCTGGTGGTGGAAGCCGTTGGCCTCCCCGAGACATACCGTCAGGCGTTCTTCGCCCGCGACCTCGCCGGCAGGCTCGTCCAGGTGGGGGTGCCCTCTCCCGAGATGACGATTGAGCTTCCGATGATCGAACTGTTCGGCCGCGGCGGTTCGCTCAAGTCGTCATGGTACGGCGATTGTCTACCGACCCGCGACTTTCCCATCCTGATCGACCTCTATCTGCAAGGCAAGCTTGACCTCGACGGCTTCGTCTCCGAAACCATCGGCATCGACGAGGTCGAGGAGGCATTTCACCGCATGGAACGAGGGGAAGTCCTGAGGTCCGTGGTCGTCCTGTAGGCGCCGGCCGAACGCGGCCGCACCCCGGCACCCGGTCCCACGGCTGCCCCGCCGTGGGTCGAGCACGGGATTCCGCCAAACCGCGCCGGGCCGGCTTCCTACTGGGAGCGACGGGCCGTGACGAAAACGGTTACGGCCATCGAGCCCAGTACGGCGATCGCGCAGAGGGCGTTCACGACGCTTTGATGCGGAGCACCGACATCAGCGCCGATAAGTGTGAGCGCGAAAGCCAGGACTGCCGTCCCAGCGAACAGGAGCATGATGTTGTAATCGGAGGTGGTCATGGCGCATAGTGTACCCCCTGCCGCAATCTGTCTGCCACCCTCGATCGCGCCCCGCTAATCTTGCTCTCTCAGCGGATCCGCGCGGCATCCCGACGCTCCCACACCGCCCTCAGTGCTCGAGCGTGAGGTCCTGCACTGCGTCCAACACGCGGCTCCCAGGATTGCGCCCAGGTATGTACCGGCGAGCCTGCCCCCTACCCGGGGGCGCCCCGCTTCGAATCGACTCTTCCACCGACCTGGCCGTCTCCGGCCACGCCCGATCGATCAGGTCAATCGGGTCGGCTGCGGCCACGTTCTCCTCTCCAAGACCCAGGTGCTCTGACCAGAGCCGGATCCGCAGCGACCGCGCCACATCCGGAGCGATTCCATGCACGTTCATCTCTGCGTCGGTCGCCAGTCCTCGCCGGTTGAGGTTTGCCGACCCGATCGAAAACCATTCATCGTCCACGATCGCAACCTTGGCGTGGACATAGATCGGTACATGCCGAAACCCGGTCGCGCCGATGGCAGGACCGCTCGCGTACAGCGAGTAAACGTGGACGAATCCGCGTCCCGCGTCAGCCTTCGCGAAAGCCCGCACGTGTTCGTCGTTGTCGTACTTTCCGGTGTAGGCCTTCGCCGGCAATACCAGTACGACTCGAAGCGGCGTGGCGCGTGGGCGGCTCATCGCATCCATCAGCGCCTCCACCACCTCGGGTGACCAGATGTATTGATTCTCGAGGTAGACGAATCGTTCGGCCCGCCGAATGGCGGTGGTCAGCGCGTGAAAAATTCCGAACTGGCCCGAGGGCGCGAAGGAATAAAACCCTCTGGGGATGGTCCGCACGATCTGGGCGGCCGTCTGCCAGGCGGGGTCGAGCGGAGCCGGATCGAGCGGGACGAGTGACTCACCGGTAACCGCCTGCCACCGCTGGCGGAAATTCGCCTCGACGTCGCGCACCACCTCTCCCTGCAAACGCGTCTGCGCGTCGTGCCAGTTCGGGCCGAAGCGGAGCGGATGCGCCGCTGTGTCCCAGCGGTCGCCCTGAAAGGTGGTCAGGTCCATCCCGCCGACATAGGCGATGCGTCCATCGACCGTGACCGCCTTCTGGTGCTGGTCGTGGCTGAATGGGGCACTGAAGTCCAGGGCGCAGCGGACGCGCGGCGCGATCCGCAGCAGCGTGCGCCGTATTTCCTCGACCATGTGCCGGTTCGGCTCAAACAGTGCGGGCGCTCCACACCAGAGCAGTACGTACACCTCCGCATGCCGCGACACTTCGGACAGCACATGCGCCAGCAGCGAGTCTGGCTCGCCGTCGCCCCGCTGGAGTGGCATGAGCGGGGTGAGGCACCAGCCGGCGATCGTGACGCGACGTTGGGCGGCGAGAAGCGTCGGGTAGAGGTCGCCGAAGTACTCGTCCCCGTGTAGCAAAGGACGCACATCATTGTGAAGCCGCGGCGGGAAGTCGCCGCGGAACCACCGGGGATCTTTCCACGGCGCGGGAAGGGGAGGTAGCCGGGCATTCGGGTCTGATTTCAGCGCGGAGCGACGCCGGTGAAGCGGGCCGGCCAACCTGCGGACCGGCATGAACACGAGTCCACTGAGACGCGCGGTTCGTCCAAGGAGCTTCTCCATCGTCAAACCTCCTGGACCGGCCGGCCGTGCAGGCTCCTGCGCTCAGCGCTCATCGGCGGCCAGGAGGCGGGTCCAGCGGTTTCGCGCCCACCCATAGAGATGCGCGAACAGGATCACCCAGAACAGGCCGAGCATAAGGCCCGCCACGGTGTCACTGGGCCAGTGCTCGCCCTCGAGCACCCGCGACACCGGCATGAGGACGATCAGGAGCACGAGAACCACGCGAATCGCCCACAGCAGTGCCGGGTGGAAGGCATGGCGTACCTGATAGGTCAGGAACAGGAAGAGGCCGTAGACACTGGTCGCGTATGTCACATGCCCTGAAGGGAAGCTGAAACTGGACGTGATGATCTGGACGATGTGGATTCCGTGGTCCGAGGGTCTCGGCCGGTGTACCCATTTGCTGAGCTCCAGACGGGTCAACGAGGACGCTCCCGCTATCAACGGCGTGAGGATAGTGTCAAGCCACCGCCGCAGATACAGAAACAGTGCGGAAATCACGATCAGCGTGATCGCGGTCGGGACCGGCCAGTGCAGCGTGCTGACCGCCTCGAGCGGCGCTGCGAGCCACTGGTGAGGCAGCACCGACTGCTGTACGGCACGTTCCATGCCCACGTCCCCCGCGAGTGGAGCGGGATGTCCGCGGACGGCGACCGAGAAGACGGCCAGCAGGGCCAAGAGGATGCCTTCCGCGGCGAGAAAAGGCAGATGCGCTTCGATCGGCGCGCGTGCTCCCTCGCCAATCGCTCGACCGGGCCGGGCATCACGCAACGTCATCGCGCTCCCCGCTCAGGATCCATGGCACATGACGCTTTCTCGCTCGGCCCTGTGCTTCACTTCCCTTGCCTCTCGCATTCGGTGATCCGCTGGAAGAGGCTTCGCGTATGTATAAGTGATGCACAATAAGTGCATAGCATCGACAGGAAGGGAACCGAGATGACCGAACGCGAACCGAACATGCATGTACACGTACAGGAGGGCCGATCGAGCTCGTCCATCGCGACGGAGCTGCTCGAGTCACGCCGCAGCCGCGCCCACTTCTTGACCGGCGCCGCCGCCGCAGCGGCTGCCTTTGGCCTGGCCCCGGGCATCGCATCCGCGGCAAAAATGAGCGCCGCGCTGGACAAGAAGGGACTCATGGCGGAATCGCCGTCCACGATCCTAAATATCGCCGCCACTGCCGAATCGGCAGCTGTTACCGCGCTGTACCACGTCCACCTCGCCGTGAATCAGAACCGGCTTTCCGTTGACGGAGTCAAGGTGCCGGTTCCCACCCTGGTTTCAATCGTTCGCGCCGCACTCCGCGAGGAACAGGATCACCTCGCTTTCATTGTCGGGGCTGGTGGAAAGCCGCTCTATACCAGCTTCACATTTCCGCAAGCGATCTTTACTCGGGCGATAGACACGCTGACATTCTTCGAGGAGGCTGAAACGGTCTTCATCGCCGCCTACATGGCCGCTACCAGGGAATTCGCCAACGGCGGGCATGGCAAGCTCGCGCAGTACACGTTCCAGATCGGCGGTACCGAATGCGAGCACCGCACCTTGATGCGGGCCGGGCTCGGGCACATGCCTGCCAACAACAAGTCCTTCGAGACGAACCTGTTCGGTCGCGTCGCGGGCGCGGCCACGACGCTCGAACGGCTCGGCATCTTCAAGCCAGGTCTGGACTACCCCGGCGGCGCCGCCGTCGACAGCCTTCTCGCCACAACCGTTAGCCGCGACCGCAATGCGGGTGTCTCCCAGCGGAAGCCCTGAGTACGCCGCACTCCTCTGGTTTGCGGGCCGCTCGGCCTCGAGCTCTGAAACAGACGGGGCCGAATTGCGGCTTGCTATACAATGGATAGTGACCTGACGGCGAAGTCGCGGAAGGGCGGGAAGGGCGAAGCCATCGAGGTGCCGATGCGTGAGGCGCCGGGCCGAGGTTTCCGGGCGCCGTGCCGCGCTGAGCCGTCAAACAAAACACCGATCTCACCCGAGGAGCAGATGACGACCAACCAACCAACCGAACGCGTGGAATTCTTTTTCGATCCACTGTGCCCCTGGGCATGGCTTACCTCACTCTGGATTCGCGAAGTACAGAAGCATCATCCCCTTCATGTGGAGTGGAAGTTCTTCAGTCTGGCCGGGATCAACGACCGGGCTGACGAGTGGCACGGACCTCTGCGGATTGCCGCACTCGCCCGACGGGAAGGGGGGAACGACGCGGCCGGCCGCGCCTATCTCGCCCTGGGTCGGCTGTTCCACGAGCGCAGCGACTCGTTTGATCAGATCGGCGAGCTTGCCGAGCTCGCCGCGCCCTATCTGGAAGACGTTGGGCTGCCGGGCGACCTCTCCTCGCGCGCGCTACAGGACGAGTCCACGCTCGAAGACGTCCTGGCCGATCACCGGCCGGCGGTCGAGAAACTCGGCGCCTTCGGTGTGCCGTGGATCGTCGTCGAGGGTGACGAACGAGGCTTCTTCGGTCCCGTAGTAGGTGAAGATCTGCGCGGACAGGAGGCAGTCGATCTGTGGCACCACTTCCGGTGGATGGCAAATCGCCCGTACCTCTACGAGCTCAAGCGCGGCGGCCGCAAACGCCTGCAAGATCTGAGCGGCCTCTCCCTGCGCTTCGGCGAGCCAGTCAGCGCCGCCCGCTAGGTTGGATTCGGCTCCGCGCGGAGCCTCTCCAGCGTCGGTCACCTCCAAGAATCCATCGGCGATGCCGGGGAGCCCCAGCCGTGGGCTCCCCGGCGTTGTGCAGAGCCGCGCGCCGGTCTGTCGGGCGGATGTGCCGCCGAGGACACATGCGACTCGCTCACTTCACCTACCATCATCAATTCGCGCGATTCGGGCCAGAATGAAATGGGTGAGAGCGATCGCCCGAATCAATGGGTAGGAGACGCGCATGGACAATCACTCGGCATCGACTTCCAACGCGGTCGGGAGCGGCGGCCGACTTGCGGGCAAGGTGGCAATTATCACCGGGTCGGCAACGGGAATCGGAAAGGCCTGCGCCATCAGGATGGCCCGGGAAGGCGCCTCGGTCACGATCGACTACGTCGGCAGCACGGACGACGCGAGCGAGGTGGTCGAAGAGATCGAGAAAGCGGGCGGGAAGGCCATTGCCGTGCAGGCCGACATCAGCCAAGAGGATCAGGTCCAGCATCTCGTCGACGAGACGGTCCAGCGTTTCGGGCGCCTGGACATCATGCAAAACAATGCCGGTTGGGAGCAGAAGCACCCGTTCCTCGAGATGCCGTTCGACACCTACCAGAAGGTGATCGCGATCAATCTCACCGGCACCTGGCTAGGATCGCAGATCGCCGCCCGGCAGATGGTGAAGCAGGGCCACGGTGGCCGGATCATCAACACCTCGTCGGTCCATGAGGACGTTTCCATGCCGACGAACGCGCCCTACTGTGCCGCCAAGGGCGGTATCCGCATGCTGATGCGCACCATCGCCGTCGAGCTGGCGCCGCACAAGATCACGGTGAACAACATCGCGCCCGGCGCCATCTTCACCCCGATCGACGCGGAGATCGAGGCGAACCCGAAGCTGGAGGCCGAGCTGATGTCGGAGATTCCGCTACGACGCTGGGGGAAGCCGGAGGAGGTTGCCGCGCTCGCGGTGTTCCTCGCTTCCGACGAGGCGTCGTACATCACCGGAGCCACCTACTTCATCGACGGCGGAATGTCGAAGCAGTCGGGCAGCCTATAGCGCGTAGAATGATCGTGCCCTGACGTGTGACGTGAGGGCCGGTAGATCCTTCCTGTGGCAAGCAGTGTGGGTCACGCAGGCGGGAAGAAGGGAGGAAACCGGCTGCGCCGTACGGTACGCAGTGGATGATGCGGCGCCGCTGTTTCGGCAGCGGTCCGGCGGGAGGAATAGTCAATGCGCATGGAACTCGGCACACAGTCTTTGACCCGCTCGAGCCGGCTTGGGGCTGCGGCGGCGATCGTTGCTCTGGGGCTCAGTCTGCAACCTTCAGGCGGTGGAATTGCGCGGGCGCAGGGAAACCCGACAGCGCAGCGGATGGTACTGCCCGCGGTAAACGGCAGCTCGCGCAACTTCTTCAAGCTGCCGATGCTTACACCTCGGCAGGCCCATGCCGGCGTGCCGCGGGCGCTGCCCTTGCTACCCCTCGGGCGGCACGTCGCCATGCCGAGCCCTGGTGCAACTGCACCATCGGGAAGGTTCGAGCCATCCGGCAGCGCGCCGACCATCCTCACTAAGTTCAATGGCATGGAAGACTCGCCGGCAATCTGCGCCTACTTCGGCGGCTGCCAGCCGCCGGATATGGGTCTGGCCACCACCCCCTACTACGTCTTCCAGGGCGTCAATAGCTCGCGTGCCCTCTACAGCAAGAACGGCTCTCTACTCCAGGAGGTGAACGACCAGCAGTTCTTTGGTGTTCCCAATCCGCAGCCGGCCGGCTGCGACCCGAACGGTCCGTTCCTGAGTGACCCGCGCGCCTTCTACGATCCCAACGACGGTTTGATCTGGACGGCCGATCTGCAGATCGAGGGTGCCTTCGGGATCGCGCCGCAGTGCAATTTCCTGTCCAAGACGTGGGTAGCCGTCCTCGATCCGGTCTCGGGCTCGATGCACGTCTACAGCTTCGATACGACACTGGGCACGTCGAACGGCAACGATTACACCGAGCTGGGATTCAACGCCACGTCGGTTGAGTTCTCGATGAACATGTTCAACCAGCAAGGCACCGCCTACGAGTACGCCGAGACCTTCTCGCTCGATAAGCACGCCATGGAGGCCGGGCGATCGGTCACGCCGGTTGTCTTCTACAACTACATGGCGAACGGTGTCGCGGTGGACACCGTCCAGCCGGTGGAGACCGAAACCACGGTGCCCAACGACCCGACCGTCGAGTATCTCGTCAACTCCTTCAACATGAACGGTGACGGTACCAACGACTGCTTTACGACCCCATGTAGCGGGTTTGTGCAGTGGACGATCAGCAATCCGGGCAGCAAGTCGGCGAGTATCGCCGGAACGGTGGTGCCGTCGAGTCAAACCTACATCTCCCCACCAAACGCCGACCAGCCGGGCTGTAGCCAGTGCATCGAGACAATCGATACTCGCATCACCGGGACCCCGGTATACAGCCTGTCGACCGGCACGCCGCTGATCACCTTCGGCCTCGGTACGGCGGTGAACAACAGGACGCAGGTTGTGCCCGGCATACTGTGGGGCCAGATTCAGCCCGTAACGTCAACCCTCTACCAGGCCGGCTACTTCTACTTTCAGGGGGATCGCGACGCGTCGTTCCCAGCCTTCATGCCCGACAGCTCCGGTACCCTGTACATGGTGTTCGACACCATGAGCAGCACTCTTAACCCGAGCATCATGGTGGCGTCGCGCGGCCCCAGGGCGAAGCTCGGCACCTTCGGCGCGCCGGTATTCGTCCAGAAGGGGCTATACCCGACCTGCGACTCACGGTGGGGCGACTACGAGGCGGCGTCGTACGACGGTTTCTCGACCAACCACGTCTGGATTGCCTCGCAGTACTCGGGGGCGCCCAACCAGGTCTGTCCATCCGGCGGCGACTGGGCAACCACCATCGCTCAGATCAACTGAGTCCAGGCCCCGCAGCGCATGGGCGAGCGCCACAACTCCGTGGCGCTCGCCTCTTCCTGGCCAAAAAAGGCTCGGCGGCGCGAGCCAGGCAGGTCTCCGTGCTCGCGCCGCCGCGGAAAGGAGAGGCGAAATCGGTTCTCCCCGCTTCCAGTAAGACACATCGGCCGGCTGGATGCAAACTCCTGCGGATCTTGCGGCATCCGAGCAGTCGATAGACGAGGCGGTGATGAGTGCGCATTGACCCCGGTCGGCGACAATAGTAGCATGGAATCCACCGACGCGGCGAGAGGAAGCGAGTGCGAGTCGAGTCGCTGGTCAGTCTGGTCCCCGCCCTGGCAGAAAATGTGCGGAGCATCAGGGCGCTGGACGGCGGAGTCACGAACCGAAACTTTCGGGTCGACGCGGGCGGCGCCAGCTACGTATTTCGCGTCGCCGGGGAGGCTAGCGCGTCGCTCGGGATCGACCGCGCGCTGGAGCACGACTGCGCGCAAGCGGCTGCCCGCGCCGGCGTCGGTCCAGAGGTCATTGCCTATATTCCCGAACAGGCTGTTCTCGTCACCCGGTTCGTCGACGGCCATCCTCTCACGCCGCAGCTCGGCCGCGAGCGCTCGATC
>Ga0070735_10000582_pt1 | contig 38626 bp, 40 predicted proteins | sample Coa_R1_FD_66443 | JGI IMG/M metagenome (GOLD analysis project Ga0070735, IMG submission 66443) | Surface soil microbial communities from Centralia Pennsylvania, which are recovering from an underground coalmine fire - Coalmine... | ecosystem: Environmental > Terrestrial > Soil > Unclassified ... | reverse complement strand
TTGCTCTTACGAGCTTTGGTGAACAACCATTGATCTTTTTTATGCTTCTTTTCTTGAATGGGGCCCCAACTGTAGCGTAAGCGAAAGTTGGGTAAAAGTTTGGCGGAGAGAGAGGGATTCGAACCCTCGATGCCTCTTTCGAAACATACATGATTTCCAATCATGCTCCTTCAACCGCTCAGACATCTCTCCCTCAAAAAGGAAGCTTATTATCTTAATAATTTCAAAAAACTTGTCGCCCTCTGCTTAAAACAGAGAAGGGACTATTCTTGTGCTGCAAGTTGTTGTAATGCTATTTCAACATCGCTTGGAGCTTCTTCCATAGTAGCTTCTTTGGTGCCTTTTTTAGTGGCAGAAGCATCAGCTATATTCTTCGCACTTTTAACCGCGGTTTCTTTACCACGAGCAACTGCGTCTGCCAAGTAGTTTAAAATCAAACTAATAGATTGTACAGAATCATCATTTGCAGGGATTACGTAATCAACCATTGAAGGATCTGAATTAGTATCAACAATAGCAACAACAGGAATACCCATTAAATTAGCTTCTTTAACGGCAGATTGCTCTTTGCTTACGTCTACAACAACAAGTGCTGCAACAGGTAAGGTAAGCTTTCTAATACCACCAACAGTTTTCTCAAGCTTGTCAGCAGTTTTTCTGTATAAGTTAAGTTCTTTTTTGGTGTAAAAAGGATTTGCATCGGATTTTGCTAAAACATCTTCATAATGAAGTAATCTGGTTAAAGATTTTTTTACTTGGCTAAAGTTTAGCAAAGTTCCACCCAACCATCTATGATTTACGTATGGCTGGTTTAATCTTGTACCGATTTTTTCAACTGTTTCAGCTGCAGCCTTTTTGGTTCCCACCCATAATACGGTGCCACCTTCAGCAGCTACTGATTCTAAGAATTTTTCTGATTTATCCAACTGGAAAGCAGTTTTGGAAACGTCAATCAAATGAACCTTATTCTTGTAACCCCAAATATATTGCTTCATTTTAGGGCACCAGCGAGATTTCTGATGGCCAAAATGAACGCCTGCTTTTACCAATTCTCCAAATAATTCTTTAAAATCTCTCATCCAAACATCCTTTATACTTTTATTTCATTCATAGAAAGTGTAACAAAACAGAAGAAAAATGCAATTTATACTGTATTTTTTTCCCCAACTTCTTCTTCCGCCCCAATAACCTCGTTATGTGCTATCGCTCTTTCAAAGCGACGGCCCAAGAAAAAGGCTACAATAAACCATAAGCCCACGATGGTCGCAAAAAAGAAGGAATAGACCGGAAGCATGTATGCAACGCCCATTTTAGCAGCAAAGACATTAAACATGGAACCGGAAGTTTTTGCAAATTTACTCCCAAAAGCATCAATCCATGATTTTGACTTAAATTTAATTTCTTTAATCGTTGGTAAGTATAAACTTTCACGAACAGGGGCAAGAAAGGCATAATTTAAGGCCGTAAATATAACAAACGCATGTTTTAAGCCGTCAGGGGACGTTTCAAAAATAAAGTAGAACAGAATTCCTCCCATAGAAAACGGTATCAGCATAAGACATACGCGTGTTCCTAAGCGGGAAAGAAGCGCTTGCGTGCCGATTAATGAAATAACAAACCCTACAAAATGGGCCTTAAATGCTATTTCAAATAATACCTTAGATACATCAGATATAGATCCTGCACCAGCTTCTGCCACTCCTAAACGCAAATACCCCAATACGGTAGAAACCGTTTCATAGAAGAAAATCATGCCAAAGATACCCAGCACATAGGGATATTTAGCAAACATCTCAAGCCCAGCAAATACACTCGGCTTGGTCCCGATGCTTTTTTGTTTCTCTAATTTATATGCTGCCTCATACCCATGCATTAAATAGCCAGGAACGGTTTTAATAAATAAGATACAGACCACAGGAACCAGAGCCAAAAAGAGCGTAGAAATCACTAAAATCATTTGATGCGCAGTAACATGGGTTAAATACGGACTCATTGATTGAGCACTGAGTGCAAAAATATACCACGCAAGTGCCGCGGCAACCATACCACCAAGCTTTGATCCGGCAACCATATATCCATAATTTCTTTTTGCTTCAGCAGGACTATTTACCGAGTTTGCTAAAGCCCAAAAAACACTCACCACAAAAGGCGAATATCCTTCTACAAAGCAATAAAAGAGCCATCCAAATAAACGTCCCGGTTGTGCATCGGTGTTAGGAATACCAATAGATGGATGACCTATATAGTATGCAAAAATCAAATTAGCTATTCCAAAAACAGTGCTATAAAAAATAAGCAATTGATACCGGCGAATTCTATCTACTAAACGAGAATAGAAAAATATTGCAGGAACAAGCGAGAGCATAGAAATAACTTTTACCCACGGTATATATTCCTTACCAACTGTTCCTAAGAAAATCGCGCTTTTTAAATCACGCGTCATTGTATATGCGCCGACAACAAGAAAATAAAGCAATGATAAAAAGAAAAGCTTCATCCGTTCCTGTGGTTCAATCTCGAACAATCCTCGCACCATCTGTTTAATTTTAGATGATCCCATGCTAGTCCAAACCTTTCTACCTGAATCTTGCAATATTTTTTGCTAAAAAACGCCTTCTACAACATTTTATAGAAGGCGTTTTAATTACTTACTCAATAACAAACCATATTAACATACGATACGTTTTTCTTTAATCGCTTTATCATAGGTTGCTGCAACATAAATTGCTACAAATAACCATAGACCAACAAGACCAAACGATATCAATGAACTAAACATCAAGAAGCGAGCAACACCATCGATGCCACCTAATTGAGAAACTAAAGGCTTACGGAATGAATTAATAAATGATCCGCTTGCTTTTGAAAAGCGACCACCAAACATTTCAATCCACGCTTGTGCTTTATATTTAGTATCTTTCGATGTTGGAATATAAAGTTGTTTCAATGTTGGTTGGTTCAATGCATAGTTAACTGCTTTTGAGAACACCATAATCCAGAAACCAATAATAAGTGATTGCGGATTAAATTTAATCAAAATAACGGCAGCTGCTGTTAAAATAGGAAGCATTAACAATGATACTCTCATACCCAAAATACGTTGAATGCTGTTGATACCAAATAACACGCATAGCGTAGAAACAACACCCGTCATGGTTGCGTATGATGCCAAATATGAACCTTGTTCAAGTTCATTAGTAAATGCATTCATTACGCTACATTTAAAGTGATAATCTAATACCGTTACAATAACTTCATAAATAGTGATAATTAAAAAGAGACCAAGTAAATATCCTTGAGTAACCAATAATTTCAAGCCTTCAAAGAATCCTGGTTCACTTTCAACTTCCACTTCACCTTCTGCTCTATATCCTTTTAATTGGTTTGCAGGCGTTACGTGCATGAACACCCAGAACATAAATCCAATAAGGAAAAGCATACCACTCAAAATACCAACTACTGGTGCACTGTTAGAAAAACCTAACATTTTTGCGTTCAAGAAGTATGGTCCAACCATGTTTCCTACTTGACCGAACAATGCAATAAGAGGAAATCCTCTTTTTGCTGATTCTGGAGAAGTAATATCAGTAACAATAGCCCAGAAAAGCGCTACCATTAATGAACCAAAACTTTCAACCCAAATATACCACACCCATCCAATAATACGATACGGGCTTTTTACGGTATTAGCCAAACCAATAGAAGGGTCTGCAAAACAGAAATACATGATAAGCGCAATAACGCCATAAAGACCAGTTAGGAAGTAGAAAACTTTGTGACGTGGAAACATGTCAACAAGTTTACTGTAAAGCATGACGATAGGAAATATAATAACAAGAGACAAACCTTTAGCGTAAGGTTGCCAATCTTCAAGACCAACAATAGTATTGAAAATACTATCTTTCATCGGACGAAGAGCCCAATAAATTGCAATAATCCCACAAAAGATAAAAGCAAGAATACCAAATTTCTTCAGCTCTTCTTTGCTTTCAAAATTTCCCCAAAGTGTTGTAGCTAGACGTTTTAACATCGAGCAATCCTTCCGAATAAAAATAATGTTGTTACTATAAAAAACTGACTTTACCTCATAAATCTAGCAGAGGATTAATGATTTGTAAAAATAAAGTCTAAAAATATTAGATTTCTGCTGCGCTCGCCCTGAACTTGTTGAAGGGTTTTCTTCGAGCGCTCAAAGATATCCTTTAGCCCCCAGTTCTCGTTTCACTCCAAACCGGGGTCCCCATCGAAAGAAACTGAAGATGGGGTTAAACAAGCTCAGGACGAGCGGGAAGAAAATCAGTTTAGTTTTAGACCCTAATTATAAAGCCTGTAACCTTTCTCTCAGCAACTTAGCGTGCAAATGACCTGCTGTTTTTACGGCTGCTTTTATACGGGATGATTTTGTAGGTTCCGCAGGAGAAACGCCAACCGCAGGCCATTCTTTTGGCCTTTTTAATTGCAATTCCTGACCTTCTATTGCCAAAGCCTTCCGCGGAGATCTTTTCATTGCCCCTACACCTTGACCAGCAAACAGCACAAACCCAACTATTATCAATGATATACGCATATTTTTTCCTCTTGTTATAACAAAAAATAGTATGCGTACACCTTACTTCAAAAAAAGATCCAATAGCAACTAAGAACAAACTTTATTTCATAAAAAAAGACCTGCTTTATAGCAAGTCTTTTGTATGTTTCTGGATAAAAATAAATTTATTCTGCAACAATTCTTTTTTCTGTATATAAGTCTGGAGTAGTTAGGGCCGCAGGTACCGCTGTCATTGCGAACCCTGGTATAGCTATTATCTGAGAAGCCGTCTGTAATGGTTGAGGACATTCTTTACCCATGGTTTCACAGGTCTTATGACCTAAAAGAGAAAGTCCTAAACTCACCAAGGGAATAGCAGAAAAACGACTTACTCTTTGATATCTACGGGCAACCTTATTATAATGTTCCTTATCTTTTGGAGAAAGATTTGCCCAGTTCTTATATATCTTTTTACCAACAAAAGAAGCAGCCGACAATCCTGTCCAACCGCAAGCTATAATAGACATTTTAGGAAACACCTTATTCACTAAAGCATCTTGATTTAAATATCTCTCAACTTTTTGCTCAGCAGGTCTTACCACTGAACCATTTATCATAGCCAGAAGAAGGATCGTACCAAATATTTTATGCCTATAATTCAACATTAGAGCCTCTTATCTATAAAAAGGGTTTAAATAAGTTACTATTATAAATATAGCAAATTTGCAGATATTATCAATCGCCCTCTTTAAACCGCTCTTTAGCCAGCACTCCCTTTCTTTATAGGACACTATATTTTACAGCTAGAAACATATTTTTAAATTGACAAAAAATGGCAATAATCTATTCTAAAAAGGAGTAGTTTTTACCCCAATTATAAAGAAAAACTGGAAGTACTATGCAAAAAGAAAAAATTAAGTCGCTTGAACATAATCTTGCAGAGCTTAATATAGGCTCATTGCCTCTTCTACCGCTTAAAAACGTAGCTATGCTTCCAAAAAGCATTATTCCGGTGATGGTAGGCCGTCCTATATCTATCAAAGCAGTAGAGCAAGCTCTTAAAACAGACCGTATGCTCTTTGTTTCGGCCCAAAAACAGCCCACCACAGAAACCCCTTCAAGTAGTGATGTTTTCCTCTATGGTACGCGCGCAACGATTGTGCAAGTAACACGCATGCAGAATGGCACATTGAATATTGCCGTTGAAGGCATCTGCCGTGCAAAAGCAACTCAATTTATAGAACATGAAGATGGCTTTATCAATGTGGTTTATGAAGATATTCCAACCCCTGAGCTTGATCTTACGGTGGAATTAGAAGCACTTTGGCGCGAAACAAGTCAATTGTATATTCTTTATTCAGCTCTTATTGAAAAAGCGCACTCCGAGCTCATCAACAATGTCAAAACAGTCCAAGACATGGATTATATGACTGATATGATGGCTATCCACATAGAAAATTTAACGCTCGAAGATAGACAAGCAATCTTAGAACTGTCTGATCTGATGGAACGAATGCTCAAATTATGCTTTTTCTTTAAAAAAGAAATTGATATTTTGCAAACAAAACAACGTATTGATGGGCAAATTCAAACGCAGATCGATAAAAATCAGCGTGAATATTACCTCAACGAACATATGAAAGCCATTCAGAAAGAGCTTGGTCGTGAAGATCAATCCGAAGAAATCAATACTCTTCACCAAAAAATTAAAAATGCAGGTCTTTCTAAAGAAGCAAAGCAAAAGGTAGAAAGCGAGTTAAAACGGCTTGAACAAATGCCGCCACTTTCTTCCGAAGCTGCAGTCAGCAGAAATTATATAGATTGGATATTATCGCTTCCATGGCAAAATATCAGCAAAGATACCATCAATATTGGACAAGCAGAAGATATTTTAGACAAAAACCATGCGGGATTGCAAAAAGCAAAAGATCGCATTATTGAATTTATTGCGGCAAAAAAATTCTCTAAAAACTTATACCGCTCGCCGGTGATTTGCCTTGTAGGGCCTCCAGGGGTAGGTAAAACATCATTAGCTCGTTCTATTTCAGAAAGTATGGGACGTGAATTTATCCGTATATCACTGGGTGGTGTGCGTGATGAAGCGGAAATTCGTGGGCACCGACGCACCTATATTGGTGCATTGCCAGGAAAAATTATCCAAGCAATGAAAAAAGCTAACGTACTCAATCCCGTCATCTTGCTCGATGAGATAGATAAAATGTCTCGCGATATGCATGGCGATCCTGCTGCAGCATTACTTGAAGTGCTTGATCCTGAACAAAATAAAAACTTTATCGATCATTTCCTTGATACAGGATATGATTTATCACAAGTTATGTTTATTGCTACCGCAAACATGATTGATCAAATTCCCTATCCTCTTTTTGATCGTCTTGATATTGTAAATCTTTCTGGTTATTCAGAATATGAAAAGCTTGCTATTGCAAAAGAGTTTCTTATTCCTAAAAACTTGAAAGAATATAACTTAAACAAAAAACAGTTCATTATTTCTGATGCAATTGTTTTATCTATTATTGATGAATACACCAAAGAAGCGGGCGTTCGTCAACTTGAACGAATTATTGCAAAATTAATGCGTAAAACGATTCAGCTCATTTTAAAAAATGAAAAAATTAAATCACACACTATTACCAAAGAACTGTTACTAGAATGGCTTGGCAATGCAACGCATAAAAAAACAAGCATGAGCCAAAAAACAGAACGTATTGGTCTTGCAACTGGTCTTGCATGGACTGAAGTTGGTGGTGATGTTCTTGAAGTTGAAACATCAGTATTGCATGGTAAAGGTGGATTAACCTTAACTGGTCAACTTGGTGATGTTATGCAAGAGTCAGCACAAGCTGCTATGAGTTATATCAGATCACGCGCAAAAGATTTGGATTTAAAACCGAACTTTTATTCAGCAAATGATATTCACTTACATATTCCTGAAGGAGCAACACCAAAAGATGGCCCTTCAGCTGGTATCACTATTTGCACCGCATTGGTTTCTGCACTAACAAACAATCCTACCAAACCACACTTGGCAATGACGGGTGAAATAACACTCCAAGGAAGAATTCTTTCTATTGGTGGCCTTAAAGAAAAACTTCTTGCTGCAAAACAACATAATTGCCCAACGGTGATTGTTCCCCAAGAAAATTATGATGATCTGCAAGATATTAAAAAAGAAATGTCACTTGATGGTCTGAATATTCATTTTGTTACCAACATGGATGAAGTGCTAAAAATTGCTTTTGCTAAAAATCCGCTTGAGAAAAAAAGCAGACCAATGAAAAAAAAGCCTGCTAAAAAGAAAACAAAAAGTCCCGTGCGCTCGTCCTGAGCCTGTCGAAGGATATTTCTTCGAGCGCGCTTAATCCTTCAACAAGTTCAGGATGAGCGCTGTGGAAAAAATAATCATAACGCTATTTTTAAAGGAGTCCTCATGAACAATAGATTTTTCTCTACCTTATTTTGCATCACCATACTCGCACTCGCTCCTGCATGCGGTAAGCGCAAACAAACACCTGAAGACGTGAAAAACGTTAACACCATGATTGAAATTGATAATGCCGTGGTAGAAATAGATACTCCTGAAGAAATAGTCATCAAGAAAAAATCGCTCGCTAAATTCTAAAATATAAGCCGCTGTAAAAGGCGGCTTTTTTTAACCCCAATTTCTAGTTGCTTTCAATTAGGTACCCCGTTAAAAAACCTAAATCTTGTAAATACCATTCATCATCATCTACACTAAATTAAAGATCCGTGCGAGTATATAATTAAGGGGAAGGGAACATAATGTTAAAAAGAATAATACCTCTTATATTTTGTTGCTCACTTCTCGTGGCATTTCCCGGATGTAGAAAAAGAAATAAATCAGAAAAAGAGTTAGAAAAAACAACTAAAGCGCGGATGGCTGGAAACTACTAATAATTTGCAATATCTTTTCAATCGTTTCTTCTTTACTTAAATCAGATGTATCAATAACAATTGCACCATTGGGTACAACAAGTGGTGCAATTGCACGATTTCTATCGCGCTCATCACGTTGCGTAATTAATGCTACCGCTTCATCCAAAGATAGATGATTATGGTAACGTTCTTGATCTTTGCGCCACCGTTCCGCACGCACGGCAACTGATGCTGTTACAAAGAATTTGATTTGTGCGTGAGGAAACACAACTGATCCCACATCACGTCCATCAATAACAATATTATGATCAGCGGCAATTGCGCGTTGTATTGCAGTTACTGCAGTACGTATTTGTTTATTCATGCTAATAATGGAAGTGATTTGATCAACAAATTTATCTTTAAGAAATATCGTAATATCTTCTTGATCGAAAAAAATACGTTCTTGCGAAAGTCCATCATAACTATATTGCAAGCGATTGGTATCCGCGCATTGTGCAATATCTTCAGCGCGTACCGCCATTAATGTTTCAGGCGAATAACCATACTTATTAACCAACACATACGCAATGGCACGGTAAATAAGACCTGAACAGATATAATAATATGATAATCTATCAGCCAAAATTCTGCTCACGGTAGATTTACCGCTTGCTGTTGGCCCATCAATGGTAATGATCATACATTATCCTTCTCAATTTTTTACCCTGAACTTGAAATTCTAATTCCGCTCGTCCTGAGTGTTTTTTTGTCTTCAAAAAAATGTATCGAAGGATGCGGATCAAGAATATTAAAGTAAAAAAATCTTTTTTGTGTTACACCCTTCGATACATTTTACTACGTTTCACTTCGTAAAACACTCAGGGCGAGCGGTGGGAAAACATTACTCAAATTATTAAACGGTTATTGCAATATCAACTCCAATTAATTCAATATTCACGCGATCTTGCCAATAATTTTCTGAAACACGTGCTGCTAATACAAATGTTTTTTCATACTGCTCATTTAATAATGCAAATAATTCAGGACGGTTAAAAAAGATGACTGGTTTAATAACACCGTCAGCAAACATAAAACATTTTACGTGCGCATCTTTAAGCAGCTGTGCCTTTTGTACTTGGACCACATTGCTTACGTAAAAAATTGGTTGATCATTACTATTGCCAAACGGTTCAAGATGCTCAAGATCATCAATAAATTTTCTTGTTAATTCTGATAATTCTACCTGCGCATCCACTTTTATTTTAGGCTGTAAATCAAATGGTGTTAATTGTGTTGCAACAAGTGCTTCTAATCGCTGTTTAAGTTCCGGTAAGTTTTCCACTTTTAATGATAAGCCTGCTGCAACTGAATGGCCGCCAAATTGTAACAATAAATCTGATGATGCAGTTAATGCATCAAACATATTAAATTCAGCAATTGACCTGCATGAACCTTTTGCAAGCCCGTCTTTGGTTAAGTGGAATAATAGTGTTGGTTTTCCGTATGCAGAAACAAAACGTGATGCAACCAAACCAATCACACCCGCAGGCCATTGATTGCTTGCGGCAATAATCACGTTCTCTTTTTCAAGATCAATTCGTTTTAATCTAATCTGTTCTTCTATTTCTTCTACAATTGATTTTTCTATTGCTTTACGTGCTTCATTCATTTCTAATAATACACGCGCCACTGTTTCAGCATTTGCAACATCAGTACCAATCAAAAATTTAACTGCTTGGCGTGGATCTTCTAATCTCCCGAGCGCGTTAATTTGCGGTGTAATAGAAAACCCAATATCAGTTGAAGATAATTTGGGTTTGGTAACTTTGCCATTCGCTTTTAAAAGCTTAAACGATAAGCTTTCTATTTTATTAACAAAATTAAGACCATGACGTACCCAAAACCTATTTTCACCAACTAACGGCACCACATCGGCAACCGTGCCTAATAATAATAATTCATACGCTTTTGGCGGCAGTTGCATTCCCTTTTTTTCATACAACAATGAAAGTATTTTAAAGGTAACTCCCACCCCTGCCAATGTTTTATAAGGATAACCACAATCAATTTGATTAGGGTTAACAATTGCATATGCATCAGGAACTTTACTATGCGGTCTATGATGATCAGTGATAATAAGATCAATGCCCAGCTCTTTTGCGCGTTGTGCTTGTTCAATGGCGGTAATACCATTATCCACCGTTATAATCACGCCATACTTATTTTGCGCGGCACGTTCTACAATTTTGGTTGATAATCCGTATCCATCTTTAACCCGATTAGGCAAAAAATAGTTAATTTTGGCGCCAAGCGGCAATAAACAGATCATCATCATTGATGATGAAGTAATACCATCAACATCGTAATCACCAAACACCAACATCTGTTCTTGTTTTTCTATTGCCTGCAGAATCCTATCAACCGCCTTTTCTGCATCTTTCATCAAACGTGCATCGGCAACACTATTTTCAAATCTGCTAAAAAGAAAATTTTCAATAGTAGTTTCATCATTATATCCCCGTGAACATAAAATATGCGCCACCGCAAAAGATAGATTATGGCGAGCTGCAATTGCTGCAACCTGCTGCTGATCCACGGTAGGAATTTTCCAAATATATTTGTGACCGGAAATTATCTGATGATTCATTGAATAGTATCGCAAATTGATGGTTATACTTTTAGGGTTATATTAGAGTAATATAAATTAGCAATAAAACCAAGAAAGATACTGATGTTAACAAAAAAAATAACGTTTTTTCCTCTATTACTCGCTTTTATAGCTTCTAACCATATAATAACAATGGAACAAAAACTCACAAAAACAAAGGAATCCTCAACCAAACATTATTATGATGCTAATGGCAAAGAAATTTTTTTTGTTGATGGAATAATCAACATCAACAATCCTGGAACACATGTGTATCCCGATTGGAAAGATTATCCACTTTCTCCCGACAACTATATAGCGTACCATACACGATTTAACGATGTAATATATTTCAATCTGCGAGATTATCAAATGGCCGGAAAATCACACCTTTTTTTAGAAGAATATCAAGCTAAAATGCTTAAAGAGCTTGCTAAAAATAAAGAATTGATGATTCAACGACATGAAGAAGAACTAACAAATAAGAAATGATTTACATTTGATTTCAAATTTTTTACAATTACGCTCGGATTAAATATTAACCTTTTTACTTATTAAAAGATTATATATGAAGCACTATGTATCACTCTTTACCTTTTTGAGTATTTTTTTTATGCCATCATCCAATTATGGGATGAAATCACTGTGTAAAATTGAGCGACAAATTGTTCGCCGTAAAATCCGTTCTATAGGCAAAGAAAATATTTTAAAAATTGGTCAAATAACAACGCTCGTTGATCCGTATGGACAAGATTCCTTTTCTCAAATGGTTATGAAAAGAATAAACAAAAAGCCATCTTCTCCGCTCGGAAAATATACCCAATATCGCCATGCAAAAGATGATTTTAATGTTCCCTATATAGAACTCGTATCAACATTTAATAAAGATAACTTATTGAAAATATTGAACAAAGAATAATGAAAAACCTCATGCATCAAAGCATGAGGCTTTTTTGTTAAAGATTCTTAATTTCTATCAATCACCCAATTCAATACTTCTTTAAGATTATCTTTATTGACCACCATATTAAATTGCGTTTGGTTCATTACCTGCTGCGCTTGTTCTTGAGTATATTCAAAATTCAATGTATTACACACCTGCCCTTTTTCATTGGTGCACTTTTCCATATCAAAGCCAGTAAGATTACTATATGCCGCAAATTCCGCATGTGATTGATACGTTTGCCATAACGCAGCATCAGTAATGCGTGGCATATAAATTACCACCGGAACTTCAGCATCAGTTTCATCTTTAAACACGGCAAACGTTTTTTTATTTAAATCAGTATAATCAATTACCGGAAACTTTATATTATGCTTACGCGCATACTCTTCCACTTTTTTCAGTTCACCCGGAATTGTTGCTGCAGAAGCATCTAAAAATAACAACAGATCAGGCTTGCGCTCAGTGCGCTCGCCGCTCACCGGTGGATACGGTAAGTTGCACGTTAAACCTGCATCAACTATTTTTAATATGGGACGTTCACTTAAACGCTCGTATGCATTAGCAATGCTGGCAATTCCCTTCATATAATTGTTTACTTCCGCCCAGAAAACCCGTTTACCTTTCATTGGTGCAATAACATATTCTTGTATAAGTTGTTTAAGCATCACATTTGATATATTATCTGCTAATGAATCCCACAAGAAACCAACCGTAAGTGCATACGCAGATCCACACGTTCCTAAAATAAATCCTAATGTTTGTTCTGGTGCAAAGTCTAATGATCCACCACCATAAAATTCACGTCCATATGCCCAGACAGGAATATACAGAGCAAATGCTGCACAACCAACTTCATGCGGTGTAAATTCGTACCAATGTGGTTGCTCTGCAACCTTTTCACTGCCATCAGTTGCGGTATAAATAGGATACGGAAAAGTTCCATCTTTGATGCGTTGTGCTTGATGTGAGAGATATAACAGTTGTCGATCATCACCAAATCCATCGAGTAAGCGATTAGCTAACAATGCACCGAATAAATCAACCGAAGTAATAGGTTGATTAAATGCTAACTTTGTTGCAAATACATCTGCTATGCGGCGCGCATCTGATGAATTAATATTGAAAATAGTTTGTATCACTAAACCTTCAAGATATATTCTAAAATCTGCCCATGTCCATCCCGTTGCAATCCATGGTCCCAATGCCCAGGTGGATCCTGATAATGCACAAATATAGGTAAATGTATCCAATAAACCAATCTGCTCAGCACCAACCATAGAGCCGGTAGTACACAACATTGCGCGGTATCCACCACCACTTGCAACACAAGAAATCACCGGAATTTTTTTACCATCCAATGATCTATCTAATAATTTTTCTAACGCAGCTTTTACTCTTGATTCACGATACATCCGATATTCACGCTCATCAGCATGCAACTCATTTCCCACCCGCACTGTTGCAACCATATCTTTATAAGGATTATCAATAATTGCTTTTTCTTGTGATTTAATAACTTGAATCAGTACCGGTGAAATCAGCTGGCTCCCGATAAATGATTTTGTTTGTTCATAACGTTGTTGCGCCGCTGCAATTACCGCAGCTTTCCAGGCACTCAATTTCTGCGCATAATCAAGAGTGCTGGTTGAACGAATAATAATTAATAATGCACATGCAGCAATGGCGCATATAATATGCACTTTATAACGCTTCATATATCACCTGTTTTTTTAAATATAGGTTCTTTTTTGCACTATACTCAAAAATAACCTATCGATACTATATTTTAAAAAACGATAATTAAGAAAAGCCCCATGCATAAAAACATGAGGCTTTTTCTTATAAAAATTAAAATATTTTTATTCTTTCATTCGCAACGTCGGAAACAAAATAACATCACGAATTGATGGTGCATTAGTCAAAAACATTGTTAAGCGATCAATACCAATGCCAGAACCAACAGTAGGCGGCAATCCATATTCAAGGGCTGTTATATAATCAGCATCATAAAAATGCGTTTCACCTTCTCCTGCTGCACGTGCTTGTGCTTGTTCATGAAAGCGATCAGCTTGATCAAAGGGATTATTCAACTCAGAAAATCCATTTGCCAATTCTATACCGGCCACATACAATTCAAAACGGTCTGCAAAATCACGATTGTGTTCATTGCGTTTAGAAAGCGGAGAAACTTCAATGGAAAACTGCGTAATAAATGTTGGTTGAATAAGTGTTGATTCTACTAGCTCTTCAAACAATGCATTTAATTTGTATCCCCATGATGGGTTTTTTTGTTCAAGTTTTATCTTGTGTTGAGCAATAATTGTATCAATTGCATCACCTTCAAGATCGTTTAGGTTGCATCCTACAACTTTTGCCACTGCTTCTTGCATTGTCATACGTGCAAATGGTGCGGCAAAGTTAAGCGCATGATCACCAAATTGCACGTGCGTGGTATTGCATGCTGCTTTGGTAACATATTCAAGTAGTTTTTCCGTAAATGTCATCATAAACATATAATCATGATGTGCTATATAATATTCCACCATCGTAAATTCTGGATTATGACGAATTGATATACCTTCATTACGGAAATTACGATTAATCTCAAACACACGTGGCAAACCACCAACAACCAAACGTTTTAAATATAGTTCCGGTGCAATACGTAAAAAAAGCTCCATGCCCAGTGCATTGTGATGCGTCACGAATGGTTTTGCAACTGCACCGCCGGGAATGGGGTGCAACATTGGTGTTTCTACTTCTAAAAATCCATGCTCTTTAAAAAATAAACGCATAGAAGAAACAATGTGTGAACGTTTGATAAAGCGCTCTTTATCGTCGCTATCAGTAATTAAATCTAAATAGCGTTGGCGGTATTTAATTTCACGATCAGCTATGCCATGGAATTTTTCAGGCAATGGATGCAAACATTTGCTAAGTAAAGTAAATTCTTCCGCTTTAATGGTAACTTCACCCGTTTTGGTACGAAACGATTTCCCTTTGCACCAGATAATATCACCAAGATCAATAAAATTTTGCAAAAATGCAAACTGCTGATCACCCACCATATCTTCACGAATATACAGCTGAATGTTGCCACCTTCATCTTGAATAGTCATAAAGCCTGCTTTACCATGCATACGGGATGTTAAAATACGGCCAGCAACTTCATAGGTACGAGATTCTTTTTCATCAGAAAATTCACCCAATACTTGTTTACTGGTGGCATTAACTGGTTTAAATGTTGGCCAAGGATTTATACCCATTGCCTGCATTTTTTCTACTTTTTCAACGCGAACTTTATATTGCTCATCTTGTAGAGCAGCGGCATCAGAATCATTTTTTAATAACATTGCAAACCCTTAATTAATGGGAATTTTAGAGGGTACATAATACAAACGATAAATTAATCAATACTTCATTAATAATGATAGAAAAAAGATATTAAGCCCCCAAGGGCTTACGTAAAAAGAGAGGAAAAAATAATATGATCGAATTGAGATAGAGCTGTCTATTCATAATAGTATTATTCTAGGCAATATGGCTTTAGCTGTCAAGAATAGAGGTAAAAAAGAGCGCTCGCAAGAAATCCTTCGACAGGCTCAGGACGAGCGCGCGAGTTCTTACTCAATAATAGCGCGATAATTTTCTTCCACCTGATCCCAATTAATCACATGCCACCATGCAGAAATATAATCCGGACGCTTATTTTGGTATTTTAAATAATATGCATGTTCCCATACATCTAAGCCTAAAATGGGTTGTTCATCATAGGTTAATGGTGAATCTTGGTTAGGCAGTCCGGTAATGACTAATTTGCCACTTTTATGCAATGATAACCATGCCCAACCACTACCAAAAACTTTTTTTGCTTGCGCATTAAATTGTGATTGAAAATCGTCAAAACTACCAAATGATTTATTAATTAAATCGGCCACTAAACCGTTTGGTTTTCCGCCACCATTCTTTTTCATTATTTTCCAAAATAATGAGTGATTATAATGACCACCGCCATTATTGCGTACCGCTTCACGAATATCGCTCGGAACATTGGCAAGATTGATGAGTAAACTTTCTACCGATGTTGGTTGGAATTCAGGACACGTATCAAGCGCTTTAATCAAATTTTCGATATATGCAAGATGATGTTTATCGTGGTGAATTTCCATGGTTCGTGCATCAATGTATGGTTCAAGTGCACCGTAATCGTATGGTAATGCAGGTAATACAAATTTCATAATTATTTTCCTTATCCTATGTAAAATAATTCATCGCCTTTGCGTGCCATCTGCAGCTGCTCACGTGCAACTTTTTCTTTATAAAAATCATCGCTGTTCCACGCATAAATTTCTTTTTCTAACTGCTCAACTTCTTTCTTACGCTCCATGATATCTTTTTTTAAATCTTCAACAACATTTTTTTGCTGTTGTAACACTTTAATCCCATTATTGCCAAAAAGATATAGGTGACCAAATGCCACCATTTCTGCTAACAAGGCAATTTTCATGCAATTTTTTTTTAAACGTACTATATCCATTTTTTTATTCCCCCTTTTGTTTCACCTTTCCGCTCGTTTAACCCTCAACATTATTTCATTTTATTGACTTAGAGCGCAATAGTTGCGTTTACTAAAAGAAAAAAAGGGGGGCCTAATGAAAAACAGATATCTTATTTCTATTCTTTTCATGATGTTGTTCCTTGTTCCATCTATTACACCAAAATCTGATCCCCATGCAACTCAACCACAACTTGCCAATATATCTGATGATTCATTTGAAGAAACAATATTTAATTGGTCACGCACCCTTGCACAAGTGATGGATATTGCACATAAAAAACATTATGCCATCACCGATCCGCAAGAAAACATGATTAAAGCAATTGATGGATTTGTCAGTTCCCTTGATGCTCATTCCAGTTTTTTAGATAAAGAAAAATATAAAGAAATGATGGAAATGACATCGGGAGAATTCTATGGTGTTGGCATTGTTATTGATAATCTCAGAAAATCAAAAGATAAACATTTGACCATTGTTGATACAATTCCTGATGGCCCGGCTGATAAAGTTGGTATTCAACCGATGGATAAAATTGTAGAAATAGAAGGTGAAATTCTTGAAGGGCTTTCTACGGAAAAAATAGTTTCCAAACTTAAAGGGGAACGCCATTCAACCGTCAAAGTAAAAGTGATGCGTGAAAATGCACCCGATTTACTTTCTTTTGAAATTGTACGCGATGTTGTCAAAGAACAACATTCATTAAGTTTTCATATTAAAAGTCATAATATTGCATATATTTCACTCAGCATGTTCACTGATGCATCGGTTAAACAGATTGAAACATTACTTGCAAAATCACATGCTCAAAAAATAAAAGGCCTTATTCTTGATTTGCGTAATAATTCGGGTGGATTATTGAACGCAGCTATTGATATTGCAGGATTGTTCTTAAAAAAAGGAAGCCTTGTTACGCTTACCAAAGATAAACATGGTAAAGAAATTGAACGCTATGCAACCAAACGTAATCCTATCGCAAAAAACAACATTCCTATTTTTATTCTTATTAATAATTACACCGCATCTGCTGGTGAAATTCTTGCAGGTTGCTTGAAAATTAATTCTGATACTACCAATGATTATTTAGTATTTCTGGTTGGTACTAAAACATTTGGAAAGGGATCAGTACAAGAAATTGTTCCGATAAGCAATAATTGTGCATTAAAAATAACTACCTGTTTATACTTTTTACCAGATAATAGTACCATCCAAGGTATTGGTATTGAGCCAGATTTTATTATTGAACGTACCACGCCACCAACTGAACAAATGCAATGGTTCATCAAAAATTACGGCCGAGAAGAAACATTGGATAATTCTATTAAAGTAACCAAAGAAGGTCTGCCATTGGAAAAGATCAAAAAAGATAAACCCTTCGAGCCGTCCTCCGCTAAAGCTTCGGAGGCCAAGCGGACGTTTACTGCTGAGCAAAGTCGAAGTATCAGGGCGAGCGGTGATAAGGCTAACGAAAAAAAAGATGAAAAAAAACAAACCGGTAATCGCCGGTACGATCGCGCAAAAGAAATGCTACAACATGATAATCAATTACATGAATGTATAGCACTTATCAATGCTTTACACAGTGCGCAACATTATACACCACAACTTGTTACCACACGCGCCAATGCACTTGCACATCTTAAACAGAATAATATAAATGTTGATACGCTTGATATTGAGGAGGTTAAATTATGAAAAATAAAAAAACCAATATTACCTCTTGCATAGTTTTCTTTTCTGCGCTCGCCCTGAACTTGTTGAAGGGTTTCTTCGAGCGCTCGAAAGATATCCTTCGACAGGCTCAGGACGAGCGCCTACAAAACAAAAAAAATAAATATAGCTCTATTCTGTTCATTTTTGTCTCTTTCAATCTCACCAATGCATTTATCACCGAAAGCAATCGCCTTGCAACTATTTTAAAATATATTAACCCGCTCAATAACACACTCGTTATTTTTGATATCGATAATACCATTACGCATCCTGAAATAGAATTTGGCAGTGATGAATGGTTTTGCCATAAAATAGCACAGAAAAAAGCGGAAGGTTTTGATGATTTAACCGCAATATATTATGTATTACCGTTATTGTTTTATGCACAATTTAATATTGACTTGGAACCAACCGAAGATGGAATTCCTGAACTTATTCAATATCTGACCGAAAATGGCATCGCGGTAATGGCACTTTCTACCCGTAGTCTCCCTATTGTGGAACGAACATTAGAACAACTGGATAACATTGATATTCATTTCTGCATGCCTGATATTGAACCACATGATCTTATACTACCAATGCATCACCCTTGTTTTTATAAAAATGGCATTTTATTTGCAGGCAATAATGATAAAGGAGAAGCGTTACATACATTCTTTGAAATGATGAACTATCAACCGGATGCAGTAATTTTTATTGATGACAAACTTAAATATCTACATTCAGTAGAAAAAGCATTAGAAAAATATGAAATCCCTTTTGTGGGTATCCGTTATTCGGGATGCGATGAACGCGTCAAAAATTTTGATCCAAATAAAAGCGTTGCACAATTGCATGCAATACGCACCAGAAACAGTAAAAATAAAAATATTTCCTCCCAAGAAGAAAAAATAGTATCTTGCTAAAAATAAGTATCATTCTTCTTAATGAAAGATATGCTCATGCAAAAAATAATCATCGTAAGCACGCTTCTTTTTGCCGTCAATAATTATGGAATGCTCATTACATCACGCGTAAAACATTTTGTTAAAACAACGCAATCTCGCCATCTTATGCCATTTGATCTCAAAGAAATTAATCTTGAGGCATTCCAGACGATCTATCAACTCAAAGCAGAAAATCAATTCTTAAAAGAGCAAATAAGAGCTAAAAATATTCTTCTTTCTCAACACAAAATAAAAACTAAAACGATTACGGAAGAAATGTTCGATTTTATCAGCGATGATCAACATAGAACCAATGGAGTATAATTATTTCTGACAAACAATTGATTAAAAAAATAGGCGCTCCTTAAAAGAGCGCCTTATTTTATTCTTCTGATTGCCAACTTAATAAATCACCGGGCTGGCATTGCAGTTCGCGACACAATGCTTCCAGCGTAGAAAACCTCATTGCTTTAGCTTTATCAGTTTTTAAAATAGAAAGATTTGCTTCTGTTATTCCCACGCGTGTTGCAAGTTCATTAAGACGAATTTTACGCTTTGCCATCATTTGATCTAAGGTGACTACGATTTTCATACTTGCTTCCTACACGGTTAAATTATGCTCATTTTGTAACACGGTAGCTTGTTGCATTACTAAGGTCATTATCATAAAAATACCAAACATCAGAATATTAAATAGATCTGCTGAACCAAATGATGCGGTAAAAATTCTGTGACCAGGAGCATTGTGCAACGTAATAATCACACTTAAAATCATACGATTAATGGGAACGTATAACGCTAAACAAAAAGCATACGTATTCATTTTTACAAAAAAATTAACGAGTGAATTGGAAAACAGTTCATTGCCTTCAAACTTTTTCATCACTTCTATAATATTCCATAAAATCATCACCAATAAAACAGAAACTCCGCTATCAACAACCATTGCCATTATTCGATGAGCGATGGGCATTGAAAGCAAAGAATGAGCAACTTCTGAAAAATCATCCAATGTGTACGCTAAAAACAAATTAAAAATGTGATACGGATTATCCAAAACAATGGTAGGCACTAACCATTTAATAAAAAAACTGATAACCGTTGCAGCTATACAAATATACGAAATACTTTTTACAAAGCGCGCATAAAAAATAATATTCTTCATAAAGCAAAATCCTTTCGTTAAAAAATAAATTTCTTTTATCAGAAAGAATTGTACTATAAAAATTATCGATTATCAATAAATTAATATTGAATTTTAATAAAAAATCAAAACTAGGTTTGAACAAATTAAATTTTTTTGTGATACTTACCTAAATTAAAAAAAGGGTTCGTCATGAAAAAAATAAAACTATTTTTATTATCTTTTCTCTTTATTCCTCATTCATTCAGCATGTTTCATAAACATATATTCAACAAAATACGTATTGCAAAAAATAAATCATTTCATACCACTACTTCCACTCTCAAAACCATGAATTGGGAAGAAATAATAGAAATTGAAAAACGCCTTCATGAAGAATCATTACTCAAGAATCCTGAGTTTTTACAAAAAGTAGCACACAAACAAGAAAATAATTCTGAGCTATTATTAAAAAAAATCATAACCCTGAATGAAGCCATTCTTACGCAAAATCATATCATATTTTTACACCACATAAATGATCGCATACCAATTAATTATACTGCCCGCGAGGATATGATACAAAAAACTAAGGATGATTTAACAAATTTATACAAGGATCATAACATTGATATTGCTGACTCTAAGGATAAGAATGAATAAAAAAGCACTTCTTTGTATTATTGCATTAACGTATTGTCATCTTTCTTTGAGTATGCTTATTAAACAACTACGTCATCTTCCAAAACATGCTAGAGCTGTGCGTAGTAAGCATATTAAGCTGATACGTGATATCTTTAAAAATAATCCCGTTGTCAAAAATATCCAAGGTACGCTCGATTACGATGATAGAGACCCTCTTGATGTATATGATTATTATGAAGAAGGACTCAAAGATATTTATTTCAGAAACGAAAACATCATTAAGATATTACGCGAAGATATAAAAGATATGCAAAAACAACGCATTAAAGAAACACAAAAAATTAAAAAGGAAATAAACACACTTAAAAAACAACAAAATCTTGCGGTGCTCGGATTATCCGGCAGTATCGATCATATTTATACAATAGAAAAAGAGTTACATACAATGTTTGGCGTAAAGGATACTGAATGAAAAAAGTTAATCTTATTTTAACTGGCATCTGCGCGCTTACCTGCATCAACAATGCATTTGGTATGCTTATGCAAAAAAATGTGATTCATAAAATAACATATAAAAAAATACGACAAATTTGCACAGCTGATTTTACCGCTATTGATCTTAACCAAGACGAATACTATAAACGCTTCAAAGATGATAAACATAAAATTAATAAGAAAAAAAATCCTATTAACCAAAAGTTATTAAGAAAAAATAATGCTTTGTTACGTAAAATTGTTGAACAAAATAAAGAAAATAATGAATCATTAAAAACTGTTATTAAACAAAATTATCTAGCTGCATATAGAAATTATATTGATTTAGAAAATACTCCTCGACATTTATTCGATGGCAACCAATATGATGTAGCACGCCGCAAAAGTAAAAAAGTTTATACCGATCTTCTCACGCTCGAAGATCTTATCCCAGTGGCATATGATTATCAAATTCCAATAATTAAATATCTCCAAGAAGCTGAAAGATTTATCCACTCTTTACCAAAAGAAGACCAAAGAGATAACAACAACGATCTAAACAAAAGAGAATAACAGAATCACTGAGAATAATACTCACAACTATTATTGAAAGTAGAAAGGATAATAAATGAAAAAAATTAATCTTATTTTAACTTGCATCTGCGCCCTTACCTGTATTAACAATACATTTGGTATGCTTACGCAAAAAAATATGATTCGTAAAATAACGTATAAAAAAACACAACAAATTCACACAAGTAAACCAGTAAATAATATCTTGGGATCAATTTATTGCCCATGCCTTCCTCAAGATTGTAGATGCGGCAGGAAAAAACCTACAAATGAAAAACTGGTTGAAGAAAATAATGAACTACTATTAAAAGAACTCATAAGAAAACGAAATCAATTCAAAACACGTAACAAAGTTTTAAGCAAATATATAACAAAACAAAACACAATCATTAAAGAGCTTAATAATTTAGACGATAGCCCCACTATTGTAAAATTTCTTGGCGACGAGAAAATAACTTGCCTCGCGCAGCAATTATTAGAATTAGAACAAAAAATTGAACAAGAAATACGAAAATAACTTTCTATTCCACCGTTACTGATTTTGCCAAATTACGCGGCTTATCAATCGGGCATCCACGCTGGCGTGCAACTGCATACACAAAATATTGCATCACGCCAAGCATCACAATAGACCCGAGCAGCGCAGGGAATTTTCCCGCAATAACAAATGCTGTTTCTGCTAACTCTGTCAGTTCATGCTGATTTTCATACGTAAATGCAATAATATGACCACCGCGTGCTTTTACTTCATACGCGTTAGAAACAATTTTTTGATAAATTGATGGATCAGGATGTGAAAACACATACACAGGTACTGTTTCATCAACCAATGCCAGTGAACCATGTTTTAATTCACCTGCAGGGTAACTTGCCGCAAACACATACGCAACTTCTTTAATTTTTAATGCACTTTCCATTGCTAATGGATAGCTCATATGTCTGCCCAAAAATAAAGCCTCATCATACTGTGCATATTGAGGAGCATAGTGTGCATCAATGCTTTCTTTATACAATTCTAGATTTTTTTCCATCAATTCTGCAGCACGTACTATATCTTCTTCTACTTGTGCAAATGCTGCGCTATCAAGAATATTCTTTTCTAGTGCAATACGATTGGCTAACCAATAAAGAGCTGCAAGTTGAGTTGAAAATGCTTTGGTAGAAGCAACGGCAATTTCTGGTCCTGCGCACGTTTGTACAAACCCTTGTGCTTCACGCACAATAGTGCTGGTTGCAACATTGGTGAGTGCCATGGTTACCACATCATACTCATTAATCAAACGGAGTGCTTCAAGAACATCTGCCGTTTCACCTGATTGGGAAATAAAAATATACCATGCATCTTGTGCCGGAAAAAATTCCATATGCCGAAACTCAGATGCAAGATGAACAGATACCGGAACTTTTGCAATAGATTCAAAAAAAAATTGCGCTATACGCGCTGCATGCCATGAAGTACCGCATGCTAATAAAGATATTTCTTTAAGACTTTTTATTTTTTCTGGCGTTACACCCAATTGCTTCCATACATCCGCTCCGAGCGTATGCAACGATGCAACTGTTTTTGCAATTGCATTTTTCTGCTCATAAATCTCTTTGAGCATAAAATGGTCGTGGCCACCTTTATCAATATTTTCAAATGAAAGATTAATAGTCTGTGGAATAAGCAATATTTCTTGCCCAGAAAAACTATACGCTTGTATACCTTCTTTGGTCACAAAGGCAAAACTTTCATCAGGCAAAAACACAACTTTATCTGTTTTACCGGCAAACGCAATAACATCAGATGCAATAAACATTTCACCATCACCAATGCCAATACATAACGGCGATTTTTTTCGCACGGCAATAAGTGTATCGGGAAACATTTGCATCATGATAATAAAGGCATACATACCTTCAAGCATTTGAGCTATATCGGCAACCGCTTGTGGTTGTAGCTTTTTTTCCGCTAAAAAAAATTCAAACAAATGGCTTATTACTTCTGTATCAGTATCAGATTCAAACAGATGCCCGGATGCAATAAGTTTTGTTTTTAATTCATCAAAATTTTCAATAATACCATTATGAACAACAGAAATAGCTTTTTTACAATCAAAATGAGGATGAGCGTTGCGCTCGGAGAAATTACCGTGCGTTGACCATCGTGTATGGCCAATGCCGGAAAAACCATCGATGGGATTTTCTTTTAAACGTTCGGCGAGTTGAGAAAGATGACCGGACGCTTTGGTATAGAGAAGTTGTTGCTTGTCTGGTTCCAAACAAGCAAAACCCGCGGAATCATACCCGCGGTATTCTAATCTGGCCAGTCCTTCAAAAATATATGAACTACAAAGAGATTTACCAATATAGCCCACAACAGTACACATAATGCCCCCCTTTTTGACTGACTGGCCAAGCGTAATTTGTGAGTAAAACGATTAACGTTTTACGAACTGGAATTTGCGACGAGCAGCTTTCTGACCGTATTTTTTACGCTCTTTTTTACGAGCATCAACAGTCATAAGGCCATGCTTTTTTAACACAGGTTTGGCTTCAGCATCAAAATCAACAAATGCACGTGCAATTCCCAATTTTACTGCATTAGCTTGCGCCACTTTACCGCCACCAAATACATTAACATCAACATTAAAATCCGCACCAATTGGACACACTCTGAATGGAGTTGACGCAACATCTGCTGCAATTTTAGTATCAAAATAGTTCATGTGATTTTGTCCATTGACTGTAATTTGACCATTCCCACGGCGCAACCATACGCGCGCTACCGCAGTTTTACGACGCCCAACGCCATGAGCAACGGGAGAATTAGCAGACTTTGTCATTTCTTTTGCCATATCGCACTATAACCTTCTGGTATGATTTAATAGAAATTTTTCTTAATATAACGAGTTTGCTAATTAGTATAAAATCATAAAGCATAATTGTCAATCGTACATGCACAATCGAGCTATAAAACCTTATAGATGTGAGCCGTGACTCGGCTTTTCCTCAAAGTTTTCTTGGCAAGCCAAGCAACGCATGGTTCCCGGGAAGGAACTGAGGCGTTTTTCAGAAATAGGGTTGCCACAATCAGCACAAATGCCATATTCACCCTCTTTAATGCGCTCCAATGCTCGCATTATCCCTCTATACTCTTCTACCTCAGCATCTTGCAAAGACATACGTAAAGATTCCATGGTAGCAGTTAATGCTTGATCGCCTGGATCTTGCACCTGCCCATCAGAAAACTGCTCTTTAGACATTTCCGTTAGTTTTTGCTCAAGTTCCAATTTACGCTTAAGTAAATCGGTCTCAATTTTTTTTAAATTGTGTTTTTCATCCATTTTTTTCCCTCTTATTCTGAAAAAATTTCTTCAATAATCCTGCCGCTTCATCAGCCATAACACCATCCATCACCACAACAGCGTCCCTTTTGTATACCCAAAGATCCTCCTGGTTGTCAAGATGAAAACCAAATAAAGGGGATGGTGCACCGTATACTACTCCAGCCAAACGGCTCAACTTAATAAGACCCATGCACATAGAGCAAGGTTCAAGGGTAACATATAACCAGCACCCATTCAACCGCCAATCTCCCAAGCTTTTGCCCGCATCTTCTATTGCTAAGCTCTCTGCATGAGCTCGTTGCGTATAATCACGCTCCACACTATTATAACCTCGGCCTATTATAACACCTGCGGGATTTACTACAATCGCTCCAATGGGCACTTCATCAATTTCGTAGGCGCATTGGGCCTGTACTAATGCTTCTTGCATAAAAAAGAGATCTTTGTCTTTACCAAAAACTGTTTCCACTGCACTCAACCTATTTATTTATTTTTAAATATTTCAGTTTGTTTATTTTGAAATTAATTATTTTTTATAATTTACAGCAATCTTATAAAAAAACAAGGGGGCTGCTGAATGATGACTCTATAATCACAAATAAAATAAGATTCTTTTGGGCTAAAAACTTACCGTAGTAAACAAAAAAGAGACATGTTAGAATAATATATTTTTTTTATCTTTTAAAGTATAATAAAAATATATTATGAAATAATTATTCTCGATTAAAAAATTCTTACTCCCCATTTTTGAGCAACCCAAAGAAAGGGTCGATACCGTTATGACAAAACCAGTAAAAGAATATGCGGCGCAATCCATCCGTGTGATGGAAGGCCTTGAAGCGGTCAGAAAACGACCGGCAATGTATATTGGCTCTACAGGGCCACAGGGATTACATCATTTAGTCTATGAAGTTGTTGATAACTCTATCGATGAAGCCCTTGCCGGCTATTGCGACACGGTTAATGTAATGCTTCATGCAGATGGTTCTTGTTCAGTAGAAGATAATGGTCGTGGTATTCCCACCGACATACATCCCACTGAAGGAGTATCTGCCGTTGAAGTAGTACTCACTAAGCTCCATGCTGGTGGTAAGTTTGATAAAGATACGTATCAATTTTCGGGTGGTTTGCATGGTGTAGGTATTTCGGTAGTTAACGCATTATCAGAATGGACACGCGTTACGGTATTTCAAAATGGTAAAATCTACTATCAAGAATTTCGTCGCGGCAAACCGGTTGAACCGCTTAAAGTTATCGGTACCACTGAAAAACGTGGAACTCTTGTTCACTTTAAACCTGATGCTGAAATTTTCACTGAAACAACTGATTTAAGCTTTGAAACATTATCATCACGCTTACGTGAACTTGCCTTTTTAAATAAAAACATTCGTATTACTATTGATGACGAACGCACCGGCAAACATCATGAATTTCATTTTGCAGGTGGTATTGTTTCTTTTGTTGAACATATCAACAAAAACAAAACAACACTGTTTCCTGAAATTGTATACGTTGAAAAAAACGATGGAAAATATGTTCTTGAATGCGCACTTCAATACAATGATGGTTACGGAGAACAACTTTTTTCATTCGTCAACAACATTAACACCGTAGAAGGTGGTACGCATGTTTCTGGCCTTAAAGGCGCACTTACCAAAGTGTGCAATAAAAAAGCACAAGAATTTGGTGTGTTGAAAGGTGCGGATGCATTTTCAAGTGAAGACGTGCGTGAAGGCTTGGTATGCGTTTTAAGTATCAAGGTCCCAGAACCACAATTTGAAGGCCAAACCAAAACAAAACTTGGCAACAGCGAAGTAAAAGGTTTGGTTGAATCTTGGTTGTTTGCGTATCTTGATATTTTCTTTGAAGAAAATCCAACTATTGCTAAAAAAATTGTTCAAAAAGCGGAAATTGCACGAAGCGCGCGTGAAGCTGCTCGTAAAGCTCGTGATTTAACGCGCAGAAAAACAGTTCTTGACGGTATGATTTTGCCAGGAAAATTAGCAGATTGTACGCTTGAAGATCCTTCACAAACAGAGATATTCATTGTTGAGGGTGATTCTGCAGGTGGTTCAGCTAAACAAGGACGTGACCGTAGCAACCAAGCAATTTTGCCACTCAAAGGTAAAATTTTAAACGTAGAAAAAGCACGTCTTGATAAAATACTTTCCAACGATGAAATTAAAGCTCTTATTTCTGCAATTGGTAGCGGTATTGGACAGGATTTTGATTTTAATAAAGCACGTTACCATAAAATAATTCTCATGACCGATGCTGACGTGGATGGTTCACACATTAGAACGTTACTCTTAACATTCTTCTTTAGATACATGCGCCCACTTATTGATAATGGTTATTTATATATTGCTCAACCACCATTATATAAAGCTAAGATTGGCAAAAAAGAACAATATCTTAAAGATGATACAGCATTAATCCAATTCTTGTTTGATTGGGCAAAAGAACAAACTTCATTAACCATCAATAGTAAAGAGATTGATGAGAATGTCTTTACTACTATTCTTGCAGATGTTCAAGAATATGAGAGCAAACTGAATACACTGAGCACTGATTTTAATATTTCTTTTGGTCAATGTAATGCACTTATTGCTGCACTGCATAAACATCCGTGGGAAAAAGAAGATGGTGTTGAGCAATTACTGAATAATTTAAAAAGCTTCTTTCCAGGATATGGCGTAACACTTGAGAGCCCTGAAGAAGTTGCAAAAAAATCTTCTGATGAAATAAGCGACCTTGGTGAAGAAATAGAAGCTGCACAAAATAAAGCAATATATACGCGCATCCAATTTAAAATGATGAGCAAACAATGGGATATTCCGTTGACATTCTTCTCTGCTGCAGAAGTTAAAAAAACAGTACAAATTCTGAGCAAGCTTGAACTTATTCAAGATAATGGATGGATTTTAACAATCACTGGCAAAGAACGCTCAATTGATGGCGCTGGTGCAACCGATTTTCTTGATGCGGTTAAAGCTATCAGTAAACCATTTATGAATATCCAACGCTATAAAGGTCTTGGTGAAATGAACCCTGACCAGTTGTGGGAAACGGCAATGGATGGCAAAACGCGTTCATTACTTAAAGTTACCATTGAAGATTCTTTGGAAGCAGATAGATGGTTCTCCACATTGATGGGTGAAGATGTGCAAGGAAGAAAAGAATACATTGAAGATTTTGGTAAGTTTGCCAAAAACTTGGATGTATAATCCTTCGATACATTCTCCTTCGCATAAAGCTACGGAGAACACTCAGGATGACCGGAAGAAAAAATTATAAATCCCGCTCGCCCTGATCCTTCGATACATTTTGAAGACAAAATACTCAGGATGAGCGAAAGAAAAAAATATTGATTCCCGCTCGCCCTGAGTGTTTTACGTAGTAAAATGTATCGAAGGGTTAATCGAGCAGAAAAAATATACATGAACATTCATCATAAAATCGAAAATTTCATGGTAAATAATCACCTGATTAAGTCAGGTAATGTAATTATAGTTGGGCTCTCCGGAGGGCCCGACTCTGTTTTTTTATTATATTTTTTGCTATCACTTCAACAAAAATATAATCTCTCTTTAATTGCCGCACATTTTAATCATGAATGGCGCGCGCAAGCAGATCAAGAACAACACGATTGCGCAACGCTTGCAAAAACATTGAATATTCCTTTTATAACGGCAAAAAGATCGGAACTATCTTTTCCTTTTAAGCACAATGGATCGCAAGAAGAATATGGCAGAAAAATGCGCCGTTATTTTTTTGAACAGGTTCTACGTGAACATAATGCTGATGCTATTGCACTTGCACATCATCTACAAGACCAAGAAGAAACATTTTTTATTAGGTTAATTCGTGGATCCAGCTTAACGGGATTAACTGCAATTAAAGCAAAACACGGCACATATATCCGGCCCCTACTTGAAACCCATAAAGCTGATATCCTGGCATGGCTCCACGCAAATAACATTCAATATGCTACTGATCACACCAATGAATCCGTAGATTATTTGCGTAACCGCATCCGCATGAAGGTGCTTCCAGCATTACGTGAATGTGATGATAGATTTGAAGCCAATTTTTTAGCCACGCTTAACCGTTTAAAAACAACCGAACAGTTTTTAGAAAAACTCACGCACAAAACATTCCATGAAATTTCATCTGTTCAAGATAACCAACGTTATGTGGATGTTGATCAATTTATTGCAGTTGATGAACCATTGCGCACGCGTGTATTAATACACTGGTTAATTATAGAAAATGTGCAATTCCCTACAACTCAGGCTTTTCTTGATGAAATAATACGCTTTATTGCAAGCCATCAAGGCGGCACACACGCTGCTCATCAGCAATGGTCGGTAGTGAAAAAACAAAAAACAATGTTTTTGCTCAAACAGTAGGCTATTATAAAAACCATTTACAATACCACTCAAACTCACATCGTTTCTTTACAAACAGTTCTATACGGGAATACGCACCAGGATTATTTTTCACAAAATCCGTGATAGCTATCAATGCAATAATAGCTGCATCTTGTCTGGGCAAATAACAAGATGCACTCAATGTGGGAATAGCTATACTTTTATTTTCTTTATTACCTAATTTTTTTAAACCCGCTTTTAAAATATTATTATAACAGATAAATAAATGTTCTTGCGCTGCTTGAATTGCTGATTCTCCATGCATCATGTTACGATCTTTCTCTTGCCAATATTCATAATTTTCTCGCTTATTACCATACCATGTGTTGCGCAACTTTGGTTCCACAACCCATAACACTCGACTATTCATTGTCTTCCAATCAAAATTGTGACCCCAATGCTTTACAATGCCACAAGGATGATGATCAGTCTCTTGAACTGAATCGCTATCATCTTCTTTTTTCATAACATACGCAGATGAGCAGCCACGCCTCCTAAATTTAACCTCCCCTACCGTATTAATTGGATAACCTTTCTCATCACATATTTCAAAAGAACTATATAATCTTTTTTGCTCTCGTACGCCAACAACAAGAATATCCACGGTACCATCTACATCATATATTGATCCTTTTGTAATATTGATTGCTGTGCGAGATGCTAAAGGTTGCTCCATGCAATAATTTAAAGTAAAAGAAAACATGCTTACAAAAAATATTTTATGATACTCCATACAATCCCTTCTTTGAAACAATAACAACTATTTTTTTTATTTTATTTTTGCCGCTAATAGCGTACAATAGAAACCAAAAAAAAGGGATTTTATTGAAGCCATTGCAGCATACAAAAAAAATAATCTTTCTTGCGTTCCTTTTATCATTATTATTTCATATGAGTAGCGTTGTCATTGTTTTTTTTGAAAAAAACAAACAACAATCATTAATGCAATTATCCCCAGAAGAACAACAAAAAGAAGTTGAACAAGCAATACAGCAAAGAGATGAATGGGCCGAAGCAAAAGCACGTGCAGGAAATTTCGGCCTGCCCTCCGAAGCTTTAGCAAAGGAGGGAGGAGCGCCCGTACTATTTGTTGATGATTTTGATGAACCAATGCAAACCGAAGAACAAAAAGAAGATACATCCAAACCTGTACAATTCACCGATCAAGAAGAAAAATCCGAAGAAGAACCAGTTACAGAAAAAAGTGAATTGCCCCAAGAAAAAATTATCGAACAAGATAATATTACCCTCCAAACTCTTCAAGCAATGGCACAACCTTCACCAAAACCAGAAAAAAAGCCTGTAATCAGAAAATCTCCTCCTGCAAAAAAACCTATACTGCAAAAATCTGCTGAATCTAAGCCTTCCTCTTTCGCCAAGGCTTCAAAGGACAGGCCTCTCACCCTTGCACAATTAACGCAAGGCTTTCTTGATCACCTGAAAAATGAAGGATCGCATGCAATCCACATGCTCGGTAAAAAAAGCGGTAAACCGAGTGATGAACAAATTAAATATGAGCGATATCTGGAAAAGCTAAGCTGGTGTTTGCAAAACTCTTATCATATCAATCAACAGCGCTTTCCTCATTCTGCAAGCTTAGATGATAAAGTGCATGTATTACTTTCGCTCAATAAAGATGGTTCATTAAAGCATTGCCAGATTGCAAAGACATCAGGCAACAGAGAACTTGATAACTTTACCCTATTCATTTTTAATGATGCAAGCAACTCGTTTCCTCCCGTTCCGCACTATTTACCGCATGACCCATTTACCATTACGTATATTATTATGGTTGCTGCAACACAAGAAAATCGCTTTCAGATGTACCGACAATAAAAACGCTTCACCAAATGGGTGATACTGTGATAATGTTAAATTAAAACTATCACGGTGGAGAAAGTATGAAGAGGTATGTTTTATACATGCTCGCAATGATGATGACTTTACTATCGGTATTGCCAAGCGCAGCAGGATGTAGCGTTATTTTAAAACCAAAGTGGCGTGACTTGGATGGTAGTTCCACCAAAGCTGCGCAGTTTGGCGGTAGATGGATTTTAGTGGGTAGTATAACTTTTAAGCGCTGCAAAGACCCTATTTGTCTTGATACGATTAATCTTCATTGGCACGGCAACCACCTTGATAATCTTATTGCTTCACTCTATAAAAAAGATTTGGACAAAGATGTTTTTATGCCGATTGAAGAAAACTTGGTGTGTGATGGTGTATGGAGTAAAAGTAAGCAAACCTTGATATTGAACTTTGATGAGAGAGAAAACCTTGCTCCCACCACCGTATTCTATCTTGTGCTAACCGTCCCTGAAGAACTTGAACCCATCTTAAGAAAAGGTTCTTTTTGCCTAGAAGAACAATGCTTGCCCAAACCATTTAAACAATACGCTCAACAAGAGAAACTATCCTTAGCTTTTAATTAACCCCATTTTTAGCCCCATGTTCATTATATTCCCATGGGGACCCCAATGTGGACATTGCAATCAATAACCCTAGCTCATTCAATATTAACCCCTTTTCCCCTTAGCATCAGCTTTATTTTCTGTTATAATAGAAAGGTAAAGTATTAAATTAGCCATAAAACTGTGGCTTTAACTATATGGATTTTTATGAAATATTATAAAATTCTTGGCCTTGATTCGCTGGCAAGCATGGAAGAAATTAAAGCTGCATACCGTGCATTAGCAATGAAATACCATCCAGATCGTAATCCAGGCAACCAAGAAGCTGAAGAAAAATTTAAAGAAATTCAAAAGGCGTATGATGTGCTTGAAGAAAGAAAGCACCTTTGTACTCCTAATCTCAGTGGTTTACGCTCCCAGGCTAAAAAACAACAACCAGAAGAAGAGCCTGTGTACCAAGAAGAGCCAACTGAGAACTAAAAGCTACAGTAGACCAAAAAGAGGCCACTATGAGTAAAGCAGATTTTTACAATGTTTTAGGGGTAAGCCGCTCTGCAAGCACCGATGAAATTAAAACCGCCTATCGCAAGCTGGCAATGAAATATCACCCTGACCGTAATCCCGATAATAAAGAAGCTGAGGAAAAATTTAAACAAGCAACTGAAGCTTATGAAGTCCTTGGTGATTCATCCAAACGTACCCAATATGATCAATTTGGTCATGCTGGTATGGATGGTATGGGTGGCGGCCATGGTGGATATAGCCATGCAGGTAGCATGAACATGGAAGATATTTTCGAAAATTTTGGCGATATCTTCGGTTCTATGTTTGGTGGTGGTGCTGGTAAAAGTCGTCGTAAAAAGGGACCGCAACCTCAAGCTGGCTTATCTTTAACCAAAGAAATAGAAATTACCTTAAAAGATGCATTTCTTGGCACTAAAAAAGAAATCGCATACCATCACTTCTTTGCATGTACAACGTGTGAAGGAACAGGTGCTCGCGCAGGTACGAGCGTACAAAGCTGTAACGTGTGTCATGGATCTGGTGAAATACACATGAAGCAAGGCTTTTTTATGTATGCGCAAACATGTACCAGCTGCGCAGGAAATGGTTTTATTATTCCATCTCCATGTACCGGTTGTAATGGTCAGTCTCGTGTTCAACGCTATGACAAATTCACCGTCAACATCCCTGCCGGCATTACTGACGATGCAGAACTGCGTGTTGGTGAAAAAGGCGACGCCGGAGTATATGGCGGAACTTCGGGTGATCTCTTTTTACGTATTCGCATAAAACCGGATGCTATTTTTAAACGTGAACAAGACGATCTTATCTGCAACGTAATGCTGACATACCCACAACTGACACTTGGTTGCCAAGTTGATATTGAAAGCATTGATGGTACCAAACATACTATTAAGATTCCAAAAGGATGCCCTGTTGGAGAAAAGATTATAGTCTCTGGTGAAGGCTTCCATAAATTACGCAGTAAAACACGCGGCAACTTGGTTATTATTACTCAATGCTTTATTCCAAGCAAAATATCAGCCGAAGCTAAGAAAAAACTTCAAGAATATTCTGATATTGTTGGTAATCAAGCAAATGAAGAAGGTTTTATCACGAGCTTTTTCAAGAAGTTTTTGGGATAACAAAAATATTGGTATAATATAACAAAAAAGGGTAGGAAAATTTCCTACCCTTTTTTTATTTATTTAAACTTTACAACTTTGCTTTTTTATTTAAGGCTTCTATTCGCTCTTCATTATATTTTCGAAATTGTTCGCTAAATTCTTTACAATTACAAGCATCTTGATACGTTTTTATTTCTTTAACTTTATCCTCTCCAACATGCTTAATGAGACCCCTATAATTTTCCCAACTAAACCACGTTGGCTGAAATCCATTTTTTTCCATAATTTCATAGTAAGCTTTTGAACTCAACTTAACGTAATTAAGTTTTGCTCTTTCTTCTGCTACTTGCAACAAAGCCCACATTCTTCTTGGATTATTTTCGTCTTCAATATCCTCTTTGATTTGATTGATAAGCTTTTCTGTTGCTGTTTTATCATAGCTAAAACAGTTATCCGCAGCATTAATGACGTCTTGTTCTTGTAATTTCGTTCTTCCCCAAAATGCCTGATCTGTTGTTGTAAAACCTATCAACATCAATAATGAAAAAAATACATAATTTCTATTCATGAATAACCCCTAAAATACATTGTTTACTACTTATCATAAGCCTAACAAAACATTTCTAATTGTCAACAACCAACCAAAATTGGCCATCCTAACGCTATATCCCAATCCCTCTTTTTTTCAAACTCTTTCGTGAAACCGATTGAACATGTTTTCTTTCCATTCCCATTTTTTGCAAGAAGTGGTAAAAAAACTCACGATCGGGCCCTTTAACAACCGCCTGTTCATGAGCTTCTGCCAATGCCACGGGATATCCACCACCTTTATTGCACTGATCGATCACTATTTGTGCAACCATATCAACAAGCGTTTGATCCTGAGCAATCCATGCAGGAATTTCTACCCGTCCAATTTCATTTCCCGTATGTATATAAAAAAAGAACGGCTGCAAATGAGCCGGATAGTAAGAACTAATACTACTGTGATTGCTAAACACAATAGAACGCGTGTTAGGTTCCAGCACTGCATGCATAATCCCACTATCAATCACGCTATCAACTACTTCATATAACTCTTTTTTCTCCACATCAAAATTGCATAAGTATAAACGCACCAAACTCATAAGCTCTTTACTTTTTGGCATACTGATATACCAACACACTAAAGCTTTTTCATGATAAAGTTCATCTAATAATGCAAGATATGCGTGTAAAAAATAATCCCGAAGCTCAATTTCTTTAGAAGATAGGTGCCAAAAAATAAGCGATCCATCGAATAATAAAATGGTTGCTATATTGCCATATTCAGCTTTAATTTTTTTATATAATTCGAGCCCTGCACGTAGTTCCAATTCTTGGCGCTTCCCATTTACACTATCAGTAGTAAAGGGTTGATTCATCTCATCGACGCCCGCGAATACGGTGGGGTCTGAAAAAAGCTGCACTCGTTTATCCGTACAATTATACGGCAAGACCACCGATCCAGTATTAATTAAGCAGCATGATAAAACATTATGTCGATCAGGGTAAATTTGTGATCCATCAACAGAAAGCACCGCATGAGGGTAAACAACACAATCAATAGAAATGATATCTGCAAGATTGTCTTGCCACAATGGTACCGGCCATGGGGCATTGGTAACTTGACGAACTTTATAAATAAACGTGGGATCAGCAATAATAGATTGCCAGACATCTTGGGCAAGGTGATATGAAGGGGTTGTATCTACAAATAATTGATGGGCAACTTGTTCAAGCTGAACAAGCAATTTTAATCTATCTAACATGCATTACCTACTTCTCTTTTAAGCTGCTTTTCTCTTTGTTTTGGATGATTTTTTCCGCTCGCCCTGAGTGTTTTTGCTACGCAAAAATGTATCGAAGGGTATGCGGAATTTTTTAAGATTTACCCTTCGATACATTCTACTTCGTAGAACACTCAGGGTGAACGGAGAAACTGATAACTGCGTATTCCCATCTGCAATGCCGTTAAAGGGAGCAAGCCACATTGCAATCTAACCGGCCCTAACTCCATACCCAGCATAGCAATAAGATTATCCTTATCAAGAGCTAAAATAGTTTCCAATGGTTTATCATGCGCGTATTCAGCAAGCAATGAAGCTGCCGCTTGGCTAATAACACATCCTTTACCCTTAAAAAGAACTTGCACGAGCATATTATCGTTAATAATGCCCGTAAAAAGAACCTCATCACCACAAGAACTATTACGTTGTTCTGAGTAAAAATCACCCGCTGTAATAATCCCAGTATGACGTGGGTTACGATAATGATCCATTAATATTTCTTGATAAAAGTTAAGCATACACTTTCCATACTTTTCTAAAAGCGCTTATTTTAGTATATCACAAAACATTAATTTTTAATGATCTTTTCAACATAGAATTATTAAATATGTTGCAGTTTGAATAATTATAAAGTTATTCTGAAGTAGAATAGAGAATAATTTTTAACCTAAAAGGATTGCTATGCGTACAATTAATGTATTTAAATTTTTGCTGAGTTTCTGCATCATGGCAATTGCTACTTCTCTTAATGCAGCCGTAGGAGTTTATTTAGAAAACAACTACGGTGCCAAACTTAATTATAAAACCTCCTCTTTTTTACCAGAAGGCCAATACGTGGGTAATAACGTAAGAGTCTTTTTAGGTGATGTTAATTTTATATCAGAACTCTCTATTCGCACCACCGGGGCCGGATCAAGCTATGTTTCATACTATTACGATCTTATGGGATATATTGGGGATATTAAAAGACAACAAGCTTACCATCCCAATGAAGATGCTATACTGGCGGTAGAACCAAGTAGAGTCAATTGGTATATAGTTTTACGGTGGGAACAAAAAACTAAAGGTATTAAACCAATCGACTCTTTACCAAAAGAAAAAGAACAGCCAAAACCAGAACCTCAGCGCCCACAAGAACAACCAATCATAATCCCTCAACCAAAACCAGAACCTGTCATACAACCGATACAGAAAGATGATGCTTTTGAAAAAGAAGAAGCACTTCTGAATTTAAACACCGGAGATGAGCGCTTAAACGCTATTAAAAACGGCGCGCTAGGGCAAGAATTTGCACATAAAGCAAAAGCAATTTGCGACGCCAATTATACAAATGCAGAAAAGCTCGGAAAAATTAACCTATGCGCAAGACTTAAAGTGGAAGTAGTTGCACCACAATTTAGGCAAAAACGTACACTACTAAATCCAAACGATCCAGATGACATGAAAAGAAGCCCTGCGCTAGAAAAATATGGTGTAAGCAAAAGAAGACCTGTCCGGAAGGACTTAGCACCTGCAATAGATGAAATTAAAAGCAGCATTAATCGGCTTTATAACGTTTTAGCTGGATATAAATCACGGGGTGAAGCCGAATAATTAAGTAAAACAAGATAAAAAATTAAAAAACGTCTAATTGTACCATCAATTGGACGTTTTTTACCCTTTGGCACCTTTTGCTATTTGTATTAATCCATGATAGGCTAAAGGTTATAAACAGGTAGGTAAGAATGTCCGGAAAGAAGGAATTTGTATGAAAATGCGCCACTTATTAGCTCTCTTTATCGCCACTTTATCGCTGTGCTGCCCTTTTGTATCAGCTCAGAATATGGTCTTTGATTTTGGTGGCGTATTATTCCATACCAATCAATATGTCTCTTTCACACATCTGGGCATGATGAATGTTGCCGAACTTGCTATTCGCCAAGGAATAAGTCCTGGTTATCTTAGTTGTCATATTAAAACTACCCTGTTCAAAACACTCGATGCCATAGCACAAAAAAATAACCTTGATGCAACACAATATCATCAAACATATGATGAAAAAGGTAATCCATTGCCATTACTGATGTGCGCATGGCTCCAGGGGCATATGACCTGTTCAGAAATTAGAGCATTAATCGATATCACTCTTGCGCAACACATAGATTGGTTTACCTGCCATGCAGAACAACGAATTATCAGAAATTTATTATATATGATTTTTACGCCCGAACATTTTGTTGATTCACAAAAATTATCTCCTGCAGCTTTTGCATTTGTAAAGCGCTGCAAAAAAGAAGGCCATAAAATATACGGCCTTTCTAATTGGGATCCGGAATCTTTTGCATTACTTAAAGATAGGCATCCAAAATTATTTGAACTATTTGATGGCATTATTATTTCTGGTCATGTAAAAGCAAATAAACCACATCCACCGATATATCATGCTCTTTTAAACCAATATCAACTAGAACCGCAACAATGTTGGTTTATTGATGATCAAAAAGAAAACGTAGAAGCTGCGCAAAAAATAGGAATTAATGCAGTTGTACACACCGCATGCTTTAAAACGTTAGTAAAGACTATGCAACTTTCTCATTCCAAATCAGCACGTCGCGAAAACTTTAATAATAGTGGCATCAAAGAAACGACCACTAATACCGCTAATAGCACTATAATTGATGGTGAAAAAATATCTCTGACAGATTCTACCATATATAGCTGTCTTCCAGCCAAAGCGTAAACACATAAAATTGGCAAAGAACCCACGCACGTTGTCCAGATAAACGTAACAGTTGGAACATTGGTTAATGCTGCCAAAACATTAATAACAAAGTAAGGAATAACACCCATCAATTGCATGGTCAATAAATAACTTGCAGTTCCGTACGATGTTATTTTTTCATTAAATCGCTCCAATTTATGAGCGTATTTTCCACGAATAACGTTACCCAAAACATATCGTATGACTAAAAAAGATATGGTGGTGCCCAGCGTTGAGCTAATG
>Ga0070735_10000580_pt1 | contig 38693 bp, 30 predicted proteins | sample Coa_R1_FD_66443 | JGI IMG/M metagenome (GOLD analysis project Ga0070735, IMG submission 66443) | Surface soil microbial communities from Centralia Pennsylvania, which are recovering from an underground coalmine fire - Coalmine... | ecosystem: Environmental > Terrestrial > Soil > Unclassified ... | reverse complement strand
CAGTTCTCATCATCGGCGGAATCTTCGTCGCCTCCCGTCAGCAAGCCGCGAATCGCGCCGCTGCCCGCGCCACCGCCGGCCTCTCCGCAATGGAAGAAATGGACGACTTCGAAGTCCCGGCAAATCCGAAGCGAAGCTCCCGTGCAGTTACAACTCGTACATTGGCGCCAGAAGACCGCCCGTCGCGCACCTCGATGCTCCTCGAAGGCCTGAAAGACGAACTCTTCGAACTCGAAGTCGAACACAAGCAGGGCCGCATCACCCAGCAGGAATACGAAAAAACAAAAGCGGCCTTGGATCAAACGCTCCAGCGAGCGCTGAAACGCGAAAGCCAGAAAGCCTGAAAATATCTCGAGGGTGCCCCACCCTTAAATCGCGTAGTTGCGATTTAGGGTGGGGATTTTGAATTCGTAGGAACAGCCAACTGGATTGTTCGGAGGCGAAGTTGACCGTGTAGGGACGGCCGCCTCGGCTGTCCGCCTGCGACGCACTTGTCGCGGCAGTTCCCATCCACAAGAACCGTGGAGCACCTTCCGCGCAATTCGCGCGATTGCACTCACAATCGCGCCGCACATACAATTTCCGCCGTGAAGCGATTCCTCGCAGCGTCATTTTTATCGCTGACGATCTTGTTTCTCAACGGCCCCGCGGCTGGCAAGCCTTCCTCTAAGGTTGAAAAGATCACGGGCCAAATCGTCGCCTACTCCAGCGACCCGGCTTGTTTGAATGGAAACGGATATTGGTCGATGCTCAATCGGGTTCAGCAGCGGACAAGTTCCCCGCCGAAATTTGTCCAAGTGCAGTTTTCCCTTCCTTGCGCAGATCATCCCGAATGGCTCGATCGCAAGCCATCTATGCAGACGTTTCGCTTGAAGCGGCAGAAGAATGCAGACGACCTTCTGAATCAGTTTTCTGGTTGTCCTCCCGCATCAGGGGCAAAATGCATTCATCTCCCAATGTGGAAACCTGTACCCGGGATGGAGGATGAGAAGCTACCCTTTGGGCAGCGTGTGCCAGCCTACCGCTCGTTAGACCTACCTCTCATTCCGGTTGTATAGACGGTGGTAGCCGGCGAATCCCTCGCGATCAAAATGACCCTGGCTGCCCAGCCTTCTCGCGTTCTCTACGGGAGGTCGGGCTTGTACGAACGCCCCAGTAGCTATGCGCTTCCTCGAGCGCTGACACTTGGGCGATTAGTGGTGAAAAAACACGTAGAGCATAAAGATTGCGAATGCTGCAAAAATCGCCCCGACTATCTGAAAACTGACCCGATTGTATTCGCTCAGCATCTCACCACCTTTTCGAAGGCCTGAGCGCTTTACGAACCAGTCCGGGTTGAAAATGTGTGCCACACCAATGCCGGCAAATACTAATAAGAACAGCACAAAACCGAGATCCAGCATCACTTGCTTCATACGAACCCTTCAGAAAGTTAGAGATTTTCTCGCCGGCTACTTGCCCAACCCACTAGCACTTCTCAAGTGCTCCGCTAGTTCCAGCGCCTCCTCGCGTAGCAGATTCTCACCAACCCTCCGCCGTTTTCGACCAGCAGTTATTTCAACCGAATTGCGAAATCGGTGCCACGAAGGGATGGCCTTAATCTCCGTAATGTCGGCCAAAGGGATATCCCTCACGCGAGTCCAATTCAGCGCTCTCCGCGTCCACCGAAGAGTACCCGCTTCCGTCCGAATTTCCTCTACGCCGAACGCTCCCCACACTCCTGCAGCAAATGTGAGGATGTAGCCCGTCAGGCACAGTGCGAACAGAAGAAACAGATAAACAGCCTCATGCGGACGGCGGACGGCGGCACCCAAGAACACCCTGGAGAACAGTCCAAGCACGACAGTGCTGAAACAAATCAGCAAGCAGTACCTTCCCCAGAAATTCTGCCGGTCAATGCGGACGCTCAGGTGCCCGCCTCTCACGTTGATATGCACGCGCCTTCGTCCGTAGACGTTGAACATAGGTCCCAAAGGGCAGTAAAAGAACTAGCAGCCTGATCCGATGACAAGCCGAGAGATCGCATACAAGACGGGACGCGTGTGACTACGCGCTGCCAATTACTTCGCTCCAAAAAGCCCGCCCTGCTCGCCCTGCACCTCGTAAGGAGAACGAGGTTGCTCGAGCTCTTGCAATTTGGAAATTGCAACCAGGCCCCCATTCATGCAGAACAGCGCAAATGCGTGAAACGCGAGGCCGAGAAACGCATGGAATAACAACATCAAAAGACCGTCCAAACCATAAAGAATCATTCCCGTCAGGAACGCCCATCTCTTGCCTTGGCGGCCGAAATAAAAAAAGACTACAAAAATCCCCGCCAGAAATCCGTTAATGACGATATCCAACGCCAAACCCGCTCCGCCAATGCGGCGGGCTAGAGCATCCACAAGCTGCGCGATCCCTAAACCAAAAATGAACTGGAACCGGACGCCCGAAACGTGGAGGATCGAGTTCACCATTGAAAGTCCCGCTACCCACAGGAACCATGCCGAAGAGCCCTTCAGTGCATGTTGCCAACGCACTTGTTGTTCAATATTTGCGCGCTGCGCCACTTCGGGAGTAATTGGTGCGGGCGGGTTCTTTAAGTCGAGACCATGGAACGTCATAACGTTTGCTCTCTTGGATTATCTCTGCAGTAACTCGAAGTTACTCAAGCCGATCAAATCGGCTGTAAGCGAGGGTGGAGCGGCAGTATATCGCCCGAATGGCGCTTAGTCCACCGTAAAGAGTTGACGCAAAATGCCGTACGCAGGTGCGTCCGGAGTTTTTTCTGCTAAACACGACCCCATGGCACTCGCCGTTTCACACTCCCTGTGACAGTAATTCGCGCCCCGAAGCTGTTTCAAATCACGTGATTAGCTCGTGATCCATGATTTCAGGGGAGAGCATGTCAATTTCCCGGTCCCGAAAGAGGATGAGTGAAATCGTATTTCATCAGTCGGCGGCGTCCTCTGGTTCTGCGAAGGCCCTCGACGTAACCGTTTCGGGCTGCAAGTCCGTTGCAACGATCGCGCGAATCGCTGAGGCCAATTCAGCCCACTCTTGACAGTCGGGATGTGTCATTCTGCGCGCTCCCATCCTTTGTCGCAGAGACTGACTAGGCCAAGTCATAATCTCACACTTGATTTTCGCGCCGCGGCGACGGACGAGAAGGATTACCGATATTTCTACATCTTTGAACGAGACATGACACGCTCCGTGACACTCTTTGCCGACCTTAGGTTCCGTTACTACGTAGCCTTCAGCCCTCAGGGCACGGCTAATTCTCTCAAGAGTGGGAATTGCTGCGGGGTCTCGGAACAAACTGCGTTTCATGCCGGTCGGAGGCTCGGAATCGCGCACTGTAAATGAAATGCGCGACTTCGTCTTGCTATTGCCGATATGAAAACACTTCCTCAGCATAGGCGATTCAACGTCGGAATATTATCTCCGAAGATTGCCTTCACGAGTCAAATTGCCGCAACCAGGCGACAGCGGGCGGGTGGCCCGGGCTTTTGACCTTGCCGTAACCGCCAGAAGTGTGGGTGCCCCGCTCTTGCGTTTTTTTTGCAAGGGCGGGTACGATGCTGCCGATATCATGAGATTTTCAAGCCCAGCGAGCGTTCTGACTACTGAAGTGACCAAGGCATTTGCGCTTGAGGCTGCCCATCCAAGGGATGGATGAGTGAAATAGAAATTTTTCACCAACCATCACTCGCCGGGATGAAATTCTTCGACGTATTTTGCTGTCCCGATAAGCTCCAGGCGTACAGATTTGCCATGTACGCGAACAACATCGCCCCAACACTCCAGTGTGAGTTCGATGTCACCCTGCACGTCCAGCGGGATGGGAATGAGGTTGTCAGAAACAGCGCCATCTATCCGTAGAGAGCCGTCTGAAAGGCAGTGGGCATGTCCGCCATACGCTTCACGGCTTTCCTGTGAGAACTTGCCGTCAACGCGAGCGTTTCCGATACGAATCACTGCCTCCTGCGACCAACCCGATCCCGCGTCAATCGCTGGGCGTCCGTCGGACGAGTGGATGTGGACATGTGGAAAGTGCAGCACCGCCACGCCAGCTTCAAGCGTAACTTCGTCTAGTTCGGAATCGTGAATCTCGATGGCTCGGTCTTGCACGGGCACGATTATCTCAGGAAGGCATTTTGAGCGTAGAGATAGAGATGTTACGCCAACCCACACGTTCTTGGTGATAGGAACTACTTCTTCGCAGACGAAACATTGCGGACGAACGAGTAGGGATTTTTCGCTTCTTCGGGATCGTCGGGCCACCCTTTGCCGGATGCGTTCGCCAGTTTTGAGAGCTTTTGGATGTCAGTCTGGCGTATGGCGTCTGTTAGCTCATAGCGCGATTTGTCCAAGGTCTTGGCACTTATCGCCTTCAAATAGTCGGTCAGCGCTGCGGCTTCAACGAGAACTTTTCCTGATCCAGCCCAATGGCGGTCCTCGCCGTTTTTCTTTACGCCGGAAACCCAAAACGATTCGCCTGTCTCCATATCAACGTAGTTGCCGCCTGATTCGCCTCGCCGCTGCCCTTTCCGCTTCATCAAAGCCCGGCCATTGAAGTACAGCGTCCGCCCAGTCTTGGATGGAGTGACATAGCCAATCCAAGCCGGCCCGTTGTCGGAATAGCCGCTCTTTAGCTCGATGTACCTGAGAAGTCTCACGGCTTCGAGTGTGCCATGCGATTACTGTGCGATCAATTGGCGAAACCAGGGCGATAGCGCTCAAGTTCCCCAAGAGCGCTTCGGATCCATGCTTTTCCACACCCCCTTGTGACATCTGACCTTGCCTTCCACAGCCCCGAACTCCGATCATTACAGTGGGCCGCGAATGTCGGCCTCGAACATTCGTGCTCCTTATAACTCCAGCGTTATCAATATTTTACCTGTAAGTGCCTGCGGCTCAAGATTTTACAGGCACACTCACGAGCGCGAATCCGGTAAGTTCTTTGAAAACAATATTTTGCGAGAATCGGTCAAAAAAATCTGCACTTGCCTCGCGCTAATAATTCATTTGTTATCAAGATTTTGCCCGCAAAATATTGGAAACAAAAGATCATTTTCGCAATTTGGCGCTAAGTTGAAGATTCCATTAGACCGAGGGGGAGGGGGGTACCCGCCTCCGCATCCAAGTTTTCCCGGAAACGTGAACCTGCAACTAGACCTTCCGCGTAACATCCAATGGAATAGCTCGACAAAAATATGGGAAACACTTTCAAGACTGCGTTTCTTCTCACCGCTCTTACGCTCCTCCTGATGTTCATCGGACGCGCGTTCGGCGGCAACAACGGCATGATCCTCGCGCTGATCTTCGCCGGTGTCATGAACTTCGTCTCGTACTTCTATTCCGACAAGATCGCTCTGGCCACGTATCGCGCCAAGCCCGTCACGCGCGAAGAGCTTCCGCGCGCCTACGAAATCGTCGAGCGCCTCGCGCCCAAGATGGGCATTCCGATGCCCAAGATCTACGTGATTCCGACCGAGTCGCCCAACGCCTTCGCCACTGGACGCAATCCGCAGCACGCCTCCGTCGCCGTCACGCACGGCATTCTCGGCCTGCTCAACGATGACGAGATGGAAGGCGTCCTGGCCCACGAACTGGGGCACGTCAACAACCGAGACATCCTGATCAGCTCCGTCACCGCGACCATCGCTGGCGCAATCACCATGCTCGCCAGCATGGGACGCTGGGCCATGATCTTCGGCGGATTCGGCGGCAACGACCGCGAAGACCGCGGCGGCGGAGGCCTCGCCGCCCTCTTCATGCTCATCGTCGCCCCCATCGCCGCGACTCTGATTCAGCTTGCCGTGTCGCGCTCGCGCGAGTATCAGGCCGATGCCACCGGAGCGCACTTCACCGGAAATCCCTACGCCCTGGCCAGCGCCCTGCAGAAGATCGACGCCTACTCGCGCCGCCTGCCGCTTCAGGCGAGCCCGTCCACAGCGCATCTGTTCATCATCCAGCCCCTCCTGGGGATGAACGCCGGAATGTTCGCGAACCTGTTCTCGACGCACCCGCCCACGGCCAAGCGCATCGAGCGCCTGACCGGAAGGCCCGCAGAGTTCGTGCAGTGAGCAATGAGCAATGAGCAATGAGCAACCGAAATTCACCGCAAGCTCGATTGCAATCCGCGTTCTCGAAATGAGGCGGTTTGCTCACAGCTCACTGCTCATTGCTCACTACTCATTGCTGGAAGCTGCATGACGTACGTAACTCCATTCCCCGCGATGCCCGATAGTAGAATCCAAGAGATGTCTCCCGAGACCGCAATCGCCGTATCCCACAAAGCCGCCGAACTGGAAAAGGCCCTGCGCCGCGTCATTCGCGGCAAAGACGACGTTGTCCGCCTCGCCATCGTCAGCATCCTCGCGCGCGGACACCTCCTTATCGAAGGCGTCCCCGGAGTCGGCAAAACCACGCTCGGACAGGCCCTTGCCCGCGCCATCGATTGCACGTTTCAGCGCGTGCAGTTCACCAGCGACATGCTGCCGTCCGACGTGCTTGGCATCTCGGTCTACTCGGCCCTCGAACAGCAGTTCGAGTTCAAGCGCGGCCCGGTGTTCACCAATGTTCTGCTGGCGGACGAGATCAACCGCACGACGCCGAAGACGCAATCGGCTCTGCTCGAGGCCATGAACGAAAGCCAGGTCACGGTTGATGCGCACTCCTACGGACTGCCGCAGCCATTTCTGGTAATCGCGACGCAGAATCCTGTGGAGCATCACGGAACCTACCCGCTGCCCGAATCGCAACTCGACCGCTTCCTGATGCGCGTGCGCATGGGATATCCCGATGCCCATTCGGAACGCCAGATCCTGCGCTCCGAAGGCGGAGCGTCGAATCTCGATGAACTTCGCCCGGTGCTCACCAGCGCTGATGTTCTCGAGATGCAGCAGGCGGTGAAGAACATCCGCGTGGACGATTCGCTGGTGAGCTACGCTCTCGAAGTTGTCCGCCGTACGCGCGAATCCGAATTTCTCTCGCTCGGCGTTTCCCCGCGCGGATCGCAGGCGCTCTATCGCGCCGCGCAAGCCATGGCCTTCCTCGAAGGCCGCACCTTCTGCACGCCGGAAGATTTCAAGCCGCTCGTCATTCCGGTGTTCGCCCACCGCGTGGTCGTTAACGGACTCTACGCCTCGACGCTCCGCAAGTCCGAGCAATCGGACCAGGTGCTGCAAGAGATCGTCGAGACGGTCGCGGTTCCTGTCTAGATCCTCTGCGTTCCGAGCGCAGCGAAGAACCCTTGCATTTCTTGCCTGTGCAAGCAGAACGCATAGATCCTTCGCGTTACTCAGGATGACAGAGTCTATAATTCCAACGTCATGTCCTTCCTGCGCTACTTGATGGTGCTGTCACTGGTCTGCTGGATTGGCGGATTGATTTTCTTCGCGTTCGTGCTCGCGCCCACGGCGTTTCAGGTTCTGCCCTCAACGCATCTGGCCGGCAACGTCGTCGGACGCGCGCTTGGCAAAATGCACTGGATCGCTATCGTCTCCGCGATTGTGTTTCTCTTCAGTTCCCTGCTCTACAGCCGCCTTGCTGAAGGCACAACGCAGGTGTTTGCGGCACGCCATATCCTGATCTTCGTGATGCTCTGCCTCACGCTTTTCTCGCAGTTCTGGATCATCCCCAAGATGGATTCCTTGCGCGCCTCGGTCACCGATTTCGCGACCGTGCCGCTTACCGATCCGACGCGCGTACAGTTCGATGCGCTCCATGTGTGGTCGACGCGCGTGGAAGGCGCGGTTCTGCTGTTGGGATTGATCGCGATTTACCTGACTGCAAGTGTGCTGGGCAGAAGAGCCCGTTGAGGATTACTGCCTGCTGCGAGCTTCGAGGATCTCGCGGATTTTCGCCGCCAGCAGATCCAGTTCAAACGGCTTCTGCAGCAGCGGCATATCGGACGCGCCTTCCTCATTGATGGCGCTGACTTCTCCTTCGGTATAGCCCGACATAAAGATGACTTTGATATCCGGACGCGCCGCTTTCAGCCGTCGAACAACTTCCGGACCGGGGAAGTGCGGCATCACGACATCGGTGACGACGATATCGATCGGCCCCACGTAGTGCTGTGCAAGCGCGACGGCGTCGCGCCCGTCTTTGGCTTCGAGAACCTGATACCCGAGCGCCTGCAGGAACTGGCAGATCATCCAGCGCAGGTCAGGCTGGTCTTCCGCGACCAGGATCGTCTCCAACCCCGAGCGCGTCGCTTCGGACGGAGCTTGCGGCAATTGCGCCGATAGCGCAGCCGTGACGCGCGGGAAGTACACCTGCAGCGTCGATCCCTTGCCGAGTTCGCTCATCACACGAACGAAGCCTCCGCTCGCCCGCACAATGTTGTACACGACAGACAGTCCGAGACCTGTGCCCTCATCTTTGCTTTTCGTCGTAAAGAAAGGTTCGAAGATGTGGCTCTGGGTTTCCGCATCCATACCAACTCCCGTATCGGAAACAGCGAGCGTGACATACTCCCCTGAAGGAAGCGGCGAGACGCCCTTGGGCCGGACATCCTTCGAACTGACGCGCGCGGTTTCGAGCTTCAAAATTCCGCCGTCTGGCATCGCATCGCGCGCGTTGACGACCAGATTCATCACGACCTGCTCGATTTGTCCTGGATCGGCGCTGATCGAACAAGGCTCCGGGCTCAACTTCACCACGAACTCCATTTCTTCGCGGAGCACGCCCAGCAGCATTTCGCTCATGCGGTTCACGAGATCGTTGAGGTCGAGCACCTGCGGGCTGAAGGCATGCTTGCGACTGAACGAGAGCAGTTGGCGCGTGAGGTTCGCGGCGCTTTCGGTGGTGCGGACAATCGTCTCTACATTCTTCTTGGCCGCCGCGCTCAAGCTGTCCTCATGCATGACGATCTCTGCATATCCGGCGATGACCATCAGAAGATTGTTGAAGTCATGGGCGATGCCGCCCGCAAGCCGCCCGACGGCTTCCATCTTTTGCGACTGACGCACCTGATCTTCCAGCGTGCGGCGTCCGGTCACGTCGCGAGATGTAACGACGATTCCGCCTACGGCAACGTCATTAAGAAGATTGTTTCCGACAGATTCCAGCCACACCCACGAGCCATTCTTGTGGCGGAAACGAAATTCCGGAGGCGCGGCCGTACCTACCCTGAGCGTCACGCGTTCAAACGCCGCGCGCACCGCAGCCTGATCGTCGGGATGGACGAAAGAAAGAAAGCTCTGCCCCAGAAGTTCGGAAGGCTGATATCCGACGACGCGCTCCACCGACGGACTTTGATACATCATGGTGCCATCAACAGCGACGACCGTGATGACGTCCGAGAGATTCTGGATGAGATAGCGGAATCGTTCTTCGCTCCGGCGCAAGATCGCGGCCGCCTCGCGGCGTTCGCGAATATCACGAAAGATGCCGAGGATTGCCGGCTTTCCCGCCAATTCCGTTGCGCTCGCGCTTACTTCGACGGGCATTACGGTTCCATCAGCGTGCAATAGTTCCATCTCGCGCCGCGAAGCGCGAGCCGCCTGTGTTGTTAGCAGACCGCGACGCGCTCCTTCCGACTTTGGCGGATAGAGCTTCGCTTCGGGCAGACCGATCAACTGCTCTTCGGAAAGGCCAAGCAGGTCAAAGGCCTTGTTATTCGCCTCAAGGATCTTGCGGGTTCCGGCATCGATCACCAGAATTGCGTCGTTCGCGGTGTTGATGAGATTCCGGTACTTCTCTTCGGAATTGCGGATCTGATTCAGCACGAAGACTGAAAATAGAACCCCGATGACCAGCAAGAGAGCCGTGGCAACAATCGCGACAATCGAGAGCTGGTGATCGATCCAGCGCGCTCCGCGACCAAGCGTTGACGAGAACTCGTCTTCCAGCGGTGTAAGCTGAGCATCGACCGCGGCGATCCGATCGGTGATCTGACGGATCTTCAATTGGTCGGGATGCGGGGAATTGATCTCCTGATGAAGCTGCCCGGCGAGATCTCGAAGCTGGTCGATCAGCGCATCGCCCTGTTGCCAGATTGAGATGGCCCTTGCCATGTACTTCGTCTGGCCAAAGCGGCGGTAGAGCATCGTCATGCTCTCCACGTCTTGCGCGCTGTTGCGGCCTGCAACGAAGCCCTGCGTCACAAGCTTCATATCAGGAGAGGAGCTCTGCAATTGCAAGCGGGCCTGCTGATCGCCAAGGGGAACGGCGATGTCCGAGAGGTACTCCTGATAATCCTTCTCCGAATGGCTGGTGGCGTACTTCGTAAGGCTAAGCGCGGCGCGTTTTTCGGCCTTCGACCAGAGGCCTTCTCCGGCTACATAGGCACGGACTCCCGCCAGAATCTCGGAACGAACCATCCCCAGATAAAAGACACACAGGACGATGAGGATGAAAATGGCAACAACCCCGAGCAGCTTTCGGGCGATGGGGAGAGGATGGAACATCTTGCTCGCAATGCGCATGCGAAACCCAGGTTCCGGAAAACAGAAGTGAATTTATTTCCGCGCTGACGGCGGAAGTACGTGCTGCCGTGTTACCGAAAACGCCCCTGGGCAAACCGATTCTTGTCTGTAGCGTACCGTCTTAACTTAAGAATACTCTTCGCCCGGCACGATGCGTCAAGCGAGAACGCGCTCGGTCCGGGCGTTTCCGTTGACTGGCTGGGTACTTCCGGCCGGAGTTCAACTCACTGGCCGACTGCAGTGTAACGAAAGCAAGTGGTGAGGTGATCATTCACCATTCCAACGGCCTGCATGAAGGCGTAGCAGATGGTCGATCCGACGAAGTTGAATCCCTGGCGCTTTAAGTCTTTGCTCATCGCGTCGGATTCTGCGGTGCGCGCCGGAACTTGCTTCAGCGAATTCAATTTGTTCACTTTCGGCTTGCCGTTGACGAACTGCCAGACGTAGCGATCGAAGCTGCCGAACTCTTCCTGCACGTGAAGAAAAGCCTTCGCATTTTCGACCGTGGAAGCAATCTTCAACTTATTGCGAACGATGCCGGGATCACCCAGCAACTTTCGCACTTTGGCGCGATCGTAGCGCGCGATCCGCTGGGGATCGAATCCATCAAAAGCGCGGCGGTAGTTTTCGCGCTTGTTGAGGATCGTGTTCCAGCTCAATCCGGCCTGGGCGCCTTCAAGAATCAGAAACTCGAAGAGCTTGCGGTCATCGTGCACCGGGACTCCCCATTCTTCGTCGTGATAGCGGATGGAGAGTTCACCATTCGCCCAGGCGCAACGCGTCTTGTTTTCCGTCGCGGTCATTCGATTAGGCTGGCGGCAGGTCTTTAACCACCAAGGACACGAAGTTTCACGAAGGAAACCCGTGCCCGCAGCGTTGCCGTTCAGCTGTTTTATTCGAGCGATTTCGGATCTGACTTGTTGACTGGAGACTTCTTGTCGAGCAGCGATACGAGTTCGTGAGCGCTGGCCGGAATGCCGACTCTGCCCTTACGGATGATGTCTTCCGCCGTCAGTTTTTTGCCGTAGAGTTTTTCGTTAGCGCTGCCATCGGAACGAAGTGTCGAACCTTCGAGGGAGACGCCGGCGAACAGACCCTTATTGCGCGAGTACGAGAGGATTTCGGCCTCCATCACAATGTCGGTGGCGCCTTCTGCGGTTCGTCCTTTAGGCCCGGCAGCAGCCGACGCGTCGGCGCCGAGTTTGACTTTGCTATGCAGCAAAGATTCGGCGCCTTTGGGATTCATTACGAGGAGAACGAAATCCGTAGCCTGCCCGCCCAACTGAAAACCAATGCTGATGCCTTCGAGGGCGTAGAGCGCCGGGGCTCCCCATTTTCCCTTGTAATGAGGGCCGCTGCGGCAGATCATCACTCCGCGGCCGTAACTACCGCCGATGCCGAAGGCTCCTTTTTTGACAGAGGGAAGGACGATGACGCACTCGGCCTTGTCGAGCAGTTCCTGAGGGATGTCATCGGGAATATTCAAGACCTCTTTCAAGACGTCGCCAGCGTCCTTTACGCGGTCTTCTTCGTGCTCGTTTTCGGCGGCGAAGGCCATCGTGGACATAAGGAGCGCCACTAGACACACGATCAGTTTCTTCATCGAAACCTCCCAGTGGGATTTAGGAAAATAGCGGCAAAATTCGCGTCCCCAATCTTAAACCCTGAATCTAATAAAAATAAGAGCGGGGAGTGTCGAACGAGGCGCATGGGGCGGCGAAGTCCTTTAATTCAGGCGGGTTGAGCCATGACCAAACGTGTGCTCCTTTTGTAACTTGGCACGCGGTCCGTAACGCTCATAGAGTCAGTCAGAGCAGGCTTCTGATTCGGCACGTCGCGTGCATCGTACCTCTTGGAAGTGTGCTGGAACGCGGTTTAGAGTGAAAAAATTGGATTCTCTGGGCATGAAGTACACGCGCTGGATTTTTCGTATTTCGACGCTTTCGCTGGCAACCCTTTTGGGGGCAAGCCAGTTGCAGGCCCAGTCGGCGCTGATGTCGGGAGCCCCGAGCCTTAACGCAGCCAGCGCTACCGAGAATACGGACGAGCCTCAGAACGCGATGATCACCCTGCACGCGCGGGTGAACGAGGTGAACGTCCTGTTCATTGCGACGGACAAGCACGGTAAATTCGTGCGCAACCTGAACGAGGACGACTTCAGCATTCTCGACGACCACAAACCACCGCAAGCGATTCTGAATTTCACGCGTGAAACCGATTTGCCGCTGCATCTTGGACTGCTCGTCGACGTAAGCGGATCGGTGGACAGCCGGTTCGCCTTCGAGCAGGAGGCGGCGACCACGTTCATGCAACACACGCTGCGAGCCGGGTTCGATAAGGCGTTCGTGATGGGATTCAACAGCCATCAGCAGATCGCGCAGGATTTCACGGACAATGTGTCGCTGCTCTCGGCCGGAGTTCGTCGGCTGCATGATGGGGGCGGAACGGCGCTCTACGACGCCATTTACCGCGCTTGCAAGGATAAGTTCTCGAAAGATCATCCGGACCGGCCGGTGCGCAAGGCGATCATCGTGGTCAGCGACGGCGAAGACAACCAGAGCGAAATCAGCCGATCGCAGGCGATCGAGATGGCGCAGCGGGCCGACGTCATCATCTATGCGATCTCAACCGACGACAGTGGCCTGGTGATGCGCGGTGACAAAGTCTTGGAGCAACTGGCGGATGCCACCGGCGGACGCGCCTTCTTCCCATTCAAGATGAAAGACATCACGCACTCCTACGCCGCGATTGAAGACGAACTTCGCAGCCAGTACGTCGTGTCCTACAAGCCGGCCGACTTCGATGCCGACGGGCGCTATCGCTCGATTCAAATCTCCTCTTTGAAGAAGGACCTGCAGGTGCGGGCCCGCAAGGGATACTTCGCGCCACAGCAGTAAGAAGCCAGTTCCCGGTTCTCAGCTCAACCTCACTGATTCCTCGCTATTGCAGAATGCAAACTGCTGCCGCACCTGGCACTTTGCGGGGGCGCTTCCCCTGTGGTAACTTCCCATTGAATTCCGGTTTGTCCGTAATATTGGTTCTGAGGAGACGCTGATGATCGGCATTATCGTGCTGGTAATTCTCGTCATCATTCTGGTCGTCCTGATCGGGATGTATAACAGCCTGGTGCAGCTGCGGGTGCGCTGCGACTCGGCATGGTCCGACATCGATGTGCAGTTGAAGCGGCGGCACGATCTGATCCCGAATCTGGTCGAGACCGTGAAGGGATACGCCGCACACGAAAAAGGAACGTTCGAGAACATCGCAAAATTCCGTTCGCAGGCGATGCAGGCTACGACTCCGGCCGACAAGGCCGCGGCTGAGAATCAACTGACCGGGGCTTTGAAGAGCCTGTTTGCGGTGGCGGAGAATTATCCGGAACTCAAGGCTTCGGAAGAGTTCACGCAGCTGCAGGGATCGCTGAATCAGACCGAAGATGCGATCCAGAATTCGCGGCGTTACTACAACGCTGTGGTGCGCGATCTGAATACGAAGATCCAGTCGTTCCCGACCAACATGCTGGCCGGGATGTTCGGCTTCACGCAGCGGCAATTCTTCGAGACCGAAGCAGCCGATCGCGAACCGGTGCAGGTGAAGTTCTAAATGGGCAGCAACGGTGAGGGTGTCCCGTCCTCATCCCTGCGGTCCGCGCAGGCGCACAGCAGGGAGATTGACTTCAACGTTCTCGCGAGAAGACACAGCCAGCTTGGCTTTTGGGGAGTGGTTGCCCTTCTTCTCGCCTTCACGACTCCCTTAGCCGCCCGGTCCTGGCGGGTTACCAATTTTCAAGACAGAATTCTCATCTCTAACGACGGCACTGCCGAAGTCGCCGAGCACATCACCGTCGCATTCCAGGGGGAATTCCACGGAATCTATCGCCAGATTCCCATCGAGTATCCGGGGCCGGACCAGACGAACTACAAGCTCTATCTTGATGTCATCAGCGTCACCGATGGAGAAGGTAACAGCCTTAAATATGATTCCTCGGTCGGGAACGGCGAGCGCAAACTCAAAATCTATATCCCGAATGCGGTGGATGCCACGCGAGATGTCGTGATCACCTACAAGGTGCGCAACGGCATGCGCTTTTTCGAGGATCATGACGAGTTTTACTGGAACGTGACGGGGAACGATTGGCCGGTGCCAATCGATCACGCGGAAGCCAAGGTGCATTTTCCCGACGCTGCAGCAGGCTCGCTGAGGGTGCAGGCATTCACCGGAGTGTACGGTTCGACTGAGCACGACGCGACCGCCGAGGCCAAAGGTGCCGACGCGGAGTTTGCCACGAACAGTCCTCTGCCCATGCGCGGCGGTCTAACGATTGATGTTTACATTCCGAAGGGGATTCTCAAGGCGCCCGGCGCAATCACGAAATTCCTGTGGTTCATTGGCGGCAATCCCATCGTTTTTCTTCCGCTCGTGACATTGGTCGTGATGTTCGCGCTTTGGTGGACGGTTGGGCGCGATCCCGATCCCGGCATGTCCGTGGCTCCGATGTACGACCCACCGAAGGGAATCTCTCCGGCCGAAGCCGGCACGCTGCTCGATGACAGCATTCACCCACGAGACATTACATCGACGATGATCGATCTGGCAGTGCGCGGATACATCAAGATCGAGGAGTCGGCGGAAAAAGTCCTGCTCTTCACGCACAAAGATTACATTTTTCATCTGCTGAAGCCGCAAGCGCAATGGGGCAACGACCTGGCACCGCATGAGCGCGTCATGCTTGAGAATGTTTTTGCCGGCGGCCAGGAGACGCGGCTCTCCAGCCTGAAGAATCGCTTTTATACTGCAGTGCCGGTCATTCGCGAAGACATAATGTCGCAGTTGAAGAACAAGGGAATCTATCTGCTCGATCCGGAATCGGCGAATGGATACAGCATCGTCGCGGGAATCGGCATTCTGATTCCCTTTGCGATTTTTCAGTACCTGGGCTGGGCCAATTTCTTCAGCTCAGTTCCGCTGCTTATCGGAGGTGTGCTCATTTCGGCGCTGGTCTGGTGGCTCTTTGCGCGCGTGATGACTGCAAAAACGGTGAAAGGAGCGCGCACACGCATTGCCGTGCTTGGGTTCCAGGAATTCATGAATCGCGTCGACGCCGAGAGGCTGAAGACCTTGCCTCCGACAACGTTCGAAAAATATCTTGCGTTCGCGATGGCGCTGGGAGTCGAGCATCACTGGGCGCAGGCGTTCGCGGGAATCGTGAAAGATCCGCCTTCGTGGTACGTCGGGCCGGGGGGCCCGTATATCGGCCCGTTCAACCCGATTTTCTTTTCGAGTTCCATGAGCAGCATGGCGACGGATATGCATCAGGTGTTTGTGTCGGCCCCGCGCGCGAGTTCGACCGGATCCGGATTTGGCGGAGGAGGGTTCGGCGGCGGGGGCGGATTCTCGGGCGGAGGATTTGGCGGAGGAGGCGGCGGAGCGTTTTAGTTCTTCGCAAGCTGAGAACTGTGTCGCAAGAACACATCGCGAGGGCAAGATGCCCCCGCGATAACCGGTAAGCTGACGGCGCCTCTTCGTGCTACTTTTATTGTTCGCCGCCGCTGACGTTGCTGCCCCAGAGTGCGTTGCTCCCCCACAGAGCATTACTGCCCCACAGTGCGTTGCTGCCCCAGAGAGCGTTGCTTCCCCACAATGCATTCGATCCCCACAGGGCATTGCTACCCCAGAGGGCATTGCTGCCCGAAACTGTTGTCGAAGAAGTGGAGATCGTCGAAGAGGATGCTCCTGTGACGAACTGATTCGATCCCCAGATCGCCGTATTCGACCAGGTCGACGATGTGTTCCAGACCGCGGACGGATCATCGTTCAGGAACACATAACCCGAACTGTAGGTCGCAACCGGCGACATCGCTGTTCCGTTGGCTACGTTTGTATTCTGGAGTGCAGCTTCAAGATCAAGGTAGCCAGCACCAACCGTGAAGATGTCGTACTGGTCAGTGTACGTGATTCCTGAGCTGGGATCGGTCACGCTGCTGTACTGCGGGAAGGTCTTGTACGCGGTCTTCATCAGCCGCGCTTTCACCTGATTCGGAGTGAGGCTCGGATATTTTTGCAGCAGATCGGCCACCGCTCCACTGGTCACGCCCGCAGCCATGCTGGTGCCGCTTAGCGTCATGTATTTCGAGGACGGCGAACTGCTCCCACCATACACGTAAGAGCTGTAGGGCACCCAGTTACTCGGATAGTCGGTATAGAGCGTCGATCCTTGCGACTCCAGCGAGACCAGCAGGTTTCCGGGAGCCACGATGTCAGGCTTCGCAATCGCATCGATGGCGGTTGGGCCCTTGGAACTGTAGCTGGCAATCAGGTCGTCGGTGCGCTGCGGAGTGTCCATCGGCTTCATTGCGCCAACGGTGATCACGTACGGGTCATTTCCGGGCGAGGTAATCGTTGCATAGCCGTCGGTCTGCTGATAACGGCCATTATTCCCCGCTGCCACAACGACCACAATTCCATTTTTCCACGCCTGTTCAACAGCCTGGCAGAGCGGATCCAGCTTATAGCTCTCATAAACCGCACGGCCCAAAGAAAGGTTGATGACGCGGATGTTGTAGAAGGGTTTGAGAGCGATCGCTTGCGAGATGGCCGCAATTACCGCACTATCGCTGCCCGCACCGCTCTGGTCCAGGACCCGCAAGTTCACCAAATTGGCCCTGGGGGCAATACCTTTGAAGGTCTGCGAATAACTCGATCCGGTAGAGTTCGCGCCGTTTCCGGCAATGAGTCCCGCAATGTGTGTGCCGTGGCCGTATTGATCGTTGGTGCCGGCATTTCCAGGAACGAAGCTCTGGCTATACACCACGCGCGAAAGTCCGAGGAACCCACCATTCAGATCGGCAGAAGAGCTAACTCCGCTATCGATGAGCGCGATCCCAACGCCCGCCCCGGTATACCCCGACTGCCATGCGTACGGCGCATTAATGGCAGGAGCCGCAGTGCTCAACGTGGGATTCAGAGGGCGATCTGAACTGATGTAGACGACATTGGGATGTGTCGATAGGGCCAGGATTCCAGGACCGTCCAGCGACGCGACCAATCCGTTCACGATCGGGAGCGGCGCCAGAATCTGTCCGCCTAATTGGAGAATGTCATTCACTAAACAGTCAACCAGCCCGAGCAGACTATTGCAGTTGACCTGCGTGCCCGGCGCATACTGCACGATTACATTCACCTGCTGAGACGATGTGTATCCCTGCAATTCAGGGGATAGCTTGGGATTCTGCGCATGGGCCAGCGATGCGCCGGCCAGCACAATAGCGAGGAACAGAGCCCTTTTCATTTTCCCCCCAACGAGGCGCCCACAGGCGCGTAACGCACCTTACGTGACCTGAGTACGTGCAGTTGCGGGTCCAAACGTGACGGTGATTACTCTTGCTTTTCAATTGGTTAGAACGGTGTGTTGCGAAACGCAGCGGGCGTTTTGTCCCACAGCATGGGCAGGGGACAAGTTGTCCCATTGAGACTTCGAAACCCGGCGCGCCTCAATGGCGATAAGCCTTTGATTGCAAAGAAGTAAACGATGGTAACCAACGCATCGTCTTTTGGGCGGACATCCCTCGCAAATTGTTGAAAAATTTAACTAATTGTCATGCCAAGAGTGGGGTCCATCGGGGTTCGTGTGTTCATTGGCGGAATGGCGCTCGCCGGCTCCGTTTGCCTTGTAGTGGCAGCTCTCCAGTGGCATTCGAGCGATCTGCTGAAGTTTACCTGCTATGTAATCGCGGCCCTGCTCGCCTCGTCCCTGAAAGTCAGCTTGCCGGGAATCGAAGGGACTCTCTCGGTGAACTTCCTGTTTACCCTGCTCGGGATTCTCGAATTGAGCCTGCCGGAAACTCTGATCATCGGGCTGGCCAGCACACTCGCGCAGTTTTATTGGCGCCCAGCTCGAACGCTAAAGCCGGTCCAACTTATTTTCAATGTTTCGCAGGTTACGGTTTCGAGTTCCGTCGCCTACGCCAGTTACAAGCTGATGGCGATTTACGTTTTACATGGGCCGGGACCGCTGGCGCTCGTTGTTGCCGCCGTGACGCACTTCGCCTGCAACACCTCGGCGATGTCGACCATCATCGGCCTGACCGAAGAGAAGTCGCCGCGCAAGGTTTGGATCGACAGCTACTTGTGGTCGTTTCCCTATTACATGGTGGGAGCGGCCACGGCCGGCCTGGTTCATTTCCTGAACTCGCATATCGGTTGGCAATCGTCTCTGCTCGTGCTGCCGCCGATCTACCTGATGTATCGCTCCTATCGTCTTTATCTGGGCAAACTGGAAACGGAGAAGCGCCACGCCGAGCAGGTTTCGCACCTGCATCTGCGCACGGTAGAGGCGCTCGCGCTCGCCATCGAAGCCAAGGATGAAACGACTGGGGAGCATCTGCAGCGGGTTCGCGTGTACGCGATGGAACTGGCGAAAGAACTCCGACTGAGCGACGACGAGACCGAAGCGTTGAAAGCTGCCTCGGTGCTGCACGACATCGGAAAGCTGGCCGTGCCAGAACATATCATCTCGAAGCCGGGCAAGCTCACTCCGGAAGAGTTCGAGAAGATGAAGATCCATCCGATCGTAGGGGCAGAGATTCTTGAACAGGTGAATTTTCCGTATCCCGTCGTACCGATCGTGCGGGCGCATCATGAGAAGTGGGACGGCAGCGGCTATCCGAATGGTCTCGCCGGTGAGGCGATCCCGATTGGCGCGCGCATTCTGGCTGCCGTGGATTGCCTCGACGCACTTGCCTCTGATCGTCAATATCGGAAGGCGCTGCCTCTCGACGAAGCAATGGCAAAGGTCGTCGCGGATTCGGGGAAGAGCTTCGATCCGCGCGTCGTCAACATTCTGCACCGCCGCTACATTGAACTCGAGAAGCTTGCGACAGAGCAGCCGCTGCAAGCGCCGGTGAAGTTGTCGACCGATATTAAGGTGGAGCGCGGCTCGGCTCCGGACGCAGGATTTGCGGAATCAGCCGAGCCTGTGGTGGAGAAATCGCCCGCGAATCGTGATTCGGCTGCCCGCATCTCCGCCGCTCGCGAATGCGGCCGCGAGATAGCGGCGATCGCGCACGCTAGTGCCGCTGTAAGCAAGCCCGATATCTTCTGTTTGCTTTCGGTCCGCATAAAAGACTTGGTGCCGCACGAGTCAATGGCCGTCTATTGTCCGAGTGGAGAAATTCTGTTGCCGGAGTTCGTCGCAGGAGAAAACGCACGCCTGTTCACTTCTCTGCGAATCCCGCTGGGTGAAGGCTTGTCGGGATGGGTGGCGCAGAATCATAAGGCAATTCTGAACGGCAATCCTTCTGTCGAACCCGGATACTTGAATGATCCGACGAAATACAGCACGCTGGGCTCGGCGCTGGCGGTGCCCATCGAAGCAGCATCTGTCATTGTGGCCGTCCTCGCGCTCTATCGAGCCGGGCAGGACGCATTCTCACGCGACGATCTTCAGGTAGTGGATGCGCTCGTCTCGGAATTGGCAGCGTCAATTGAAGCCGCCACAAAACCGCGAGCGGCAGCCGTATCAGCTTCCAGCTAACTCCGGCGGCTATTCCATCTCAAAGCTCAGGTACATCAGCCCGTCATCGCGCTCAATCTGAAGCACGACGGGATCGCCCGGTTTCAGCGAGCGCACTGTCGTGCGCAGCGTGTCCATGCTGCCAATCGGCGTCTGGTTCAATTCGTGGATCACGTCACCGGCCTGCAATCCTGTCTCGGGCCCGAGCAGATCGACGGCGCGTCCGACTACGATCACGCCAGTTGGGATTCTGAGGTTGAGGCGCGACTGCAGGTTGCTGGTCAGGTTGATCGCCAGCACGCCAAGCCGGGGAACGAGACTGTTTTCTGTGTTGATGGCATCGAGTAATTCGTCCATGTGATCGCGATGCTCGATGGCGGGAACGTAAAGAGTCTTCTGTTCTTCCCCGCGCAGGATGACGAGCTTGACGGGCTTGTCGAGCCGATGAAGGTAGAGAGCCGAGGTGAGCGAGGGAAGGGTCTCGACGCGGCGGTCATCGGCGGAGAGAATAATGTCCTGGATCTTGAGACCAGCGGCGGCCGCGGGCCCGTCCGGTGTGACGTCGGCAACAACCACTCCCCAATGCTGCGAAAGATGCAGTCCTTCCGCGAGGTCGGGAGTGATTTCCTGGGCGACTGCGCCGATTTGCACCCGATGCACGTGACCATATTTGCGCAGACTGCGATAGACAAAATCGACCACTCGTGCGGGAATGGCAAAACCCAGGCCTTCACTGCCTCCGCCTTGCGACAGAATAAAAGTGTTGATCCCCAGCACATCGCCATTCATGTCGACGAGTGGACCTCCGCTGTTGCCGGGATTGATGGGAGCATCGGTCTGCAAGTAAGTAATGGGCTTGTTCGGATCGGCCTGGCGGGCCGTCGCGCTCAACACACCCATCGTGACCGAATTCTGCAGGCCCTCGGGACTGCCTATGGCGAAAACCAGTTGCCCGACCTCGGGCCGGTGGTCGGCCTTAAGAGAGAGCGTGGGCAGGCCGGTGTCGTCGACTTTCAACAGAGCGAGATCGGTCTCTTTGTGAACGCCAAGCAACTTCGCTTCAAGGATGCGGCGCTTACCGATCGGCACAAGTCCTGAACTGTCGCCCGCGAGAGGCAGCGCCACCCGGATGCGTTGCGCTCCTTCGACCACGTGGGCATTAGTCATGATGTATCCGTTAGAGTCGACAATTACCCCGGATCCGACGGCGTGCTGGCGGACGATGAACGCGGCCTCGGATTTATTCTGCTCGCTGAGGGGACCGTAGCCGGTGACCAGGATCTGCACGACGGCGGGAGATACTTTGGCGGCCAGGGACTCGAGGGCCCCGTTGAGCTGGACTAGAACATTCGCCGTGGGAGCGATTGCGTTGCCCCTCGGACTGGCCGCCGGTTTCGTCTGGGACGGGGGCGCAGCTTGCTGCGCGTCATTCTTGGTCTGTTGCGACTTGGATTGGCTCGCAGCTGTGGCAATCAGCGAAGTGCTGGCAACTAGAATGCACGCCATTCCGGCATGCAGACAAACGCCAATTGTCTGTTTGAATGTGGCACGACTATTCAGCATGTTGTTCACCACGCCAGGAAATCGCTAGTCTGTATTGTGCCAGAAGAGAGCCCCCTCAAGACAAACGCGCCTATCAGTTTTTGCTACTATTTCTATTCTGAGGAATCCGGTTTTTTTCTCGTGGAACCCCACGCTTTTATCGCAGAAGTCTACCGCCGGATGGCGCTTCGCCATGCGGCCGAGCATCATCGCCCGGACTGGGCAGAGATGCAAAAGAACGCCTTGGTGCTCCAGTCAGCGGATCACTATCAGCCGCACTTGCCCTCTGACAGAGATGCCCGCATCATTGATATTGGTTTTGGCGATGGATGGTTCCTGGCCGCTTGCCTTAGGTTGGGATATCGCAATCTTTCCGGCGCAGACTTTAACATCCAGCACAAGAGCAACATTCGCGACTGGGCTCCCGGTTGCATTACGCTGCATCTGATCGAGAACGACATCGGCGGTTTCCTTGCAGACAAGGCAGAGTCGTATGACTTCATCCACATGTCGCATGTGATCGAGCACATTCCGAAACATTCTTTGTTCTGGATTGTGGACGCGCTCTACCGCGCTCTGAAACCCGGCGGCAAGCTGTTGCTGCGGACGCCCAACATGGAAGGACCATGCGCGAATTCCAGTCTTTATGTGACCCTTTCGCATGAGTATGGATTCGCGGGATCCAATCTCATGTCCATTCTTGACATTTCGGGTTTTGATGACGTTCGATTTCTGAAGTTCCGCGATCGAGCGCCGACTCTTAAACAGCGTCTGGGAAACGCCCTAAGATGGCCGTTCATTAAGAAGAGCGAATTCAGAAACCGGCTTTTCGGAGTCAACTATGGGGGTCAGTTCGGGTCGGAGTTGATTGTGATCGCAAAACGGGGCGCTTGGCCACCCTACTTCGACGAGCGCTATCGATAGTCCCGTTTTCTCCGGAATGAGTCATGCATTCCCCGAGGGGGGAACCGTTCCTACCGTTAACTAACGGGTTATCAGCCTTTTACAAGGGTAACTTTCCGTGATATAACCGCCCGTGAGCAGAAAAGCGGGTCTTGGCCCGCTGGGAGCTTGATTCGATGACGTTGGCCTCATTTACTGACGACAAAATATCATCCGGCCAACATGGAGGAGGTACCGTGGGGGAAGAAGCACGGACCGGGAAAAGATTCCCGCTGGAATTGCCGATCAAGATTCATAAGGGCGAGCTGGACGCCAGCGGAACCACAGGCAACCTGAGCGCGGCTGGCGTGTACATTCGCGCGGACGCGGCGATGGAAATCGGATCGCCCGTGGAATTTGAGATCACCCTGCCGCCGGAAATGACGGGCGGCCAGGAAAACGTGACCATCCAATGCAAGGGACGGGTGGTCCGATCGGACGAGACGGGCGAGGGCGGCGAAGGCCGTGGCGTCGCGTGCGTGATCGACTCATACGAGTTCGTCAGGAACTCTTAGCTTTCGAATTCGACTTTTTGGAGCGCTGAAAACATGCTCAAACTGATTCTGGCGGATAACCAGGCTATCTTCCGGGCGGGGATCGCGAAAGTGCTCGCCGTGGAAGATGAGATGCGCATCGTGGCCCAGGCGCAGACTCCGGAACAGATGTTCATGGCTCTGGATAAATTTCGCGCCGCCGTTCTGGTCGTAGCCGCGGGCTTCCACAACGATTTCGCCGCTATCGTGCAAGGCGCGAACAAAGCCAAGACCCGCGTCATCGTGCTGGCCGACACCGGCGAGAGCGCGCAGAAACATATGTCGAACGGCGCACATGGAGTGGTGTATCGCAACGTGACCAGCGCCGCGCTTGTCGACTGCGTGCGCAAAGTGGCTCGCGGTGAAACCTGGGTGCAGGACGTCGCCGTACCCAGCGAGCTCACCGAAAACGATATGGTCGGGCTACGAGTACGCGACCGGCTGACGGCGAAAGAACTGCGCATCGTCGCGCTGATCGTCCAGGGATACAAGAACAAAGAGATCGCCACCCAGCTTGGCACCACCGAGCAGGTCATTAAAAACTACCTGCGGAACGTGTATGACAAGATCGGCGTCTCCGACCGGCTCGAGCTCGCGTTGTTCACGATCCATCACCGGATCTTGAACGAAGCCGCAGCGGCCACCACGGCGGGCGCACCGGCACAGCCACCCGCCGGCGTCGCACAGTAGATCAAATTCATCCGGGGAACAAGAAAGCCGCCTACAGAGGCGGCTTTTTTGTGGCGCCGCGCCCCGGTTGCTGTCGGGCCGTGTCCCGCCCTTTCGAGCATTCTCAGTCGCACTCTCCTGTAGGGTCCAGCATACAATCACACACGACGAATCTAAGAGGAGGAATGTCATGACTTCAGCCGCGAGACGAATTGGACCCATCTTGCGCATCGGTCCCGTACTTCTTCTGCTGTCGGCTACTCTATTTGCGCAGTCACCTGCAAAGGAAGAGCAGACCTCAGCCGCGCCGCAGGCTCCAGTTCAAGTGGATCACCGGACGCTATTCGAGGTGCAAGGCGTGCTGTCTTTTCCTGCTGCGGCTCGGGCGGCAGCGATAAGCAGGCGAATCGAAGATCTCTCGAAGGATGTGACCTTCAAGCCGGAATCACTGACTACAGCTGATTCCGGCTCCACGACCGACATTCTCGGCAATGACGTCATCGTCATGAGTGTCACGGACCAGGACGCCGCGGGTTCAGGACAACCACGTGAGGCCGTCGCGAAAGATTATGCCGATCGCATTCGCAGCGCTCTCATCACCATGCGCCGCCAGTATAGCCTGAAGAGCGTTTTGATCGGTGCCCTATACGCAATTCTTGCGACGTCGATCCTTTATGTCTTGTTTCGAATTCTGAGTACTCTCTTCAGGCGGCTCTATAACAAAATAGAAGGTTGGCGCGGAACGCGCATTCGATCCATCAAGATTCAGCAGTTCGAATTACTCCCCGCTTACAGAATCGCCGAGATGATGACCGGGGCTGCGAGACTGCTGCGCTTCGGCGTGTCAGTCGTTGTGCTCTATTTCTACGCGTCACTCGTTCTCAGCTTTTTTCCATGGACGCGCGGCTATGCGCAAAGGCTCGTCGCGGACGTATTGTCTCCACTGCGAGTGGTATGGGACGGCATAGTCAGTTACCTTCCTAACGTCTTCTTCATTGCCGTGATCGGAGTCTTTGCGTTCTACGTCATTAAGTTTATCAAGATAATCTTCACGGAACTGGGACGGCAGACCATCACCGTAAGTGGCTTTTACCCAGAATGGGCCGAGCCGACATACAAGATTGTGCGCTTTCTAGTTTTGGCGCTAACGTTGATCGTGGTATTTCCTTATCTTCCTGGTTCGAATTCGCCCGCGTTTCGTGGGGTCTCCCTCTTCCTGGGCGTGCTGGTATCCCTGGGTTCCACGTCCGCCGTAGCGAACATAGTTGCTGGAGTAATCCTCACCTATATGCGTCCGTTCAAGACAGGCGACCGCGTCAAGATTGCCGACACAATAGGGGATATTGTCGAAAGAAATCTTCTGATCACTCGCGTTCGCACGATCAAGAATGTGGAAATCACGATCGCCAACTCCATGGTGTTAGGAAGTCACATTATCAACTTCAGCAGCTCGGCAGAGCAGGGGGGTCTCATCCTGCACACCTCGGTCACCATCGGCTACGACGCGCCTTGGCGGACCATCCACAAGCTTCTAATCGACGCGGCGCTTTCGACGGAGCACATTCTTCGAGAGCCGCCTCCCTTCGTACTGCAGACGGCGCTGGACGATTTCTACGTCCACTACGAGTTGAATGCCTACACCGACCACCCAAGCCTGATGGCACGGACGTATTCCGACCTGCACCAGAATATTCAGGATAGGTTTTACGAAGCAGGAGTGGAAATCATGTCACCTCATTTTTCGTCCGTGCGGGACGGCAACCAGATCGCGATTCCCGCGGAGTACCGACAGAAGGGCTATTCCGCTCCGACATTTCGACTAGGGATATTCGAAGATCTGATCAACAAGAAAGCATCGGTCCCGGAGTGACCGAAGATCGGCGTCTGAGCTGGTCATCTGGACTCCGTTTTCAGCGAATCGTCCAAAAATCACGAGCATCTATTAAGGACCTATGGAATACCGACAGCTTGGAAAATCTGGATTGAAGGTTCCGGTGCTCAGTTATGGCACCGGCACATTTGGCGGGAGCAACGAGTTCTTCAAAGCATGGGGATCGAGCGATGTCGCGGAGGCGACGCGGCTGGTCGATCTCTGCCTCGGCGCGGGCGTAAATTTGTTCGATACAGCGGATGTTTATTCAGACGGTCTTTCTGAAACGATTCTTGGGAAAGCGATCGCGAAGCGGCGCGACAAAGTGCTGATTTCGACGAAAGCGACGTTTCGGATGAGCACCAGCGATGCGCCCAATGACGTCGGATCGTCGCGGCATCATCTGATTCAGGCCTGCGACGCGAGTTTGCAGCGGCTCGGGACGGATTACATTGACATCTATCACCTGCACGGATTCGACGCGTTGACGCCGGTCGACGAAGTCCTGAGCACGCTCGACAATCTGGTGAAGAGCGGCAAGGTGCGATACATCGCGTGCTCGAACTTTTCCGGATGGCATCTGATGAAGTCGCTCGACGTTTCCGACCGCTACGGTTGGACGCGGTACGTGGGACATCAAGTCTACTATTCGCTGGTCAACCGAGAGTATGAATGGGAACTGATGCCGCTCGGCGCTGATCAGGGAGTGGGAGCGCTGGTGTGGAGTCCGCTTGGCTGGGGGCGGCTCACGGGAAAGATTCGACGCGGTCAACCCCTGCCCAAAGTGAGCCGTCTGCACGAGACCGGCGACAAAGGGCCGAAGGTTGATCAGGAGCATTTGTACAAAGTGGTAGACGCTCTGGATGCCGTGGCGAAAGAGTGCGGCAAGACGCCGCCGCAAATTGCCCTCAACTGGCTGCTGCAGCGTCCGACAATTTCGACTGTCGTGATGGGCGCGAGAAACGAAGAGCAACTCCGACAGAATCTGGGCGCCGAGGGATGGAAATTATCTGCCGAGCAGATCGCGAAACTCGATCAGGCTAGCGATGTGACGCCGATCTATCCGTATTGGCACCAGCGAGACGCGTTCGTGGAACGGAATCCCGAGGCCGCGCGGCCGGCCGAGTGGCGTCATCGTTTCTGAGTGAAATGCAGAATCAAGGCTGAAGCCGCGGCATCGCAGGCATTGAACGTGTCTCCTCCAGCCTGATTCGTCATCACGAGAACAGCGAAATCCTTTGCTGGAGCCATCCAGACGATTGCGAAATTTTGCGTGTTGCTGCCGGCATGAGTAAGAGCGCGTCCGCCGGCCCATGGACGATTGGTCACAAGCCAGCCGAAGCCATAGTCTCCGCCGAACGGCGGCGTGTGCAGGCGCTTGAAGGTCTCCGGCTTCAGAATTCCCGGCTCACCTTGTTCGCCACGCAGATGCGCGGTGACGAACTTTCCCCAATCGATAACGGAGCAGTGAACTGTTCCTGCGGGACCAATCACCGGAGCATTGTCGGCCCGCGGTCCGGGTGCAATCGCGCGATGGATACCAAAAGTCAGCAAGACGTGCTGCCACGGCTGATCGATCTGCTTGGAATCCGGCGTGCCCATCGCGCCGAACCCGCATGTCTTCATGCCAACCGGATCGAACACACGCTTGCGCATCATATCTTCCCAGGAATCATTGGCGACGCGTTCGGCCATCGCTCCGGCCACGGCGTAGCTGCGATTCGAATAAAGAAAGGTTGACCCGGGCTCGTTCACCGGAGGTTCAGCCAGGATCGTCGCGACATAGGCGGTGCGCTGTTCGCGAGGCGTGCCGGGAAGGTTGTACATGTCTGCGAGATTCTTCCCTTTCGGCCAGCTCTCGTCAGTGAATCCGGCGCGATGCGCGAGCAGTTGCTCAAGGGTAACTTTGCGGTACGCGGGATTCATCTTCGTTGCGAGTTCGGGGAAGACCTGCTCGATCGCCGTATTCCACGAGAAGTTGCCTTGCTCGACCAGAGTCGCGAGCATGGTCGCTGTCATCGCCTTGGTGTCGGAACCGAGATGAAATTCGTCGTTGATCGTGACCGAAGTGTGGGTGCCGTACTTTCGGACTCCGACTGCACCGACTCCGACCAGGCCTTTGCTGGTGACGATGGCTCCGGCGAGCGCGGGCAGATCGTACTTCTGGAGGATGGGCGTGAGAAGGGAGTTTAGACTTTCGGGAGTGGAAGATTGTGAGAAGGCGCTCGGCGTGGTTGCGAGAGCAAACAGCAGGCTCGATGCAAACACGCCGATGATCGCAGAAGTAATGGCTGGACTCTCCCTCAGGGCTGAAGCACTGACTTTCACTCGGCTTGATCGGCGCGAGTTGAAGCTGCGCCCCTTCTAGACGAACGAGGCGATCAAATCCTCGTTCGTCCTGATCCGGCGTGGCCGTTCGGTTAGCTGATTTTTTCTCCGACGGCCTTTGCTTGCGTGAACAGGTACAGATAATCCGGGCCGCCGGATTTGGAGTCGGTGCCCGACATGTTGAAGCCACCGAACGGATGCGCGCCGACCATAGCTCCGGTGCACTTGCGGTTGATGTAGAGGTTGCCGACGTCGAATTCCTGGATGGCACGGTCGATCTTGTCGCGCGAACTGGTGTAAACCGCGCCCGTTAATCCGAACTCGGTGTCGTTAGCGATCTCTAGAGCGTGATCGAAACCGCGAGCCTTAATCACCGCGAGGACCGGTCCGAAGATTTCTTCCTGCTCGAGTTTCGACTTCGGCGGAATGTCGGCGATAACGGTTGGCTGAATGAAATAGCCTTCGCCAGGAGCGCGTTCGCCGCCAGTGATGATGCGGCCATCTTTCTTGCCCTGCTCGATGTAGCCAAGGATGGTCTTCATCGAACCTTCGTTAATCACTGCGGCCATGTTCGCGTTTTCGGCGGGATCTCCGACTTTAATCTTTTCGACTCGCGCTTTTAGTTGCGAGACGAACCGGTCGTAGACGCGCTCGTCGACGATCGCCCGCGAGCACGCCGAGCACTTCTGGCCCTGGAATCCGAATGCCGCGGCGGCGACGCCCTCAACAGCTGCATCGATGTCGGCATCAGCATCGACGATGATCGCGTCTTTGCCGCCCATCTCGAGAATCGTGCGCTTGATCCAAATCTGGCCGGGAGCCTGGGTCGCGGCGGCCTTGTTGATATGGAGTCCGACTTCGCGCGATCCGGTGAAGGCGATGTAGCGCGTCTTGGGATGTGCGACGACGGCGTCGCCAAAACTGGCTCCGGCGCCGGGGCAGAAATTCACCACGCCCTCGGGCATGCCGCACTCTTCGAGCAGTTCGACAAATTTCGCGGCGATGGTGGGCGAGTCGCTCGAGGGCTTCAGGATGACCGTGTTGCCGCAGACGATCGAGGCGAGCGTCATGCCTGCCATGATGGCGCAGGGAAAATTCCACGGCGGAATCACCGCGCCCACGCCGAGCGGAATGTAATGTAACGTGTCGTGCTCGCCGGGAAGCTGGATCGGCGTCTGCGCCTTGGCGAGGCGAAGCGCTTCGCGCGCGTAGAACTCGCAGAAGTCGATGGTCTCGGAGATGTCAGCATCGGCCTCGGCCCAATTCTTCGAGACTTCGAAAACGAGCCACGCCATGCATTCCATCTTGCGCTGACGGAGCAGGTCGCCGACGCGGAACAACAGGCTGGCGCGCTCTACCACAGGCGTGCGACTCCAGGATTCGAAGGCCTTGAGCGCGGCGTTCATCGCGGGCTCGACGTGTTCTTTGCCGGCCTTCTGATGGAGGCCGACGATCTCGGAGGGCTTCGCCGGGTTCAGAGACTTGATCTTGTCGGTGGTCTTGACTCGCTTGCCGCCGATGATGAGATCGTATTCGCGGCCGAGTTGGCTGCGGACTTTCGCGATAGCGGCGCGCATGCGGCGCGCATTTTCTTCGTTGCGGAAATCAAAAAAAGGTTCGGTAACAAATGGTCCGGTGTGCAGAGTTGTACGCGATGGCCGGACGGGGGCTTCCAAGGTTGCCATGGGAGAAATTCCTTTCGAAATGAGTGCTAATAACTTGGATTAGTCTACACCGCATAAAGACGCTCGATGCCGAAGCAAGGGAAAGGGGAGCGCTGCGGTTTGAGGCATTCCACGTTTTCGGGAACCGCGAGCTGGGGTGAAAAATTTATTTCGATCACTTTTCGCAAAATTCTGCTTTTAAAAGACTTAGTGGAGCAAGACGTGCACTTGAGAGCGCTAAAATCCTGAATCCAAATGAGTTACGCGCAAAATCTTTCAAAATAAGGACTTACAGCCTCTTTGCCGCTCTGGACCCTCGGAATTCTCGTCTTCGTGCGGCTCTGCGCCTTCGGTAAACAGAAACGAGCCCCGACGACAAAGGACAGCAAAGCTGAGCGAAGGGAAGCAAGGAGAGCTCGCCTCGTCATCTTCAATGTGGCGCTTGCCGGGGACGTGAATAAAGGTTGTTCGTCACAATGAGATCGATTTAGCTGTGGAAAACCGATCGCCGCTCCGGAGGTTCAACCGTCTCTTAACCACGAAGTCATGCGAAGGGATTCGAGATCGTTTCTGTCTGTCGTTACTCATTGCTCACTGCTGTTTCGTAGATGCGTCCAATTCAACATCGATTTCTTTCAGTCCGACTTTCAACTTCATCGGGACGGGGCTCGGGGCCTGAGATTCACGTTGACATCGCCGTGACGGTGAATAGAATGACTGCACTCCATCACATCAAGGGGAACCCGCATGAGAACGTTCTGTAGATTCGGAGCGGTCTTGGCAGTCTTTTTTGCTTTTGTCACTTTCTCGTTTGCACAAACAGGGACAACATCGGTCGGCGGAACGGTGGTCGATACTTCCGGAGCGGCAATTGCCGGGGCCAAGGTCACGATCTCAAACAACGGCCAGGCGCTCGAGCGCGAGGTGCAGACGAACAATGCGGGCGAATACCGGTTTCTGGCGCTGCCTCCGGGCACGTACACGCTGACAGTGGAAAAACAGGGGTTCCGGAAATACGAGCAGACAGCGCTGGCACTGCTGGTGAACGTTGCGGCGACGAATAACGTGAAGTTGGAAGTGGGAACGTCCACAGAGAAGGTGGACGTTTCGGCGGCGGTGGAGACGATCAACACGACTGACGCGTCGCTGGGCAATGCGTTCAGCGAGGTGCAGGTGAAAGAGTTGCCCATGGAGAGCCGGAACGTTCCGGACCTGCTCAGCCTGCAGGCGGGCGTTCTATATACGGGTGACCGGCCGGATATTAATACGAGCGCCGACACGCGCAGTGGCGCAGTGAATGGGGCGCGCAGCGATCAGAGTAATGTGACGGTCGATGGCATTCCAGCGAATTCCAAGGGAGGATATGCGTTCACATCGGTATTGCCGGTGACGCTCGACTCGGTGCAGGAATTCCGGGTAACAACAACCAACTATGGCGCGGACCAGGGAGTGGCATCCGGGGCCCAAGTTGCGCTGATCACCAAGAGCGGGACCAACAACTTTCACGGGTCGGTCTACGAGTACAACCGGAATTCGTATTTCAGCGCGAACGATTACTTCATCAAGGCGTCGCAGATCGATAGCGGATTGCCCAACAAGCCTCTGCAGCTGAACCGCAATATTTTCGGCGCATCGGTGGGCGGCCCGCTTGTCAAGGACCGGTGGTATTTCTTCCTGAATTACGAAGGGTACCGGGACGCAGAGGCGATCAGTGCGGAGCGAACTATTCCGACTGCCGCGTTGCGAAATGGAGTGATTCAGTATTTTTGCCTGAATGGAGACACGACAAAGTGTCCGGGCAATTCTGTCACCGTGAATGGAACGACGTTTACGGCACCGGCGGGATACATGGCACTTTCGCCCAGCCAACTCACAACGATGGACGGGAGCAGCTACGGCTCGCAGCATGGGCCGGACCCGGCAGTCACGCAGTACATGGCGTCGTATCCACTGCCGAATGATTTCTCAGTTGGCGATGGCGTGAACACCGCCGGGTACCGGTTCCGGGCGGCCACGCACGTGATGAAGAACTGGTATATCGGCAAAATGGATTACAACCTCACGGCGAACGGAAATCAGAGGGTGTCGCTCACGGGGTCGATGGCGAATGAAAGCAACGCCGGGGCTCCATTTCTACCGGGCACAGCGCCGGAGACGACGATCGTCAATTTCAGCAAAGGATTGATTGCGAGCTACTCGGCAGTGATCTCTCCAACATTGCTCAATAACTTCCGGTGGGGTTACATCCGGCAGAGCCTGGGCACTGAGGGTGACTCGAGCCTGACGTGGAATTATCTGAATTTTGACCAGGGGATTACACGCACCTCGGCGTTTCAGAGGCCGATCAACAATTTCACCGACGACCTGTCGTGGGTGCATGGCAAACATACGTGGCAGTTCGGAGTTCAGTTCGCGTTCCTGCGGAACCCAGAGAGTAACCAGAGCAATTCCTTCAGTTCCGGCGTTGCGAATCAGGACTGGATGCTGAACTCGGGAATCTCGCAGCCGACGAACTCGGATCCGATGAATCCGCTGAACAATGGATATCCGGAAGTGGATTCTTCGTTTGTCAGCAACTACGACGCTTCGGTTACAAGCCTGCTGGGAATGATCACTCTGGGGAACGCAACGTACAACTACGACCGCGCTGGAAATACGCTGGCGCAGGGGGCTCCGGTGGCGCGGCGGTTTGGCGAAGATTCGTACGAAATGTATGCCCAGGATACGTGGAAGGCTACCCCGAACCTGACGGTCACGTTGGGGCTGCGCTATTCGCTATTCTCACCGCCGTGGGAGACGAACGGATTACAGGTTGGAACGAATGTGAATCTGGGCAACTGGTTCAACGCTCGCGGCGCGGGAATGCTGCAGGGGCTACCTTCAAATGCGCAGTCGTTGATTTCGTATAACTGGGCGGGGCCGGCGAATGGGAAACCCGGCTATTACGGATGGGACAAGCATGATGTTGGTCCGAGGGTGGCGTTTGCGTGGTCACCGAGTCCGTCGGGTGGATGGCTGGAGAAAGTGTTTGGATCAAACGGGATGAGCAGCGTCCGGGGCGGATTCGGGGTCGTCTACGACCGTGTCGGAGAGAGCCTGGTCGACACGTTCGATGCAGCGGGATCATTTGGGTTGTCGACTCAGCTGAGCAATCCTTCGGATTATGAGACGTCGAGAACGGCACCGCGCCTGACTAGCATGAATGTGATTCCTACGGTGGACAATCCGGCGCCGGGTGGAACAGCACAGCCGATTCTCGAGCCTGCGCCCGCAGGAGGCTTTCCGCAGCAGTATCCGATGGGGCTGGGCGCGATTACGTGGGGGCTTGATCCGAATCTGAAAACACCGTATTCCTACACGTTCGATCTGGCGGTGAGCCGACAGTTGAAGGGAAACTTCACGCTGGATGTTGCGTATGTCGGACGAATGTCGCATCGTCTGCTGGCGCAGGACGATCTGGCCATGCCTCTCGATATCGTGGATAAAGCATCGGGAATGGATTACTTCACGGCGGAGCGGGCGCTGGCACAGGTGTTCCGTCCACAATTGCTGGCGGGAGTTTCGAATCCGACGCAGTCGTTCAGTCCGAGCCAGATTTCGGCAAAGGCACAGCAGTTCTGGACCAATCAGATTCAGCCGCTGGCACCGGGAGGCGCGTATCCGCTGACCGGGTGCACGGGAGGAAATAGCCTGACGACGACAAATCCGGTGGTGTTTGCGTTCGACACGTTCTGTGCGACCGCGTTCAACGATTCACTGGCACTCTACAATCTCGATTACAACGGCTTCGCGGACGCGAATATTCCCGGAGTGACGTATTACACGTCCGGGGGGCAGTATTCGTACTACGCTCCGCAGTTCAGTTCCTTGTATGCGTGGCGCTCGATTGCATGGTCGAACTACAACGCGCTGCAGGCGAGTTTGCGGCACGCAATGGCGCACGGCGTGCAATTCGATTTGAACTACACGTATTCGAAGGCAATCGACATCTCGTCGGACGCACAGCGGGTGGGCCCGGCCAGTTACGGAAGCTTGCTGGGATTGAATAACAACATCATTAATGCGTGGAGTCCGGCGGAACAGCAGGGCGTGGCGTCGTTCGACGCGACGCATCAGCTGAACTCGAACTGGGTGGTCGAGATGCCGTTCGGGCGCGGCAAACTGCTCGGGAGAGGGTCAAACAAGCCGCTGGATGCGGTGATCGGAGGATGGCAATTTACCGGCGTGTTCCGGTGGACGAGCGGCTTCCCGGTAACCGTGGATAACGGGTTCAGCGCATTTCCGACGAATTTTGAAATGGAAGGAAATGCGGACCAGGTCGCGCCGGTGCACACCGGAGTGTATCGGAATACTCCGACTACGACGGCGGGCGTGTCGAATCCGAATCCGAATATTTTTTCGAACGGTGTGCTGGCAATCAATTCGTTCTCGTACGCCTGGGCGGGAGAATCTGGGGCGCGGAATCCCATTCGCGGCGACGGATTCTTCGGCATCGATATCGGGCTGGCAAAGCGCTGGTTCATGCCTTGGAGCGAGAAGCAGAGCGTGCAGTTCCGCTGGGAGGCGTTCAACGTTACCAACTCGGCACGTTTCGACGCGCAATCCGCACTGCTGTCGGATTCGCTCGGACTGGGGAGTGCGACCACGTTCGGGAATTATTCGGGATTGCTGACAAATCCGCGGATTATGGAGTTTGCGCTGCGGTTCGAGTTCTGAGAGAAATCTCTGTTAGGAATACTGTTCAGGGACGACGGCAGGCGCGGGCGCGACGCCCGTGCGACTGCCGCCGGGTCGTGGGCGCGACTTTTTGGACGCTATTTCGGCTAACAACGGCTTGCCAGCACTCCGGCATTTACCGGTTCCAAATGCGCCGTGAAATGGCGCAGGAATGGGGCTTCATACGTGAGGTGCATGCCGGGGATACGCTCGCGATTCTTCCAGAGTTCCAGGATCACTTCAACCACGTAGTCGATGTGGCTTTGGGTGTACACGCGGCGCGGGATGGCGAGACGGACTAGATCCATTTTCGCGGAGGCGGCGAACATGAGCGTGCCGATTTCTACGCTGCGGATTCCTCCTTCCAGGTAAAGCTCGCAGGCCAGCGCGACTCCCGGAAACTGATCCGGCGGAATATGGGGAAGGAACGTGCGGGCGTCGAGATAGATGGCATGTCCGCCGGGCGGCTGGACGATGGGAACACCCTGGCTCGCGATGTGGTTGCCGAGATACGCGGTAGAGGCGATCCGATATCGCAGATAATCTTCTTCGAGCGCTTCCTGCACACCGATGGCGATGGCCTCAAGATCGCGTCCGGCGAGACCGCCGTAGGTCGGATAGCCTTCGGTGAGGATCAGCAGGTCTTTCTCCTGCTGGGCGAGAAGGTCATTGTTGGTGCAGAGGAATCCGCCGATGTTGGCCATGCCGTCTTTCTTGGCTGACATGGTGCATCCGTCACCGTAGCTGAACATTTCCTGCGCGATTTCCTTCGGTGTCTTCTTGTCGTAACCCTTCTCTCGCAGCTTGATGAACCAGGCATTTTCGGCGAACCGGCAGGCGTCGAAGTAGAGGGGAATGCCGTGGCGCTTGCAGACGGCGCTCACCTCGCGGACATTTTGCATCGAGACGGGCTGGCCTCCGCCGGAGTTGTTGGTCACGGTGAGCATGACGAGCGGGATGCGCTCGCGCCCGATGCGCTGGATCAGAGATTCGAGAGCGGCGACGTCGATGTTGCCCTTGAAGGGATGCTGCGAGGCGGGATGCTTTCCTTCTTCGATGACGAGATCGACGGCCTCAGCTCCGACGAATTCCACATTCGCTCGTGTGGTGTCGAAGTGCGTGTTGTTGGGAACGACGTCTCCTTTCTTGCAGGCGACGCCGAACAGGATGCGCTCGGCGGCGCGTCCCTGATGCGTGGGGATGACGTGCTTGTAGCCAAAGATCTGCTGAATGGATTCTTTGAAGTGATCGAAGCTCTTGCTGCCGGCATAACTCTCGTCGCCTTCCATAATGCCGGCCCACTGGCGGGTGGACATGGCTCCCGTACCGGAGTCTGTGAGCAGGTCGATGAGGACGTCCTCGGCGGGCAGCAGGAAGAGGTTGTAGAAGGCGGCTTCGAGGAGCTGCTCGCGTTGCTGGCGAGTGGTCCAACGGATCGGTTCGACGCTCCTGATGCGGAATGGCTCGATGATGGTGTGAATGGGCATGGAAATTTTCCTGAGATTCCACTTTTAGCGTATGGGCGGAGGTTGGGTAGAACTGTGATTTGTCGCACACTGGCCCGTGTTGGGAATCGCAGAATTGATTGTGCAATTCACTCACTGCACAGGACACAGGCGATCACCGGGATCAGCGCGGTGATAGACTCGACTGTTTTGCGAGGAAAAAGTTCTATGAACATTCAGAGAGTGGGAGTGATCGGCGCGGGAACGATGGGGAACGGCATTGCGCATGTGTTTGCGCGGAGCGGTTACAACGTGGCTCTGTGCGATGTGGAGGCGCGATTTCTGGAGCGCGCGATGGTAACGATCGCAAAAAATCTGGAGCGCGAAGTTCAGAAAAACAAGATCACCATTGCGGACAAAGACGCGGCGCTGGGACGGATTCAGCTGGTGACCGATCGCGGCAAGCTGGCCGAGTGCGACTTTGTCATCGAAGCGGCAACCGAGAAGTTTGAGATCAAGACGGATATTTTCCGCGATCTCGACCGGCTGATGCGGCCCGAAGTTATTCTGGCGTCGAATACGTCATCGATCTCGATCACGAAGCTGGCCGCAGTGACGAAGCGACCTGACAAGGTGATCGGCATGCACTTTTTCAATCCTGTGCCGGTGATGAAACTGGTGGAGGTGATTCGCGGGCTGGCGACTTCGCAGGAGACGTTTGCGGCCGTGCGCGACTTGTCGGTAAAGCTTGAGAAAACTCCCGTCGAGGTGAACGATGCGCCGGGGTTTGTTTCGAATCGCGTGCTCATGCCGCTGCTGAATGAAGCCATGTTCGCGGTGATGGAAGGCGTGGCGACTCCCGAAGCGGTAGATGAAGTGTTCAAGCTGGGGATGGCGCATCCGATGGGACCGCTGACGCTGGCGGATTTCATCGGGCTCGACGTCTGCCTCGACATCATGCGCGTGCTGCACGGCGGGTTGGGAGATCCGAAGTACCGGCCTTGTCCGCTGCTGATCAAGATGGTAGATGCGGGATGGCTGGGACGGAAGAGCGGGCGTGGTTTTTATCAATATTGATGATTGTCGATCCTCGACTTGCCGGATGAAAAGAAAACCCGCGATTGGTGGTGCTACCTCTTGGCCGCGCTCTGCGGTTTTGTAACCGGAAGTGTAAACATCGCGATTAATGACATCCTGCTGATGGCGCTGATGGTCACCGCCTCGTGCATGATGCTCGGACTAGTGCGGGCGCGATCGCCGTGGAGGTGGGTCATCCTCGTGGGCGTATTCATTCCTCTGACCGAACTCGGGGCAGACATTTTTCTGACCATGAAGCCGTCGAGAGCGCAGGTGTACGCGTCGTTCCTCGCATTTCTGCCGGGGATTGCGGGAGCGTACGGAGGATCGTTTATGCGCGGGGTGGTGGAGAATCTGCGGTCGGGAAAGTAGAGCAGCCTTTCTCAATACGGAGACTCGGAGGCGCGGAAGTTCCTAAAGATGCAACGCTACGGCGGAACGATCCCGAGATAAAGGACGACGGGAGCCGATTTGGGAGCATTCCTTGTCTGGCGAATTCGAGTGACAAAAAGGTATCGATTAACTAAGAAGTTACTATCGATTCCACAGGATCAGCGCGTATGCTGGCGGGCATGGGTGTAAGTGTCTCCATGCTGGCTTCTGGGAGCCGTGGAAACTGCGCGATCGTAGCCAGCGCCTGCACCCGAATCCTGGTCGACGCTGGGATCTCCTGCCGCGAAACTTTCAAGCGAATGAAGGCGCTCGAGCAGGATCCGCATTCGCTCTCGGCGATTCTGATTACGCACGAGCACTCCGATCACATCTACGGGCTGGCGACTCTCGCAAAGAAATTAAGAGTCCCCGTGTTCATGACGGGCGCGACGTATCAGGCTTGGCAGCGCGCGATGCGCGACGAGAATGGCGAGAAGCCGAAGCTGGAAAAGTTCGAGCGCTTCGAATCGGGGCATACGTTTCAAGTGGGCGATATTGCGGTGAAGCCATTCACGATTCCGCACGATGCGGCCGATCCGGTGGGATTTACGTTTCGTGCGGAAGGGATCAAGATTGGGATCGCAACCGATCTCGGATACGTCCCGGTGAGCGTGCGCGATCACGTACGCGGCTGCGATGTGCTAATAGTGGAGTCGAATCACGATCTGGAAATGCTGCGTGTAGGGCCGTATCCGTGGTCGGTGAAGCAGAGGGTGATGAGCCGGGTGGGGCACCTGTCGAACGTGGCTCTCGCGGATTTCTTCACCAGCGACTATGATAATAATGCAACGTTTATAGTGCTGGCGCATCTTTCAGAGCAGAACAATCATCCGGAAATAGCCCGGAGAGAGGCAGAAAGAGCGCTGGCCACGCGAGGAGGGCTGTTTACGAATCGCGTGTTATTAGCGTCCCAGACCGAGGCTTTAGAGCCGATTTGCCTGTAGTTGGGCTCACGTGTTTGGCTGATTTCGTACCTCCCCATGAGTCAGCAGTGCATTGATCCAATCGTAGGCAAGATCCTGGCGGGATGGCGCTATGACATATCCGGCCTGGCGCCGGAGATGCGCGGCGATTATGAAAGCCACTTCGCAGCGTGCGAATACTGCCGCAGCCGTCAAAAAATCCACCGTATCATCGATGTTGGGCTGATCGCGCTGGCATCGGTTTCTGCCGGCATGTTCCTTCTCGCTTTTGCCGTCATTCATTATCTGAGCCCGCGCCATGCATTCTGGCTCGAGATTGGCGCTCTGGCGGGATTTGCGCTCTCGGCCGTGATCTGGCTGGGCGTTGCGGTAGCAACGCCGGCGCCGGTTACTGTTCTCGATGCGGCGAAAGAAGGCGCGCGACGCGTGCATGACCGGCTGCCAGAGGAGATACGCCAGCGACTGCCTGAAGAAATCCGCATCAAGATAACCGGAACGTAAGGGCGGATCGTGCCGAATAGCGTCCTCCCGCGATTGCCCAGTACCGGCGACTTTCCCTTCAGACTTTCGCGCACCTGCGGCCGCAGAAAAAACCAAAGGATGCACTCCCATTGAGA
>Ga0070735_10000577_pt1 | contig 38827 bp, 32 predicted proteins | sample Coa_R1_FD_66443 | JGI IMG/M metagenome (GOLD analysis project Ga0070735, IMG submission 66443) | Surface soil microbial communities from Centralia Pennsylvania, which are recovering from an underground coalmine fire - Coalmine... | ecosystem: Environmental > Terrestrial > Soil > Unclassified ... | reverse complement strand
GCGGTATACGCCGCAGCACCCGCGGATCCGACCGAAGCCATCACCGACGCCATGTTTACAATTGCTCCCCCAACCCCTTGTTTGAGCATCTGCCTAATTTCGTACTTTAAGCACAGCCATACGCCCTTGAGATTGATCTCAATCGTTCGGTCCCAGTCTGCCTCGGATTGCCTGACGATCGGTACCCACGCACCCTCAACACCCGCATTATTGAAAGCGACGTCAATACGTCCAAATTTTTCCACCGCCTTCTGGACTAAACCCCCAACTTCCGATGCTTTCGACACATCAGTCTTAAAAAAGACGCCATCGCCACCTGCGGCACGAACTAAATTGACGCTCTCTTGCCCCTCCGGCTCCCTTCGCCCAGCAATCACAACCTTCGCCCCTGCCTTGGCGAAAAGAACCCCAGTGTCGCGGCCAATACCCGAGGTGCCGCCGGTTATAAGGGCAACTTTGCCTTCCAGTCCTGATGCCATACTTGTGTGTGATCGATCCAGCGGCTGATAGATGGAAGCTACTTCAATCGTTATGCTAACAGCATCCGCGCGGTGGTGGCTCTGCTCCCTTTTGATTTCTCGTTATAGCTGAGCAAACCCCGTCGCTCGGCATAACGAGAACGCGAGGATCAGATATTATTCTTCGTGAACGACTGAGGCAAAAATCTGAATGGGACAATCAGAGAACCAACTTGTGGGAAGCTGGGAACTCGTCTCGGCATCGAGTGTAACGCGTAGCGGCGAACGCAACGAAACACCGTACGGTGTGAGACCTCTCGGACTTTTGATCTACGCGTCGGACGGCAGAATTACTTCGCTAATCAGCTACGGGGAACGAAAGCCTCTTTCAATGAATGCCACGCCGGAGGAGCAGGCAGAGGCCTTTAATACATTCCTTGCCTATACGGGACGTTATTCGGTTAATGGGGACAAGATCATTCATCACATTCAAATATCGTCGGTGCAGAATTATGTGGGCAAGGACCTGGTCCGCACCGTGAAGCTTGATGGAAATCGACTTACTCTAACCACGCCACCTACGATGGTGAATGGGAAATTCCAGTCGATTGAGCTGAACTGGCAACGCCTTCCCGGGGAGGCTGCTGTCGTGGCAACTACATAATGACCGGCATGGCGTTCAGGCCACGGAGTCCGAAGGTTGATGCCCATTGCGGGCGTGGGCCAGTGAGCTTCATTTTAGGAAACCGCTGCAGGAGCCTCATAATGGCCGTCTGCGACTCAAGACGCGCCAACTGGTTTCCAATGCAAAAATGAGCGCCCGCGCCGAAGGCCAGGTGTTCATTTTTCAAACGTTTCAAGTTGAGCTGATTCGGCTCCTTAAACTGCTTCGGATCGCGGTTTGCCGCACCCAGCATACACAGGACGGTCCACCCTTTTCTGATCGGTTGCCCGCAGATTTCCATGTCTTCTTTGAGAACCCGCGCCGTGAACTGTATGGGACTCTCATAGCGCAAAAATTCCTCCACGGCCGAGCGAATCATCTTCGGCGTTTCCCGGAGCTCCGCCATCTCCTGCGGGTTCTTCATGAGCGTGTACATGCCATTTCCTATCAGGTTTCGCGTCGTCTCATGGCCGGCAAACAGTAACGCGATGCACTGGGCGTAGACTTCTTCCTCGGTGAGCACTTCTCCTTCTTCTTCGATATCGATCAGCAGACTAATGAGGTCGGTTCCCTTGTTGCGCCTGCGCTCAGCGACTGTCTGGCGGAAGTAATCGGTTAGCGCAAACAGAGCATCTTGCGCAGCGCGCGCCTCTTCTACCGTGCGATTGGGATTTCCGCGAAATGCGCCGATTGCGCGTGACCACTCCACGAAAGTGTCCCTAAGCTCGAGAGGAATTCCGAGCATTTCAAGAATGATGCGCACCGGCAACGGATTGGCGAACTCACTCATAAGTTCTACTTCGGAGTCTTGCTCGAACAGATCGAGCATTTGATCAACCGCGGATTCGACTCTCGGCCGCAAAGCTTCGACTGCAGCAGGCGAGAATCCCTTGTTTAGAAGTTTTCGCAGGCGCGTGTGCTCGGGAGGGTCCATGAAAATGAGCCACAAGCCGAACATGCGCGCGAGTTCCTTGAACTCGGCTTGTTTGCTCAATGGAAGCGACAGTATCTGCTGGTTCGCGCGCTTCGCAGACAGACGTGGATCTTTGGCAATCGAGCAACACTCGTTGTGACTGAAAATCGACCACACAGCCCATTTTCCGGCAACTTCCACGTAATGAATCGGCCCCTCTTCGTGCATACGAGCGTAGGTAGGGTATGGGTCTTGCACAATTTCATCGGTGAAGAGAGCTTTCCTCTGTGGAGCGGCAGTCGGCACATTTACCTCTTGGCAGATTTGAATTCAGTGATCTCGCATAGAGACACTCGATCCAGAATCACTTAGCACTTGGTACCACTAAACGAACCTTGGACTGAGTGGCTGGCCCTGAATGGGCAAAATCCCAATAAAGTTCACGGGCGCGCTTGTACATGGGGCCGAATTCCAATGGGCGTTCGCCAATTTTCGTCACCGGAACAACTTTAGAATAGTTCCCTGTCGAGAAAATTTCATCGGCGGTTTCAAAGTCGCGATAGGTTAGCGTTTTCTCGATAACCACGATGCCATTGTCACGCAGCAAACTTATGGTGCGAGCGCGAGTGATCCCCGCCAAAAATGTGCCATTCGTTACGGGCGTGAAAACGACGCCATCTTTCGCCATAAACAGATTCGAAGTTGCCAGCTCAGCGACGTTGCCATTCATATCGCAGACTATGGCGTTATCGAAGCCTCGCGCCTGTGCCTCAAAAAGGGCGCGAGCATTATTCGGATAAAGACAGCCAGCTTTGGCATCGACCGGCATCGATTCGAATGTTGGACGCCGGAATGGCGAGATCGTTGTAGAAAATCCCCGGGGAGGCCGCATCGGCGCCTCGTATACCGAAAGACACCAGCGCGTACTCTCCGGCAGGTGGGACTGGATCCACGGGCTCTCCATCTCTGCCCAGTACATGGGTCTGATGTAAAGGGCGGTCGCGCCATCAAATTTCTTTATGCCCTCATGAGCGAGTCCGATCCAGGTCTCAGTAGAAACCGTGGGATTCAGATACAGCTTGCGCGCTGATTCGTTGACCCGCGCGCAATGAAGCTCGATGTCTGGGGTGACTCCCTCGAAGGCCCTGGCTCCATCAAACACCACTGAGCAGAGCCATGCGGCGTGCGTGCGCACGCCCATGATAGGCAAATTGCCTTCGTGCCATTTGCCTTCAAAGAACGTAATTGTTTTGGACCAGCTAAAGTCAGTCACGATACTTACCCCTGTTTAACAGAAAATTCGATTTCTGATCTAAAACCCGCAAAAGTTACTGATTGCCGAACACTGACTTCAATTCCAGGAATTCGTTCAAACCCGCTTCGCCCCACTCGCGGCCATTTCCGGACTGTTTGTATCCGCCAAACGACGCAGAGAAGTCTAATCGCGCATAGTTTATGTGAACATTGCCGGCCCGGATCCGTTTGGCCAGCGCGCCGGCACGCTCAAGATTGGCCGACGAGACATACGCGGACAAACCGTATGCGGAATCATTAGCAATACTGATCGCGTCGTCTTCCTCGTCATACGCGAGGATGCAAAGCACAGGCCCGAAGATTTCTTCACGGGCTATAGTCATGTCGTTTGTTACATCACTGAACACGGTGGGTTTCGCGAAGTAGCCAATATTGATACCATCAGGACGACCAATCCCACCAGCGGACAACGTGGCTCCCTCGTCAATTCCCTTCTCAATCAAATTTTGAACTTTGTCGTATTGAGCCCGACTGGCAAGCGGCCCCATGTCGGTGGCTTCTGCCGAGGGATCGCCCACTCTGATTTCCTGAGCAACTTTTGCTGCAATCGTTGCAGCATCTGCCATCTTCGATCGCGGAACTAACATGCGAGTTGGAGCATTGCACGACTGTCCGCTGTTTCGGAAACATGCCAATACACCTTGGCGTACAGCGGTCTGAAGATCAGCGTCGTCAAGAATGATGTTCGCGGATTTTCCGCCGAGCTCCTGGGTGACACGCTTGACGGTCGGGGCGGCGAGTTTCGCCACCTCGACTCCGGCCCGGGTTGAACCGGTGAATGACACCATCGCAATAGCGGGATGCGAAGCTATGGCCGCTCCGACGGTCGGTCCGTCTCCGTTAATTAGATTAAATACTCCGGCTGGCACTTCGGCCTGGTGCAGAATTTGGGCCAGGAGGTACGCGGAAAGTGGCGCGATTTCGCTGGGCTTCAGTACCACGGTGCAGCCGGCCGCCAGGGCAGGCGCGACCTTGCAGCAGACCTGGTTCATCGGCCAGTTCCAAGGAGTGATCAAGCCGCAAACACCGATCGGCTCCTTGCGCAAGAGGGTGGGTCCTTTGACAGTTTCGAACTCGAAAGTTTTCAGCAGGCTTACCATGGTCGAGAAATGTGCCAACCCGGACGGTACTTGAGCAGCCCGCGAGAGCGAGATTGGAGCCCCCATCTCCGCCGAAATTGTTTCGGCCATCCTGCTCATGTTAGCGCGATACACTTCGACGATGCGGTGCAGGAGGGCGATCCGCTCACCGACTGTTGTAATCGAATAGGTCTCCAGAGCTTTCTTCGCAGCCGCCACAGCTTCATCCGCATCGGCTGCACTACCCAGCGAAATGGTTGCAATCTGTTTCTCGCCGGCAGGATCAATGACTGGGTAGTCGCATGCGACAGTTGGTCTTACCCAGTTACCGCCGATATAAAACTGGCGTGAGTCCTTATTCGATGTGATGCGTGCTGAGATTAAAGCTGTGTCTTGGGCTGGCATTTAGACAAAATTAATGTGAAACCGTTGCGCTTTTCAAGTTGTGATAGCTGTGGCCGTTAGCGGCTAATTGATTCTCGGTGTGACTGTCCATCAACGCAAGAACTGCATACCCCGTTGCTGCGTCACTCATGAAATGGCCGGAGTTCGACGCTAGGCGGCGACGCTTATTGGGAGAACTTGAGAGCCAGTCTCCCTGCTCGGTTTGGTTGCGGGCCAACCATGACAGCGCTCTTTGTAATTGGGTATTATTAGCGGGCACGCCGGCCTGCAGCAGCACAAACGCTAACATTGCAGTAGCCAAGCCGTCACTATCCTGCGGCGCCACGGTTCCGTCGGGGCGCAACCACATGCGCACGAAAGAGGCCAAGCTCCATTTTTTCCATTTCCAGGTAAGCGGGGCTAACTGCCAACCACCATCAGCTCGTTGTTTTTTAAGGATCTCATCCACCAACGCTTGTTGCTGGCGTGAATTGAGCAGACCCGGCAATTTAGCAGAGGCCCATAAGAGCGCAATACGATTCATTTCGGACTGCTGTGAATATTCTCGGTTCAGGTACTCACGCAAAAGCTGAAGATGATACTGAATGTTCACGGACGCTCGATATTCAGCCGGCTCTATTCCGACGGCAACCGCGGCGAGACAGGCGCCGAAGAATTGTGAGTCATCGGCCTCCCACGGCTCCTGATGACCAAACTGTAGCCACGGCCAAGAACCCTGAAGCTGCCCTGATGTCTCCTGCATTTCCCACATGTGATCGAATGCAACCCGCGTCTCATAATTGGTCTGCTGTGCATCGTGGTTGGCAAGAATTAACGCGTTGAGAACAGACTCTGTTCCGCGGGACTCTGTGGTCTTGTAAGCGCCCATGTCCTTGTCGCTATAATAGGGGCCGATTCGATTCCAGAGGCGCACTCGCTTGACCACGTCGTCGACCAGAACATTTTCTTCTACGGAAGGTTTAGGCTCCAGAAGTGCCTTCTCCAGGACCGGACGAGCGAGAGCGTAAGGGAGGGAGGTATGACACGAAATACAGAATGTGCCTTGGTCGCGGGTTGCTCCCGGCCACTCCGACCATTGTCTTTCTCGCTCATCAAGATAAGCGGCCGCGGCCTTCCGATTCCATGTCTTGGCGATCGGTGTCGGTCGCGAGTGCGAGCACCCGGTTGCGATAAGTGCCAGGATACAGGCTATCGAGAATAATTTTCGGGTTAATTTGGCGCGGATCCGGTTTATTATTTGAATATTCTGCATTTAATAATCTTTTTCGCGAGACTTGGCCTATCCTTAGCGAGCTGTCATGGAAGCTAGTCGTGCACTGAATGATGAGAAATCGATCGATGTCCTGGCTGCGATCTGGCAACGCTTATTTAAACTGACCACTGTTGACATTAATGATAACTTCTTCGAACTGGGCGGCGAGCCGGCGCAAGCCGTGGAACTGTTCAACGAAATCTCGATCCTATATGGCCGCCAATTACCGGCGGTATTGATCTACCAGATGCCGACTCTCCGCGACCTTGCCGAGCTGTTGGCTGATTCATCAAGAGCCCCCGCCTGCACTCCCCTCTTACGGGTGAAGCCAGGTAAAGCAGACCTGCCAATATTTCTCGCTCCGGGCATAGATGGAGACGCACTGCAATTATTCCATCTCGTTGACAATATAGGCGCTCCTGCTCCTGTCTATGTTTTACAGGCGTCCGGAATTGATGGGTTGAGCGAACCTATCGATCGCATTGAAGCCATGGTCGATCAATATCTGCCCGCGATCAAGAGAGTGCAGTTTCACGGTCCTTACCTGCTGGTCGGTTATTCCTTGGGCGGACTCATCATGCTCGAGATTGCTCAGCGCCTTCTCACTCAGGGACAGGAAATTGGACTTCTGGCAATGATTGACAGTTATCCCCACCGAAGTCATTTGCCGCTTGGCCAGCAGTTCCCACTCGCCGTCCGCGCAGTTGTGCGCCGTATTGACTCGCTCAAAAAACAGGGGCATAGAACTAAGGCTCAACCTCAGATCAATTCAACGGCGGACCTAACCCATGTACGAATTCATTCCGCTGCAGTGGCTGCCTGGAAGTCTTACCGTCCACGATTTTATTCCGGTAAGATAAATTTCTTGAGGGCCGAGGTCATTTCGTATTTCCCGGCAAATGTCCGCGCGGTCTGGGACCATTTAGCGGGTAGTCTTGAAATACAAACCGTACCTGGCAACCATAGTTCGCTTGTGACTAGAAACTCCAAAAATGTTGCCGACGCGCTTACCCCACTTTTAATGGACAGTCTTCCCAACAACGGTGGTCCCAAGTTAGCATGAATGGCGCAGAGAGCCTGCTGCGAACCTTGTTGGCGGGCGGAATCGATTGCTGTTTTGCTAATCCCGGCACATCGGAAATTCATATTGTTGCGGCGCTTGACCAGATTAAGGAAATGCGCTGTGTGTTGGCTCTATTCGAAGGTGTCGTAACTGGCGCAGCCGACGGATATGCGCGCATGGCTGAGAAACCCGCCTGTACGCTTCTTCACCTTGGTCCGGGACTGGGCAATGGACTGGCAAACCTCCACAACGCCGATCGCGCTCATGTGCCGATCGTGAATCTGGTAGGTCAGCACGCCACATACCACCTGAAGTATGACACGCCACTCACTTCAGATGTAGAGGGCATCGCGCGCCCTTACTCAAAATGGGTCAGAACCGCGCTCGTAACCCGCAGCTTAGGCGCCGATGCTGCAGCCGCGATAGCCGCGGCGCGCATGGCGCCCGGACAGATCGCAACTTTAATTGTTCCCGCCGATGTCTCCTGGACGGAGGGCGGGTCGGTTCCGTCAACTCTGCCACTTTCGCCTCCGCGCTTACCCGACACAAAAGTTGTCGAGCGGGCCGCGCAAATGCTCCGATCGGGCCTGCCGACCGCCGTTTTGATGGCAGGCAATGCTCTATACGGGAGGGGATTACTTGCTGCTGGTCGCATCGCCGCAGTGGGCCGTGCCAAACTGCTCGCACCTTATCCCTTAACTCGCCTGCAGCGTGGAGCCGGCCTTCCAGTAGTAGAGCGAACCGCTTACGTACTCGAACAAGCGGTGGAACAGTATAAAGAGTTTCGTCAAGTTATCTTGGTAGGTGCCGCCGCACCGGTCGCCTATTTCGCATATCCAGGAAAGAATGCAGTAATCACGGCGCCTGAGTGCGAAGTCCATACGTTAGCGACTCCGGCCGAGGACTGCGCAGGCGCACTCGAAGCGCTAGACTCGACCCTATCGCTGTCGCAATGGAAGTCTGAACGACAGGAAAATCGCCCTGCACTTCCAAACGGCTCCATTACTCTGCAGGGCGTAGCCTCCGTGGTTGGCGCGTTGCTTCCCGATGACACGATCGTCGTTGACGAATCCATGACCTCGGGCCGAGGATTGATGGCAGCAACCAAGGGATGCCCTGCGCATGACTGGCTGGGTAACACGGGAGGATCGATCGGTATTGCTTTACCTTTGTCGGTGGGAGCAGCCATCGCGTGTCCACACAAGCGTGTGCTGTGCCTGACGGCCGACGGAAGCGCTATGTACACGATCCAGGCTCTTTGGACCATGGCCCGGGAAAACCTGAATGTGACCACCGTAGTCTTTGCCAACCGCGAGTATGCAGTGCTTAAACGCGAGTTCTCTTACTTAGGCGTGGGCGAACCAGGACCGCGTGCATTAGATATGTTTGATATTGGCAAGCCTGATATTGATTGGGTGCAGCTCGCACAAGGAGCGGGTGTGCCCGGAATAAGAGTTACTTCGCTGAAGGGATTTGCCATCGCGCTCCGCGATGGCTTGGAAAGCGCAGGCCCGAAGCTGATTGAAGTGCCGCTATGATTTGCTACCTAGGCAATCGATTCACCTTTAAACAACTCTGTAAGTTCACTACACCGGAAGCGTCTCTTGATGTTCAAGGATCATTTTCGCAAGTTCATTTTTTGCAATTTTTCCTGTTGGAGTAACAGGCATGGTCGAAACCAGAACGATTCTCGAGGGACGCTTGTATGTGGCAAGATGCCGGGCCGCATGCTCCGCCAATTCCATCGTCGTCACTTGTGATCCAGGAGATATTTCGACGAAAGCTAGGATTTCTTCATCCGCACGAATCAATCTCCCAATCACGGCAGAACGAACAACGGCACTGTGCGCATTGAGCACAGCCTCAACTTCGGCCGGATACACATTGAATCCCGAGCGCACGATCAACTCTTTGGTGCGTCCGACAACAAAAAGATTCCCATCTACCAGCCGCGCCAGATCGCGAGTGTTGAACCAACCCCGGGCATCAATTGCTGTGGCTGTTAACTCCGGGGCGCGATAGTACCCCTTCATTATGTTCGGACCGCGCAGCCACAGTTCACCAACTTCTCCAAGCGCCACTTCTTTTTTATCCGGCCCAACAAACTTCGCTTCAACTCCGGGTAAAAACTGACCGACCGAAATGTCAGAACGGGGTGTCTCCACTCTGGTTTGGGCGATGGTGGGCGAGCATTCGGTGATGCCATATCCATTGTGCAAAGACAAACCAAACAACTTTTCGGTAGCCTGCTTCGTCGCAAGGTCGAGAGGCGCACCCGAAGATGAAATGATCCTCAAGGCCGGAAAATGCAAGGATTGTAATTTCCTGAGCTTCGCATATTGCAGAAACTGACCGAACATGGAAGGCACACCCAGAAGTACAGTAATTCGCTCTTTCTCGATCACGGTGCGCGCAGCCATGGGATCGAAACGCGCCGCCAAATATAGGGTGGCGCCACTCAGTAGTGTACCGAGCAGAACCACAGAAAGACCGACCGCGTGAGACATTGGAAGAATCGCGTAAAGACGATCTTCTGGAGTAAGGCTTCGAATCTTGGCTGAAACCGCAGCGATGAAAAGCAGGTTTCGATGGGTCAGCATCACGCCCTTCGGCTGGCCTGTTGTACCTGACGTGTAAATCATGGCTGCAACCCGATCGTGGACCTCGGCTTCGACCAGTTCGGGAGCAATTGATTCGTTGAGAGGTCCCACGCTGATTTGGCCAAGCCTCTCTAGGAAAACCGGAACAGCACCACACCTTTTTGCGTGCTCATTTGCCAAAAGGGAAGACGCACTCGTATAGAGCACACACCGCGCGCCAGAATGCTCTCTGATTTGCTCGATCTCACGCGCTGAAAGTTGCGCGTTAACCAGTACCGGCCATGCCTCCATACTGACGGTGGCTAGGAACAATGCGATCAGTGCCCGGCAATTCTCGCACACGATCATCACTCGGTCGCCGGACCGCACTCCGGCGTTTTTAAGCCACGTACGAGTTTCGCGCATGACCTCCGCCAGTGCGCTATAGGTCCAAGTATCGCTAGCTTCGGTGAGCGCGGGATGGTTCGGCGAACTTCTCGCCCACGATTCCACCACGTCAGTGATACTCGCCGGAAGGTTCGCGACGATTTCCGAAGAATGATAGTCGGCCATTGCGGGGCGTTTTCCTGAATTAAATGAAGCGTGGGGCAGTGCGCTTTCGTTGATCAGCACTGTACAGGGATGAAGTCATGGTGGTGAACAAAGAACTAGCGGCCTTATTCAAGATGACATACCGTAGCCAATTGCGGTACGCACCAAGTGCGGAGGAATGCCATGTGTTCTGCAAGTTTTTGTATACCGAATTGGGGAAGGATGCCATCATTTCTTCGCGTCGATCTGCAACCGCACTTCTCTGAAATCTCTGCAAAACCGCGACAGCAGCAATGTCGAAGTAACCGAGAGGCATGGAGGGATAGGTATCTCGTTCCCCGCGAAGGAAGCGCTTTATGTCCCTGCGATATTCCTTAGCTAAAGTCTCTGCGTTGTATTCCGGGTGTCCTTGGAAATATACGAAGAGGCTCGGCCCCTTTTTCTTGGTAAACAGATCGACACCGGCTTCTGCCGATTTTGTGAGCACCGAGTAACCGGCGGCAGTGAGGTCGGTTTCTTGCACTTCGTTCCATCGTGAGTGTGGAAATCTAGTGATGTCTGGAAGCTCGCGGGTGAGATGATGGCTACTAGTCTTCCTCGACTGAAACACACCAAACCGCTTATCAGGCAGGCGGTGTCGACGGATATTGTCGCTATAGAGAACGCTGGCATGTGCCGCCAAACAGGAAAGTATTGTCGAGCTAGTGTTTCGCTCGGCCCAATCCAAGACTTCTGTCAGTTGCTTCCAGTAAGGCTCTTCGCGTAAGTTGGATTGCTTGGGCTCAGTGCCCGTGACGATAGCACCGTCAAAACGGCTCTGCCACAAATCAGCACAATCAAAGTAAAGGCTCTCTAGATGCTGGCGCCCGCGCTCGCTTCGAGGCACCCCAGTTAGCGAGTGAAGTTTCACATACACCGGAATATCGCCGGAAGCGCTGTCCAGAAGTTCGAAGAACTGCAGCTCCGTGTCTTCGAGAGCTGAATCTGGCATGTTATTAATTAATGCCAGCCTCACACCCTTCTCAAACCTTCCGTAAGCGCCATTTGAACTCGCGATCCGTGACTTCTCCCTCTCCGCCCAACAAGCCGGCACACGACCGCCTTCTACAATCAGCGACATCTCACACCTCCCAAGGCAATAATCGCTTTCATTCCCTAGTGCTTAACCTTGCGTAGCATCCAGAGATTGCTCAAGATCTTCGAGAATATCGTCGATGTGCTCGATGCCAACGCTAAGCCGAAGCATCTCGGGAGTAACTCCGACCTTCTCCTGCTCTTCTGGAGTCAACTGCCGATGAGTAGTGGAGGCAGGGTGACATGCAAGAGACTTAGCATCACCCATGTTCACCATTCGCTTGAAAAGACGCAGAGCATTGAAACACTTACGGCCGCCCTCGTAGCCACCTTTTACTCCGAAGGTGAGGAGCGAACAACGTTTGTCACCTAGATACCTTTGAGCCATCGGATAAAGTGGATTATCGGAAAAGCCTGCATAGTTCACCCAGTCCACCAGTCTATGGCTACGCAGATACTCCGCAACTTTGCGTGCGTTATCGACGTGACGTTCCACCCGAAGGGCCAGCGTTTCGATTCCCTGCAGAAACAAAAATCCATTGAACGGAGACAACGTAGCGCCTGTGTTCCGCTGACAGACTGTCCGGCAACGAGCGACGTAAGCTGCTTCGCCGAATTGGTCAACGTAGACTACGCCGTGGTAAGCAATTTCGGGGCGGTTGAACATATAAAACCGCTCAGGATGATCGCGCCAGGGAAATTTTCCGCTGTCCACAATAATGCCGCCTATGCTGGTCCCATGGCCGCCCATAAATTTGGTCATCGAATGCACCACGACATCGGCGCCATATTCAATCGGCCGCAGCAGGATGGGAGTGGCAATGGTGTTGTCCACGATAAGAGGCACCCCATGTTTGTGCGCAACCCTCGCCAGACCTTCAATATCGGCAACGTTGCCCGCGGGATTGCCTACTGTCTCGCAATATACCGCGCGGGTGTTTTCGTTGATGAGCCGGTCGATATCGTTCGGGTGATCACTTTTTGCAAATAACGTGCAGATGCCACGCTTCGGAAAAATGTGCGCGAGTAGGGTGTATGTTGCCCCATAAAGCTGAGGGGTTGAAACGATGTTAGTACCGGCCTCGGCAATATTGATCAGCGCATATTCGATTGCAGCCATCCCGGAACTTACACTGAGCGCTTCTACTCCACCCTCGAGTGCCGCCACCCGCCGCTCAAGGACCGTGTTAGTCGGATTTCCAATCCGTGTGTAGATATTGCCTTTGACGTCAAGGTTGAATAATGCAGCGCCGTGTTCAGCGCTGTCAAACTCGAACGCCACAGTTTGGTAGATAGGCACGGCGACTGCCTTGGTAGTAGGATCGCCGTCATAACCTGCGTGAATTGCGATGGTCTCAGGTTTCATGCGTTTTGCAGCTCGGAGAGGATCATTACTCAGAAGCACGTATCGATGCCGGAGCAGTGAAAGCAACCGAATCACGAGCGACAGATCTCGCTACAGCCTTTGTGATGGTGCGCGCCGTAAAGTCCGCCCCGAACGCAAATCTCATCACCGGGCCAAAACTGTTGGCCGCCGCCAATCCTACGAAATAGAGGCCTGGCACAGTGGACTCAAAGGCGCTCGATAACATTGGGGACCCGGCGACGGTCTTAATTTGTAAGCGATTTTGCGGACTCAAAAACTTCAATCTCTCAAGATTCACTCTGTAGCCCGTTGCGGACACAACGTGGTCGGTGATCAATTCGCGCGTCTCACCATTTTCATTAATTAGGGTAAGATGCACCTTACCTTCTTCAATTCGTGCACCCGCAGGCGTGTATCCAACCAGGGTAGGGACCTTTCCCACTACTTTATCTTTAATGAAGGCACCACCTGAGGGTCCTAAGACTCTCCGAACCGCGAACAGGCGCACCGAAGCCGGCAAGCAACGGAATAGGTTCGGGAAATTTGCGAAGAAATATGACTTCCACCCTGGCCCCAGACCGGACCGAGGACGGCGCAGATGGTCCCACCAGGGGCGAGGCCGGTCGCTCTTGGAATGAAACTTCAGAGGTTTGCGCGCGACCAGCTGAACATGGACGCCAGCTTCATGCATCAAACCGGCGAGGTCGAGGGCGGATGCGCCGGCCCCAATCACAACCACATTGCGTCCTCGATATCGATCGACATCAGAGTGATGTGCGCTATGAGAGACGAAATCAGTCGGTAAGTTAGCCAGCGCTTCTGGAACGTATTCAAAGTGGGTAACGCCGACGGCGAGAATGACACGTCGAGTTTGAACCATCTCGCCAGTATCGAGCCTCACTATGAAGCCTTGCGGCTGAGGCTCTACACTAACTACCGTTTTGTCTTCCAGTCCCGGCGTGTGTCGATCGCAAAACGCAAGGCCGTAAGCCGCAAAGGTATTGAGACTCACGGCGATACCCTTATCGCCGTACGCGATCCCGTTTTCGGCACAAAACTGTCCTAGGGTGTAATCTCCAGCCGGATCGGAAATGTTTGAGGCGAAGCCATCAGACTTCAACAACATGCCTTTCGGCATATGCGCTCGCCAACTGTCCATGGGTCGACCAAAGATGCGGAATGATACCCCTGAACCGCGCAGGTGCGCGGCAAGGGACAGGCCGTAAGGACCAGCGCCCACAATGATTGTGTCTAACATAATTGTTAATACCACCTTTGATCTGAGTTATATGGAAGAGGACTTACAGGGGAGAGCCAAAAAATGAAGCAGAGCGACCATCGCCTTTAAGCTTGGCTGCGAATTTTGCGATTAACGAAGGCGGCAGCCTTACTGACTGAATCCAAATTTTCTTGATTCACTTCCTCATCATCTATAGTTATCGCAAATTTCTCCTGCAGGAACATGACAAACTCAACCACGCCGCTCGAATCGATAACGTTACCCATTAGTGATTCATCTCGCCGCAACGCCTGGACATTTCCAAAAAGAAAACTGTCCACCAAAAACGTCGAGATGTCGCGTTCAATGTCTATTGACTGCTGCATCGATGTACCCCTCCTGACAAGTAATTCTCAATCGCTATCAAGCCGAATTTGCATTGCACTTTACCATATCGCTATCGTAACATCTGGCGCCCTCAAACTAACCTTGGGCCTCGCGTAATGCTTGGCACTCAGCGGGAAACAGATCCTAGCACCCACTCATGTGTAACCGGGTCAAACTGCTTTATCACCCGCCCCGGGTTTCCTGTGACTACTGAAAATGGTGGTACGCTTTTTGTCACAACCGCATTTGCGCCAATTACGGAATTCTTACCAATCGTTATGCTATCTTTATTACAGACAATTGCGGCCCCAAAACCAATCCAACACCCCTCCTCGATTCGGATCGTGCCTCCCTCTTTGGGTTTTTGATCATTGATCGAATTAACCAATTCGTCAACAGCATAGTCATGATCCATGACGAGTACTGAAGGTCCAAAAATAGTGTTTTTACCTAGTTGGACGCGATTGCGTGCAGATATCAAGCATCGACGGCCAATCTGGCATCCTTCCTCAAGAACAATTACAGGTTCCTCGGCCTTGGGAATACACGGTATATTCAGGTACACGTCGCGATCCATGCTGACGCGATCGCCGATCTTGATATACGGGGCAACGCTACGACTCAGCTCACATGAACTGTGGGCCCAAAACTTCAAGCCGACGGAATGAAACGGGTAAGTCCAAATCAGCCATTGACTATGAATCTTGTTAATTATGCGCGCGGCTAGGGCGAACGGATCGTCGCCTGCTTTCCGCTTTGTCCTTGTTATTGACATCTGTTTCGATATCGCCTTACTTCCACGTGGACGTCAACAGAGACTTCCTCGACTTTTTTGTCTTCCACTTTCCTAAAGTTTAACTTCGAAGATAAACTTTGGACTCCAATTGACAAGAACCGGAGCATTCGATCCAATGCGGTTCGTGCCGACATGCGCCACCGATACGCTCCCATCATTTTCAAGCGAAACTCCAGAGGCCAGTCCCACGGGTCTACGGCCACCCGTCCCATAACGAAGTCGTTCTCGTTTGCATCGCTCGGCTCCGTTGTGAACACATGCTCATATCCTACCTCCCGGCATTGCTGCACAAGAACTTCATTGAAGTGGCCGTGTGGGAAACTAAATAGAGACACAGGCCGCTGGAGCATGCTCTCAAGCCTTCGCCGAGACTCTGCTATTTCCCACTGGGCGATTTCGGGCTCCACAGTTACTAGGCTGACATGAGTCAGAGTATGCGATCCGATGCTAATCAAATCAGGAAGACTTTCTAGCTGCAGTGCTGACATCACTCGTTCATCCGGCAAATAATAGCGATCTCCCCAACTTGGTCGGGTGCCAAGGGCATCGGCCACAGCGAAAACAGTTGCTGGAATGTTGAGGCCGAAGAGCACGGGAACCGCGTTGGTATAAAAGCTCTCCATGGAATCGTCGAACGTTATGGCAACAAATGTTCCATTTTTTGGGCAGCTCTTAAGATAACGGAGGTCCAGCGGTGTCGCCAGTTTTGCTACAAGTTTCATTTGTTCTTCGAATCGCTTGGCGTATTTTGTGGGGACACTATGGTAATAAAGTACCACGCATCGGCCCGGAGGGTTACTACGGAAATGTCGACTCAGGTGAAACCATACGGAATCAAACAAACACACTACTAGCGACACACTCAGATTACTGATGCGGATTACGCATCTCGTGAGTGACAGCTTTCGAATTCCTGGTGTTTCGCTCATGATTGCAGCACAGACACTTGAAAGCGACGGAAAGTTCGTTGGTACTTGCGAAGGCTTCGATTGAGCAGTTGACTACCCTTGGCGAACGCCACACTTAAACCATTATTACAAGCTACAAGTGAACTCATATGCGATACATCTACCCCAGAAAGCCCTCTTTTGAACTGGTAGACTCCTGGATTAGCAATGGGATCAATCCCACCTAAGTCATAGTAACGAGTGCCATTGTCCTTGAGCGATTTAATGACACTCCAATGCAGCAAATAAGATGCTCTCAGCTTCATATCATCAATGCTTGCGCCAAGAAGATAAATCGCGGAGTCTCCAATCGCAGAACACACAAGTGCCGCAACCGGCTGGCCTTGGTGCTCGCACAGAAAGATTTTCATTCGTTGGGATGCGGGAAGTTGTTCTTGAATTCGAGCGAACTCATCAATACGGACTCCAGCCCAAAAGTTTTTACGCTTTATCATTTGCACATACAGGCGACAAAAAATGAGATATCGTTCGAGGCCCTCTCCTTCGGTGATTTGCAGGTCGTTCCTCTCCGCAGTGTTCAAATAGCCTCGCCATCTCCTGTGCAGCGCCTTGCGCAGCTCATCCAAAGGAGCAGAGAGATCGAGTACAAACGTTCTATACTCTTCCGTTCCGATCGCCGATTTACGTTCGAATTGCCCGAAAGCGCTGTGGAAGATTTCTGCTCGATGTGACTCTCGAAATGCATTGGGAACAATCTCGAGACAGAGACCTCGCCTGTAGGTATACTCAGTACGAAGTGCTTCAGCCATAGCGTACACGGCATCAGGAATCAAATCTTTTGTGCGAGAGTGACACAGTGGGCCCCATCGTAGGTATGCAATGCCAGCTCTGATGCCTTTAGGGCACACGATTCTCAACTGAGCGATTGCGACTGGATCATTTCCATCCGTCAAAACTATATGACTTAAGTTCTTTTCTCCCCACCTAACAGTACCGTATGCCCAGGTTTGATAAATACTTGCATCTTCGAAGTGAGCGCACAGTTCAGCCCACTCTTGTTCGGTTACTTTGTCAACTTCACACGTGTATTTAGTTGTGCTCATAGAGATAATGTTGGGTCAAGAATAATAAAGTCATTGAGACCCTTGTGAATTCGGACGCTCCCCAAATCTGTCACAAAATGAGAAAAGCCTTCGCCGCTGTTCGTTTCTTAAGAAAATAACAAGCTCAGGGCCTACGGGTCTTTCATCGCGTCGAAGGTAAGACCAAGTGAATCCTGCAAATCTGGTAATTCCTCCCATGAAGAAAGGTTTTTCCGGCAATCGTTGTAAACATTTAACGAATTCGAAAACTGGATCGCTTCCGAGGGAGTAATCCGACCTTCCCTCACGGAACCTGCTCCGCAAAAGATTGTCAGCAGTACCCGTAGGTCTATGGTGAAGGATTTGTAACTCCGGAAAGGCTTTAGCGGTCCAGCCCCGCATTCTCGCTGAGATTTGGGCGTGCCAGTCTTCCCCTCCATGCTGGAGGACAGCATAGCCCCCAATAGCTTCATAGCACTCTCGTCGAACTAGCTGAGCTGCATGGGCCACAGAATGGACGCGGTTAGTCCTGCGACTCTCATAACTGTCACGCGTTTTTTCGCAAACAAAACCTGCTGCCAGGCCCAGCCTGGGATCTAGTTCGAAGCGCGCCATCAGATCCTCGAAATAGGAAGAACCGACAGAAACATCCGCGTCCAGGTTTCCGATAAACTCGAAGTCGACGCTCTGAAGAAGTCTGCTGCCGTTTCGCAGCGCGGATACTTTCGATCCGAAGCTCCGGCCAGGCGATCTCTCGTTACGAACAAAATTAATGAATTGATGCTTGCGCGCGAATGACTGGACTATTTCATCCGTTCCATCCACCGAGCCATCACTGACAATGACCCACCTCCTGGGCAGCAGCGTCTGTGCCAGCACAGATTGAATGGTCTTTTCGATGTGCGCTTCCTCATTGTAAGCCGCAGTCATGAGGACATATGGTCGAGGAGCGCGCATTGTTTGTTGCTCTACAGTGAACTTCGCCATGTCCGTTAGGAGTGCACTCGAGCCACACTCGCCCAACTTGGTGGCATGTTCTTCAAAATCTCAATTTCCTCAAAAACGGAACTCTCGCGAACTCCGTGTCTCATCACCCATTCTGCCATTGACGTTAATCCGTTCCTAAGGGATACCTTGTCTCGCGTACCAAACACGGACGTAGCGCGTGAGTGATCTGAAAATGCAACTTTGACTTCGTTCCGAGGCGGCAGGTATTGCACTCGGCACTCCGCATCCATGGCTTCCGCCGTCAACTCAGCCAGTTCATTCACGGTGAAAGGAACATCAGCCCCGAGATTGAAGATCTGATTCCAACCATCGGAATAATCTGCAGAAGCAGCAATGATGGGAGCAACATCGCTAATATGAGTGAAAGCCCGCTTTTGAAGGCCATCCCCAAATATGGTCATCGGCTCACCCTTCATAAGCTGATTCATGAAGATGCCAACAACATTGCGATAGCGATCGCCAATATTCTGTCTTTCGCCGTACACGTTGTGAGGCCGAAATACGACATAATTCAGGCCAAACATTTCATGGCTCACTTTCAGCTCCGATTCCACTGCCAGCTTTGCGATGCCGTAGGAGTCTTCTGGAACAGGCGTCATATCTTCTGTCATCGGAGACTGACCAGCACCATAAACGGCAATCGATGAGGTAAAAACGAAAAGCTTTACCCCATGATTCACCGATGCGTTAATCAGATTGATTGAGCCGATAAGATTATTGTTGTAGTTGAACCGCTTAATGAAATGACTTAAGCCCTCCGCTGCGTAAGCCGCCAGGTGGTAGACGTAAGTGAAATGGTGCCGCTCAAAGAGGATTTCTATCAACTCGTGATCCAAGATAGATCCCTTGCAAAAAATCGCTCCTTTAGGGACATTATCCTCAAAGCCCCCGCTCAGATCGTCTAAGACTACCACCTTGTGTCCCAGCCTAAGCAGTTCGTCGGCCACATGGGAACCAATAAATCCAGCGCCACCAGTTACAAGCGAAGTGATCATATTCAATTATCCTTCTTAACGAAAATAAAACAGCATCTTCCAAGCCAGAGGGAAGCTTGAACTACAGAGCTTGAGCGACGCCTCGCTGAACAGGCGTGACCTCTTCACCTTTCTCCACGAAGCGAACCGGCTGCAGTTCTTGATTCCAAGCAATAACTACGCGGTACATGTCTAGGCGGTTTCGAAGCGCCTCCGACGGTTTCAACATATTAAGCAGGCTGTATCCAATTTGGCGCATTCGGAGCCTGGCTTGAATGGCCAGTTGGCATCGTCTACACCCGATTGCGCCAAAGTGCTTATAGAAATAGCGGTAGCAGTTCCGAAGCTTCTCTAATTCAAAGCGAACAGGAAACCGCGCCACAGACTGACCTCCGATGTGTGTGATGATTGCTTCCGGGGTAAATAGAACCGAGAAGCCGGCGTTCCAAACTCGTCTGCAAAGGTCTACCTCTTCAAAGTGATAAAAGAACTGTTCATCAAAACCGTTGAGTTGCTGAAGGAGATCACGCCGGAACATTACGCAATGCCCAGACAGCCAATCCACGCTCCGCTCTACATCAATGTCCCATCCCCGATACTGTTCTCCGAGAAAGAACTTCGAAATTCGTTCAAGCGGACGAAGATACAAGGCTGATACCCAATATCCGCGGATGGTGGGAAAGGGCCGCATAGACATTTGGTATGACCCGTCGGGATTCAGCGTGCGGCATCCGAAGGCGCCGGCTTCCAGATGACGGTCGGCAAAGCGTACCAGCTTATCGAGTGTGCCGTCGTACATAACTGTGTCCGGATTAAGAATGAGCACATACTCCCCGCGGCTCTCGCGAATCCCAACATTGTTTCCTTTTGCGAATCCCAGATTTGCCCCATTCTCAAGCACTCGAACGGTCGGATAGTTCTTGTGCATGAATTCAATCGAGCCATCGGTTGATCCATTGTCGGAGACGATGACCTCAAAATCCGCGATACGAGTCTCGGCATAGATAGACTTCAGGCAGTCGCCAAGCACTTTGAGATCATTCCAGCAAATAATTACGATTGATAGTTTCATAATCCACCTTTTCGGATCGCGATTGCGTGCGTCTGCGGTCAACTCAATCGCGTAATCGCCAACCCAAAAATTTCACCTCAAATATTCTGTTTTTCACCGCGGTAAACCTTTCTCGAACTATGTTTTCCGGCTGTCTGTCTTTGTCCGATTCCATCCACTAGCAGAGTCCGCCCCTGCGCCAAGGGGGCCATTGAATTCTGTCGGAACACCAATGGCAACTCCTCGATGGCCACGGGCTCGACTCGTCGTTGTCGGTTTCTTGCTGCTAATGTGACTGTGGAAATGATCGCCAGCACGGCATACCACGGTACGATCGTCTGGTCGAAGTAGCTAACTCCCATAAACGCCACGACGTTTGCAAACAATGTCGCGCTGATCGCCCAAATAAACCGTTCTTGTCGCCGGTCGCCTTCGTAGTAACGCCGCGCCCTTCCCACATATTTGAATCCGTATACCAGTATCGCCACCAGTGCAATCAGCGGAATCAGGCCGGCAGTATCCGCAGTGGCCACATATTGATTGCACAGGTCCCACATCATCCAACCCCATGACGCATAGTCCTTGGTTCCAACCAGGGCCCAATTCGAAAAGTGAAGGATGCACTGATTCACAAGTTCATACCGGTGGTCCGAAGAGGAACCCTGCGACAAGCTCATCCGCGAGATCAAGTGCCACACCGGCGCTTTCATCGCCATGTGCAGCGAAACCAGCCCTATGACAATACCCCACCGTATAATCCGCATTCGCCGCCGCAGCGGCCATAGCAACAGCGCCGCAATCCCTCCCAGCAGAGCAAATAGCGCAGTACTTGACCCTGTCGTGAACGGAATTATGATCGCGGCCGCCACCGCAAGCACCGCAAAAGTCCGTTCCTTGGGGACCTTCCACCACCACGCCACGAATAACGGAACCATAAATCCGCCAAAGGTCCCGGCAAGTAACGGATGGCCGAAGCAGCCTGTCGCGCGATAAGCCTCTCCTCGCTCCATGGCTGTCCCGAACACCTTGGCCTGCGCTCCCCCTAAGATCGCGTAAAAGGGATTCAGTCCGGTAAATCGCTCGTGCACCATGAACCCGGCAACCACAATAGTCACGAACGCCAATACGCGGATGGCCTGTTTGACGTCTTCTTCATCGCGAATCAAAGACCGCAGCAGAAAGTAAATGCCAAAGGTTGTGTAAAGCCTTCCGAGTTGAAAGACCACTTCACCCCAAACCTGCCACAACAGAATGCCGTTCACCGCGGTAACTACGGCCAACACCGTGAGTGCCACATCAATCGCGTTGACCCCACCGCTGAAAATTTTTCGTTGCTGTAGAAACTTGGCTCGAAACAGCCTCGCGAATCCAAAAAGCGCCAGAACCCGCAGCATGGGGAAATGCAGCCCTGCCACGACCACAACCTGGTCCATCGGAATCAGAATTCCGATCGCCAGTAAAGCGGTGATCGCTCTACTTCGCGACGACATTAAGATCAAAATTCCCGCGAGCAGCACCACTAGCAACACCACGGGGTTGACGATGGTCTCCGCTACGCCGCCCCCGAAGTCAACGTTTCCTCTCAACGCCCTACCCCGCAAATCGCAAGCGCCACCGCTGTCACCGCCGCAAACCCGGCAAAACTTAACACCTCTTCACGTAGAACGGCCGCGCAGCGCCGCCGCAGTCCGAGCAGGACCACCGCGTAATTCGCCAGTGGGGCCAGCGCGATAACCCACATCGCTTCATGCAAACCAAACTTGCTAAAAGTGATGAAAAGGCCCACACCCAAGAACCCCAATTTGCAAGCGTTGCCCATCGCTGTGAACCGCGACGTCCCCACCGCGAACAACATCACCGCGGCCAGCGTGACGAATAGTTCGAGCGCCCACTGCGTGCCCAGCAACTGCAGCATCCAGCCCGCCTCCGCATACTTCGCACCCAGCAGGATGTGCACTACCCACTTGCCTCCGGCCACAAAACCCACTCCGAGGGCGGCGCTCAGAATCAGCAGTAGGCGCCGGGTCTTTTTGTATTGCTCAAACGCTGCGTCTCGGTTTTCCCTGAAAGATTTCGACATCATCGGGAAAAACACCTGCATGATCAATTCCTGAAGTCCGCGCCCCGCGGCCCCGCTAATCGCCAGCGCTAATGAAAAACACCCCAGCTCGATCAGGTTCACGAATTTTCCTACGACCAGCCGCACTGCTTCTCCGGCCAGAAAGTGGGTCGCCGAAGAAACGAAGATGCCCGCTCCGAACGCCAGAATTTCCCTCGCCGCTCTCGGATCCCAAGTCAGACTCATCGGGTATTCCGCGATAACATGGCTCCAAACCATTCGCGCCACCGTGGCCGCTACTCGCCCTACCACCAGGGCCCATGCCGTCGGCGAAATCAACGCCCAGATCACGGCCACGATCAACCCGCAAACTTCGCTGCCCGTGGTCAGCAGCATTAGCTCCTTTCGTCTAACGTGGCGGGTCAGCATCCAGATCGACCCGCTGTTAAACGCCCCCGCAAGCGTCGAACAGGAACCCACAATCGCCAAGGCAAGAACCGCGGGCTGCTTGTAAAAGCTGGCGAACGGATAAGCCAACCCCCAAGCCACTCCCCACAACATGATCCCCCGCACCGCCTGGATCATGAACGCGGTATTAATAAAGACCGGATCGTCTCCACGTTTGTGCTGGACCACATCCATCCCGATGCCCAGGTCCGATAGCAACTCCAGCCCCGAGAGATACACCGTGACCAGCGCCACCAGCCCAAACGCCTGCGGCGCAACCATTCTTGCCAGAACCACCGTTGATGCCAGCCGTGCGAGTTGGCTTGCACCGTAACCTGCGGCGGTCCACGCGCTTCCGCGAACCGCGGTCAAAACCCTCGTCGAAGCAGAAAGGCCGTCCAGTCCAGGTATGCGGCGTCCCAGACGGATGAGCCCTAGTTCGACCCAGGAAGCCTGGGGCTCGAGCCCAGCCTGTACGGCGGGGTTTTCCGCGATGTTCGCAATGGTTGCCATAGGTAACGTTACAAAGAAGGGGTTCCGAAGCTTGGAAGACTTTATCTTGACGACGCGCTAATCAGAGCTTGTGGGGCAACACGCGCGGGTTCGCTTATCCATTGCCCTTTGGAAGGATCAAACCGCCTGACAACTCGGGCGGGATTGCCGACCACTACCGAATACGGTGGCACGCTGCGGGTGACCGTCGTGTTCGCCCCGATAACTGAATTCTTGCCCACGATCAGCTCGCCGTCGCTGCACACAACGCTTGCGCCATAGCCGATCCAGCAGCCTTCCTCGATTCGGATGCGTCCCCCGGTCGTATTCCCTTGATCTACGATCGGCACGTTGACATTCTCATAGGCGTGGTTATGGTCCATTAAGAGCGCGGTGGGAGCCATCAGTACATTTCTGCCGATTTCAATTCGATTCTGCGCCGAAATCATGCAGCGTCGCCCGATGTTGCAACCATCTCCGAGAATCAGAATCGGATCGATTTTTTCGGGAAGAAATGGAATGTTGAGCCACACATCGCGCTCCACAATCACCTGTGACCCAATCGCTACATAAGGCGCCATGCTGCGTCTCAGTTCACAGGAGTAGTGCGCCCAAAAACCTTCCCCAACTGAATAGAACGGATAGGTCCACACCATCCACAGGCTGTGGAGTTTGTTAATGGTCCGCGGCACCCAGGACAACGGATCTTCACTGACTTGGCGATGTTTAGGCTTCATTTGCAGCTTTTCCCATTCACTCAGACAGAGTGCCTCGTGGCTTCGTTGCCAGGACGAAAGAATGGAGGGCGCCAGTGCTCACGACTGGAAAGGTCTGGATTTCTACGCGCACAAATCCGATTCCCAGCATAGTTTGGCAGAGGCGTTCTTGTTCATAGCTGACGCCGTGCATCGGTGGCGTTCCGCCGTGTCTCATTAAAAACCGCTTACATCGCGATTTCAGATTAAGCATAGGGAGGAACAGACCATAAAGGAATTCACATAGAGACGTGAACTTTTGGCTCACCATAGAGGGGAAGCTATGGATAGGCAAATGCACCATCAACGTGCCACCTGGCTTCAGCGTGCGCATAATCTCTTGGAAGTACGCAAACCCGGCTTCTACCGACGGCAGATGCTGAAAGACGTGGCTGGAAAATACGCCGTCAACAGAATTGTCGTTGACCGGTATGCTGAGCCCTTGTGTGAGATGCCATTCGACGTTGGACGTCGTAACCCGTGACGATGCATACCGAATCATGTCCTCCGAGACATCCAAGGCATAGCCGCTCTCGAACGTTGTGGCCAACTGCCTAGTAATCCGTCCTGCTCCGCACCCGATCTCAACAAATACTCCTGGTGCATAACCATATCTTCGCCAGCGCTCGTTGAATTCCCTCCAGTCTGATTCACCCAGCGCGTAAAATTCCTGGTCAGTCCAAGGAGCAAAGCCTGCAACATCTTTGCCCTGGCAGCTCGCAACGCCGAACAAGGGATCGCGCCGGCCCCATTCCCGCCACTCAAGGTTAGTTGTCAGTTCCATGCCACCTCCCATTCCGGACTCCGGTTCCGGGACGACGATAGATTTGATAGTAATTTGTTTGGCTGTGCTCTGGCGGGAGCCTCCAAACACCAGGCTCACCGTGCTGGGTGAGATCTTTATTCTCAAGTTAGTTCGGAAGTTAACTTCAGAGCGTCCAACTTCTGGTTAACATTTCGAATACGGTAGGCACATGGCTCGGGCTTTACCGCTGACAGAGCGAGACTAAAAACAGCGATTCTCGTCGTTGGAGCGAGCCACAGGTCAGTTGGACTTACTGAACGGCAGCCATCAAACCCGTCGGCGGATTTGGTTGACTACCACTCTGCAACAAGTACTGATAAGCCCCGGCGTCCCAAGTAGTCCCTCGCGCCAGTGGAGAAGCAATGTAGGGCGTCGGAATAGTTCCACTTCCCGCCGTGTTGGTCACGCCGCCAGTCGAGCCGTTACAGAGGGCTGAATCGCTGCTATATGTCGAGCACGAAGAGAATAAATCGGCACCCACATGATAGGTTGCGTCGCTCGTAGAAGTCGGCTGATAGTTATTGCCAGATGTGTATCCCTGCCCGTTAGCAGTTGACTGGGACTGAAAGATCTCGTTGCCGTTATCGGTGACGATCAGATTGGAATTTCCACTAGTTGCAGTGATTTGCGAAAGGCTTGTCCATCCAATGAAATCATTATTTTGGAAAACAACACTATTCCTCAAATACATCAGATTATTGTTATAGTCCATTGCAATCGTGCACGGCGCATCGAATGTGTTGTTTGTAATGTAGACGCTCGTATTACCTGTCGTTGTGTTTTGCAGCTGCATGCAGTTGCCGGAGTTCCCAACGTCGAACAAGGTGTTGTTGAAAAAATGAAGTTGCCCGTTGGCGGGTGGGTCGATGGCGAACGTCTGACCGGCGGAAACATGGCGCAGCATGTTGTTGTAAAAAGTGAAGTTCGTTCCTGACGGTGCATAATTGCCATAGGTGAAAAACACGTCGCTGTGCGTCGTTGTGTCGAACGAGTCATACATGTATTCAAAGAGATTATCGTGGACCGAGCGCACATCCGCCGTGCCATTGGTCGTGTTGGCAATGCGCCGGAATACATTGTGATCCCAGTTCTGAATGCCCATCGTACCCGAAGGGTCAGAAATGTCGCCAGAGCAGTTGCCAGATGCGCTACACGGTGCCCCGGCATCGCTGCCGTCAAATACGCTGTAGGTTAGAATCCACAGGGACCCTCTTCCTCCGATCATTGGGGCTTTATCAAACACCTGTGCCAATCCCGACGTGTAGGTCATCGTCCATCCGTGAAAGTAGGCGTGTTCTAGCACATCCCCATTCGTCCCGTTCGCGGCGAATTCTGCATCAGAGCCATAGGTTTTGACACTAGACCAGCACTTCCCCTGAAACTCAAAATTATCGACGATTACGTAGTCGCCGCGCATGTTCCAGCCAGTGAATGCCGAATCGTTGTACGAGCACTGCGTTACCCAACCAGTGTGCGAACCATCATGGTGCGCGCTATTGGCCCAGGTCGGGTTATCGAGGTTGACTTGCGGACGCGAGAATGACCCACCCGAGTACCAGCTTGTGTCCACCCCGATATAGATGCAACTCGAGATCGTATTCGGAAAATTGCAATTCGCCGCTGTTCCGCTCCAATGCCAATCCCAACCGCAGGTCCCTCCATTGCAACTAGCCACGCTACCGGTATAGGGGCTAAGGGCACTGTTTGAGGTGTGCCATACATCGCCACCCCGGAAAATGAACTGGTCACCAGCTTGAGGCGTCGTTGATGCGCAGACGCCTGAACAATTCGGCATCCCTGGTGCATGTAGCCAAGGGGTAGTTTTACTGATCCCATTATTTGAGTCCGAGCCGTTCGCCGCAATGTAATACGTCGTGGCCTGAGCCTTGGGCACCGCAGCGCTGAAGAGAACCATCAACGCCGCAATCACCATCAACGATCTCGCTGATGATTTTTGGACCTTTTCGCTTTCGAGAAGTCTCATCTTCTTCACTGTCCCCGTATCGACATAAGTCAAGCATCGGCAATAACAGCGCCTGCTTCACTTGTTGCCACGGTAGCAGCGCGGTTCGCGCTTGGTCAACTATCACAGGGGCAGCTTTCGGGAAGGTTTTAGGTATTAAGAGCACATGGACCAACGGACCAAAGGGAGCCAACATTTGTCTGGACTTCCGGTTGGGCCTGTGTTACTTCGGTGACCTGTCCTTTACGGGAGAAATCTGATACGTGATCCGGCTTGTCCCTTGGACTCCAGCTCGCAACCTCTCGCCCAATCGAAACGTACTCAAAGCCGAGCTCGCGCATGGTCGCCGGACAATACAAGTTTCTGCCGTCGATGACCAATCGCCGGGCCATGAGCTTCCCTGCCCGTTCCCAGTCCATATTGCGAAAAACGTCCCACTCAGTGCATAGCAGCGCGGCATCGGCGTCGCGCAGGGCTTCGTATGGGTCCTCGTGATACATCACACCGGGCAACAAGGCCTTGGCGCGAGAAATTGCCTGCGGATCGGTGGCGTGGACTTCAGCGCCCTCGCGGCAGAGTTCTTTCGCGACTTCCAGAGCGGGTGAAAAGCGGACGTCATCGGTGTTGGCCTTAAAAGCCAATCCCAGCACGGCGATGCGTTTGCCCTTGATGACCCACAGCGCTTGTCCAACCTTCCCCAGGAATTGAGTAATACGCTCCTTATTGACTCGCTCGGCCGCCTTGAGGATGTCAAAATTGATGCCCACCGTGCCCGCCAGGTGAATGAACGCCTGCACATCTTTCGGAAAGCAGAATCCGCCAAAACCAAGCCCAGCTCGCAAAAACTGCCGGCCGATCCTGGGATCCAATCCCATTGCATGCGTAACTTCCTCAACGTCGGCGCCGATGCGTTCGCAAAGATCGGCAATCACGTTGGCATAGCTTATTTTCAACGCGAGGAAGGAGTTCGACGCGTGTTTGATAAGCTCGGCGCTATTGATTGTCGTAATCAGGAGTGAGGCTCGCTCCGTCGTTGGGCAAGTCCCGTTATGCACTGGGCAGCGGAAGCTGCGCTCGATAATGGGGCGATAAATCCGCCGCACCTCCTCCGCGGACGTCTCATCCTCGACGCCAACCACAATGCGATCGGGATGAAAGAAGTCCTCAACGGCCGTACCTTCACGAAGGAATTCCGGATTCGAAACTACGCGGAAACGAATATTGCTGTCTCGCGAATAGGCGGTAAGCGCCCGGCGCAGTTCGATCCCAGTGCGCGCAGGCACAGTACTCTTCTCGATTATGAGCTTTGGCGAACGTGCTTCAGCAGCAATTTGCCGCGCTGCCCGGTCGATGGCTGAAAGATCGGCTTCACCATTTTCCTTCGGAGGCGTGCCGACACAGATGAAGATGGCCTCGCCAGCGCGAATTGCTGCGCCAGCATCCGCCGTAAAAGAAATTCTGCCGGCTTTGCGAGCCGACGCCAGCACCTTTTCCAAGTGCTCTTCATAGATAGGCACGCGCCCGGCCTGCAATTGGGCCACGCGCTCGGTGTCAATGTCTGTGCAGACTACGTTGTGACCGGCCTCGGCCAGGCATGCTCCAGTCACCAAGCCAACGTAGCCGCAACCAACTACTGATAAGTACATTTGGGTCTCCTTTTTATTTCTTCGCTTAGTGGGCAGGAACGCCCACGCGCGTACACAACTAATATCGATTCAAAATCAGAAGTTTTGACTAGGCTGGCAGCCTACATCCTGACTCTGTCGCCGCATCACGATCTTCGATTTCTTCTGGATTCGCAATAAACGCTCGCAGGGTCGCAATCAGTTCCGGCGAGGCCTCCGGGGCGATGGTCATTGGAGTGATCAGCCCTCCTTCGCGATCGAGCTTCGTGAGCAGGTCTTTTTCATCCCAGGCCACGGTGATCCCTTGTCTTTGCCCCAACCGCTTTGCCGTGGCCACCTGGTGATCACTGCGATGTTCCCCCAGCTGCGCCCGTTTCGGCATGATAATGATTGGCCGGCCTGCTTCGAGGGCTGTGATGATCGATCCCATCCCAGCGTGCGCCACCAGCAGCCGCGCCGCCCGGACCCGCTCCCGGAATTCCACAGGGCTAAGAAAGGGTACTGCCGCGATATGGCGGGGCTCGTACTGGGCTTTACCGATCTGCGCGAAAACGTCAGTTCTTCCGCGTGAGGCCGCCCACTCATCTACGGCGCGCACCATCCGGTCAAATGGATCGGAACTGCCTACGGTGACGAAGATCACAGCACTGCTCCCCGAAACTGCGGGCCTTCCTTTGTCGCCAGGTGTGGCCACTGGGTTAGCCATAAGTGAGCGTGTCGCCCAGCCAGTTTGCCGGACATCGACAGCTGCTCCACGTTGGCAATGCTGTCTACCCAGATGGTTCTCGCCCTGAACAGCTTACCCAGGGCAACGGCAAAATACCCGGGCGCCGCGCCCGTCGAAACAACGATATCTGGCCTTTCCTTGAAGACAATCCAAAAAAGCTCCAAAGCCGTCCGCAGCAATCGAATCTTCGAGTGCCGGGTCGCATCGGTAACCGAGTAAAGTTTATGCCCTGCAACGTCCGCTCGGTAAGCTTCTTGCACGGTTACAAACACTACCTGGCAGTCGGCGAAGGCCGGCGTAAGCCGCAGGAGCTGGATCCAGTGCCCTCCTCCGGATGCTACCGCCAGCAACTTCTTCATTTTTGTTTTCTGGTCAGTGGGCACGGTGTACTTACTACCTTGTGATGAGTCTTCGAAATGAAGAACCTGTGTTGCTCGTCGTGAAGATATTTCTTTAACTCGAGTACCAAACTATCCAACATGTCGATACAGCGCGCCGCCGATCCTCGACAACAATCCCGGTTGCATATGAGAAATCAGCACCCGGGCAGTGCTGGATTTCCAGTTAGACGACAAGTCGAGCACGTGCCTTAGGTTTTCGGCGATACCATATCTTGAATAGGAGAGCGTGGACTGCGCAGCTCCCCAGCGACTCTTGAAAATCGCCAGGCCTCGTTGATGCAGGTCAGAGCGGCCAAAATCGAATGATCCCAACTTACGCTCTTTTGCTTCGCTGATGGCCGTCCACAACAGCATCTGCATGCTCCCAAGATTCGTGAAGCGAGGGTCTGATGAGCCATATTTGTAAACCAGCGAGTTCTTGTTCTGGATCGTGATAATCGCGGCCACAGGCTGATCATTCAAGAATGCGGCACGAATCTTCAGGGCTGCCCCGAAGCATTCCCTCAAATTGACGAACCACTTGCGCGGCGGCGGCGGCAGATTGTGCCGCTTGCGCGTCTGGGTAAACAGTTTGTAAAAAATATGCAGCAGCGAATCGCTTGAACCTTCTTTGTAGTTCAATCGCTCGCGCTCTGCTCGCCGGATCTTTCTCTGGATTGAATCCTTATGGAAGTTGCGGAAGATGGTTTGAAGATCATCTGCGAGGCTAAGTTCGTGAAACCTATACTGAGTTACTGACCTCCGAAATGAAGTCGGCAGATCGAATCCATTAATCGGCCGAATTTCTACGTAACGCCAGTCTTCACGTTGAGCATCTTTTTCGAGCGCCAGCGCAAACGGCTGGAGATTTTGCCTAGCATCAACGAGTGGCTCGCAGTGATCTGAGAACGGCAAAGAAACCAGACGGCGGCCCGTCAACCAGCTATCTATCCGGCAGAACACAATCGCGTTCTCCAGCTCGCGGCCTTCGAGAGAGGTTGTGTAAGCGATTGGTTCATATCCATATGTCCGCGACAGAGCTTGTAACCATGCGGACGAATGGAAAACACTCGCTCGCGGATGTCTGCCAACAAAGACGTCCCAACGAGGATCGCGCACTGGGTCAATAGTACGCGTTGGCTGTAATGCTGAGTTCTGCTCATCAATCGAGTGGATCCCGCTTGGGGAGGGGCTGGGCATAAGAACAGTTCGCGTTGAAGTCTTCGCCGCGAGGACGGACTAAAACGCATCCCCTCCACGGATAACGGCTAACGGCGTTTGAAAAATAATTTTCACATCGTTCCACAACGACCAGGTACGGACATATTGCAAGTCCAGACGAACCATGTCGTCGAATCGGATGCGGCTGCGTCCACGAACTTGCCACAGGCCAGTAATGCCGGGCTTCACTTCCAGCACCCTCCGACGGTGCCAGATGTCGTACTCCTGGCATTCGTAAGCTATCGGCGGCCGTGGTCCAACCAGCGAGAGATCACCTCTCAGCACATTTATAAACTGCGGGAGTTCATCTAGACTGCTCCTCCGGAGAAAACGCCCGAGCGAAGTTACCCGAGGATCATTGGTCATTTTGTAAACTTTTTTCTTCTCGCCTTGCATCTCGCCGCTGTGCTCGCCGGTAATGACCCGCTTCATGAAATCCTGATGGATCTTCGGGTCATTATTCACATACATCGATCGAAATTTCAGAAAGATAAATGGTTTTCCAAATTGGCCGAGACGCTCCTGTTTAAAAAGGACCGGGCCTTTGGAGCTCAACTTCACAAGAGCAGCAACCACTATGAACATCGGAGACAGCAGAAGTAGTGCGAACGCACTCCCTAAGATGTCCATCAGGCGTTTAATGGCCAGCACCCCTCGATGCTTGGTCTCTCGCTGCGCAAGGTCCGGGTAAAGCGCAGGATTTCCTGGGGATGTTTCATTGCTCCAGGACTGCGGAAAGACGTGCATCGAAATACTGATCTGACTGAACCTTTCGAGACTCAGATTATTGCGCATCGTCTGGCTAACACGGTGCATCATGGTGCCAAGAATCTCTCCATGATCGTCAATGCTGATATCGGTAAACATCACTCCGACAACCGAGTGGTTTTTATACCATCCGGTCACGTCGCTATCTCTGGTCGATACTGACAATGCAGAGAGGATGTTACTAAGCACTCGTCCGCTTTCATCAAATGGCAAACAGTTTCCCGCGTCCAGTAGCATCAGCAGCATAGGTTTGCGCGAGCGCTCGGTTCGCTTTCGTTCGAGTGTGATCATGTTGCGAAACGAGGGTTCGTCTAGAATCGGGCTCTCGCGTGGTTTGTCCACACCCGCTGTGACCAGTGAATCATTCCACTGATTGAACTGAATTTCTTGATCTCTGGCCGTACTCCGCCGGTCCTCGGTTGGCACAGGGGCAGCAACAGTCATTCGGTCTGCCGGTTTCACAACCCCCTCCCGCCCTCCGGAACAGAGTTCCGGGGAATTCATTTGAAGTGCGTGATGTGTAGTGCTCAGAGCAACACTGATATCTTTGCTGGGCACTACAAAAGAGATGCTGCATTCAGAGGAGCGCTGCCCTGCGGCAATTACACTCACGTTGTGCCCTCTAAGCTCTTCCAGAGCATGTTCAACTATTCTCTTTACCGCGTACACGTCTTGCCCGACTACGGTTAAGATTGCAACTCGGAGATCTGCGTTAATACTCTCAATCCTTCGTGACCGTAAATCAGACTCAAACTCCCGCTGCAGCATTTCCGCTGTGGATTGGGCCAATTGAGCCGCGACTACGAGACGGATGTGATTCTCCTTCGCAGATTCAGAAATCATCAGAACGTCTGTCCGGAGTGATTTGGTTGTTGCTAAAGCTCTCTGAACAACATCTTGCGTATTCCCTACGCCGCGTAAGCTGATTTCAATCATTGTGGCTTCGGTTATGGCGGTCAGCGCCCTTACGCCGGTGTTCGTCTTTCCATCCTTCGCTGTAATTCTTGTTCCGAGTTTTTCCGGGTGAAAAGTATTCCGGATCCAAACTGGAATGCCCTGTCTTGTAACCGGGTCGAGAGTCTTCGGATGTAATACTTTTGCTCCGAAATAGGCGAGCTCGCCGGCTTCCCGGTAGGAGATCTCAGGAATTGTGCTTGCATCGCGCACCAATCGCGGATCAGCGGTGAGTATTCCGTCCACGTCCGTCCAGATAATTACCTCGTCGGCGCCGATCGCCGCACCTACAATAGTGGCCGAATAATCCGACCCTCCACGGCCGAGGGTGGTCAACACTCCCTCTGCCGTCGCCCCGATAAATCCCGTGACAATAGGGATGACCCTTTTCTGAAGCATAGGGCGCAAACGCTCTTCGCAACGGTCGCGCGTGGGATGCATTACCGGATCGGCCGCTCCGTGATCCGAGGTTGTCACTATTAACTCTGTAGCTTCGATGGCTTCAGCAGCTATGCCTTCTGCCGCAAGTGCTGTAGCCAACAACGGGGCGCTCAGGCGCTCACCTAGGCCCGAGATTAAATCGCGAAGGGGTGGGGTTAGCTCGCCCAAACGAGCCGTGCTATTGCACCACGACTTAGATTGTTCGAGAAGGTACCCTATGTTGCATGAAAGCTGCTCGCGCACCACATAGCCGTCAATTAATGCATTCAATGCAGCATGGTGCTGGACGGATATGTCTTCGAGAATCTGCTGGGCTTCGGATAAATGTCCTGAGTGCGAGTAATTGGCTGCCTGGATCAATTTATTGGTGACGCCGCTCATCGCGGAAACTACCACCACCAAGTCGCTCTCCAGCGATTCACTCCGGATTATCTCAATTACCTTACGAATACATGCCGCATCGCCAACTGAAGTGCCGCCGAACTTCAGGACGCGGACTGACCTGCGGGATTTCCGCTGAACCAGATGACCCACATGGCGGGTCCGGCTACGGTCCAGTGCTGATTCCCGCGCCAGCATAGATTTTCGGTCTGCTCGTTCGCTATTCATATCCCGGATCTCCGGACTGAGCGAGGGACCGAGGCGCCATCCTTGTTTCGACAGCCAAGAGGTGAGCCGCTGGCGTAAGCTTGCGATTCTGGCGAGCGGTTAACAAATGGTATTTTCGGGCATGTCGAACACATACCTGAAGCAACTCTGCTTCCGCCCACGGAACATCATGATATCCAGAACACAGGTATGCACTAGACGGGTCGCGCATCCATTCTTGCGGAAATAGGGTAATGATGTCTTTTTCTGTGACTTTGGGCTTCACCTGAACCGCGCATCCCGAGATTGCTGAACTCAGCGCTGCTGGAAGATCGCGGCCTGCACCGAGAGCGAGATGCCCTACCTGCGTGATCCTAGGATTGATTTCAATCAAATATGCTTTTCCGGTACTCGCTTCCAACATGAAGTCGAACCCATGCACTCCCGAGAGCTTGAGCCGACGAGCTATCTTTTCGACCGCGGCAGACATTTCCGAGTGGTCGATCAAACGCATTACGGTAGCTGGCCCAGCCTGATGTCTCTTATTGATGACTTCAAAGTGTAAGGACGCCAAAACAACACCTTGCCAGCAAGCCACCGTGCTCGTTGCTTCACGTCCGGCTACAAACGATTGGCCACTTACAACGCGCCGACGGCGCAACAGTGACGGCCATACCAATGTCCTGTCGTAATCCATAATCGCGCGTTTGGCAGCGCGCGCAAGCTGAATCGGCGCTTGTAGCTTGCGGTAAGCAATCTCAGCTTCTGCGAGCGTCTGTACAATTCGAACGCCATCGCCACCAGAAGTGCCATCCGCCTTCAGAACTAACGGAAAGCAGATTTTGGCCGCCGCTTCTCTGAGCTGACTGACGCTGGCTATTACCGTGCTTTGCGGTACTCGAATTCCTTCTTCCTGGGCCAGCTTCATGAGCGTTGCCCGCTCATATACAACCGAAAAGCTTTCCGATGAGCCTAACGAGCTTTCAATCAGAGAGCACACCTGCGCTCCACTGTCTCCACTGCGCAACTCACGCCTGTGCAGGTGGTGCAAATGGTGCGCTGCTAGGTCATCACCAGGAATGATCAACTGGGGCTTTGCTGCGCGAATTGCGGCAGAAAAGGAGCGCACCGGGGCCAGACCATCATAGCGGTAGTTTCGAGCTACAGCGTGGACTTTCCTTAAGGGATGTCCAAACGGGCAAACACCTTCAACTGTGCACCCCGAATCGGCAAGTGCCATGGCCAGCCGCGCAGCGGGGAACCAATGTGAAGTTGCCGCAATTAAAACTGTGGGTTTCATCGTTGTTCAGACCTCGGTGAGATCAGGTAGGTATTCACCAAAGCTTCTTTCTAGGGGAGAGTTAGCCAGGGAGGATGAAGAGCTCAGTTACAAGGACGATTCAGCAACGACGGTGGAAATGGAGCGTTTGGCATACACGGGGGAAAAAGATTCGTGTATTACGGAGGCATCATTCTTCGTTTCCGGAAGCACCTGAAATTCCATGCGGATCTGCAGTAGTTGTTGCGTGCTAAGAGTGGCTTTCAGCATCTCATGCAGTCGCGACAACATGGCCGGTGGAATTGAACTCTGGTCATCAAAAGTGATTTCAGTGAACATCACTCCGATGATCGAGTTTTCTTTATACCATCCCGCAATATCCGTTTCTCTGGTAATCCGAGGAATTGCCGACAAGATTCTCCGCAGGCAAGTTCTGGTGTCGGGGGTCGTGGAACGTTGGCCCAAGTCAAGCAGCATGAGCAGAAAAGATGTATTTGAACGGCTTGTTCTACGCCGCTCGAGCGACATCATGCGATGGAAATCTATCTCCCCAAGGCCAACGTGATCAGCAGGTACGATCGAACGAAGGTTGGTGTTCATTGAGGTGCTGGGTTCGTATAGATAATTCACAAATGTTCTCCTGGAAGTAGGTGAGTGTTTTTGAATTGAAGAAGTAGTGGGTGGTTTGAGTTACTTAGGGGAGGTTAGTTTATTTTCGCGATGTCTGTCGAGCTCGTCAGCAGGACCAGTCTGGGTGTATTGATAATAGTAATCACTCTGTGCGGCATTCTCAGAAGAATTCAAGATTGCGCCGAGCAGTTTTTTTTGATCGATGGCTTCGATACCTCGTCTCAGCTGATCCTTTTCAGTTGATCCCTGGCGGGCCACTAACAGAATTGCATCAGCCTGCTTCATCCATATGCTTGTATCGGCGAGCGGTAGTACAGGAGGCGAATCGATCACGATCCAATCAAACCAACCGGTCAACTGCTCCATTAAGGCCGAGAGCCGTCCTGATTGCATCAGTTCCAAGGGGTTACGCACCGTCCCGCCCGCAGGCAAAACCCATACGCCAGGCTCCTCCAGGTGATAAATGCTGGTCATGGGTCCACTCTCACCTTGCAACCAATGGGCGATTCCAGCAATCTTGCCCAGCCCAAACAGTTTCGCAACCGAGGGCCTGCGCAGGTCACCATCTATAAGCAAAGTCTTCTGTTGCGTCCTCTGGGCAAGAGCGCAAGCGAGATTGGCGGCTACTGTGCTTTTGCCCTCCTGCGGGATTGTGCTGGTGATCAAAAGTTTTTTCAGTGGCCGGTTCTGTTGAAGCTGACGCAACCGGACACCGAGGAAACGGAACTTCTCGGCGGCGAGAGTATCTTTATCCGTAATGCAAACCACTCGGCTTTGCGGCGACACCAGTACTTTCAGTTTTTGAAACTGGTTGAACTGATCTACAGCGGTCTGGCTTGAGACCACCTCAATCGGGGTATCCGATTGAGTTATCGAATTGCGCGATAAAGCGGCATCTAAGGATTTCCGCAGTCCCGAAATGGCATTCATTTCGGCAGGTATGGATGGCTCTTCTAGAACGACAGCACTTGCACGTAAGGATGCTGTCTTGCGCTCGGCTGCTTCTAGAACCTGGGTCGCCAGCAATGCTGAAGGGAGATCGAGATCCGCATCTTCGCTGGCCGATTTTTGTAGTGCGTCGAATATGTGGCTCATGCTTGTCGAACTCGGGTTGCGATGGGCAACGAATCCAAATCGCGGGTGAGGGGCTTCTGAATGGAACCATACAGGTCCAACAGAATCTTCGCCGCTCGCTGCAGGTCAATTTCGCCGACGTTAGCTTTTTCGTCTTCTGTCGAACGGATCACGTTAAGACGAAAATCGCGAGCAACTTCGTCGATCACTTCCGGCGTAACGCTGGGTAACTGCTTGGCATAGCACGATAACAAAGCGTTCTCGCAGATGGTGTTAATCAGACGAGGTATGCCGCGGGAGTGCCGGTAGACAGCCGCGATGGTTTTCGTCGGGAAGAGAATTTCAGCATGCGAATTGGCGCCCACCAACCGCAGGCGGCTCTCGATGTAACCCCTTGTATCTTCGTGGTCCAGCGGTTCCAGATGAGAGCGGATCGCAATCCTTTGTTTCAACTGCGTCAGCTTGGCCGAATCCAATTTGTCGTCCAGTTCAGGCTGCCCGACGAGAACGATTTGTAAGAGTTTGTGTTCCGCGGTTTCCAGATTCGTTAGCAAACGAACTTCTTCGAGGGCTTCAAGGGAAAGGTGATGGGCCTCGTCCACGATTAGAACCGTGGTAAGCCCCTTCAATCCACGGTTGACTACAAAGTTGCAAAGGTCGAATAGCAACTCGCCTTTGTTCTTTCCGGCTGATGGAAGACCGAAGTCGCTGACAATATATTGAAGGAATTCAGTGGGCGAAAGCCGGCTGCTGAACAGGTATGCATAGGCAACGTCCTTGCTTTGCTTGAGCAGCTGCAGCAGACAACGGAGTAACAGAGTCTTGCCGGTACCAACTGGTCCGGTTAGGACTACAAAACCTTTGCGCCAGCGCACGCCATAGTAAAGAGCAGCCAGGGCTTCATTGTGCCGCTTGGTCGAAAACAAAAATGATGGATCCGGCGTTATCTCGAACGGACCGCGTTTCAAGTTATAGAAGTTCTGGTACATGATTCAAACCTAGCCGCGCAGAAAGCTGAAAGCGGAACCTGCGAGAATGCTGAACACCACGATCGCGGCCACCCCCCACCCCAGGAGACTTTTCCGCTTTGCATTTTGTGCATCCACCGAGTTCACAATTGCAGGGATTTCCAAAATGACCGGTACTGGGATCATGTCTTTGATTTCCTGTTCAACATAGAGTCGATCGTCCATCATTTCGAATGCGCCTACAACGATAGCACCGAGCGCTAAGCCAACTGCTACACCAATCCCGCAAAATTTCAGACGATTCGGGAAGTCAGGCTTAAGAGGCAGGCTGGGGGGGTCGATAATCCGGAAACGCTCACCCTGCTGCAACAGCTCCATACTCGTAGCCATTGCGGATTCGTTCTTCTTTTTCAGAAGATCATCGTAGTTGGCCTTCGATTGATCGTAGCCACGGGTCAGGTCCGCCAACTGTTGTTCACGCATCGGCTCCTGACTCAGCCGGCCCTGGTAATCATTTATCTTCTGCTGCAGAGCTACAACTGTCTGCTGGCGGTTTTTGGTTTCAATTTCGTTGGCTTGCAATTGGCTCTGCAACTGTGCCAAAGGAGTAGCTTGAGCCAGACTGACGGCTGAGGACGGTGCCGTATCGTTTGTGTCTGACGGCTTGTCATGCTTGTTTTTTATGGCAGCTAGTAGCTGGTCTCGAGTTTTCTCAGTCGCGGTAATTTGTTCTTTCACCTTCCGCACATCGGGATGGCGCTCCGTATACCGTGAAGTGAGGTCTGCCAGCTCGGATTTCAATCTGTCGAGCTCCTTATCGATAGCGGGCAGCCCGAGTTGCGTATCTCCTGAAGGGCCGGTTGGGGCCTGAAGGCTGCGATACTGGTTCAATAAAGTCTGCAGATATACGTGTTGCTGCTGAGCGGCCCCGAGCGCGTCCTGCTCATTCTGCAGTTGTGATTGCAAACCTGCCAGAATCTGAAGATTGCTTGCCTGCTGGGTTGGCAGCTCTTGCAGATGTTGGCCCTTGAATTCGCGTATCTTCTCTTCCTGGGTATTGAGATTTTGACGAGCTTCATCGAGCTGATTCTGGAGAAATTTGGTAGTACCTTCCGATTGCTGCTGGCGTATCTCTAAATTCTCATTAATAAACAAATTGGTCAGTTCGCTCGTAACCTGCTGAGCTACGCGAGGATCTCGAGAAGAGTAGTAAACGTTAAAAGCCGTAACCCGGTCCTGCGCATCGCGAACCAGTTGAATATCAATATCCTTGCGCATGCGTTCAACTTTTTCGTCCGGATTGTTGAGTCCGCGATCCGCGGAATAGAGATTTAGCTCATCGATAATTCGAAGCAGACGCGTGCGGCTGAGAATCTGCTGGGTAATACTCTGCAGCCGTTCTTGTAAATCATCGGTCACGTTGGGGGTAACGTAGTCTTTCGGCATGGTGGGCTGTTCCACCAGAATCAATGTGCCGGATTTATAGCGCGCAGGCAACACCCAACTC
>Ga0070735_10000575_pt1 | contig 38845 bp, 38 predicted proteins | sample Coa_R1_FD_66443 | JGI IMG/M metagenome (GOLD analysis project Ga0070735, IMG submission 66443) | Surface soil microbial communities from Centralia Pennsylvania, which are recovering from an underground coalmine fire - Coalmine... | ecosystem: Environmental > Terrestrial > Soil > Unclassified ... | reverse complement strand
ACGTGAACATACATGAGGGCCGTCGCCGCCAGTCCCGCGACGAACAACACAATCATGAGGTATCGATACTTCAGCACGCGGCAGATAGCCTTCCCGTAGCCGTTCGCCGTCCCGCGAATACCCGCTTCCACGCCGCGTACAAACTTTGCATACGCGTGTGAGAGCCAGCCTATATGCGTCCAATCAAAGAGCGAATACTTCGATTCTTCACCCCGCAACAGCAGTGCCGCTAACGCCGGCGAAAGCGTTAACGCATTGAACAATGAAATCGCAATTGAGAATGCAATCGTCAGCGAGAACTGCCGGTACAGAATGCCGGTTGTGCCTGGGAAAAAAGAGACCGGCACAAAGACCGAAATCAGCACCAGTGAAGTCGCCACCACGGCGCTGGCCACTTCAGCCATGGCCGCCGATGTTGCCGAGTGAGGATCAGTATGATCCGCATCGATGTGGCGTTGAGCATTTTCAATTACTACGATCGCGTCATCGACCACCAGACCGGTGGCGAGTGTTATTCCGAACAAAGTCAGCGAATTAATAGAAAAGCCGAATGCTTTGATAAACGCGAAGGTGCCGATCAATGACACTGGAATCGTGACCGCAGGAATTACGGTGGCGCGCCAATCCAGAAGGAACAGAAAAATCACGATGATAACGATCACGATCGCTTCTTCGAGAGTCGTCACCACTTCCTTTACTGAATCACCAACCACGGTCGTGGTATCAAATGCGATCACGTACTTCATTCCTGGAGGAAAAGACTTCGATAGGTCTTGGAGTGCCGCTTTGGCGGCCTTGTCCACGTCGAGAGCATTCGCATTTGAAAGCTGCTGGACGCCGATGCCGATGGCCTCATGCCCGCTGTACATCAGATTAGTGTCATAGCTTTCGGCGCCAATCTCAGCTCGACCAACATCTTTCAATTGCACGATGCCATTGCTTGTGTTCTTCAGAATTATGCTTTCGAACTCTTTGGGATCCGAAAGCCGGCCGACTACCCGCAACGCGACTTGAAAATTTTGTCTCGGATCCGCAGGCGGACGTCCCAGCTGCCCGGCAGGGATCTCAACGTTTTGTTCCTGCAGCGCGGATACAACATCGGCCGCAGTCAACTGCCGTGCCGCTAACTTTATCGGATCAAGCCAGATCCGCATCGCGTATTTCCGCTCACCAAAGATAAGAACGTCACCAACGCCGGGAATGCGTTTCAGAGCGTCTTTGACGTACACATCCAGGTAGTTGGAGATGTACTGGTTGGAGAGACTGTTGTCGGGGGAAAAGAAGCCTGCGGCAAACACAAAATTCGGATTTGCCTTAGTAATGGTTACGCCGGTATTTTTGATTTCCTGCGGAAGCCGACCCTGAGCAGTTGCGACCCGGTTCTGCACGTCGACGGCGGCAATGTTCAGGTCATATCCCGTTCGGAACACCACATTGATGTTGCTGGTGCCGTCGTTCGAACTTGTCGAAGTGATGTAGTGCATGCCTTCGACGCCGTTAATCTGTTGCTCGAGTGGGATGGTGACAGCCGATTCCACCACATTCGCGTTAGCCCCAACGTAGTTGCTGGTGACCGTCACCTGCGGCGGCGCTAAGGCCGGATAGAGAGAAATAGGAAGCGTAGGAATCGAAACCGCGCCGGCCAGAATAATCAGCAGCGCGCAAACCGTGGCGAAGATCGGTCGTCGAATAAAAAAATCTACCATGGGCACCCACTTAAAATTGTGATGTTTAAGTTGCCGGTAAATGTCGCTTTGAAATTGGAAACTAACTGATAGGTCGAACCGGCATGCCGTCTACCAGGAACTGAGTTCCCGAAACGATGACTTTGTCCCCAGCTTTCAATCCGGCAGTGACAGCGTAGTCATTCCCGAGGGTATCGCCGAGTGAAACGGCGCGCTGTTTGGCCACGGATCCATTGCCGGACGAATCAGCCAGGTACACGAATGGCTGTCCGCCCACCCGCGTGACCGCCAAGACTGGCACAGTCGGCGCCGGAGAAGTGCTCCACACGACTCGCGCCTTCACCAGTTGCGAGTTGCGAAATCTGTCCCGCGGCGTATGAATAGGGGCTTTTACCAGAATGCCCTGCAGCGCATTATCCACCTGCTGCGAGATGAAATCGATTTTCGTCTTCTCGATCAGCTCGCCACTGCTCGTGACAACCTCTACCGGCAGGCCCATCCGAATTTCCGAGGCACGCTCAGTGGGAATGTAAACATAAACTTCGAGGTCGGTGTTCTTGTCGACCGTGGTCAGTAGCGTCTGCGGCGAAACATAGTCCCCGATGTGCACGGGTATATCGCCGACAATGCCGTCGAACGGCGCGGTCAGATGGTAATATGCGAGTTGCCGCTGCTGCGTGACTAGCGCGGCTTTCGCGGCATCTAAGTCGGCTTTTGAATTCTCGTACGCTTGCACCGCGTAGTCATAATTCTGCCTGCTGGTTACACCGCCTTCGTACAATTTGCGCTGTCTTTCAACTTCCTGCCTGTTGTACTCGAAGGTTGCTTGTTTCTGAGCTTCAGTGCTGCGCTGCTCGTCCACCGTAGCCTGTTGCTTCAGCGGATCAATCGTCATGAGCACTTGCCCAGCGCGCACACGATCTCCAGACTTCACCAGGATTCGTGTCAGCGTGCCATCCACTTGCGGCTGAATGCTCGCTGAACGCCGCGACTTCACGGTGGCGACATATTCATCGGCCCGCGGAACTGGCGCAAGATTAATGGTCTCGACTTTTACCGGCAACGGCTGTGGCGGCGGAGCTTTGGCTTCCGTCTTGCCGCATCCGGTACTGATGAAAGCCGCCGCCAGCGCGACAGGCGCCAGAACTATGAGTTTGCTAACCTTCCGCATTGCACGCTCCTGCAACTCAATCCTTATCAGCAAAAGATGCCTCGCGGGCTGGGCGAGATTCAAAAGCTGAGCAGTCATCTCCACAAAATCAGTGAGGATAGCGGCTGTGCCGCTGATGTTCCGAACAGAATTATGCGATTAGACCGGGAGATGTTCCCGAATAGCAGGAATATTGATTAGCAAAAGCTCACTTATGCAACGTGCTCGTCATTGTCCAAGTACTCGCCGGGAACATCGTCTTCGGGAACTTCGCGAGTAATTACTTCAGAGACATCGGCATCCTTCGCGTTCTCCACTCCATCAACCGCATCAGCTTCAAACGCGTTGCCCTCTTCGGCTAATTCTTCAACGCTTTCAGAATCCGCGCTGGCGGTTTCCGGAAGTTGTTGCGTATCACCAGATTGTCCGGCTGAGTCCGACCCTGGCTCATCTCGGTTAAATTTGTTTCGCTTGGTCATAAGATGCTCCACTATTAAGATGACCGAGGCCGCTCAAAGACTCGCAGTTTTTGCCGAGTTTCAGGCTGCTTCCCGCTCCAGCGCCAAACGGTCCCACTTGCCGAGGTTCGCCGCAGCGTCGTAGGTGCTCTGACAAAATTGCAGCAATGATGAGCTGGGCGATTCAGACCTGCGAACGTCCTCGTAAGCCAACAGGAATTCTCCCAGACCCGGGTTGTATGCGGCTGCATTCGGTTTCACGTCGGCTTGCTTGAACCCGTTCGGTTCTGGTGCAGCATAAGAGTAGAACGCCGCGTCCGAAATGCCGCTGGTACCCGGCCAGAATCCTACACTGCTTACTTCGTGGGAATAAGCTTCTTGGGTCATCTTGTCGGCGCCGGGCCGCTCAGGGGCTCGTCGGCCCGAGAACCGGGTCACAGCCAAATCGAAACTTCCCCAGAAAAAATGCGACGGACTCGACTTGCCGACGAAGCGGGACCTGAATTGCTTAAAGATAGCGTCCACCGATACCAGGATGCGCCAGAAGTTCTCCGCCGATTTTGGATCGTATGAGGCGTGCACGCGGTCCTGGTCGAACGCAATTGGATTCGGAACCTCGACCGGCATGTGCCAGATCTTGACATTGATGCTCTCGGTACGAAGCATGCTCATGAATTCCTGATAAAAATCAGCAACCGGTCGCGCACCCAGCGGTAAAGCTTTTACTGACCCATCGCTAGTTTCGAGCACCAATTGATGTTTCAAAAAATCGAACCTCAACTCAAATGATCTTTCGCCGTAGGGAATAATTGAGGTCGTCAACCCGCGCGCGGTCACGTACAAGGTAACGTTCCACCAGTGATTTACCAGCGGCGTAAGAGCCAGTCGAACCTTACCCACGATCTGCGTCCACATGTGCAGGGTGGCACAGGTGTCCTTCCAAGAATTGAGAGGCAATGACGGCCAGCATTCCGGGCGATCTACAGCGGGGAGCATAGTAATGGGCCTATCCCAGGGCACTAAATAGATGCGGGTTTAAGTGCTACCGGAGATGGACGGAATAAAGCTAAAAGATTCTCGAAAGAAATACAAAAAGGGGGACTGAGAGCGTGGCGGCTCCGCTCTGAACTTCCAATCAGGCACTGACACCATTCGCGGCTGAACCGCCATAACGCAAAGCGATGTTCATAAACACGCTGCCGCTGGAGGTCTCAAAGCAGAGCACAAGGGCTTCTGTATCGCCGGTAATTTTTGGTCCATGCTCGGAGGTGTGCAGATGTGGGGGATGTACGCGGAAATGGAAGCCCTGATCGTTCAATGTAGCGACTGCGTTACCAATCACCTGGTTGGCCAATTCGCAGACTGCCTCACGCACTAACGAGTCCGTTTCCGGAAGCTCAGTGCCAGCGATGTGACTCGCGATTTTAGCCGCGGTGGTTGGAGATGCATCGAAAATCACGCGCCCTTCAATATCTCCGGTCAGCTCAATCATCGCGGCGACACCTTTCAGACGATAGGCATCCTTGTCCATGGTGAGGTTCCCAATTTCCATGGGAGAATTCAAGCCTTGCGACAACACGGCGTCTGCCGCATTGATGAACGGCTGGATCAGCTCCATCTTCATATCTAGGCCCCTGCGCCGGCTGCGGCGGCAACCACTCCGTCTTCCCCAAGCACGTACTTGATAACTTCGTATAGCACTTCCGGCTTCACGGGTTTTTGCACAAAGTGCCGTGCCCCGCGTTGCAACGCCGCCACAATGTTTTCCTGATATCCCACGGAAGACACCATGACGATGCGCGCGTCCGGATTCTGCTGGACGATCTTCTCGGCCGATTCAATGCCCTCCATCTGCGGCATGGTGATGTCCATGAGCACGATGTCTGGCTTGGCGCGTTCGTATTCGGTGATGGCGGTCATTCCATCTCCGGCCTCGCCCGCGATCTCGCCGCCAAATGATTCAATAATGCGGGCGAGGTTTTTGCGCGCGAAGACCGAGTCGTCGACGATCAGATAACGGACCGCCTGCCCGTCTTTGCTGCGCTTGATAGGTGAAAACTGCTCCATAACTGCCTCCTCTTTGCTTCTACTCCGGCCTCCGCAAGGGTGGGCCGCAATCTAAAATCAATCGTTGGCTGCGCGCATGGCGCGCTCAGACCCAACGCGCTCGGAACACAATCTGCGCAAGGTGCCGGCCACCTGCTGCAGATCGACTATTCGCATTGCGTGGCCGCGCTCGATCGCAGCTTTTGGCATCCCAAAAACCACGCAAGATTGCTCACTCTGCGCGATGGTCATGCCTCCCGCAGCTTTGATCAAGCCTAACGCATGCGCGCCGTCGTCTCCCATGCCTGTCATGATTACCCCAACAGCGTGGGAGCCGAATTCCTCCGCAACACTTTTGAACAGTACATCGGCAGAAGGGCGGTGACCGTTTACTCGGGGTTCGTCGCTCAGGACCGCAACATCCCCCAGGGCCAGCCGCTTTACCTTTAAATGCTTGCTGCCGGGGCAGATAAGCACGCGTCCACTGTGCAGGACATCGCCCGATTGCGCTTCCTTCACGTTGAGTGCGCTGGATTCATTGAGCCGGCGGGCAAACATCTCGGTGAATCCCTCGGGCATATGTTGCACCACCACGATGCACCCGGGAAAATCAGCCGGCAGCTGCGACAACACATACTGAAGCGACTGTGGGCCTCCAGTCGAGATTCCGATGGCGATAATTCGGGTTGGTTGCAGATGGGAGACCGACTGCGCTTTCAGGCGTTTCATTGGCTCCGGAAGAGCGCTGGTGATCTGAATGCCGCGGCTCTGGGCGGCCGCCTTGATTTTCGCAATCAACTCCTGGCCGCTTTCCTGCATACGAGACGCCACGTCGATCGGCTTGGCTACAAAATCAAAAGCTCCCAGAGACAACGCTTGTAACGTGACCGAGGCACCCTGCGTGCTGTGTGAACTCACCACGATCACCGGCAGACGATGACGGCCCATGATTTCCCGCAGCATATCGAGACCACCCATGCCTGGCATTTCCAGATCGAGGGTGACGACTTGTGGTTTGAGCTCTTCGATCTTCTTCAGCCCGAAGTTACCGTCCATGGCGGTTCCCACCACTTCGATAGCGCTGTCAGCCGACAGGATCTGCGGAATCAGCTTCCGCATCAGCGCAGAGTCATCGACCACCAGGACCCTTACCGGTTGCCCGCTCATTGTCGCACCTCGGCCAAACGGCTATCCTGCCGTCCACGCGAGAACAATCCCGCCTGGCTGACGTTGGTTCCACCTCTCACAAACCGGTCCATCACTGCGGCCAAATTCATAATCAACACGACCCGTCCATCCCCGAGAATTGAAGCACTGCTGACCAGGTCAGACGAGACCGTCTGATCATCGAGAGCCTTGATCACCAGTTCTTCCTCGCCCTCTAAAGCATCGACAATCAGTCCCAGCTTGCGTTCGCCGTAGGTCAGGACCAAAACGAAAATCTTTTCTTTACTTGGATCGCGGTCCGAAATCAGCCGCTCTCCCACGCGCACCAGTGGTAGCACTTGATTGCGCAATTGCAGGACCTCAGTGCCGTCCACATAATGCAAATCGCTCTCCCAAGCGCGGGCGATCTCCGCCACCGCATTAAGGGGAATAGCGTACAGCCGGTGCTCGATACGGAACATCAGCGCCTGGATGATCGCCAGCGTCAGCGGGAGTTTCAGCCGGAACGTCGTACCTTGCCCGAGATCGGTTTCAGTCTCAATCGTTCCTTTTATGCGCATCAAAACGCTGTGCACCACGTCTAATCCAACCCCTCGCCCGGAAATTTCAGTGATCTCGTCGGCGGTGCTGAATCCCGGCCGGAAAATCAGGTCGTATATCTCCTGCGTGGTCATGCGTCCGGCGACTTCACTGCTGATCAGGTTTGCTTTCAGAGCCTTTGCCTTAATTTTGGCAGCGTCGATGCCGGAGCCGTCATCGATCACTTCGACGATTAGCTGATTCGCCTGGTGATAAGCATTAAGCTGAACCGTACCCACGGGATTTTTTCCGATTTTCTCGCGTTGGCTCGGAGACTCGATTCCATGGCTAACAGCATTGCGAACGATGTGGGTCAGCGGTTCTGCAATCGCATCCAGCAGCCCCTTGTCGAGGTCAGTATCCTGACCCCGTAGAGTGAGCTGCACCTGCTTTCCACAAGTTTTTGCCGCATCATGGACGATGCGAGGAAAGCGCCGAAACAACTGCTCGACTGGGACCATGCGGATCTTCATCACCGAGCGTTGCAGATCATTCAGCACTCGGGATTGAAACCCCATTGCATCGGCGAACCGCGGCCGTAGCGCGTCTTTCGGATAGCGACGGGTAAATTCCTGCATGGTTTGCTGCAGCATGGATTTAGCGATAATCAACTCACCCACCAGATTCAGCACGTCATCAATTCGTTCCGCGTCCACGCGCAAAAGATTTTCTGGTAACGCCGGGCGGCTGGTTTGCGCCATACTCTCGGCAGAGGACGATTCTGCCGTGTTAGATCGCCTGGCTTCTGCTGAAGAAGGTTCAATCGCTGACGCTTCGGCAAGCGATGCTTCGCCGACACTCAGAGGCTCGACCGCTTTCGTGAGCTGGCCGGACAAAGCAATCTCGAAGTATTCCACCCGCGAAATGACCGTCGGGATCAGGCATTTGGAAACAATGTCAGTTTCACTGGCCGCAGTCGCGGCTAACAAATCGAGCTTTTTGGCGTTCTCTGCAGAACCTATTTCTGGCCGCACTGCCAGAACTTGCGCGACCGCTCCCAGGGCGGAAATTACAAGCTGGCGGGCTGCAATGGGCATGCCGCAGAGCTGGTCAATATGCGCGATCACATGAAATATGCGGTACCCGGCCTGTTGGGCCGCGCGCGCCGACGTCTGCTCGCTTTCAGTCCATGAGACGGACGGAACTTTATTGCGTGGGTCTTTGGGTTTGCGGCCTGCACCGGTTGCAGCCGGAACAAGATTTTGCGCCAGGCGCACAAGCTCAGAAGTATCCGGAAGCGGAGTTTGTTCGCGGTAAGCCCGCAGCATTTCACTGAACAGGTCTGCCGCCTTGAAACTCAACTCGACCAGCGCCTCGGGAGTGATAACCGCTTCCACGGCGAGCGCGTCCTCAAGCTGGTGCGCGAGGCTGCTCAGTTCTTTGAATCCACAAGCCGCTGCATCGCCTTTCAGTGTGTGCACGGTACGCCGAATGCTGCGGACCACTTCGATGTTCTCGGGAGAGTTCTCGAGTTTCAAAGCATCATCATTCAACGACTGCAGCAGTTCCTGTGACGTTTCGAAAAACAGCTCGCGCATTTCAGCGCCTGGATCATGATTGTATGGGCTCATTGCGCCACCTCGAGCCGACGGTAAGCGGTTCCGCTGTCGCGGTACACCATGGCAAACTTGTTGGTCAGCCCCAGCAAGCTTTCAGCGTGACCGACCAGCAAATAGCCGCCGGGAGCAAGGCAGCGGTAGAACTTTTCAATCAACCTTCGCTGCTCCGCCTCATCGAAATACATCATCACATTTCGACAGAAAATCACATCATTACATTGCGGCAGAAATTCCGTCTTCAGGTTGTGGAAATCGAAGTGGACTAACTCCTTCACCGCTTTTTTTACCGCATAGCGTTCGCCGACCTTGTCGAAATAACGGAGGCGGTAGTTGTAATCCACCGACGACATCTGATGTTCGCTGTAAATGCCTTCCTGCCCGGCGCGCAAGACTGAGTAGTTGATATCGCTGGCGGGAATCTCAACCGACCACGGCCGAGGCACCAGTGGCTTGGGCCAGGTCGTCGATGGTGAGTGCGGCATCCGTAGCTGGTGATAGCCGAGTGCGTCGGCCACTAACATGGCGATGGTGTAGGGCTCCTGGCCGGTTGAGCACCCGGCGCTCCAGATCCGCAAGCTTCGTTCACCTTCGGCTTCTTTCCTGCGAATCATTTCGTCCAGGACGAGTTTGTGAAAGAGCTCGAGCTGGGCTTTGTTGCGAAAAAAGCTGGTCTCATTGACCGTCAGGTCTTCCAACAGTCGGGAGAGCTCCTGCTTGCCTTCGGCGCTGATCAGCAAACGGTAATAACTGTAGAAAGAGTCAAGCCGGCACTCGCGCAGGCGGCGCTGTAATCGGTCCTGAAGAAAGTGGGTCCGCCGGGCGTCGAAAAACATGCCGCACTCGTGATAGACGAGCGACTGCAGCAACCGCATTTCAGCTTCACTGAGCTGGATGGCCACTGCCGGAGTGCTCATAGTTTCCGATCCCTTATTTGGCGCCAGCTGCGCGCCGTTTCTCGCTGCCAGTTTCAGTTACTGTGCCCTGTTTTACCTTGACACCGAGGTCGAGCAGCCGCGCCATGTCGAGCAGCACGATCAATCGTCCCTTATATTTGCCCAATCCGGTTACGCAGTTCAATTCGCTTTCATGCAGTACCTTCGGGGAAGCTTCGACATCGGCGGCCGGAATTTTCAGGACCTCGGACGCAGAATCGACGATCATTCCAGACAGCCGTCCGTTGTGCTCGACCACCAAAATGCGGTTTTTCCGTGTGGCGGTGATTTTTTTTTCGCCTAGCCGCTTGCGTAGATCGATGACTGAAACAATTTTGCCTCGAAGGCTGATTACGCCTTCCACGAACTCAGGCGCGTCAGGAACGGCCGTGATTTCAGGCACCCGCACAATCTCATGCAGAGAAGTGATCGGCACCCCGTAGGTCTCGCGGCCAACCTGAAAGCCCACGATATGTATGTCGCGCGCTGCTTCGGTGCTCATTAACGTGATCCTGCCGTGGCATGGCGGCCAGTCCTGAGGGCACGCTCTTCGGCGGGGATTATTGAATCACCTTCGATACCGAACCGGTTCATGGAATCCAGCAGTCCGCGAGACATCTTGGACATCTGTTCCGCCGAAGCCGCCAACTCGGTCGAGCCGGACGTGGTCTGCTGCACCAATTCGCGCATGCGCTCCATGGCCTTTACCACTGCGTGAGCGCCTGATGCCTGCTCCTCGACCGCAGAATTAATCTCATGGGTGATCTCATTCAAGCGAGTCGTGGCCCGGGCGATCTGCGAAGAGCCATGCGACTGCTCATTCGTGGCTGCTCCAATTTCCTGGGCGAATTTGTAAACTTCCGTGACCACGTTGGAGATTTTGCGCAGAGCCTGATTCAGTTCGTGGCCAAGCTGCAGACCCTGGTCAACGATCTCGGTGCTTTGGTCCATGTTCTCGACCGCTTTCCGGGCTTCTTTCTGAATGCTCTGGATCAACTCCGAAATTTCTTTGGTCGATTGCGCGGATTTTTCTGCCAGCTTGCGAACTTCGTCTGCGACCACGGCAAAGCCGAGGCCGTGTTCGCCGGCGCGGGCTGCTTCGATTGCAGCGTTGAGCGCGAGCAGGTTAGTTTGTTCTGCCAGGTCATCAATGACTTCGATGATCTTGCCGATGTCATCGGCCCGCTGTCCCAGCACGCCGATAATTTCTCCCGAGGCGTCAATCGTGACGTTGATCTTATTCAAGCCTTCAGTGGCCTTATCCATCGTGGTGATGCCGCTGTGCACCTCTTCGCGCGAACGGTTCGAGATGTCGAGAAGCACCTTGGCGGTGTCAGCTACGCGCTGGATGGAAGCGACCATCTCATCAATCGAGGCAGACGTTTCGCTCACACTGGAAGCCTGTATCTGCGTGCTCTTCACCATGTTCTGCACGTTGACGCTCATCTCGTGCATGGTGCTGGTGACTTCGTCGATTGCTGAAGAGCTCTGCAGGCTGATCTTTGCCGACTCATCCGATGCGCCCGCCACTTGCGCGGACGCGCTGGCAACTTGTGAAGCCGCATCCTTCACATTGCGGACCAGACTTCGCAATCCTTCAGTCATCTTGGAAAAAGCATTGCCGAGGGTGTCATTTTTGGAGCGCGGCCTCACCTCTACTCCCAAATTTCCGCCGGCTATCGCCTCGGACAGCGTCGCCATTTCTCTGAGGTAAGCAATCATCCCATCAAAGGTACGGCCTAGTTGTCCGATCTCATCATCACGCTGAATATCGATCTTGTGGTCAAGCTCTCCGGCCTCGCCGATCTGTTTGGCTACTTTCATGAGTTCGCCGAGAGGCACGGTCAGAGACCGCGCAGTTTTGTATGCGATTAAAATTCCGACCCCGAGCGCGATGAGAGTGGCGATCGAGGCAATCACCATGACTTCTGTCCCGGCCTCGTCATCGGATTTCCGTCGCTTGTTGACCAGGTTCTTGGTTTCCTGGTTCGCCTGGTCCAGGTAATCCGTGGAAGTCTTTACCCATGCGGAGGCATCTTTCTGCAGGTAATAGATCTGCAGATCGGCAACGGTGGCATTGCCGGCATCAACCTCTCGTCGTTTCTGCAGCATGGGTTGAGCAAAATCAGTCGCCCATGCGCTCTCATTTTTAGCTACGTTCTCGAGCGCCGCACGTTGCTGGTCAGAACTGGCCAGTTTCTCGCTCTTCGTCAGGGACTCGTTCAACAAACGAATACCTTCATTCATGTGCTCTATCTCGCGAGTATCGCCACTCAGCAAATAATTGCCGAGATAAAGCCGGTTCTGCATCATCTGCGAACGGATGCTGTCGGTGAGATCTGACATTTCCTGCGCCTGGGCTGCGCTGGCTTTTGTACTCCGCTCCCGATAGACCGCAGCTACAATGACGAAGAGCAACAGCAACACGATGAGCAGAAGCGCGCCGAAGCGCACGTGGAGTTGTTTGGTGATGGACATGAATGTGGCTCCAGTGTTCTCGCCCTAACCGCGCTCGCTAGTTGCCCGAGTCAAACTTAATTTCCAGTATTCCCGTGCTTTCAGCGTTGGCTGGGTCGAACTTCCATTTTTTCACTGCATCCACTGCAGCCGTGACAAGAATCGGGTGACCACCGATTACTTTCGTTTCCTTGACGTTTCCGTTGGCCGAGATCACAACCTGAACTCTGACTGTGCCGTTCAGCCTCATTTTGCGTGCAATCTCCGGATATACCGGTTCCACTCTGACCCGGACTTTGCGTTCCGAATGATCTTCGGCGAAAGCCCGGGACGAAAACGGCGCAAAGCTGACCGCGGCGACCAGCAGAGCGAAGAGAAAAACGACTGCGCTACGTAATGACGGCTTCGATGTTTTCAAGCAGGAATCTCCCCTAGAGAAAAATGTTCACTTGCATCGCGGATGCCATTCTCGAACCTTCTCGACTTCAGCGTTGACCTAATCTTTGCTACAACATGCGAGCGATCGGTCCGGCTCGACCTGCCGCCCTATAGGTCACGCGTCTCACCCGCGCGACAAGGCGTCTCAAAAAGCTATGCCCGATTTAGGACAAGAGTGAATAAATCCCGCTGGTTCGGGAACGGCTTTTTTGCTTGACTCAAATTGAGATAGCAAGATAGAGTCCAGACTTATCAATAACTTGCAGTAATGTGGGCAGCATCAGGGAGTCAGACTACGGGCGCCGAACAAATACTTGGAGCACCCCCTCAACGCTTCCCCGAAGACGAAGGCTTTCAGAGCGTGCTATTAGAGTTTTCAACGGCAGCTTCAAAAGCCGTCTCGCCTGCGGAAATTCTGCGTCTGTTTTGCCGAACTACCCGGGCCTATTTCGGTGTCAGCGGCGCTTATATCTGGCATTTTTTCCCTCCTGACCAACTTGTGGCCGAGGAGGCGGATGGCTGGATGGCGGACCAGTTCCGCAATGTTCGACTGAAAACTAACCAGAGCGCAGTGGTCGTCGAAACCATCCAGAAGCGAAAGCCTATCCTGGTGAACTCGGTAGATACCGACCGCTATCCCATGGCCCGGCAGTTTCAGATTCGCTCGCTGCTTGCGGTTCCGCTGCTGATGTTTGATGGGGCGATTGGCGCGACCGTGCTTGTGCACACCACCGACCCGGAATTTTTTAATCAGGACCATCTCAATAAAACCAGCATCCTGTCCGCGCAACTCGGGAGCTTGCTCGAGGCCGCGCGTCTCACCCACCAGGCAAAGGAAGAAAAACGGCGAGCGGCAATTCTCGCGGAAGTGGCGCAGAGCTTCAGCGCCGAGCCCGACTTTCGCCTGCTGGTTGATTCCGTTGCCGATAGGGTACGCGCGTTGCTGCGCACTCCATTGGTCTGCGTGTTGGGCAGGGAAGCCAGTGGTTTTGAATTGTGGTCCGTCGCAACCGAAGATCCTGTTTTCGCAGTTTCGGTGCGCGCTCGTCAGGACCGCAGGGGTTTGCATTTTGCTTCTGATATCGCGAACCGCGCGCTACAAGCCGGCGAACTCATCACCGTAGCGGTGAACCCAGCTTCGCACCTTTTGGGTGATTTGGTTTCGGCGGGAACCTTGCTGGCTGCTCCGTTCCGTACGTCGAGCAAAGAAGGTGCTGTGTTGGTTTACCCCAGGCGGGAAGGAGCCTTCACCACCGAAGAGAAGAAGCTGCTCCCGGTCATTACAAGTTTCGCGGCTGTCGCCATTTCGAATGCGGAACTCTATGCGAAGGCACGGACCCAGGCGGAGGAACTTCATCAGATCGTAAATATCGCATCCGACCTTGGATCTATTTCTGATCTCGAACAGTTCATGGGCCGATTTATCCAGCGAGGCAGCCTTTTTCTTGGTTTTAACCGCGCATTCGTTGCGCTTTATGAAGATGGAAAATTGCAGGTCCGCTGGAGTTATCTGGACGGCAAAGCAGGAGCGGCTGGTTATGTGATACCAGGCGGCATCCTCAATGATGCGATTCTTAAAAAAGAAGTTTTTTGGTCGGACGATGTCACGCAAGTTCCGGGTGCGAACTTACAAATCCTAACCGAATTCAATGTCCGCCAGCTTCTGGCCGTGCCCTTGTTCAGCACCCAAGCAGAGCCGCTTGGGATCTTCGGGATTCTGGATAAGCGTGAGCACCTGCCGATTTCCCAAGAGGACATTCGGCGCGCTCAAGCCCTCGCCGGACATATGACTGCTGCGCTCGAGGTCAGCCGGAACCTGCTTCTTTCAGAGCAGCACCGCAAGCGGTCAGAATTCCTAAGCAGCCTGGCTTTAGAAAATTCGCTGGCGCGGGGAGCCGGCTTCGCCCGAAATATTCTGGAGCGTGCAGCAGAAATGATGGGCGCCGCGGATGCTGCGCTAGTGATCGACAACGACGGTATCGAATCAGCGCTGGTGTTGCGCTCTCTTACCGCACAGCCAGACAAGGAATACGAAGCAAAGTTTGCAGCTTTAGTGATTGCCGAGCTGTCCGCGTCTCGGGAGCCCATATCCACCGTGAGCACGAGCGATCTTTTCGGCGAAGAACTCGCGAGCAAAACTCACTGGACAGAAATCGTAATGGCCAGACTGAGCGGGGGGAGTGGAGAGCTATTCGGTGCGCTCTGCCTGGCCAATCGCAAACAACCGCTTTGTTCGGAAGACCAGCAGTTGCTCAAAGGCATTGCCGCGCAAGCTTCCGTGTCTCTCGAGAATACCCGTTTCTTCACCCGCATCGAGCAGGCAAAACGTCATTGGATCGAAATCTTCGACTCCATCTCCGACTTCATTGTTGCGCATGACAATGCCGGCAGTGTGCTGAGGGTTAATCGGTCGTTGGCCGACTTTGTGGGTGTGCAGCCGCAGCAGCTGATCGGGTTGAACATCGCTGCCCTGCTGGCCATGGGAACGACTCCGTTGCCGAGATCGTGTCCCTTCTGTCGCGCCACCGGCGACTCGGTGGATGAATATGTTCACCCGGTACTGGACCGGACGTTCCTGGTTTCCACATCGAAGGTGCATGCGGCGAGCAGCGAAGGACTGCAGACCATCCACGTATTAAAGGACATCACCGATCGCCGCGAAGCCGAGCGCCGTTACCGCGAACTTTTCGACAACATTCAGGAAGGCCTGTTTTTCTGCAGCCCCGACGGAAGATTTATCGAAGTGAATGATGCCCTGGTTCGTATGCTCGGGCGGAGCAGCCGGGATGAATTGCTGCATTGTGATCCTCGAGAAGAAGTTTTTGCTTCAGCCGAGCATCACGGGGAGTTATTCGCGGAAATGGAGCGCCAGGGAGCGCTCCGAAATCGAGAAGCTGTCCTCAAGCGCACGGATGGCAGCGCGGTCCACGTGTTGATCAATGCTTTTGCGGTTCCTGGCGCGCACGGAAGAACCTCTCAGTACCGGGGCTTAATGCTCGATATCAGCGGGCTGAAAACCTATCAGGCGGAGTTGCAGAGGGAGCGCGATTTCTCAGGCAAGATTTTGAGCAACACTCAGAGCCTTATTCTGGTCGCCGATACTGCGGGTCTGGTAAGTTATGCCAATCGCCGCTGGCAGGTCATGGGTTACGAACAGGCGGCCATTCTTGGCAAGCCGCTTGAGGCTCTGGTCGCATCTTCCAGCACGGAAGCTCTTCGCGACGCGTATTCAACGGTGCTCTCCGGTGGTCAGGTAGACAATCTTGAGGTTCAGGTTTTGCGTGCCGATCGTCGTGTCGGGCAATTCTCCGTCAACCTCAGCCCCATGCGCGATGATCAAGGAAATGTAAGCAGCATTGTGGTTGTCATGAGCGATGTTACTGATGCGGCATCTCTGCAATCCAAGCTGATGCACGCGGAAAAAATGGCTGCCGTCGGGCAGTTGGTCTCCGGGGTGGCGCACGAGGTAAACAATCCGCTTACCGCTATTTTGGGATTTGCTGACCTGCTGATGGAAAACAGCGAGATCCCGGAGAGCGCACGTAAGGATCTACGGGTGATTCTGCAGGAGGCACAGCGCACAAAGCAGATCGTACAAAATCTTCTGAGCTTCGCCCGTCAAATGCCGCCGCAGCGCAAGCCGGTGCAGTTGAATCCGATTCTGAAGCGCACCATTCAATTGCGCTCTTATGATTTGCAAAGCCGCGGCGTTGCGGTGACGGAAAATCTTTGCGATCACCTGCCTTTCATCATCGGTGATTCCCACCAGTTGCAGCAGGTATTTTTAAACATTTTGAACAATGCCTACGATGCCGTGCGGGAGAACACCCAGGGGCCGCGGATAGAGATTGCCACCGCTTGCAACCTGGATTCCGTAGAAGTGACCTTCAGGGACAACGGTCAGGGGATCAGCCATCCGGAACGGATTTTCGACCCGTTCTTTACAACCAAACGCGTCGGCGAAGGCACCGGCCTGGGCTTGAGCATTTGCTATGGAATCGTGAAAGAACACGGCGGCGAAATTCTTTGCTGGAATAATTCAGATTCAGAGGGTGCAACATTTACGGTCAGGTTTCCGGCGGTGCGGGAGCTGGCGTCGATTTCCGCGGCGGCAGGAGTCACGCAAACATGAGCGCGCCGTCGATCCAACCAAAATCATTGCCAGTTCTGCTCATTGAAGATGAGCCTGCTGTAATGAGCTACGTGCGCGCGGTGCTCGAACGTAACGGCTATGAAGTTGTGTGCAGTGAATCCGGGGTCGATGGACTTAAACAGCTTCAGTCAGGAGAGTTCATGGGCGTAGTCTCTGACATGCGTACCCCCGGTGGTGTCGATGGAGCCGACGTCTATGCATGGATTTTAGCCAACCGCCCGGCCCTGGTCTCGCGCCTGGTATTCATCACCGGGGACCTAGCCAGCGATGAAACTGCGGCAACCTTGTTCCGGACCGGCATACCTTGCGTGGAAAAACCTTTCCGCGTTCAACAATTTCTTTCGGTAGTAGAAAAAACTGTGGGGAGACCTTGTGAGTGAGAGTTCGGGAATCATTCGTTTTTTAGTGGTCGATGACGAGGAGAGTATCCGTCGGTTGTGTGTGACCGTGGCCAACGGCCTCGGTTTTACCTGCATGGAAGCCGCCAATGGCCAAGAGGCGCTGACGCTACTCGAAGAGCAGCCGGTGCACATCATCCTGACCGACCTGGTGATGCCGCAAATGTCCGGCATTGAATTTCTCGAGCGGGTGAGGAAATTGCTGCCACGCGCCGAAGTTGCGGTGATGACCGGTCATGGCTCGGTCGAGACGGCGGTGCAAGCGATGAAGCTGGGAGCTTACGACTACATTGCGAAGCCTTTCTCGGCGATTGACGAGCTGCGATTATTTCTGCGACGAATGGCAGAGAAGATCCAGTTGGTTGAGGAGAACGAATTTCTCCGCGAATGTACTCACGCCGAAACTGAACTCCACGGCATTATCGGTGTATCACCGAAAATTCAGGAAGTGCTGCGCATGATCGCGCGGCTAAAGGACACTCGCACTCCGGTGTTAATTACTGGCGAGAGTGGTACCGGAAAAGAACTGGTCGCCCGCGCCATTCACTTCCGTGGAACGTTCGCCACTCGGCCCTTTGTGGCAGTCGACTGCGGCTCGCTGGTACCCACGCTGATTGAAAGCGAACTATTTGGCCACGAAAAGGGAGCCTTCACTGGCGCCACCCGGTCCAAGCCGGGACTCTTTCCATCAGCCAATGGTGGTACGGTCTTTCTGGACGAGATTGGCGAGTTGCCGCAGGAAATGCAGGCCAAACTTCTGCGGTTTCTGCAGGAGAAAGAAGTGCGCCCGGTCGGCAGCAATAACCGCTTCAAAGTAGATGTGCGCGTCATCGCCGCTACCAACCGCGACCTGGAGTCGGCGTACAAGGTTGGCGAGTTTCGAAAAGATCTTTATTTCCGGTTGAACGTGGTCACCGTGAACATGCCCGCGTTGCGGGAACGCCGCTCGGATATTCCCATGCTGGCGCACTGGTTTCTCGAGCGGTATGCCAATGGTTCAAACGTGCCCATCACCGCTTCAGCCATGAAATGCCTGCTGCAATACGATTGGCCTGGTAATGTCCGCGAGCTTGAGAACTGCATTGAACGAGCAGTTGCGCTCGGCGAGGGCAAGATCATTGACGTTGCTGATCTGCCGCCGGCTGTTCTGTCGGCTGCCCCGGCCACGGAAATGCCGTCTGCGCCGCTTCAGGGTTTGCTGTCTTCAAATGACCTAGAAGATATAGAACGAGCGACGATTCTCCGAGTATTTGAGCAAGTAAACGGGGACAAGGTCGTAGCCGGGAAAATGCTGGGCATCAGCAGGGCGACGCTTTACCGCAAACTCAAGCGGTACAACATAAGCCAGCAATCGAGTGTGACCGCGAGTCAGGGGGTTCACTAGAGGATTTGTCTATTTTGTCCATTTTGTCTAAAATGGGCAAATGCGAACCGTTTCCGCCACCGACGCCAAACAGCGCCTCGCCGCCCTCCTTGACGCCGCCCAGCGTGAGCCCGTGCTCATCCGCCGCCAAAACCGCGACGTCGCCGTCATCATGTCTGCCGAAGAATACGAGCGCATTCGCAAAATCAACAATGACGAACTGACACGCCTCATGGACCGTATCGGCGCCGAGGCGGCAGCGCGAGGGATGACCGAAGAAATCCTGGCCGACATCCTCAAAGACTGATGCGCGCCCTTGATCGCTTCGTCGTTGACACCAACGTCTTCGTCAGTGCTATTGCCCTTCCCCGTTCCGTTCCCCGTCACGCCGTGGACAAGGCGCTGGCCCGTGGCCTGCTTCTCTTTTCCGAAGCCACCTTGGGTGAGTTAAGCGAGGTCCTCTTCCGTTCAAGATTTGATCACTATTCCAGCGTTGAGGCGCGCACGCTTTTCCTGGTTCAGCTCAAGAGGGCATCCGAATCGGTTCGCATCCTTCAAACCGTTCGCGAATGCCGCGACCCAAAGGACGACAAGTTTCTGGAAGTCGCGCTGAACGGAAGGGCCGATCTCATCATCACGGGCGATTCCGATCTGCTAGCGTTGCATCCCTGGCGCGAGATCGGAATTCTGAGTCCGACGGAATACGTGAGTGGTGAGTGAATTAGACGGCGAAAGTCTTATTCCACAGGGAGGGCAGGCCCACATTTGGCGGTCGAGTGCGCCCTTTGATCCAACAATTGAGCGCAAGACCCAAGTCATCCTGATTGCACCAATTCTCTAGGATCGTGCCATCATTGGCGACTGATGAGAGATTGAAACCAATTTCCACATCCTCCCAATAGATAACCTCTGCTCCTCTTCGCGCGACCACTACCACGTTGTCCAACTTGCCATATCGCACGAGAGACGCGAGATAATGGCTAAACTCGATAATGCTCGAAAACCGCGGCCTGTTCCGCGTCACACTCGGCCAAGTCCCCATGGACGATCACCTTGACCTCTTCGATGGTTGCTGGATGCCATTTCATATTTTGACTCTCGCGGCTCGCCAGCCTCATGCGAACAAAAACTCTTTCGTCCGCAGTTCTTTAATCCGATCCCTCAGTTTAGCGGCCTTCTCGAATTCAAACTTCTTGGCGGTTTCGCGCATCTCCACTTCGAGTTTCGCGATGAAAACATCGAGCTCTTCCTGATTTTTGAAATCAGGTAGCCCATCAGCCTCTGAGCTCGCCAGTTCCGTGTAATCGGCCTCGATGATGCCAGCCAGCGACATGTCCAGCGAGCGCACAATCGATACAGGCGTGATTCCATTCTCCACGTTGTAGGCTTCCTGAATCGCGCGCCGTCGGTCGGTTTCGTTGATCGCCTTCTGCATCGAATCCGTCATGCGATCGGCGTACAAAACCGCGCGGCCATTCAAATTGCGGGCGCAGCGGCCGATGGTCTGAATCAGCGAACCGCTCGATCGCAGGAATCCTTCTTTGTCGGCGTCGAGGATTGCCACCAAAGAAACTTCAGGCAAATCCAATCCTTCGCGCAGAAGATTGATCCCGATCAGCACATCGAATTCACCGCGGCGCAGATCGCGTAAGATCTTTACCCGCTCCAGCGTCTCGATCTCCGAGTGCATGTAGCGGCACTTCACCCCGACTTCGCTGTAATACTCGGCCAGATCTTCGGCCATGCGTTTGGTCAAAGTCGTAACCAGCACCCGCTCGCCTCGCTCAACGCGCTGGCGAATCTCGTGAAGCAGATCGTCAATCTGCCCTTTCACCGGACGTATTTCAACCGGAGGATCGACAAGTCCCGTAGGCCGGATGATCTGCTCAACCACCACGCCGGCTGATTTCGTCAACTCATAAGGCCCCGGCGTCGCCGATACGTAAACGATCTGGTTGGTGCGATGCTCAAATTCTTCGAAGGTCAGCGGACGATTATCCAGTGCAGAAGGCAAGCGAAAGCCATACTCAACCAACGTTGACTTGCGTGAGCGGTCGCCATGATACATGCCGTGCAACTGCGGAACCGTCTGGTGCGATTCGTCGATGAACATCAGATAATCGCGCGAAAAATAATCCAGCAGCGTCGGCGGAGGCTCTCCCGGCATGCGGCCCGTGAAATGCCGCGAATAATTCTCGATCCCATGGCAGTAGCCAACCGACTTGATCATCTCCAGGTCGTACATGGTGCGCTGGTGTACGCGTTGCGCTTCAACAACGCGCCCCTGCTGCTCAAGTTCTTTTTCCCACCAAGCCAGCTCTTCTTTGATCGAATCAACCGCCTTGTTGCGCGTCTCCGGCTTCATCACGTAGTGCGTCTTGGGATAAATCGGCAACCGGACATACTTCTGCTTCACTGTGCCAAATAGCGGGTCGATCTGCGACAGCGAGTCAACGTCATCTCCCCAAAGCTCGATCCTGTACGCCATGTCGTCGTACGTCGGATAAATCTCGATCACGTCACCGCGCACGCGAAAAGTTCCGCGCCGGAAATCGCCGTCCGTACGTTCATACAGGATCTCAACCAGCTTTTTGGTAATGTCTTCACGTTTGATTTTTTGTCCTTTCTCTAGAAACAGCAGCATGCCGTAGTACGCTTCCGGAGAGCCCAAACCATAAATGCAACTCACCGAGGCGACGATCAAAACGTCGCGCCGCTCGAACAGCGAGCGTGTTGCCGAAAGCCGCAACTTGTCCAACTCGTCGTTAATGGTTGATTCTTTCTCGATGTAAAGGTCGGCCGCAGGGACGTAGGCTTCCGGTTGGTAGTAGTCGTAATACGACACAAAATACTCAACTGCATTGTGCGGGAAGAAATTCTTGAATTCGTGATAAAGCTGCGCCGCCAAAGTCTTGTTGTGTGCCATCACCAGCGCCGGACGGTTGGCCTGCTCGATGACCTTGGCCATGGTGTAGGTCTTGCCTGAGCCGGTAACACCCAGCAGGACCTGGTGCTGTTCGCGATCAAACACACCACGTGCCAAGGCCTCGATGGCCGTGCCCTGGTCGCCTTTCGGCTTGTAATCGCTGACGAGTCGGAAATCCATGGGAGAACATCTGCCCGCGCGACGGGCAGCTTGCTACTCACTCCGGCACTGCGCCTATCACACAGGCGGGAAATTCAGCAGGTGAGTATCTCTAAATTATAACGTGGGCAGTAGGCGAGCCCTGGGCCGAGGTCAATAATCGACAGGTGTCGCGACTAATTCGGCAATTTGAAATTGATGGTGATCTGGGTTTCGATTTCGACCGGCTCGGCATTTAATAAAAACGGCCGGTACTTCCATTGTCGGACCGCGTCGACCGCGGCTTGGGTCAGCAACGAATCCCCACTTAGCACCTTGATCTTCGTGATCGTGCCTGTCTTACTGACCGTCGCCAGCAGCCCCACCGCTCCTTGTTTTCGCAATTTTAAGGCAGTGGCCGGGTATGAGGGGGCTATTTTCTTTATCAATAAACCCTGAGTTACGCCCTCAGAAACTTGAAGAGCTCCCGGCACAGGATTTGGCACCGCAACATTGGGTGTGACGAGTCCTTCCAGCGTTGAATCAGTTGCTTTAGATTCAGGAAGAACAACCGGCGGTGGCGTAGGTTGCGCCTCGACCGGCTCAATCGGCTTTTGTTTCACCTGCAACGGCTCAGGCTTGGGAACTACGGTGATCGGAGGGTCTGGCTTGTCCGATGGTTGATCTACTTCGATCGTCTCTTTCGTGGGAAAGCCTTCTGGTGCACCGTTGGCAATGATGGGTGCGCCCGAATTATTAGCGGTCTCAGCAGCGGGCACAGACGCTGTGCCGGCTTGCGGTTCAGCAGCAGAAGGCGAAGCGTCAGAGGCCGAGGGCTGCGGGGAAGCAGAAGGTGACTCGGTGAGAATGGCCGGAGCACGATGGATGTAACGCAGCGGTTGCAGCTTTCGCCAACCGAAATATCCAGCTGGACCTAACACCAACAGGACAATGATCGTCCAAACAATTTTTGCGCTGGATCCGCTGGAGGTTGAAGACTGTTGTGTATAGGAGCCGAATGTAGGAGCGTGCGCTACCTCGCGTTCCCGGAATCGCTTCTCCGGAACGATTGCTTCCTGTGTCGCCAGCGGGGCAGCAGTTTTTACTCGCGACCCTTTCTGGGTTTCGGAGTCGGGCGGCGTAATGAATGAGGGTGATGGCGTAGGTTTCTCAGGGGCCATCGCTGGTGCTGCTGCGGCCCCCATCGGAATTCCGCCAGCAAATTTTTCTGCGCGGCTCTTGGCCGGCGGAGCTGAAATCGGCTCGGCAGCAGGCGATTTCTGGACCAAGAACGCAGGGGATTTCTCACCGAGCTTTGTTTCATTGGCGCTGGAGGCGGCTTGCTGAGCTTCGAATAGAGACGTCGGAACTGATGCTGCGGGTCTGGCGGAAGCGGGCGGTTCTAAGCTGGCAGCGGCCACGGGCATGCTGGCAGCTGTAGGAGCAGGCTGCGACGCGATTATTGGACTTGAGACTGGAATCGTCGAGGAACTGCCGGCTCCCGGAGCCCCCGGTGTTGATTGCGGTTTACTCTCGCCCTTCCGCAACAAACCTCGTGCCACGCGCAACGTTCCTTTAGACTGCTCAATATTGATCGGCTTGGTCAGCACTAGGTTCGCGCCAATACGAAATGCTTTGGCAACTCCCATTTGCCCTTCAACTACCGCCACGCACAATGAGCTGTGATTAAGGCTGGAGTTGCGCGCGCCCTTAAACAAAAGCGAGGCATTCTCCTCGTTTGTGCAGTCCACCACCACCGCGTCAAAAGGCTCGGTGGTAAGTTTCTGTACCGTCACGAACGGCTCGAACGAGAGTTCAACCGTGAACTCCAGTTCACTTAGGACTTGGGTTACGAGGCGTGCCGCGGCCTCGTCGGGGCAGAAAAGTAGGGCCCGGTAGCTCATATTGCGATGGTAGGTACACTGGTGTGTACCGGCAAGTTACTGACGTAATTGAGTGATGAGCGAAAATCCAGGCACAAAATCGACAATTCCGCTTTGGCTCAAAGTCGCATGGACCATCTGGCTGATCGTCTGGGCCCCGGTTTATTGGCGGCAATATGGGCCGCAAAACTTCCTCTACTTCTGCGACGTGGGAAATTTTCTGATTGCAATCGGACTATGGTGTGAGAGCCGGTTGATTCTCTCGTGGCAGGCCGTTGGGCTGCTGGTCTTCCAGACGCTTTACGCCATAGATCTCATCGGCGCTGTTTTGTTCCGCCGTCACTTCATTGGCGGGACCGAGTACATGTTCGATCCGAGTATCAGCCCGTTTGTGCGGCTGCTCGGGCTGTATCACTTGCTGGTGCCGCCGCTGTTGCTGTGGGCAGTGCGCCGCTTGGGCTACGATCCCGCCGCCCTGCGATGGCAAACATTCACTATGTGGACCCTGGTGCTATTCAGTTTTTCCTGGCGGCCGGAGTACAACGTGAACTGGGCCAGAGGGCTCGGCCATGAACAGCACATGGTGCCGCACTGGGTTTACCTGACAGCATATTTGATTCTGGTTCCGCTTGTGATTTACTGGCCGACTCACGCCATTTTGCGACAGGTGAATCGCGATTAATTACTGAATCATCTCTCGCTTTACACTCGAGGCACCGAGCAGCTTTGCATTTAATGATCCGCCGGTGAAAAGCATTTCTTCCAAAGCTGCATCCGTACTCTGAGCTTGTAGAGCCCCCTTCTCGCCGCTTTGGAGGTGGAATTGTGCCGAACGACGCATCAATTCTTTTATAAAAGCTGCGCTGGCGCCTTGCGTTTTTCGAACTAGGTTACTGACGAGTCCGGCGGACAACGAAAGATTGCATGCATAAAGATCAATAAGCTGACGCCGGCCTTCATCATTCGGAAGCGGGAATTCAATTGCCTGGTCAATCCTGCCTGGACGAGATGCTAAGGCAGCCTCCAAGTGTTCTGGGCGATTTGTGGTGAGCACGAACAGCACTGCTGCATCTTCGCGCAGGCCGTCCATCTCATTCACTAACTTGTTGAGAATGCTTTCGTCACAAGGTCCGCTGCGACTGTGCCAGTTTCAGCGTTTCGGAATACTCAACTTTTTCGCGAGCGCACGGGGATCCATGGCATGCGTGACAGCAATGTCCGCGGTCACTACGCCCGCACGGACCAGATCTTCAATTTGCGAATCGATGCTCCATTCGGCTTGCTCTGTGTTCAGTGGATGATCGTCTGAACGGCGGCGAGACTGATTTCTCAGCAACTGGTCCAGTGATTCGGAACCCGACTTCCACACTTCAAATACCGCCATTCGGTGCTCATCCTGCTTCCTGGGAACCAGCCGCTGCGAAATTACATAACGAAGCATTCTGGCCAAACGATCGCGCGCGGGGCGCTGTTCTCCTGAAGGCAGTGCGCTGGCAAATCTTTCCACCGCCTGCTGCGCATTGATGGTGTTCATGGTCGAGAGCACAAGATGCCCGGTTTCAGCGGCATCGAGGGCCAACTGCATGATCTCTTCGGTTTTGAGCTCTCCGACAGCGATCACATTTGGCGCTTGGCGCAGGGCAGCACTTAGCGCCTGCAGGACACTCGGAGTATCGCTGTGCAGTTCGCGCTGGTGCACCGTCGAACGCTTGTGGTTGTGCAGAAACTCGATCGGGTCCTCGATCGTAATGATATGGCTGGTTTCGCTTTCATTGATGTGATCGAGCAGTGCCGCCAGAGTGGACGATTTGCCCGAGCCTCGAGGACCTGTGATCAACACCAAGCCGTCATGCAGTTTCGCGATATCGCGCAGTTGTTCTGGCAGTCCGAGACTTACAAAATCTGGAACGGCGGTGGGGATGACTCGCATGACCACCGCACAACTTCCTCTTTGAATGAAAATATTTACCCGAAAACGCGCTACTCCGGGCAGCGCATAGGATATGTCGCAGTAGCCTTGTTCGCGCAACATGCTGAGCGCCGATTTGTTGCTGCCAATCAGGTCCGATGCGACCCGGCGGGTATCGTCCGCGGTGAGCGGCGGCATTCCGGGAGTCTCTAACTCCACGAATTCACCGTTTACCTGAATCTGGAATTTCTTGCCGGGAGAAAAAATCAGATCGCTGACGCGCGGGTTGGCGCGCAGGATCGCCGCCAGCAACTCGTCAGTTGCGGCTCCAGCTGAAATCGGGTCCAACGAAACTTGTATGCGGGCCGTGCCAGTTGCGGCCATGATGAGCCTGATTCCTTCTCGAAACGCAGATATTCAGGTTCAACTCTAGCGAAGTTAAACCGCTTCCGGCCACAAAGAACGGCGTGTTCATAGACCTTCGTAATGCTGCATTGGGGCAAAAAAAAGGCGGCCATGCCGCCGCCTTCATGTGAAGTGTTCAACGCTACTTAGTTTTCTTGGCACCCTTTTTGCCGTAATTGGTTTGTACGGTGGCGTTCAGGGCGGCAAGCATCTGCTTGGCTTCGTCGGCATGTGGGCCGCTCGGCTGCAGCTCAAGATACTTCTGGTAAGCCTCGGTAGTTCCGTCTGGGGCGATAATTTTGCCGCTTGGATCGGTAGTTGCAAGTCCTACCAGGTTCTGGCCCTTCCAGAAGTAAGCGTCGGCACGGTTCGGATCAGCCGCTATGGCTTTATCGAAGGCATCTACGGCCTGCTTGCGAATCTTGACATCATTGGTGGCATTGGAATTGGTCAGCACCGCTCCCAGGTTGAAATAATACTGCCCAGCGTGTGAGGGATCGAGAGTGGCTGCCTGCTGGTATGCATTCACCGCCTCATCAGACTTTCCCACCCGAGCCGCAGCGGCAGCAAAGTTGTCGTAGTATGCCGCCATGCGCTGATTGTCGAGGGCCGATTGAATTGCTGCCTTGCCAGTTGGAGGAGGCGTAGCGTTGCCTTGCGGAGTGCTTCCCTGCGGCGGTTGTCCATTCCCCTGTGCCGGCTGTCCATTTGCAGGCGCGCCGCCTGATTCCTTGGATTTTTTCAAATCAATTGCCTTCTGCAAGTCGTTATAGGCTTCGGTGTAGCGTTTGGTCTTCTCAGCAGGATCGGTTTGGGTTTTCGCCGAATCCAGGTAGGCCCCGCCGAGCCGGAACCACACCAGGTCTTCGTTTGGAACCATTTGCGAGGCCTCGGTCAGTGAAGCAATCGCGGCGTCATAATTCGGCGGCGTGGCCTGCTCCGCGGCGGTGGCAGCTTTAAGCTTTTCGTTCACCGTGCCGATACTCTTGTTGTACTGCTCGACTTTGGCCTGCTCCTCTTGCATCTGTTTAACCTGCTCGGGAGTCAGCCCTTTGGCCTTGGCAGTCTCCTGCACCGCTTGCTCTTGAGATTGCTTCTCGTCGAAATCCAAGGTCACTTCGTCGACGCCGACCTTATAGTTGTTTACTTTGTCGATGTCCTTGCCATCTTTAGTCAGGGTGACGGTGTAGGTCCCGGGATCGATACCCAGCGAAAAGTACTCGCCCTTCTTATTCGTTTTCAGCTTGAAAGTCCGTCCATTGTCGTTGTTATGCCAAGTTACCTGGGCATCCGTGATAGGAGTACCCTTAGCGTCTTTGGCAACTCCCTTGACCGTGGCGGTTTGGGAGAGCGCCGGCAGCGCAAACAGCATGCCAAGAACGCAAATCGTCAATACATAAAGAACATTTCGCTTCATCGAAGCCTCCGGGGCTGGTCCGCAAAAAGCTCATCCCTAGTGGGACAGGCGCGGACAAAATTTAAATGCTCTGCACAACACGAACATAGGGAAGCGGATCAACGGCTCCCGCTTCATGAAACGCTCTAAGCCGCAAAACGCAGCTATCACAAACTCCGCAGGCGCGATCTTCGCGACTGTAACAAGACCACGTTAAATCGAATGGCGCGCCCAGTTCAAGACCAAGCCGCACGATCTCCGCCTTCCGCATCGCAATTAATGGTGTCACCACTTCGATGCGTCCTTCTTTGGTTCCGGCGCGGATTACCTGGTTAAAAGCGTCATAATATGCGGGACGGCAATCAGGATAGCCGGAACTGTCCTGCTCGACCGCGCCGATATAGATTCTAGATGCCCCCAGCACCTCTGCCCAGCTCACGGCTATCGATAGAAAATGAGCATTGCGAAACGGGACGTAAGTCACCGGAATTTCTGCGCCAATCTCGTGAGATTCAGGGACCGCAATGTTTTCATCGGTGAGCGCGGAGCCACCGATCAGCGCGAAAGCCTCATTACGTACAACCATGCGATTCTCAATTCCCAGCCGATCGCATATACGCTCAAACGACTCTCGCTCACGTTGTTCAGTGCGCTGGCCGTAACTGATGTGCAAAGCAGCGGCATCATAATCGCGGGTCGCCAACGCCGCGCAGACGGAAGAGTCCATGCCTCCACTGAGAAGAACGATGGAACGAGATTTTCGAGATTGAATCATTCAGCGAGTGAATCATTCAGTCATTGAAATTCCGAGAGTTAATCCCTCGATGATTCAATGATCCGGTTTCCTACACTCCCTTCAGCGCCGGATCCCAAATCAGTTTGTGAATCTGCAATCCAAGCCGCGCTGGAACATTATCTTCCAGCATCCATTCCGCAAGTTGCTGTGGATCGAGCAAACAATTGGATGCGTCCCGCACGCCAGACGCGTTCTTGCTGAAAGCCGGCGAAAACAGGACCGCGTTTACGCGATGAGCAAGATCATGCCGCCAAAGAAAGTCACGGGCAAACTCGTAATCGCAGCGGCCGCTGATTACAAATTTCATTTCATCGTGCGCCTGCAGGGTTTCTAAATTGTCGATATTGAACGTGTCACCTTCACCGGAGTCTGGGCACTTCACATCCACGATTTTCACAACCTTCGCCGGAACCCGCTCCAATCGCCGTTCACCGCTAGTCTCGAGCAGCACCTTGTAGCCGGCCTCAAGCATTCGCTGCATCAATGGAACCAGTTCCCGTTCCTGGAGCATAGGTTCTCCGCCAGTGATCTCAACCAATCCAAAGACTGGGCTGAGGCGCTCAATTTCTTCGAATACCTGGTCGGGCGTCATTTTCTTGCCACCGTAAAAACTGTATTCGGTATCGCACCAGGAGCAGCGCAGGTTGCACCCGGTCAACCGCACGAATACGCACGGCATGCCAGCGTACGTGGATTCCCCCTGCAGCGACTTGTAAATTTCGGTGATCTGCATAAAACAGCTTTTAGCTCTTAGCAACGAACCAAGCAGGACTGCTCGATTAAGCTCTTATTCGCTGTATTTCGCGGTTGTATTATCCGTCTCGAATACCGTCACATCTTTCACGTGCACGCGCCCGTCGGTGACGTTTTTAAACCGCCCGTTGGTCTCGTCGTAAAAATACTTGGCCAGATTTTCCGCCGATGGGTTTAACTTGATGAACGGCTCCAGTTCATTGATCATCTGGTGATCGAGTCGGTCAATCACCTGCCGCATTACCTCTCGAAGGTCCTTGAAATCCAGTAATAGGCCGGCTTTATCGAGCTCCTTACCCGCCAGGGTGACCCGGACCTTGTAATTATGGCCGTGCGGCTTCTCGCACTTGCCTTTGTAATTGCGCAAGTAATGGCCGGCAGCAAAAGAATCTTCAACCGTGACTTCGAACATGGGACCTCGGCAGGCGAAGTAATGACAAACGATATTTTACCGCTTTGCCGCGGGGTGGGGCTTAATGCCGGCTTTAATCCGATGTCAAGCGCGCATGGAACGGTACGTCTTTAGGCAGCGGGAGGCTGTCTCCATTTCGCTGAAGCGGCTGCCTTCCTGCTCGATGAGGTAGTACTCGATCCCGCCGACGCTTTCGGCGGCATCAAAAATATCTTTCCATTTCGCATCGCCCTCTCCGAAAAGGACCTTGTAGCCTTTGGCCGGATCGGAAGACCAATCTTTCAGGTGCATGGAGTGAATCCGTCCTGGGTTGGAGCGAATCCATGCGACCGGATCAGCTCCGGCTTCCAGGCAGGTACCGACATCGAGCTGCAGCATGATACCGGGCTTGGTGTTTTTGGCGATGACTTCCATCGGGCGAACACCATCAATCGCCTTCCACTCCGCGTCATGATTGTGATAACCCGGCTTTAATCCGGAGGGTTCGAGTATGTCAGCGGCGCTGTTCAAATTGTCGGCAACCGCTTTCCACGCGTCGATAGTGGGTTTTGGGTCAGACCAGGACTGGACCATATATTTCGTGCCGAGAATTAAGTTCATGTCGCGAGCGCGGCTAATATTCTCCGGACTGAAATATTTCTCGTCATTGTGGGTTGAATAGCAACGAACCCCAATGTCGTCGAGCAACTTACGCATTTGTTTGGTCTGCGCCTCGCTCCACTCAAAATATGGAGCGTAAAACTCTACGCATTGGTAGCCCATTTGCCCGACAGCCCGGACTGTGGCTTCGAGATCCTTCTTGAGGCCCTCGCGAACCGAATAGAGTTCGAGGCCTACCGGAATGGTGGAGGAAGATGCGTAAGCCTTCAGAGCCAAGGGAAGCGCGGCGGAAAGTGCGAGGAACGAGCGTCGTGTGATAGACATGGCAGACATGATACTCGTGAAAGCTTGCCGCTCATGGTCATTTTTAAATCACCATGGTCATGCTATGATATTCACAGGATGCCATGAAGAAAATTGCAGCAGGGGTATTTAAGGCAAGGTGTTTGTCGATCATGGACCGGGTCCAGAAGACCGGCGAGCCGGTATTAATTACCAAACGCGGTAAGCCCGTTGCTCGACTACTGCCGGCCACAAGCGAACCTGAAGACGTGTTTGGCTACATGGCAGGCAAAGTGAAGATCGTGGGGGATATCGTGGGTCCGATCACACCACTCGAAGACTGGGAGACAAAATGATCCTCCTCGACACTCACGTGTTGATCTGGATGTCGAGTGACCCGGGACGAGTTTCGATTAAAGCTCGCGAGCGAATTCTGCAGGCTCGACAGGACACCGGACTTGCCGTGGCCAGCATTACGCTCTGGGAGCTAGCGTGGCTAGCAGAGCACCAGCGAGTTCTATATTCAGGAAGTGTGGAGTCGTTCGTTCGCGAAACTATTTCTCGCGTGGTGGTTAAGCTAATGAGCCCCGAAATCGTAGCCTTGGCCGCTCACCTGCCGGACACCTATCCCAAAGATCCGAGCGATCGCATGATTGGCTCGACCGCAATTGTGGAGGGAATCCCACTGGTGACTGCCGACGAGAAAATCCGCAACTCGGGGATGGTTGACTGCATCTGGTGAGTGCTCGCAGAAAAACTCAGTACCCCGGTTGTTTCTGTGGATATGGCTCAGCATTATTTCGAGCCCTTGGCAGCACAATTCCGCCCTCGATATGTGGAATTCCGAAATGTCCGCCGAGATGCGCCAAGTCAATCGGACTGATGGCACACGAGACAGAAACGAAATTGACCTGATTCGGTCCGGCAAACAGAACGGCCACGTTCCTGATCGTCATGTGATCGAGTCGTACCCAGACATCAGTTCCGCCGGGACCGCCATAGCGGGCGTGAGAGGCAGAAATGTGCTCCCATCCTGCGGCGCGGTATTCCTGGCGCACGTCTGCCAGGGTTCTTGGATCGTACATTCCATATCCGGGAAACCGAAAATGATGCACCGATACGCCATCAACGCCTGCAATGACACGCCGAAAATCCGGGTCTCCTTCGTCCATTTTTGAGGCCAGCACCACCATCGAGTGATCAAGATTGAACTCCGTTCGTGACGAGGCATTCTGTCCCAGGTAGGCGATTGCGTCGGGAGTCCAATTTTGCGGCGGTTGCATGTGGCCGGGCGCAGGCGGTGGCACTACAGCCCGAGGCTGTGTCTGGTAATCCGGCGAATCCTGCTGTGGCTTTTGATTCTGGTAGTCGGGAGGATTTTGCTGCTCCGGCTCATTTCCATACTCAGGCTGATCCTGCCTTGGCTCAGTCCGGTAGTCAGGTGGATTCTGCTGGTTCTGCTGCGCCTGAGGCGTTGCATAGATCCTGGGGTCGGGTTTGTCCTGAGCGAACGTCGAAACACTTATCACAATGAAAATAAGGGGGATTGGAGCAAAAAGTCGGGAGAGTCTCACGGTATGCCTCGAGATAAAAAGGACTAGCTCAGCCATTCAAACCCCGAGTCGCCTAATTAGTTTCCAAGAATCTCAAGCTGCTTTTCCGTTGGACAGAGCATATCCTTACTTGCTTGTAAGGTATTACGATTTCATGTAAGATATGTGACATGCCAGCTGCAACCGTGACGTCTAAAGGACAGATTACGATTCCGGCGCCCGTTCGAACAGCTCTAGGCCTGGATGCGGGCGACCGCGTGGAATTCGTGGAAATTGAGAAGGGGCGCTTCGCCATTGTTCCGGCAACCATATCTTTAACTCGATTGAAAGGTGTTATTCGCAAACCCGAAAACCCCGTCTCGATTGAGGAGATGAACGCGGCGATTGCCCAACGGCGCGCCGGGCAGATGTTGAAAAAGAAATGATCGGTCTGGACACAAACGTACTCGTTCGTTATCTGGTTCAGGACGATGCGGAACAATCGGCAGCAGCCGAAAGCCTTTTAAAAACATTTACCGCCGAAGCTCCCGGATTCATTTCCGCCGTCTCCATCATTGAACTAGTCTGGGTTTTGCAAAGCTGTTATGAAGCTGGCCGCCATGATATCCGAGCCGTAATGGAAGATCTGCTGCGCACCCGTGAACTGGTAGTCGAGCGCGCCGAATTGATTTGGCAATCGCTACGCATATTCACACAAGGGAAGGCGGACTTCGCTGATTGCGTGATCGAACGCTGCGGCCATGCCGCAGGCTGCGATTACACAATTACTTTTGACAGAGACGCTGCAACATCCTCTGGCATGAAACTGCTGCGTTAGGGTTTTGCACGACTAGTCTCAAACCCTCACACTAGCACTAGCTCCTGATCTTCTTCGCCCCCGCGTCCCAGATCGCTGGCGTGTTTTTGAAGTACGAATAGTTCGCCAGGTGGCATCCCAGCGCGGCATTGTTGCCGAATTCTTCGTTCTCAACCACCTTTTTTCGCGAGCGGACGGCATTGAAGAAGTTCGTCTGGTGATCAACTACATCGCTATAACCTTCTGGAGCGGCAAAAACTTCCGTAGCTTCTTCAACTCTAACTTTGTAGTAAGGATGTTCTCTTTCAAAGTTGGCCAGGTATTCGTTGCGCAGCTTCTCGGGCCAGCCAAAAATCGAGTAGCCCTCGGGCTGCGGACGCGTGTCTTGCGGCGTGTACGTCAGGTTCTGGCCACGAATGATGGCGGTTCCCTTGGTGCCGTAGAAGGCAATAAAGTCTCCCTGGTCATTCATTAAGTTGCAGCGCAGATAAACCCGGAAATTGGGATATTCATAAAACGTCTCAATCAGATCGGGATAGTCGCGACCGTCCTTAAAGTGGAAGAGTCCACCGGTGGATTGGGCTCGTTTGGCTACGGTGTTGATACCGGCGATGAAACTGATGCCGGAAATTAAGTGAACAAACAAGTCTCCCGCCAAGCCCTCGCCGTAATCTGCGAAGCAGCGCCAGCGGAAAAACCGCACCGGATCAAAAGGCCGCTTGGGCGCATTGCCTAGGAAAGCATTCCAATCAATCGTCTGTTCGCTCGCATCCGGCGGAATCGGATATACCCAGGCGCCGCTTGGCGAATTGCGGTCCCAGTAAGCCTCTATGTGATAAACATCGCCCAGTTTGCCAGTGTCATACAACTCTTTGGCCTGCGCGTACACGATGGAGGAAACCCGCTGGCTGCCAATCTGCACAATACGATTGTTCTTTTGCGCGACATCGATCATGGAGAAACCGTCTTCGACAGTGTGCGACATTGGCTTCTCGCAATAGACGTCTTTTCCTGCTGCGCAGGCGTCTTCAAAAATTCGGCGGTGATTATGGTCCGGCACCGCAATGATGACCGCGTCCACATCTTTGCGGTCGAGAATTTCCTTGTAATTCCTCGTCGCCGGAACGTTGGGGTTCCTCACCGACTCTTGTGCAGCCGTGTGTCGGGAATCGTAAAGATCACACACTGCAACGCATTCGATTCCCGGAACGTGCGTCGTTGCATTCAGCAATTCGCAACCGCGCACACCCGTGCCGATAGAGGCAAAGCGTACGGTATCGCTGGGCGCAACCGGCTTTGGCGATGCCCAAACATTTCTCGGCTGCAGCAAGGTGAATTTCGCGGCAGCGCCGGTTGCAGCCGACGCTGTTCCTACACGAATGAAGTCACGACGAGTCCAGTTCTTACTCATTGCGGAGAGTCCTCCTGCGGGCGTAATGAATTTCTTAATAGAAAAACGTTAAACCAGAATTGCGGAGAATTATCGCATACCATCGCGGGCATGGGGGAACACAAATTGGAATTCGATGAATTAACGGAAGCTGCTACGACGACTCGACCATTGCGCTCAGATTACGCCGTTTCCTTTGATTCGCCTGCAGCACCTTTTTCCGTAGCCGCAGCGCTTTGGGCGTGACCTCGACAAATTCATCGTCGGCGATGAATTCGATGGCCTGCTCGAGATTCAGCTGCTTAAACGGGACCAGGCGGATAGCTTCATCCGCGGTCGAAGATCGCATGTTGGTCAGCTTCTTTTCGCGGACGACATTCACGTCGAGGTCAGTATCTTTGGCGTTCTCGCCGATTATCATGCCCTCGTATACATCAACAGCGGGCCCGACAAACAACTCTCCGCGTTCCTGCATGTTCCACAGCGCGTACGAGGTCGTCACGCCAGCGCGATCAGAGACCAAAGCGCCTGTTGGGCGGTGCGGAATTTCGCCCTGCCACTCGATGTATCCATCGAACAGCGAATTCATCACGATTGTTCCGCGCGTGTCGGTCAGCAACTGGCTGCGCAGGCCGATCAGTCCGCGGCTGGGCACGCGGAATTCCAGGCGCACGCGACCGTATCCGTGGTTGTGCATATTAGCGACTTCGCCTTTGCGTTCGCCCAGTTGCTGCATTACCACACCCACGAAATTTTCCGGGACATCGACGGTTAGGTGCTCCACGGGCTCCATCAACTTGCCGTCGACGCGCTTGGTGACAATCTCCGGCTTGCCAACCATTAGTTCATAGCCTTCGCGCCGCATCATCTCGATCAGGATTGAGAGCTGCAGTTCGCCGCGCCCCATGACCTTGAAGGAATCCGTGCTCTCAGTTTCGTCCACGCGAATGGAAACGTTGGTAAGCAACTCTTTTTGCAGGCGCTCGCGAAGATTGCGCGAGGTCACGTAAGTTCCATCGCGCCCGGCGAACGGCGAGGTATTTACCGTGAACTGCATCGCAATCGTCGGCTCGTCAATAGCAATATGCTCGAGGGGAGCGGGATTTTCGACGTCGGTGATGGTCTCGCCGATGGTGATGCCTTCTACGCCCGCAACCGCGATGATGTCGCCCAACTCAGTTTGGGTGATATCGGTACGCTTCAATCCCGAGAAGGAAAATAATTTTGTGATTTTCGTCTTCTCGATTGCTCCGCCAAGTTTGGCAATGGCGACTTCTTCGCCGGTGCGCATCGTGCCATTAAAAACGCGTGCAATCGCCAGCCGTCCCAGATAATCGCTGTAATCAAGGTTTGCCACCAGAATCTGCAATGGTCCGGCGGGATCGCCTTTGGGCGCCGGGATTCTTTTCACAATCGCCTCGAAAAGCGGCTGCAGGTCTTCGCCTCCACCTCTGATGTCGGTAGAAGCCGTGCCTGCTTTGGCATTGGTGTAGAGCACGGGAAAATCCAGCTGCTCTTCTACGGCGTCAAGATCAATGAAAAGATCGTAAATTTCGTTCAGCACTTCCTGCGGGCGCGCGTCCGGGCGGTCGATCTTATTGATGACCACAATTGGGGGCAGCCTCGACTCCAGTGCCTTGCTGAGCACATAACGCGTTTGTGGCAACGGCCCTTCGCTGGCATCGACCAGCAGCATCGCGCCATCAACCATTTTCAGCGCGCGCTCTACCTCGCCGCCGAAGTCGCTGTGGCCGGGCGTGTCCACAATATTGATCTTCACATCGTGATAAAAAATCGCGGTGTTCTTGGCCAGAATCGTGATGCCGCGCTCGCGCTCCAGCTCGTTCGAATCCATGACGCGTTCGATAACCGCCTCATTGGCGCGGAATGTGCCGCTCTGGCGCAGCATGGCGTCAACCAGCGTGGTCTTACCATGGTCAACGTGCGCGATGATCGCTATGTTGCGAATGCCTGAACTCAATAGACTTCCTTCCGGTGAGAGCTGCCTCTGTATCTACTTTACCTTATGGAGGGATGAGAAACGCGTGAGGCACATTGATTGGCGACGAAACGACTTTGGTCGCTGGGACGAAGAACTAAACAATTTATCCGGATTGGTGAACGGACCAAGCATGTTGGATTCCGGAGGTGTCCTACGTGGGTAATCAACCTCCTAAACACACTAGTTACAAAACAATGCATTTCAACCAATCAACCCTTAGGATGAATCGAATCAAATGTGCAAGGTGAGTCGCTGTCGAAATTGTTATTGCGCCCGCATCGTCCTTTTAGCAATCACGTTAGGGACGGTGGTGGGCGCGCGCATCGCACGCGGTGAACAAAATCAGCCAGCACTTCAATTAACTTCGCCTGCAGACGGCACCGTGGTGGCACCGGGTCAACCACTATCTCTTACCGTCGTTGCAATCAGTAACGCGCGATTTGTAGAAGTCTCCGTAATCAGCCCGCTTGGGGGTAGTTCGATCGCCAACTCCTTGCCTGCCCAACTCTCGATGACCGTCCCTGCGGATGTTGCGCTGCAAAAATATGGCCTAACAGCTACGGGTGGCACGAGCGACGGTCAGGTTCTGTACTCCAATCAGGTGACGATTGACGTTGAGAGACCCGACCTGCCGACGAGTCTACGGGCCGAACCGGACAGCATATTTTTCTCCGGCCAGAGCGGGGACGAACCGCTCACGGTGTACGGAATTTTCTCCGACGGCACCCAACCCGAAGTGACTGGGTCTACCAATCTAAGCTTCGCTTCATCGGACCCGGCCATTGCGACCGTAGATGTAAATGGTGTGGTGAAACCCGTTTCGCAGGGCAGCGCCACAATTACAGCAACTTACACGCTGGGTAGTCGAACCGTCAGGGTGTCCATACCTGTAACCGTCCCTAAACCCACCGCTGCACAATCCAAAAGCCCAGCCCAACTCCGGATAACTTCACCGCTCGATAATACGGTTGTGGCTCCGGGGCAATCGATCTCGATCACAGTGATCTCACCAAGTAATACGCCCTTCACAGAGGTCGCAGTCGTCGGCCAAGGCCCTCTGGGCATGACTGATAGCACTGATGTTCTTCCGGCTCAGTTCTCGCTGGCCATTCCTCAGCAGATCAACCTTCAAAGATATTCCATAACGGCCGAAGGAGGAGTTACCGGCAACGGGACACCGATATCCTCGAATGTGGTCCACATTGATGTTGAAAGACCGGGATTTACCAATACGTCTAAGCAGCGACCAAAAGGACATAGCTTTTGCGACTCAGGGCGGCGGGGAGCCGCTTTCGATCCGAGCGACATTCTCGGACGGCGCTTACGCGGTCGTCACCAGATCCTCTAGGGTCGTATTTGCATCCTCTAATCCGGCAGTAGCTACCGTAGACGCCTACGGCGAGGTGAAGCCAATTGGAGCAGGGAACGCAACCATAACGGCCACGTATACGGTTGCCGGCCAAAGCGTCAGCGTTTCAGTACCAGTGAACGTCCCGCGAGCGGCTGTCAACTCATCTCCTCGTTCGCTCAACTTTGGAGACCAAAACCTCGGTACCAGCAGCTCGCCCCAGCTGCTTGCACTGACCAATACCAGCAATTCTCGACTAACCATTGGTTCCCTCGGGGTAGTCGGCGACTTTTCTGAAACCGACGACTGCGCATCTCTGTCGCCCATAGCGGCGGGAGGCCAGGATGCACGGCTACCGTTATTTTTAATCCGTCCGTGTCAGGAATCCAAACCGGAACTCTATACGTGCCGAATAGTATGGATCCGGTGCCGGTTGAGATCGCCCTCACCGGTAAAGGCGTGGGAGTGGTGCAGCCGACCACCACCACCGCCATTGCCTCTTCTGCAAACCCGTCTGTCTATGGGCAGGCCACGACTCGATCAGCGCAGCCTACAGCGGAGATTCCAATTTTCTTGCGAGCACGTCATCGGCGCTGTCCCAGGTTGTTAACCAGGCGTCAACATCGACCACACTGACTTCTTCAGCTAGCTCGCCGATTTTGAATACATCAATTTACCCTGACTGCGAACCTCAGTGTAATAGCGCCCGGAGCTGGAACTCCGACCGGCACGATTACATTTCAAGAAGGGTCGAATGTGTTGGCGACCTCGGTAAATTTCGGAGTCAAGTAGCGGTCACAAAGCCAAACAGAAAAGCCTCCCTTGCGGGAGGCTTTTTGCTGAGACCTACTGACTGCTTACTGCTGAGGGGTGGGAGTTGCGCCGCCGGCCAGCTGTTCGAGGTCGTTCTTGAGCAAGCTGATCTCGACTCGTCCGCCGCTCATGCGCTTCGGCTTTTCGCCGTTTTCAGCAGTTGCTGTCGGTGCCGGAGCGTTGCCCATACCGAGAACGTAAATCCGGTAAACCGGAATTTCGTGGTTCTCGACCAGGTAGCGCACCACGGCGTCCGCCATTTTGCGCGAAGTCGCGATCGCAGTCTGTCCCTTGCCTGACGAGAAGCCCTGGACTTCGATGATGTATCCGCGCTGGCTCTTCACCGGCTCGGCCATCTGATCAATGGCTTGTTTCGCGGCCTCGCTGAGGACGGTTTGTCCGGCGCGGAAGCGAATCTCGGTCTGATTAGTCGACTTGTACTGGTCAATGTTGCTGACGACGGTCTCGACCGTGGTCAGGCGGGTGTTGGCCTGGGTCGCGGTGTTCTGCGCCTGGGTGGCCTTGTTGCCCGCGTCAACGGCGTGCTGGTCGGCTTCATTAGCCTTGGTTGAGGCCATCTGAATGCCTTGCGTGGCGCGCGAATCGACGTCCTTGATCATCTTCGAGTTGGCCTGGGTCAACTCATCGAGCTCGTTTACGCGGTCGCGGATCGGCTGGGTCTGGCGTTGTACGTACTTCTTGCGGGCAAACGGATTCACTTTGCCCCAGAAACCCTGGCGGCTTTCATACTGCAAAGGCGCTTTGCCGGTGGCGCTGTCGCCGGAGTTGGTGGACTGAGTCGACGACGCCTGCGACTGATCGCTGGGGGTCGAGCTGGCCGGCTGCTGCTGGGCAAGCGCCGGAAGGGAGAGTAAGCATGCGACGAATAACGCTACCAATGGGCGGTTTATCATTTTCAACATCCTCCGTGTTCACGTACTCTGGGGGAGCCGCCGGCCTGGCCGAAGTGGCTGCGCTCAGCTCAACTCCTCGCTGCACGCCATTCGCGGGCGTGATCGCGATATTGTTGCGTCCTGCAAAATGAAGCACTGGAGTTT